>Ga0075421_100003340_pt1 | contig 19172 bp, 15 predicted proteins | sample SoiMetdeltSBSDD5_FD_75292 | JGI IMG/M metagenome (GOLD analysis project Ga0075421, IMG submission 75292) | Bulk soil microbial communities from a Populus tree surrounding site in Tennessee, USA - Soil MetaG P. deltoides SBSDD5 | ecosystem: Environmental > Terrestrial > Soil > Tree plantation... | reverse complement strand
GGATTCCCGAAACTGACCCGCTATCTGGCAGCAAGGCTGTACAGATGTGGGCACAGGTCGGGCACAAGGACCGGCAAAGTGCCTGACGCGCCGAACATTCCTGTGGGTTCGATTCCCGCCGCCTCCACCATCACCGTATCCCCACGGGCACGACCCGTGGGGACCTCCGGCGGTGCGCATTGGGTGCGCATTGAATGTCCCGCCACTCACTCGTAGGCTACCTATCAGGCTGGCGCTGCACGACGACTGCAGCCGCCGGCGCAAGGCGGCATATAAATCCAGAACTCAAAGGGGGGCGCCATGACACTCTCGATCCGTCGATCGATCGCGGTCGTCGCCGTTTCGGCAGCCGCTGCAGCGCTGCCGCAGTCCGGTGCAGGCCAGACCGCGCCCAAGCAGGTGGTCAAGCCACCGGTCTCCCAGGCATGGATCGACGTCGCGACGTTCTCCGGGATGGGCATGGGTCCCGGCATGATGAACGCGACGCTGAGCTCGCTGATGGGCGGCGGTGGCGGCGCCGCTCCGAAGGCCGAGTTCGGCTACACCGAGGCCGGGACGGCCGGTCGCTGGATGGACGTCACGCTGTACACCAGCCGTAACACCAGCCTCGCCGAGGCGACGCAGGGCGTGCCAGCGGGGACGCAGCTCGCGCCCACGCTCAAGCTCCAGACGCCTGAGCGGCCGAAGCCCGCACCCCCGACCGAAGAAGGTCCCGCGGATTTCAACTACGAGCCACCCAAGGGCAAGCTCGTGATGTATTGGGGCTGTTCCGAGAGCGTACGCCCCGGTCAGCCAAAGGTCGTCGATCTGAGCACCGCGACCGTCGCCGAGCTGGGCAAGTTCTTCGAGGCGCGACGCGCGACCCAGCGCGGCGCGCATGCGACGTCTGGTCGGCCTGTCTGGCCGAGCAAGGACGACAAGCGGACGCTGCCGCCCAACGCATCGATCGCTGGCCAGCATTCCTTCAAGGCCGAAGGCGTGCCGGAGAGTTTTGCCTTCACCATCCCGCCTGCGCAAGACGTGATGCCCGCGGTCGAGATCCGGCAGGAGAAAGGTCCCACCGCCGTGAAGCTGAGCTGGAACGCGATTCCGACCGCGCGCGCCTACTTTCTGGGCAGCATGGGCGCCCTGCCCGACGGCGAGCAGGGGATGCTGCTCTGGACCTCGAGCGAGCTGCCGGAATCGGGCTTCGGCCTGTTCGACTACCAGACGAACACCGCGGTCGACGGCTGGCTGCGGGACAAGGTGCTGCTCGCGCCGACGGTCACGACCTGCGCGGTGCCGAACGAGGCCGCCGGCCAGGGCATGCTGCGCGCCATCGCCTACGGCACCGAGCTCAACCTGGCGCACCCGCCGCGACCCACTGATCCCAAGATCGCCTGGGAGCCGGAGTGGAACGTCAAGATCCGCGTCAAGTCCATGACCACGACCATGATGGGCATGGAGGGCTCGATGCCGTCGATGGACGCCGGGATGGGCGCCGACGCGACGGATGCCGTGGAGGGAACCGCGGCACCAGGCGAGCAGCCCGCCGAAGAGCAGAAGAAGAAAAAGAAATTCAATCCCTTCGAGGTCATCAAGGACGCCGTCAAGGACGCCGTACCGTAGGCGTCGAGCCCCCGAACGCTCACTCCTGACGCGGGCGCGCCGCAAGGCGCGTTCCGCCGGTGCATCCGTGCGCAACGCCGCGCCGTACAGGACATGTACGCAGGCGCGACCCGGCCCGACCGGGACGCACGGATCCATCACCCGACAGGAGTCGACACATGAAACCCCGACATCTCTTGCGCACCGGACTGATGCTCGCCCTTGGCGCGATCCCCGCGGCCTGGACGAGCGCTCCGGCTCTCGCCTCGAATCACAGCGACGCACCGCTCATCAAGCAGGACCCGCAGGCGAACCTCACCGACGTGTACGCGTTCATCGGCACCCGCTACGACAACCCGTCGATCAAGGTGCTGAATGTCAGCATGAGCTTTCGCCCGTTCTCCGAGCCGGGCGACGGCGCGATCTACGAGCGTTTTGCCAGCGACGCCCGCTACAGCATTCACATTACGGACCCGAAGACGGGCGTCACCCGCGTGCGCTACGACTTCGCGTTCACGCCAGTGAACGCCAACTACAAGAACCGGAACACGATCCTTTCCTACGGCCTCGGCCGCGAGGTGGGCCCGATCATGGCGGTCGGCGATGCGCGGCAGAACTTCACGCAGAAGTACCGCGTGGTGCGCGTGGTCGATGGCAAGGCGACCGTGCTCCGGTCCGGGCTCCTCGTGCCGCCGCCCAACGTCGGCAACAACGTTACGCCCGCCTACAACGACGCGAACGGGAAGGCGGTCTCCGGCGCATTGACCGCCGGTGATCTCGACACCTATACGCGCTCGACCATCTACGGCCTGAGTTCCGGCGAGGCGGTCTGGGCCGGGCCGCGCGACGACAGTTTCTTCGCCGACATACCCGGCACCTTCGATCTGCTGAACGTCCGCATCCTCGACAACAACGGCAGCCTCTCGGATGGTCTCGGGCAGGACGGCAACGGCGTCGACGGCTTCAAGGGCTTCAACCTGCTCTCGATCGCGATGCAGATCCCGGTCAGCGATCTGGAGGCCATGGGTATCCCGACCAAGTACGACTCCGTGTTCTTCGGGCAGCAGACCGGGGTCGGTGTCTACGCGTCGGTGAGCCGGGCGCGGATGACCGAGCGCAATCCCGACGGCACCGTCCGCAACTTTGGTGGCTGGCAGCAGGTTTCGCGGCTCGGCAACCCGCTCTTCACCGAGGGCCTGGTCGCCTTCGCGGACAAGGATCGCTTCAACCGGACTCCGGCCTCGCAGGACGCGCAGTTCGCCAAGTACGCGCGTAACCCCGAGCTCGCGACCCTGATCAACGCCGTGTACGGAACCAGCTTCGTCGCCACCGGCCGCACCGATCTCGAGAAGATCTTCATCCCCGAGGTGCTGCGGGTTGCAACCACGACCGACCCGGTGCGGCTCTCAGGACAGGCGGGCTTCAGCCGGCTGGGCTTCATCGGCAGCGATACCACGAACGGCGTCTCGGGCGGCTGGCCGAACGGCCGGCGACTAGGCGACGACGTGGTCGACATCGCGCTGACGGCGATCGCGAGCGGGCCCTCCTACTCGAAGATCACGTTGGTGGGCGACAACATCGCGGCAAACGACATGCCGTACCACCAGGTGTTCCCGTACCTCGCCACTCCGCATTCCGGTGTCAACAACAGCAAGGACTCCGGGAAGTGATGCGGCGCGTGCGCCACCTCGTCGCGGGCTTTACGCTCGTCCTGCTTGCGGCCGAGCCCGCGGCGACGGTGGCGCACGAGTTCTGGATCGAGCCTTCGGACCTGGCGCTGCGTCCGCACGAGCGGGTGACGCTGCGCCTGTGCGTCGGTGACGGCGAAGAAGCATCCCCACTCGCACGCGACGAATCGCGCATCGAGACCTTCGCGTCGATCGGCCCCGCAGGCCGGCGATCGATTCCCGGTCTGCACGGAGCCGATCCTGCCGGTGTCGAGCGCTTCGAGACGAGCGGTGACTATGTCATCGCCTACGAGACCAATCACGCGTATACGACGCAGCCATCCGCCCAGTTCGAGGAGTACCTGTTCGAAGTCGGACTCGAGACGATCGCCAACGCTCGACGCAAGCACGGCGACGGCGCGCGCCGGGTGCGCGAGGCGTATTCGCGCCACGCAAAGGCGCTCCTCCGCGTGGGCAACGACCCGGCCGCTGCCCACGACCACGCGGTCGGGTTGCGACTGGAACTGATCCTCGAGGATCCGGCGCCGGGAGCGGCTGCGGAGGAGACGACCATCCGGCTCCTGTATCTCGGGCGGCCGCTCGCGGGTGCGCTGGTCACGGCCGCAGCGCTCGGATCCCCGGAGCGAGCGCTGCAGGCACGCTCGGATTCTCGCGGCCGGGTACGCATCGCACTGCGCAGTGGTGACGCGTGGCGCATCAGCACCGTTCACATGGTGCGCGGCAGCCGCGATCTTGGGGCCGACTGGGAAAGCCTGTGGGCGTCGCTGGTATTCGCGCGGCCTGACGCGGCAACGAAACGTCAGGACGCCGCTCGGCGATGCGACGCACCGAGCGGCAGGAGGGTGGCAAGCATGAGCAGGCTGAGCCAGGAGATTGCCCCGCCGCCACCGCCGCTGTTGCTGCTCTCGCCACACGAGGTGTCGCCGGTGACGGTGGTCCCGGCGAGGCTCAGGCGGAAGACCGTCCCGTTTCCGCAACGACCACCATTGTTGGTGGTGCCGACGAATTCGGTGGCGTTCAGCTGAACCAGCCGACCGCTCGGGTTGGCGCCAGTCGCGCTCTCGAAGTTGTACAGCTTGGTGAATCCGGTGCTGGGCGGCGCGAGTGGATCGATCGAATACACCGTCCCGAGGGTCGAGGCGTCGCCGCTCGAGGTCGTGCCGCCATCGTTGGCGGTACCGTACAACCGGCCATCGCTGCCCAGCAGCAGCGTTCCGATCGGCTTACTGCCGTCCGCGGCCGTGAAGTCATGCAGCGTCGTTCGCACCGACCCGTCGGGCGTAATCGAATAGAGCACGCCCAGGCCGTTTGCTCCGCCGGCCGTGGCGGTGCCGTACAAGAGTCCATCGCCGCCGTCGGTCAGCCCGGCCTCCGGGAGTGCTCCGTCCTCGTTGGTAGCTGGCGAACCGGTTGCTGCGGTGAAAACGTGCAACACCGAGAATTCCGAGCCATCGAAGCGCAGTCGGAAGATCGTGCCCAGGCCGTTCGCACCGCCGGTGTTGGTGGTCCCATAGAAATAACCCGCGCTCTCCACGAGTCCCGCGCGGGGATGGGCGCCATCGGTGTTGATGATGGTCGCGCCTGCGGCCGAGGTGATCTCGGCAAATGACCACAGGACCGCAAACCCCGAGCCGTCCTTGCCGACCTTGAAGATGGTGCCGGCACCGTTCGGTCCGCCAAACCGCGCCGCCCCATATAGAAACCCGTCGTCGCTGCCCTCGATGAGCGCACCGTGCGGCGCGTTGCCTTGCGAATTGACCGGATTCGAGTTGACGTTATCCGACGTAGACGGCGCGAACTCGTGCAGCACGGTGAAACCGGTACCGTCGGGGGCGACTCGAAAAACGGTGCCGCCGCCCGAGGCAACGCCGCCGTTGCTGAACTGCGTCGTGCCGTAGAACAGATTGTCGCTTCCAAGCACGAGCGCGCCGGCGGGGCCGAGACCATCCGCGGGGCGGAACTGGTAGAGGGTATCGACCGACGACCCGTCCACGGTGACGCGGTAGAAGAGCGCGCCGGACGACGTAGACGAAGTCGCCGAGGCGCCGTAGAGGGCCCCGTCCGGCCCGAGAACCATGCCGTCCGGATTTCGCGAACCGCTCATCGCCAGGATCGTGGAGGCCGCCGGCGTCTGCGCCTGCACCAGCGATGCCGCGACGAGTCCGGTGGCGGCGATGACAGATCTGGTCCAAAGCGAAGGCATCGCCGGCTTCGGCGAGATGGGAATCATCGAGTCGGGCGCTCCAAGGTTGAGGGGTTCCCCGGGGCAAGCCCAGGGGGGTGCGGATTGTGCCGGATTCCGTCGCGACGCGCATGGGCAGAGCCCCGTATCGCCCCGGCTAGAATGCGCGACCCATTCGAGCGCAGACAGCGGCCGCGTGATTCAGTTCCAGAACCTGAGCTTCTCCCGCGGCGCGCGTCGGCTGGTCGAGGACGCGAGCCTGCTGCTGCATCCGGGTTGGCGCATCGGCGTGGTCGGGGCGAACGGCAGCGGCAAGTCGAGCCTGTTCGCGCTGTTGCGCGGGGAGCTCGCACCCGAGACTGGCGACTGCCGCGTGCCGCTGGACTGGCGTATGGCGTCGGTCGCACAGGAGACGACGCCTTCGTCCCGGTCGGCAATCGAGTTCGTGCTGGATGGCGATACCGAGCTTCGGGCCGCCGAGGCGGCGCTGCGGGCCGCCGAGCAGTTGCATGACGGTCTCGCCCTGGCCGCGGCGCACACGGACATCGAGGCCGTCGACGGTTACGCGGCGCCCGCGCGTGCGGCGGCCCTGCTTGCGGGCCTGGGTTTCGCCGCCTCGGACCTTGGGCGGCCGGTGGCCGACTTCTCCGGGGGGTGGCGGATGCGGCTCAACCTCGCCCAGGCGCTCGTGAGCCGCGCCGACCTGTTGCTGCTCGACGAGCCGACCAACCACCTCGACCTCGACGCGGTACTGTGGCTCGAGCGCTGGCTTTACGATTACCCGGGCACGCTGCTGGTGGTCTCGCACGACCGGGAGTTTCTCGACGGCTGCATCACGCACGTCCTGCACTTTGACGACCGGCGGCTCGTTGTCTACTCCGGCAACTATTCGGAATTCGAAGGCCAGCGCGCCGCAAAGCTGGCACTGCAGCAGGCGACCTACGAAAAGCAGCAGCGCGAGATCGCCCATGTCTCACGCTTCGTCGCGCGGTTCAGGGCCAAGGCGTCGAAAGCGCGGCAGGTTCAGAGCCGCCTCAAGGCGCTCGACCGCCTCGAGCGCATCGCTGCGGCCCACGTCGATACTCCGTTCGACTTCGAGTTCGGCGTGCCCGATCGCGCCCCGGATCCGCTGATCGCGCTGTCGCAGGTCAGCACCGGCTATGGGAGGAGCGTCGTCCTCGACGAGGTCGAGCTCAGCCTGCGACCTGGAACCCGCATCGGCCTGCTCGGGCCGAACGGCGCCGGGAAATCGACACTGATCCGCGTGCTTGCGGGCGAGCTCGCGCCGCTCTCCGGCGAGCGGACCACCGGCCACGGGCTCACGATCGGCTACTTCGCGCAGCACCAGCTCGAGCAGCTCCACGCGAACGCGTCACCGCTCGCGCATCTGGCCACGGCCGCGCCCGAGGCGCGCGAGCAGGAGCTGCGGAATTTCCTCGGTGGCTTCGACTTCCGCGGCGAACAGGCCTGCGCACCAGTCGGGCCGCTCTCCGGCGGAGAGAAGTCGCGCCTCGCGCTCGCCTTGATCGTCAACCGCCGTCCGAACCTGCTGCTCCTCGACGAGCCCACCAACCATCTCGACCTGGAGATGCGTCACGCGCTAACACGCGCCCTGGCCGGCTTCGAGGGCAGCCTCGTGCTCGTGTCGCACGACCGCGCGCTGTTGCGCACGATCTGCGACAGCCTGGTCCTGGTTGCGGACGGCAGGGCGGAGCCCTTCGACGGAGACGTCGACGACTATCTTGCGTGGCTCTCACGGCGGCGCGAGCGGCAGCCCGTCGCGGGCGCGCCAGCGGCAACCGACGCCCGCGAGCTGCGCCGGGTCAGCCGCGAAGCGGCGACGGCCGCACGACGTGCCCTGCTCGCTCGCCGTCGACCGCTGCTCGCAGAGGCGCGGCAGCTCGAGGCCGACATCGTCGCGCTGCAAGCCGACAAGCACGCCCTGGACGCGCGGCTGTCGGACCCCGCGACCTACGCGCCCGGCCGCGGCGATGAGATCCAGGCCGCAGCGCGCCGTTCCATCGAACTCGCCGTGCGGCTCGCTGTGGCCGAAGAGCGCTGGCTCACTATCCAGATCGAGCTCGAGTCGATCGGCGAGGTGTAGCCCGTCCGCTGGATCGACGTCGCTCGGTGCGGCTCATCGCTGTCGGCTGGCCGATCATCGGCCGATAGCCGCCAGGATGCCCCGCATGATGCGCGTCGGCGTCGGCGGGCATCCGGGCACGGCCATGTCGACCGGGAGCACGTTCGAGACGCGACCCAGCGATGCGTAACTCTCGCCGAAGATGCCGCCGCTGCAGCCGCAGTCGCCGATCGCGACCACCAGCTTCGGATCCGGCATCGCCTCGTACGTACGACGCAGTGCCGTCTCCATGTGTCGCGACACCGGCCCCGTCACGAGCAGCAGATCCGCGTGCCGCGGGCTCGCGACGAAGCGGATCCCTTCTCCCTCGATGTTGTACACGGGGTTGACCACCGCGTGGATCTCCAGCTCGCAGCCGTTGCAGGAGCCCGCATCGACGTGGCGGATGCAGAGCGCCCGGCCGAGTATCGCGCGGATCTGCGCCTGCAGCGCGTCGCGGATGATGAGCGGCTCGTCGCTGCCGGCGAGCGGTTCCGTGGCGATTCCGACCGAACAGATCCGGCGCAGCGTTCGCAGCATGACTAGAGATCGTGTCCGCTATAGGAGAGGTTGAACGACTTGTTGATCAGCGGGAAGTCCGGGACGATGTTGCCGATGATCGCGTGCTCGAGCACGGGCCAGTTCTGCCAGGACGGGTCGTGCGGATGACAGCGCAGCACGCGTTCGCCGGGGCCCGCGTCGATCGCGACCAGCACCGGGCCGCGCCAGCCCTCGACGATGCCGAGCCCGAACCGGGACTCTGCGGGAGCGGCGAGCGCCGCGCGGCAGACCCCGTCCGGCAGGTCGGCTGCTATGCGCGCGATCAGCCGGCAGGATTCCCCGAGCTCGTCGAAACGCAGCGCAACGCGCGCGGCGACATCGCCTTCGATCCGCGTCACGATCGCCGGCGCGAGCGCGTCAAAGGGCGCGCACGGCCAGTCGACGCGCGCGTCGAACGCCTGGCCGCTCGCGCGGCCCGCGAGTCCGGTGAGCCCGAGCTGCGCGGCGAGCTCGGGCGTGGCGCAGCCCGCCGCGGCAAACCGGTCGCGCACCCCGTCGTGCTCGTCGTAGATCTGGCGCAGCGCGCGGACCTCGCCTGCGAGCGTGTGCGCCTGTTGCGCGAGCATCCGCCCAGCCCCGGTGGCGACGTCGACCGCGGTGCCGCCCGGAACAATCGTGTCCATCAGGTAGCGCCGTCCGAAGACCGCGCCCACCGCGCGCAGCCACTGCTCCTTGAGGCGCGAGAACTGCGACAGCCCGAACGCGAATCCGGCGTCGCCACCGAGCGCGCCGAGATCGCCGAGGTGGTTTGCAACACGCTCGATCTCGAGCATCAGCGCGCGCAGCCACGCCGCGCGCGGCGGCACGCTGCAGCCCGCCAGGCACTCCACTGCCTGGCAATAGGCCCACGAGTAGGCGACGGTGGAGTCGCCGGAGACGCGTGCCGCGAGCCGCTGCCCGGCGAAGAGATCGAGCTCGGTAAAGCGCCGCTCGATGCCCTTGTGCGTGTAGCCCAGCCGCTCCTCGAGCCGGAGCACCTTCTCGCCTACCACCGAGAAGCGAAAATGACCGGGCTCGATGATACCGGCGTGCACCGGGCCCACTGCGATCTCGTGCACGCCCTCGCCCTGCACGCGAACAAACGGGTAATCGTCGATCGCCGCGGCGGGCGCAGGCTGGAGCTGATCGCTGCGCCCCGGCGCGAGCGGCCAGAACCCGTCCGGCCACGCCGCGTGCCGCAGCCATGGGCGCCGGTCGGGATCCGTGGCGCGCACCTTGCAAGTGTCGTACGCGGCGCGCTGCATCCGCGCGGCGCACGGGAAGATCGTCCCGAGTCCGGGGTAGACGGCGTCCCCCGTTGCGGGGTCTTCGGCCCGCACCGCGAGCTCCGCGACGAGCACGCCGTGGCTGGCCGCGAGGGCGGCTCGCACGACCGCCTGTGCCGTGATCGACCCGACCGGGGCCGCCCACAGCGCGAGCAGGCGAGCACCGGCCGCGGCCAGATCGGATGCGCAGGCTAGCCACTCCTCGGCGGTCACTCCGAGCCGTCGCGCGGGGAGCACGCCGCCCACCGGCGAGGCACGCTCCCACCAGTTCGTGTACGACACGTCAGTGCCCACCAACCAGCCGCGCCGCGAGGCGGTACCAGTCCGCGAGATACGGTGGCACGTACAGGCCGAGCAGCAGCACTACACCCAAGTGCGTGAACACCGGCAGCAGCGCCGGCGGGTGCGGCAGCCGGCGCAGGCTCGTTTCGCCGAACACCATGGGCTGCACGCGTCCAAAGATCGCGGCGAACGCGACTCCGAGCGCAACGAGCAGGATCGGCGTGGCCCAGGGCTGCTCGCGCATCGCCGTGGTCAGGATCAGGAACTCGCTCGCGAACACGCCAAACGGCGGCACGCCGAGGATCGCGAGCGTACCGGCCAGCAGCCCCCAGCCGATGGTCGGGCTGGTGGTGATCAGGCCGCGGATGTCGTCCATCAATTGCGAGCCGGCTTTCTGCGCCGCGTGGCCGACGGCGAAGAAGATTGCCGACTTGGTCAGCGAATGCACCGTCATGTGCAGCAGCGCGGCGAAGTTCGCCACCGGGCCGCCCATGCCGAACGCGAAGGTGATGATACCCATGTGCTCGATCGAGGAGTACGCAAACAGCCGCTTGATGTCGCGCTGTCGCCAGAGCAGGAAGGATGCGAGCACCACCGAAGCCACCCCGAACCCCATCAGCATCTGCGACGGGATCGACGACTGCAGCGAGCCCTCCACCAGCACCTTGCAGCGCACCACCGCGTAGATCGCGACGTTGAGCAGCAACCCCGACAGCACCGCCGAGATCGGCGTCGGGCCCTCGGCGTGCGCGTCCGGCAGCCAGTTGTGCAGCGGGACGAGACCCGCCTTGGTGCCATAGCCGACCAGCAGGAACACGAACGCCAGCTCGAGCACCGTGGGCTCGAGCCGCGCCTTCACGGCGTCGAGGTGCGTCCAGAGGAGCGCTGTGACACCCTCGGCGCCGAGCACCTTCTCCGCCGCGAAGTACAGCAGGATCGTCCCGAACAGCGCGAGCGCGATGCCGACGCCGCACAGGATGAAATACTTCCAGCCCGCCTCGAGGCTCGCCGGCGTGCGGTACAACGTGACCAGCAGCACGGTCGACAGCGTCGCCGCCTCCATCGCGACCCACAGCAGTCCCATGTTGTTCGTGGTGAGGGCGACCAGCATCGTCGCCATGAAGAGCTGGTACATGCTGTGGTATAGCCGCAGCCTCCCGGCGCCGATCCGGCCGTGGTCGACCTCGACCCGCATGTATGACCGTGAGAAAAGCGACGTCGTGAGCCCCACGAACGCGGTCAGCGTGATCAGGAACACGTTGAATGGGTCGACGAAGAACTGCTCGCGGCCGAGCAGAAGCTCGCCCTCGGCAATGACGCGCACGGCGAGCGCCACGGCGGCGAGCAGCGCGCCGGCGCTGAACGCCACGTTGAGCTCGGGCGCCCGCGGCCGCGCGCCGGTCAGCGCGAGCAGCAGTGCGCCGGCGAGCGGAATGACGAGCAGCAGGGCGAGCTCCATCTCAGTCGCGTTCCCGCAGCGACTCGAGGTGATGCAGATCGAGGCTGTCGAACTGCTCGCGGATCTGGAAGAAGAACACGCCCAGCACCAGCATCGCGACCAGCACATCGAGCGCTACGCCGAGCTCGACCACCATCGGCATTCCGTAGGTCGCGCTCATCGCGCCGAAGAACAGGCCGTTCTCCATCGACAGGAAGCCGACCACCTGCGACAGCGCCTTGCGGCGCGTGATCATCATCAGGAACGCAAGCAGGATGACGCTGACCGCGATACCGAGCGCGCTGCGGGTGGTGGTGCTCGCGAGCTCGGCGATCGGCTGCGCGAGGCCGAACGAGAAGATCACGATCAGGACACCGACCAGCATGGTCGCGGCGGGGTTGATCACCGGCTCGGTCTCCCAATACACCTTGAGACGGCGGATCATCCGGTGCAGCAGCCAAGGCAGCAGCACGACCTTTAGGCCGAAGGTGAGCGCCGCGGACATGTACAGATGCCCCTGATGGGTGCGCCACGCGAGCAGCAGCGTAGCGGCCCACAGCATCAGCCCCTGCAGGGCGAGCAGGTTCACGAGCGAGACGATCCGCCGTTGCGACAGCATCGCAAACGACAGCAGCAGCAGCAGCGCCGCGAACAGGTTGAGCAACTGCAGGTCCCATGCGACCGTGTTCACGTTCAGGCTCCGAGCAGCTGATGCACGAGCATGCCGAGCACCGCGAACAGGAACGCGGCGGCCAGGAACTCCGGCACGCGGAACACCCGCAGCTTTGCCGACAGCGTCTCGATCACGGCGATGCCGAGGCCGGCGACTGCGAGCTTGGCGAGCAGCGCCGGGATCGCCAGCGCGAGCGCCTGCGGGCCGGCAGCGCCGGTCGCGAGACCCCACGGAAGGAACAGCGCGAAGCCGATGCAGGCGTAGTTAAAGAGCTTGAGCGCCGCCGCCCACTCCATCAGTGCCAGGTGCCGCGCCGAATACTCGAGCAGCATCGCCTCGTGGATCATGGTCAGCTCGAGGTGCGTCGCGGGGTTGTCGACGGGGATGCGGGCGTTCTCGGCGAGCAGCACCAGCGTAAAGGCGACCGCGGTGAAGGCGAGGCTCGGGTAGAGCCCGAGAGCCTGGGTGGCAAGCGCTTCCGAGATCACCGGCAGCGCCGTGGATTGCGATATGAGCGAGGCGACGAAGATCACCATCAGCAGCGCGGGCTCGGCGAGGAACCCGACCATCATCTCGCGGCGCGCGCCGAAGGTGCCGAAGGCGGTGCCGACATCCATCGCCGCAAGCGACATGAACACCCGCGCGGTCGCGAACAGACCGACCAGCGCGATCGCATCTGCCGCCCGGTTGAGCGGCAGCGTGCTCATCGAGGGGATGATGGCCGCGGCGACCACCATCGTGCCGAACACCACGTAGGGCGCGATCCGGAATAGCGGCGAAGCATCCTGTGCGAGCACCGCGTCCTTGTGGAACAGCTTGCGGATCGCACGATAGGGTAGCCACACCGGCGGCGCGCTGCGGTTCTGCAGCCAGGCGCGGCACTGCGTCACCCAACCGAGAAAGAGCGGCGCAAGAGCGACCGCGGCGCCCATCTCCAGCAGCTGCGTCAGGATCGCGGTCCGTTCCATAGCACCAGCGCGAGCAGGGTCAGAAGGGTGAGAAAGCTGTAGAGCAGGTAGGTGGCGATCCGGCCGCGCTGCACGTACGCGGCGAGATCGGCTAGCCGCCGCACCAGCGCACCGAGCGGCACGTAGGCGTAGCCCCAGATCCGGTCGCCGACCGTCACCCGGTAGCGCGGCTCGGCGTCGAAAGGATCGGGCAGCTCGCGCTGGATGCGGAAGAAAGGCTGGAAGATGTTGCGTATCGGCTGACCGAAGCCCTCCGCCGTGTCCTGCATGCGTGCATCGAGCCGCGCGAAGCCGCAGTCCCAGGCGGCGCTGCGTCGAACGCGCTGGTGGTAGACCGCGCGCACGACTACGGCCGTAACCACGATCACGGCCGCCGCCACCAGCAGGAACGCGAGCGGCCCATAGGAAGCCTCGCGGTCGGGAAGCGGCACGAGCAGCCACCAGGGGGCCGCCGGCCGTGGGGGAACCTCGCCCAGCAGTCCGCCCGCGACCTCGCCCAGCACCGCCACCACTTGCGCCGGAAAGAGTCCCAGCGCGATGCAGCCGGCGGCGAGCCACAGCATGCCGAGCCGCTCGAGCCAGCCGCAGTCGTGCGCGCGGGCGAGCGCGGCCTCGCGCGGCTGACCGAGGAAGATCACGCCGTAGAACTTGACCATGACGTACCCGGCGAGCGCGGCGCACAGCGCTACCACCGCAGCGCAGAGCGGCAGGAGCATGTCGATGAAGTTCACCGGCACTTCGCTCGAGAACAGGAATGCCTGCAGCAGCAGCCACTCCGACACGAAACCGTTGAGGGGCGGCAACCCCGCAATCGCCAGCACCCCGACGAGCACGATCCACGCGGTCCACGGCATGCGCCGCAGCAGACCGCCGAGCCGTCCAAGGTTGCGCTCCCCCGTGGCATGCAGCACCGCGCCTGTGCCGAGGAACAGCAGGCTTTTCATGAACGCATGGTTGACGCAGTGATAGATGGCAGCGATCGTCGCCAGCACCGCGAGCGCGCGCATCCCGACGCCGTGAAACACGATCGCGAGCCCGACGCCTGCGAACGCGAGCCCCAGGTTCTCGACCGACGAGTACGCGAGCAGGCGCTTCATGTCGGTCTGCACGGCGGCGAATACCACGCCGTAGAACGCGCTGCCGAGACCGACCGCGAGCGGCACCAGCCCCCAGGACCAGTGTGGCTCGCCGAGCAGGTCGAACGTCACGCGCAGCGTGCCGTACACCGCGGTCTTCAGCATCACGCCGCTCATCAGCGCCGACACCGGCGACGGCGCTGCCGGGTGCGCCTCGGGCAGCCAGACGTGCAGCGGCACCAGCCCCGCCTTCGCGCCGAAACCGATCAGGGCCAGCGCGAAGGCGAGCGTGGCCGCGCCGGGAGCGAGGCTCGCCGCGCGCATCGCGTCAAAGGTAAAGAGCCAGCTGCCGCCCTGCAGCACACCGAAGCAGAGCAGCAGCGAGATCGCGCCGACGTGCGCGACCACGAAGTACAGGAACCCGGCGCGGCGGATCTCGGGAATGCGATGCTGGCTGACGACGAGAAAGTACGAGGCGAGCGCCATGCTCTCCCACGCCACCATGAAGGCGTAGGCGTCGTCGGCGAGCAGCACCAGACCCATGCTCGCCAGGAACAGGTGGTACTGGAAGCAGAGCAGCCCGGGCGGGGTGCCCTCGCCGCGGCGGAAATACCCCGCGGCGAACAGCGAAATGCCCGCCGCCGCGGCGCCGAGCATCACGAGAAAGACGCTGGCCAAAGCGTCGCGGCGCAGGTGAAACGGCAGATCCGGCAGACCGATCGCGAGCACGACCTGCTCGGCGGGCCGTGCGAGCCCGACGGCCGCCACGGCGGCGAGCCCGAGACCGACGATCGCACCCAGCGGGAACAGCGTCCGACCGGCGAAGCGCACGCTCGACGGGCGCAGCAGACCCGCGGCGCCGATCAGCGCCCACGCGCCGATGAGCGCGAGACACGCTGGCAGCGGTGCATTCAAGTCGACCGGCACGCAGAGGGGGGCGGCGGATTGAGCCAGGAGATTGCGGTTCTATGTGCGTGCAATTATGCTGTGATTATCATGAGATGCAAGCTGCATCAGCATCGCCGCTCAGTCGTTTGAAGCTTGAGGAACGCACTGCCCGTCTGACCATCCTGGTCGATCCGCGCAAGAAGGCCGTGTTCGAGCGGCTCTGCGCGCAGGAGGATCTGACGCCGTCGCAGGTGATCCGGCGTCTGATTCGCGGCTACATCGAGGAGCGGCTCGGGCGACCCTGGCAACCGGGTGAGGAAACGGCGACGCCGCAGGCAGCGGCGAAGCGCCGCGCACGGCACCGCTGACACGGGACGCTCAGGAGCGAACGAGCTGCCGGCCGATCTCGGCCATGTTGCGGCAGCCGAGCAGCGTCATGGTTCGTTCCATCTCCGCCCGCAGCAGCGTGAGCGCATGCGCCACGCCCGCCTCGCCGCCCGCCGCGAGTCCGTAGAGGGTCGCCCGGCCGATCATGACCGCGTGCGCGCCGAGCGCCACCGCCTTGAGCACGTCGGAGCCGCGACGGAACCCGCCGTCGACGAAGAGCGTCGCGCGGTCGCGGAGCTCCGCCGCAACGGCCGGCAGCAGCTCGACTCCGGAGATCGCCGAATCCAGCTGTCGACCGCCGTGATTCGACAGCACGATGCCGTCCGCACCCAGCTCCACTGCGCGACGGGCGTCGTCGACGCTCAGGATGCCCTTCAGTACCAGGCGGCCCCGCCACCGCTCGCGGAGCCGTGCGACATCGGGCCACGAGAACAGCGGGTTGAGCTGCGTCGACAGGTAACGTGCGCCGAGCAGCGCCGAAGGGCGCTGTCCGCCAGAGGGCATGAACTCGACCAGGTTCTCGAAGCGCGGTACGCCTCCGGGAACCAGCACGCGCCACATCCACGCGGGATGCGCCAGCATATCGAGAAGCGCCGGGACGCCGAGCCTCATCGGCGCGCGGTAGTTGCGCTGGTCCCATTCGCGGGCACCGAGCGCCGGGACGTCGGTAGTCACGACGAGCGTCCCGTAGCCGGCGTCGCGCGCGCGATCCACGAGGCGCTCGAGCGTGCGCTGGTCCTTCACGGGATAGAGCTGGAACCAGTTGTCACCCGGCGCCTGGCGCGCCAGCGTTTCGATCGCGCAATTCGACACCGTGCTGAGCGTAAAGGGCACGCCGGCCGTGGCTGCCGCCCGCGCAAGCGCGACGTCCCCGTGCGGCCACAGCAGCCCGTTGAACCCAGTCGGCGCGATCACGATCGGCAGATTCGCCCGCTTGCCGAACAGGCTGACCGCCGGATCCGGCATCGCGATGCCGACCAGCGAACGCGGCACCCAGGCGATGCGCTCGAACACGTCGCGGTTGCGCTTCAGGGCGAGCTCGTCCTCTGCGCCGCCTTCGAGATACTCGCAGCTGGATCGCGGCAGGCGACGGTGCGCGATCCGCCGCAGGTCCTCGATCGTGACGGCGCGCCTCAAGTCGCCGCCGGCGTAGTGCTTGCGCCTCATCGAGGAGTCTGATGCACGAGCTCGGTGATACGGATGGCCGCCTCGAGAGCACGCAGACCGTCCGCGCCGGTGACCACGGGCGGCCGGCCCTCGCGAACCGAACGGAGAAAGGACTCGATCTCGAGCCTGAGCGCGTCGCCCTGCTCGTAGCTGCGCTCCTCGATAGTCACCTGCCCGGGCGCGGCAGCGGCGGATTCGTGCGGCTTGCGCACGATCGTGAGCACCTTCTGCTGCAGGTCGATCGAAATGTAGGCATCGTCCTGGAACAGGCGAAGCTTGCGCTCTACCTTCATGCTGACCCGGCTCGCGGTGGTGTTTGCGACGCAGCCGTTGGCATAGCGTATGCGCGCGTTCGCAATGTCGAGGCCCGCCGAGAAAACCGAGGTCCCCACGGCGTCGATCGACTCGATCGGCGCCCCTACAAGGCTCTGTATCAGATCGATGTCGTGGATCATGAGGTCGAGCACAACGTTGACGTCGGTACCGCGCGCCTTGAACTGCGCGAGACGGTGCGACTCGACGAACCGCGGCGTGTGCAGCGTGCCCTCGAGCGCAAGGATCGCCGAGTTGAACCGCTCCAGGTGACCGACGGTGAGCACGAGCCCGCGCTTCGAGGCCAGCTCGAGCAGCTCCCGGGCCTGCGCCGGGGTCTCGGTGATCGGCTTCTCGACCAGCACGTGCACGCCGCGCTCGAGGCAGGCACGTGCGATCGGGTGATGCAGGGGGGTCGGGGTCGCGATGCTGACCGCGTCGACCTCGCCCAGGATCTCCTTGAAGTCGCCCACTGCGCGGCAACCCGTCTCCGCCGCGACACGCTCGCGCGATGCGGGGTCCCGATCGACCACCGCGATCAGCTCGGATTCCGGCAGGGCGGCGTACTTCTGTGCGTGAAAGCGCCCGAGATAGCCGACGCCGATGACCGCCGTGCGCACCTTCTTCATCACTACCGCCTGCTGCACGTCACAGTCGACCGCATGTGAGCGGCGATGATACTTAAGGTGTGCGGCAATGCAGAGTGCTGTGCGGTGCCGGCTTGCGGTGACGGCGATTGACGGTCACCATGCGCGCCGGTCAACGGACAGCGATTTGCCATGCCCACGCGCGTCAAGCGGGAACTGATCTGGCTGGGCATCGCCCTGCTCGCCGGGCTGGTCCTGTTCCCACTGCTCGTCTACGCAACCGGCTTGTTGACGCTGGGCCCCTACAGCCGCGGCGGCGCTGGACCCTTTCTCGCCGACTTTCTCCGCAGTCTCGGTCGACTGGAGTGGCAGGCGCTCGCGCTCGCCGGCGCGCCGGCCGCGCTGATCCTCGGCTGGCGCGCGGTGCGCGCCTTGCGCTCGGGCGAGGAGTACATCGCAGCCGGGGCGGTTCGCGACGCCACCGAGCGCCGCGAGCCCACTCTCTAGCATTGCCTAATGCGAGGCCGCGCCGCCTGCGCGGCTTTGATCGCGGATCGCACGGAATTCGTTGCCGGGCCGCCAGTTGGGAAAGCCCCGCTCCATCGCGAGCTTGAGGCCGACATCAAAATAGAGCTGCAGGTCCTCGATGGCGCCGGACAGGTCCCAGTCCGGATCGAACTCGTCGGACGGCCTGTGATACCGGTGCGACGTGTAGTCAGTGTTCTGTCGCAGGCCCCACTCCGCTCCGTGTTCATTGGAATCGATGCCCGCGCGCGCATACAGCATTGGCACACCCTTGCGAGCCAGCATGAAGTGGTCGGAGCGGTAGTAGGAGCCCCTTTCCGGAGTCGGCTCCGGCTTGAGGATGCGGCCCTGGTCCGCCGCCGCCGCGGCGAGGAAGTCCTCGAGCTCGGACGCGCCGTAACCGACCACCGTAACGTCGCGGGTCCGACCGTTGACCGCCATGCCGTCCATATTGAGCCCGCCCGCGATCTGCGCGAGCGGCACGACCGGGTGCTCCGCGAAATACTCGCTCCCGAGCAGCCCGGACTCCTCGGCGGTGAACCCGACGAACAGGAGTGAGCGCTCCGGCGCCGGTCGCACCCCGGCGAACGCCTGCGCGAGCTCGATCAGGGCCGCGGTTCCGGTCGCGTTGTCCACCGCGCCGTTGAAGATCCTGTCGCCGCTGCCCTCCTCGGCCTTGCCGAAGTGATCCCAGTGCGCGGTAAAAATGACGTACTCGTCGGGCCGCCTGCTGCCCGGCAACAAGCCGACCACGTTGCTCGACCTGATGTGCCGGATGTCGTTGGCCACGCGGGTCGAGACCTTGAGGTGGAGCGGTATCGGCCGGAAGCCCCGGCGGGCGGCGGCGGCCTTGGCAGTGCTGTATTCGAGACCGGCCGCCCGAAACACCCGCGCCGCCGCGTCGCGGGTAATCCAGCCCTCGATTTCGACCCGCTGGGCGCCGCCGCTTTCCTCCAGGGCAAGCTGGGGCCGCGCGGCGCCGTTCCGCACCACCTCCCACGGGTAGCCCGCGGGCGCCTCCTCGTGGACGATGATCGCGCCGGCGGCACCCTGCCGTGCGGCCTCTTCGAATTTGTAGGTCCAGCGACCGTGATAGGTCATCGCCCGCCCGTTGAAGAGCTTGGGATCGCCGGTCGCGAACCCCGGGTCGTTGACCAGGATAACCGCCGTCTTGCCCCGCATGTCGAGCCCCGCGTAGTCGTCCCAGTTCATGGCAGGCTCGACGATCCCGTAGCCCACGAAGACGAGGTCGCTGTCGGTGAGCGCCGTCTGCGGAACGACGCGCTTCGTCCAATAGACCGCGTCGTCCGCGTAGGCGAGCTGCGTGTCGCCGGCGGCGCCCGTGATGCGCAGCGCACCCTCCGGCTGCGTGGTCAGTTCGACGAAGGGGACGGGCTGGTGAAAGCTGCCGGCCGCGCCCGGCTCGAGTCCGGCCTTACGGAATTCCTGCTCGAGGTACGCGAC
>Ga0075421_100003339_pt1 | contig 19179 bp, 11 predicted proteins | sample SoiMetdeltSBSDD5_FD_75292 | JGI IMG/M metagenome (GOLD analysis project Ga0075421, IMG submission 75292) | Bulk soil microbial communities from a Populus tree surrounding site in Tennessee, USA - Soil MetaG P. deltoides SBSDD5 | ecosystem: Environmental > Terrestrial > Soil > Tree plantation... | reverse complement strand
GGCCTGTTGGCCGCGCAAGCGCCAGCGCCGCACAAAGCTTCTCCGCCGAAGACCGTCAGGCTGTACGTCTTCGACTGCGGGATGCTGACGATCTCGACCGAAGGTGTCACGCGGTATCACGTGACGCCCAGCGAAGTCGGCGAACCCCGGATGCCGGTGCCATGCTTTCTGGTGGCGCATCCGAAGGGCACGCTCATGTGGGATGTCGGTGTCATCCCCGATGCGACCGTCGAGAAAGCCGCGGCATCGGGCGGGGCGCGCTACGACGTGAATGCGACCGCGGCGGCGCTGGTGAAACGGACGCTCAGGGGCCAGCTTGCGGAGATCGGCTATAGCCCTTCAGACATCACCTACGTATCGATCTCACACGCGCACAAGGATCACTCTGCCAACCTGAATCAGTTCGCGTCATCGACGTGGCTGGTCAGGCCGGCCGAGCGCGAATTCATGTGGAAGCCTGGCAACGAACGCGTCGAACCGACCTTCTACAAGGAACTGGAGCGCAGCAAGTCGATTGCGCTCGACAAGGACGAACACGACGTGTTCGGTGACGGCACTGTCGTGATCAAGGCGGCGCCCGGCCATACACCCGGGCACCAGGTGCTCGTCCTGCGTCTGGCCTCGACCGGCCGTGTCATGCTGGCGGGCGATCTCTATCACTATCCGCCCGAGCGCACGTTGCGACGTCCGCCGCCCGACAACGAGTTCAACGTCCAGCAGTCTGCGGCGTCGCGAGCGATGATCGAGGAGTACCTCACGAAGACGAAGACGACGATCTGGATCGAGCACGACTTCGCCACGATCGAGAAGCTGAAGAAATCGCCCGCGTTCTACGAGTGACAGCGTCTTGGGAGTTGGCCTTTTGGGAATTGGTAGTTGGGCGTTGGGGGTTGGGAGTTGACGGTTTCTTCCTCTCAGTTCACGGACTCTGTAGACCGAAGACCACGAGCGTTGTGCCCGGTTTCGACAGCGGCGTGTCGTGGCCTCCGACTGCGATCGCGATCATTTCGCGACCGCGCTCGGTCGTGAACAGCAGTGGCGTCGCGCGTGCGCTCGTCGGCAGTCTGGCTTCCCACAACTGACGACCGCTCTTGGTTTCAAACGCGCGAAAGTACGGATCGATCGTGGCGCCTATGAATACCAGGCCGGTTGCCGTCGCGATCGGCCCGCCGAGATTCGGTGCACCAGTCGGCGTGCTGGATGTCAGTTTGAAGATCTCACGTAGGTCTCCCAATGTCGTTCGCCATGCGCTTTCACCCGTGTCCACGTCAATCGCGACCAACTCTCCCCACGGCGGCGCAACGCAAGGGATGCCGGATGGCGCGAGGAAGAACTGACGTGAGACAGAGAACGCGGCGCCGCGTTGCTCCATGACCTCCTGATTCGGATTGGCTCGCCGTTGTCGATCGAAGTCGCCGTTGGGGAAGAGGCGAATGATTGCGGGGAGACGATTCACCGGTGCGACGATCCTGCGTGTCGCTGGATCCCAGGCCATCCCTCCCCAATGCAGCCCGCCGATGTTTCCGGGAACGAGGAGGCTCCCGCGGGTACTCGGTGGCGTGAACGCACCCGCGTGGCGCAAGTCACGAAACATGGCGAGGCAGGCGTCACGATCTTGCGGCGTCGCTCCCCAGATGTCCGCTTCGCTGACCTGCTGTGGAACGAGCGTCGCGGGCCGATCGGGAAATGGCTGCGTCGCGGCCGCGTTCTCGCCCTTGACGTCGCTCGCTGGCACGGAACGCTCGCGAATAGGGAAGAGAGGTCGCCCGCTGAGACGCTCGAAAAGAAAGAGATGACCCGTCTTCGATCCGACGGCGACACCTGCGCCGTCTTTCGAGGGGAAGAGGAGAGGTGGAGACGCGACGTCAAAGTCCCACAAATCGTGGTGCACGGTCTGGAACGACCACACGACTGCGCCGGTGGCGGCGCGAAGTACTACGATGGAATTGGCGTGTCGATTGTCGCCAGGACGAAGGCCTCCGAAGTAGTCCGGGCTCGGGCTGCTGGTTGGAAGAAAGACGAGACCATTGGCCTCGTCGACCGTGATGCGCGACCACGTGTTGGCGGCGCCGGCAGTGGCGGCTTCGCTCAATGGGTGAAACGTCCAGCGGAGCGCTCCCAACCGACGATCGAATGCGCGGACCTCTCCGGATGCCATCCGCGCGCGGCTGTTGTCTGCGACGTTGGAACCGACGATAACCAAGTCGCGATAGACGGCCGGTGGTGAAGTGACGCCGTACTCTCCCGCATAATCAGGCTTTCGTCGAAGTCCACTCGTCAGATCCACCTGGCCGCCGGTACCGAAGCTATCGCATGAAGTGCCGTCTCGGCGATTGAGACAGACGAGTCGCGCATCGACGGTCGCGACGTAAATGCGATCGTCTGCCACGGCCACGCCGCGACTGGCGAAGTCGCTGTAGTTGGCATCGCGGCGAATCTTCAAATCGATCCGCCAGACCTCGGTTCCTGTTTCCGCGTCGAGGGCGATCACGAGGCCGCCCGGCGTAGACAGATAGAGATGGCCGTCGTGGTAGACCGGAGTTGCTTCGAACGCGGGGCGATCGGTCCCGGGCCGGAGGGGTTCGGTTGATTCGTGCGTGTCGTAGGTCCAGGCAATGCCGAGCCGGCCGACGTTGTCCGGGTTGATACGCTCAGGCGGGGCCTGTGCGGCGAGCACGAGGCTCAGAGCGAGTCCGAGCACGCCAATTCTCATGCGCACTTCGACGTGTCGCGGCTGGACGCGGTTCCGCGTCAGTATCAATATCCCGGTATCAGTTTCCCCAGCGCAGCACTTCGACGCGGACGCGCGTGCGCCCCGATCGAACGAAGTTGAGGGTCTGCGCTGCGCGGTACGACACGTCGATGATGACGCCTTCGGCGCGCGGGCTCTTGGCTGGCCCACGGTCGACGACCCGGACTTCGACAGCCCGGCCGTTGCGCACATTTGTCACGCGAAGGACAGTTCCGAATGGATAGGAGGGATGGGCGGCGATCAGCGCGTTCATGTTGAATCGCGTGCCGCTCGCAGTCGTCTTACCCTCGAAACCAGGTCCGTAGTACGACGCGAGACCCTCGCGGACCTCGAGTATGCCGCCGCGTGCGGGGGTCGGAGCGGGCGCCTTCGAGCGCGCCGCACATGCGGGTAGGATCAGGAGCGCACAGAGGACGAGGGCCGCGCGAGCAGCTCGCATCCAAGCCTCACTTTCACGACGCGTGCCGGGTCAGCGTACTCCGCGCCAGCCGATGAGGTTAATTCCTGGAACTGCATAGTTCGAGGTCCCGTCAAAAACCGACATGAACACCCTGTTCTCCGACCTCCGTGTGGGCCTCAGGCTGCTCTGGAAAGACAAAGCATTCACGGCCACCGCAGGTCTGACCCTCGCCGTTTGTATTGGCGCCAACACCGCTCTCTTTTCGGTCATTCGGGGCGTCCTCCTGAAGCCTCTCTGGATGCCGGAGGCCGACCGCGTGGTAATGGCCCGGAACATGTATCCGGGCGCCGGTGTGTACGAGCCTATCGGATCTGCGGTTCCCGACTACTTCGATCGGCTGCGTGAGGTGACGGCGTTCGGCGAGCAGGCACTATTCAGGCAAGACGATCGCAGTCTGGACCAAGGAGGAACCCCAGTCCGCGTCGAATCGCTGACAGTCACGCCGTCCTTTTTCCGCGTCGCGGGCGTGAAACCACTTCTCGGACGCACCTTCACGGACCAAGAGGGCGAAATCGGAAACGAGTACGTGGTTGTTGTGAGCGATTCGTTCTGGCGGACGCAACTGGCTGGCGATCCTGCCGCGGTTGGTCGCGAGCTGCGCCTCGATGGCCGCACGTACACCGTCGTAGGCGTCATGCCTCCCGAATTTCGGCCCACCGATGACGAGATGGCTCTGTGGACGCCGATGACGTTCACGGCCGAGCAGAAGTCGGACAACTCGCGGCACAGCAACAACGCAGCGTACATCGCTCGGCTCAAGCCGGGTGCCACCGTGGAACAGGCCCAGGCGCAGATCGATGCGTTGAACGCAGCGAACCTCGATCGCTTCCCGCAGTTCAAAGAGGTCATCGTCAATGCCCGATTCCGAACCGTTGTCACTCGACTGCGGGACCAGATGGTCAAGGACGTCAAGCCAACGCTGTACCTGATGTGGGGCGGCGCGCTGTTCGTTCTGCTCATCGGGTGCGTCAACGTGGCCAATCTCGCGCTCGTGCGGTCACGCGCGCGATTGAAGGAACTGGCGACTCGTCTCGCGCTGGGCGCAGGCACCTGGCGGATTACGCGACAACTTGCCCTCGAGCATCTTCTGTTGGCGTTCCTGTCGGCTGTGGCCGGCATCGCCATCGGATACGTTGCCCTTCGCGCAATGGGCGTCGTCAGCCTGCAGGGACTGCCGCGCTCGCATGACATCACACTCGACACGGTCGTGGTGCTCTATGCATTTGGCGCCGCGGCCGCCATCGGTCTGGTACTCGGACTGATTCCGGTGGCGGCGATGCTGTCTGCTAATGTCCTCGGTGTCCTCCGGGAAGAAGGGAGAACGGCGACGAGCGGGCGTGGCGCGCAGTCGCTTCGCCGCGGTCTCGTCATCGCGCAGGTCGCGAGTGCATTCGTTCTGCTGATCGGGGCAGGGTTGCTGTTCGCGAGTTTCAGAAAAGTCCTGGCCGTCGATCCGGGTTTCACGACCGAAAGGGTGCTCACGGGCGCGGTGTCGCTTCCCGAATCGCGATACAAGGATCCCGCGGCACTCAGGCGCTTCACGGACGGTGCGCTGCGGCGCGTGCAGGCGTTGCCCGGTGTCAGCGCGGCCGGCATCACGGATAGCATTCCACTCGGCAACAGAGCGAGTGCGTCCGCGATTCTCGCGGAAGGGTACAAGGCGCAACCCGGCGAGTCGTTCCTCGCACCGGCCGAAGTCCGTGTGTCGAACGGCTATTTCGAGGCCATGGGGGTGAAGCTCGTTGCCGGGCGTCTCTTCACCGATCGTGATACGGCCACGTCACCGCGCGTCATCATTGTCGACGACCGGCTCGCGCGCCGTTTCTGGCCGAATCAAGATCCGATTGGACGCCGGATGTACAAGCCGGACGATGACACCACCGACCTGGCCGCCGTCACCGAGAAGACGGTGTTCTTGACTGTGGTGGGTGTTGTCGCGGAGATGAAGCTCCGCAACCTCACCGACGGCGACAACCTGGTGGGTGCCTATTTCTTTCCGCTCGCGCAGGAGCCTCAGGACGATCTGACGTTCGTGCTGAAAGCTGCGGCCGACCCTGGCACGCTGTCGGGTGCGCTGCGCCGCGAGATCGCGGCGGTCGACTCGCAGCTCCCGGTTTTCGAAATGCAACCGATGTCGTATTGGACCGATCGCTCGCTCGCCAAGCGTCGATCGCCGGCGCTGCTCTCCATCGCCTTCGGCTTCGTCGCGCTGTTTCTTTCAGCGATTGGCATTTATGGAGTGCTCGCCTACCTCGTGACGCAGCGGACCAAGGAGATCGGCATCCGCGTCGCGCTGGGGAGCACGGCGTGGGCTGTATTTCAACTCGTTCTCCGCGAAGGCTTCCTGCTGGTCGCTGCCGGCCTGGTCCTCGGTGGCATCGGGTCCTTCATGCTCCGACGCACGCTCGAGAGCCAGTTGTTCGGCGTGACGTCGTCCAACCCATCTGTGCTCTTCCTGGTCAGCGCCCTGCTGGCAACGGTTGCCCTTGCGGCCTGCGCGGTGCCGGCGCGCCGCGCGACCAAGATCGATCCGCTCGTCGCGCTGACAGAGTGACGACACCCGGTGTCTTTCTCCCATTGACAGTCTATGGGAACGGCGATACACTGCAACGCTCACATAAACTGTCTATGGGAGAGACTCCTTCCCGCAACCCCGATCTGCTTCGCGGCACCGTCGAGCTGCTCATCCTGAAGGCGCTCACTCATGGCCGGCAGCATGGCTTCGGCATTGCTCGCTGGCTCGAAGACGTCACGAGCGACGTGCTGCGGCTGGAAGAAGGCTCGCTCTACCCCGCGCTTCACCGCATGGAAAGGCGCGGGTGGGTTGAATCAGAGTGGGGCATCTCCGACAACAACCGACAGGTGAAGTACTACCGGCTGACACGTCGGGGTCGCGAGTACCTGCAGAGAGAAACGTCGGGATGGACTGAGTTCGCCACCGCTGTCTTCAAGGTCCTTCAGACAACGTAAGTCGACGCGACCATGGGCAAAGACACGATGTGGCGGCGGTACTTGCGGTTCTGGGGTGCCGATCCACCTGCTGATGTCGACGCCGAGATCGACTTTCACCTCGAAGCGCTTGTCCAGCATTTCATCGCCCGTGGCATGGCAGCCGATCAGGCGCGAGTCGAGGCCGCGCGGCGATTTGGCAACGTGGCGCGTGTTCGGTCGGAATGCCTCACTGTCGATGAGGGATGGGCACGTGCGGCTGCGCGGCGAGAAACACTCGACGCGCTCTCGCAGGATCTCCGAGACGGTATCCGTGGATTGACCGGGAATCCCGGCTTTACTGTCGGCGCAGCGCTGATTCTCGCGCTCGGGATCGGCTTGAACACGACGGTGTTCAGTTTCAACAGGGCGTTGCTGTTTCCCTCGCTTCCGATTGCCGACCCGCCAAGCCTGGTGCGGATGTGGTCGCAAAATCTCGCACGCGGTATCTACGTAGAGCCGCTTTCGGAGGGCGATTCCGCCGATCTGTTCACCGCCAGTCAGTCTTTCGACGATGTGGCGGGATACGTCACCGAACCGGTCACGCTGACACGCGCGCACCCCCGCGGCGGAGTCGAAGCGGAGCGCATCCCTGCGATGCGAGCGACGACGAACCTGTTCGCGCTGCTCCGTGTTGCACCCGTATTGGGTCGTGCCTTTCAGCCGCAGGATGCCGCGGATGAAGCCAGCCGCGTGGTGATCCTGAGTGACCGCGCGTGGACGAATCGATTTGGCGCAGATCGTTCTGTGATCGGTCGCGATATCGTTCTGAACGGTCGTCCACACACGATCGTCGGCGTGATGCCGCACGCCTTCTGGTTCGAGTCAAAGGAGATCGAGGTCTGGCTCCCGCGGCCGGCGCCACGCGTTGAAGGCGGGCGCGGCGCGAGGACGCTGATGACGATCGCGCGCCTGGAATCCGGCGCAACCATGCAGACGGCTCAGGCCGATGTGCAGGCGCTGGCCCAGCGCCTGGCGCGTGAGCATCCCCAGACGAATGCGGGCTGGGACATCCTCGTGACTGGTCTCCTTCCGCTGGGGCCGGGCGAGAAAGTGTTTTTCGGCTTGGTCACCACGCTGACTTCGCTGCTGCTCGCGGCCGCCTGCGCGCACATCGCGAATCTCTTGCTCGCCCGCGGCATGGAGCGCCGAGGCGAGGTCGCGATTCGCGCCGCGCTTGGCGCGCGGCGCGGCCGAATCATGCGCCAGTTGTTTGTGGAGAGCGTGGCGCTGTCGATCCTGGGTGGCATATGCAGCCTGGTCGTGGCGTTGCCCATCATCGCGGAGATTCGCGCGGTGCTCGGTCCGCGTACGTCTTACCTCTCGGACTTGTCGATCGATGGTGTGGCACTGGCGATAACCAGTGGATTGACACTCCTGGCGAGTGCGTTGTTCGGCCTGGCTCCCGCGCTTCGACTGTCCTCAGTCACCGCTGGTGATGCGATCAAGCAGCCTCCCGGCGGCCCGATTACAGGTCGTCCCAGGCGCCCCCTGGTCAGCGCCCTCATCGGGCTCGAGGTGGCGATTGCGACGGTCGCTTTGATCGTGACCGTCCTCTACACTCGCGCGGGCTACAACATCCTCGCGATCCCGTATGGCTTCGAGTCGGAGAACGTCGTGACGTTCCGGCTCGACGTACCGGAATACAAATACTCAGAGGCAAGTGCCGCAGCGCGCGTACTGACCGACGTGCATCAGCGGCTTCAGGCGCTGCCGTCTCTCGCAGCCGTAGGCGCAAGTACTCGACTTCCCTTGAACATGGGCCCCGGTCTCCCGACCCAAGCGATCATGCTCGAGGACCGTCCAGAAGTTGCGCAGGACCAGAGACCCTGGACGATCACGACGACGGTCATGCCCGGATACTTCGAGGCCCTCGGAATTCGTCTGCTGCAAGGTCGAACATTCGAGTCGCAAGACTCGAGCGAGGCCCAACGGGTTGCGGTGATTAGCCGGTCGATGGCTCGGGCGTACTGGCCCGACCTGGACCCTGTTGGCCGCCGCCTGCGATTGGACGGAGACACGACCTCGCTGTGGCGCACGGTGATCGGCGTTGTCGACGATGTGCGTCCCCTCGATCCCACGTCGCCACAGGTTCGACAGACCTACGTGCCCTTCGCTCAATCGCCGGGACGGGCGCTTATTTACTTCGTCGCGACGCGCGACGCCCCGCTCAGTCGTTTCCAGGACGTGCGGGTCGCGGTCCGTGGCGTCGACTCCGAACTTCCTGTGCTCGATCTGCGAATGATGACCGACGTCATCTCGACGGCGACCTCCGGGTCTGATATGGGGCAGAAAACGCTGCGCGTGAACGCGGCCATCGCCGCACTGCTTGCAGTGTCCGGCGTCTATTCCGTTGTCGCCTTTGCCGTCGCTCGCCGGCGGCGTGAAATTGCCATTCGCGTCGCGCTCGGTGGAACGCGTCCATCGATCGTCGCCATGCTGCTCGGTCAGGCACTTCGTCCGGCGTTGATCGGCGTGGTCGTCGGCCTGGTCCTCAGTGGGCTAGTCAGCCGGGCGATTGCCATCATGCTCTTCGGCGTCGACCCACTCGATCCGCTGACTTATGGCGGGACTGCTATTGCCTTGTGCGTTGCCGCGGTCGCCGCCAGTTGCGTGCCGGCTCTGCGCGCGACGCGCGCCAATCCCGTATCGGCGCTCAGGGCGGAATAAAGACACCGGGTGTGATTTGCTGTTGGTGTTGGCGCGGGAATCACACCCGGTGTCGTGTGTCCGGACTTACCCCTACTGTGAAAAGCTGACACAGATCGGACGAGGCCCGAGTCGGTTATCCTACATCTGGTCCATATTCTGAGCCGTAGCCGGCGTGGACCGTTGTGGCATGCTCGTTGCGGTACCTGACTAAGTCCATGAAAGTCCGAATCAAACTCTCCCCGAAAATGCCCGCCGTGTTCCGCCGGTACCCGTCTTTGTTCCTTTCGGGTGTCGTGGTGTTGTCGCTGGGCTTATGGGCCGTTGTCATCGGCACCATCTGGTACGCCCGCGACATCATCGTGGCTGTTCCGGCGGCCGAGGAACTGCGCGGGATCGGCTCGATGGATCAGGCGACGACGTTGTTCGATCGCGCCGATCGACCAGCCTTCACGATTTTCAAGGAACAGCGTATCGATGTGCCGCTGGCGCGCGTGTCTCCACATCTCATCAACGCCATCCTCGCCATCGAGGATCAGCGCTTCTACGATCACAACGGCATCGACGTCGTCCGTGTCGCGGGCGCTGCCTTGAGCAATCTCAGGGAAGGTCGCCTCGCGCAGGGTGGAAGCACGATTACGCAGCAGCTTGCCAGGCAGAGCTTCCTGACGCCGGAGAAAACGTATCGACGCAAGTTCACCGAGATCGTCGTGGCTGCGCGTCTCGAAGGCCAGTTCACGAAAGACCAGATCCTCGAGTTGTATCTGAACAAGGTGTACTTCGGCGACGGTCTCTACGGCGTCGAGGCGGCATCGCTAGGGTACCTGGGCAAACCAGCGTCGGCGGTGAGCGTCTCAGAAGCGGCGCTGCTTGCTGGTCTCGTGAAATCGCCCTCCAGCTACGCTCCCACTGTGAGCCTCGAGAAAGCGACCGCGCGTCGCAACGTGGCACTTCGCGCGATGGTGGACGCGAAGATGATTGACACCGCTGCCTATAACAAGGCGGTCAACGAACCGGTGAAGCTGGACGATGCGCTCAGGCGAGGGGAAGCGTACGGCCAGTACTTCAAAGAAGAGGTCCGCCGCTTCCTGGTCGAACGCTTCGGATGGGAGCGCGTCTATCAAGGTGGGCTGAAGGTCTACACGACCGTTGACCTCGACATGCAGAAGGCTGCGGAAGCCGAGGTCGCTCGCGGCATCGCTGAGATCGAGAAGCGTCAGCGTCGCAAGAACGAAGACGAATCCAATCCGCTGCAAGCCGCGTTGGTTGCTTTGGACCCGCAGACCGGCGAAGTCCGCGCGATGGTCGGCGGCCGTGACTTCGAGAAGAGCAACTTCAACCGCGCCACCCAGGCCAAGCGGCAGCCGGGCTCAGCGTTCAAGCCCTTCGTGTACGCAGCCGCGCTCGAGCAGGGATTCACGCCGGGCACCATCATCGCCAACCTTGACGACCCGATCATGACGCTGCAAGGCGCATGGGTACCTGAAGATGAGCACAGCGAAGGCTCGTCGATGACGATGCGCGCGGCGCTGAAGACATCGAGCAATCGGGCAGCGGTGCGCATGCTCGAGGATGTGGGCATTCCGGTAACGGTGGACTACGCCAAGCGGCTCGGTGTGGGTTCCGTTCCGAGCGTGCCGTCGCTCGCACTTGGATCCGGAGAGGTCACGCTCTCATCCATGACGGCGGCATACGCGGCATTCGCCAACGCCGGGATGGTTCAGACGCCGATGCTCGTGCGTCGCGTAGAGACCACTGAGGGCGAGGTGCTGTATACGGCGAAGCAGGAACCGCAACAGGCAGTCAGCGCGGAAACCGCCTTTCTGATGTCGAACATGATGGCCGACGTCGTGAACGCTGGCACCGGCGCCGGCGCGCGCAGTGTCGGGTTCCGTCTACCTGCGGCGGGAAAGACGGGTACGACGAACGATTACCACGACGCCTGGTTCGTCGGTTTCACGCCGCGGCTCGCCGCTGGCGTCTGGGTCGGCTACGACCAGCCTCGCACCATCATCGGCGGCGGATATGCGTCGATCCTCGCGGTTCCGGTCTGGGGACGCTTCATGGCTGCGGCCACGAGCAAGGATCGCTCGGAGTGGTTCAGCGCACCCCCCAGGATTACGTCCGCGACCATTTGCCGCCTGAGCGGAAAGCTCGCCACGGATTCCTGTCATGAGAACGTGACGAGCGAGAACGGCACTGTCAGCAGCCAGTCGACGGTATACACCGAATACTTCGTCGAGGGCACGGAGCCAACTGAGTCGTGCCCGATCCATCGCAGGATTCTGACGAACCCGTTCAGGGCGCTGGCCAACCTCATCTCGCCGGGTCGATCGACGTCTCCTACTGAAACCGCCGCCCAGCAGCCGACTGCGCACACCGCTGAGGCCGCGCCAGCGCCACCGCCGCCTCCTGCGAGTCCAAAACCAGAAGAGCCGAAGAAGCGCGGGTTCTGGGGAAGGATATTCGGCAAGAAGTAAGCGCTCGGGGATCTGCAGTTCCAGGTTCCAGGTTCTATGTTCAGTTCGGTGATCGGCCATCGGCGTCTGTTGACATTGCTGTCGCGCGCGATTGCGCGTAACACGCTGCCGCCGGCGCTGCTGCTGGCTGGCCCCGCGGGTGTCGGCAAGCGTCGCGTGGCGCTGGCGATAGCGCGCGCCCTGAATTGTCTCGAGCCGGTCGTCACGAGTGACTCCGAACGCGACGCATGTGGGAAGTGCGCGTCGTGCCGACGCATCGAACGCGGGGTTCATCCCGATGTCATCCTCATTGAACCCGGCGATACCGGTTCGATCAAGATCGAAGCCGTCCGTGACGTGGTCGATCGCGCGGGATACCGGCCTTTCGAGGCCCGGCGGCGCGTGGTGATCATCGACGAGGCTGACGCCCTCGTCGATGCGGGGCAGAACGCGCTCCTCAAGACGCTCGAGGAAATGCCGCCCGCATCGATCTTCGTGCTCGTGTCGTCGTTGCCGGACGCACTGCTGCCGACGGTGCGATCGCGATGCCCTCGTTTGAGGTTCGGGCCGCTGTCTGCGGCGGAGGTCGCGCAGGTGCTGGTGCGTGATCACCGTTACTCGGAATCCGACGCTCGCGCCGCTGCCGCTGATGCCGACGGCAGCGTTGGCCGTGCCCTGGCGGCTGATTCGACAGGTCTGGCAGAGGCTCGAGAGGATGCCCGTCGTCTGCTGCAACAGGCGGCGAAGACCGACGATCCCGCGCGTCGGCTCGACGCCGCCAAGGATCTGAGCGGAACCAAAGGGACATCGGCGAGCGATCGAGAGCAGATGGCGACTTGTCTGCGTGCGCTGGCCTCGCTCCTGCGTGATCTCGGGATTCTCGCGACGGGGGCGGACCGTCGCACGCTGGCCAATGGAGACCTCGAGTCACAGCTCGAAGGTCTGACGAGCACCTTCGATCACAAACGGAGCCTGAAAGCGTATGCCGCAGTCGATGAGGCATTGGCCGCGCTCGAACGTAACGCGAGCCCGAAAGTCGTAGCCGACTGGCTGGTGTTGCAACTGTGAACGGGGTCAGACTCCTTCACAAACCTGGATATGCGCGACAATGTGAAGGGGTCTGACCCCTTTACACCCAGGGCCAATGAAACCTCGCATCGCCATCACCTCCGGCGATCCTGCCGGCATCGGTCCGGAAATCGCGCGGAAAGCGGCTGACGATCCACGCGTCCGCAGAGCCTGCGAACCGATCGTGTATGGCCCGGCGGCGGGCTCGGCGTTCAAGCCGGGCGAGCTCTCGGCGGAAGCGGGCCGTTCGGCGTACGAGACCCTCTGTGCCGCAGTCAACGATGCGCGCGCGGGTGTGGTAGCTGCAGTGGCGACAGCACCCGTGAACAAGCTCGCCTTCGCCAGAGCCGGTCTGCCGTGGAAGGGTCATACCGATCTGCTCGCGCATCTGACTGGCAGCGCTCGCGTGGCGATGATGTTCTGGTCAGAGCCGCTCAAGGTCGTGTTGGCGACCATTCACATTCCGCTGGCGTCGGTCACGAACACGCTCACACGCGAGGTGATGGACGGAATCATCGACCTCGCGGCTCGCGAGCTGCCGCGGTTTGGGATCGCGCAGCCGCGCCTGGCCGTCGCGGGGCTGAATCCCCACGCCGGCGAGGATGGTCTCCTTGGTCATGAGGAACGCAAGGTTCTGCGACCGGCGATCGAGGCGGCGCAGAAGCGTGGCGTACGGATCGACGGGCCGTATCCTGGCGACACGGTGTTCGGACGTGCGGTGCGAGGCGAGTTCGACGCCGTGATCGCGTGCTACCACGATCAGGGGCTGATCCCGGTGAAGCTCCTCGCCTTCGGGCGGGCCGTGAACGTCACGCTCGGCTTGCCGATCATTCGCACATCCGTCGACCACGGGACGGCGTTCGATATCGCGGGAAAAAACGTGGCCGACCCGTCCAGCATGATCGAGGCGACGCTGCTCGCAGCCAGGCTGGCGACGGCCGCGCGATTGTAGACTTCGTGGCTTTTGTCGGGGGCTAACCATTGCGCTCGCGGAAACCGTTCGTGATTGGATAGCGACGGTCGCGACCGAAGCCTTTGCGCGTAATCTTCACACCCGGCGGCGCCTGCCGTCGCTTGTACTCCGCCATGTAGAGAAGACGTTGGACGCGGACGACGGTTTCGCGTGGGAATCCACGTTCAACGATCTCATCGACACTCGATTCCTCTTCGACGAGCCCGTTGAGAATCGCGTCCAGCACGTCATAGGGTGGCAACGAGTCCTGATCGGTCTGGTTCGGGCGCAACTCCGCGGTCGGCGCCTTGGTGATGGATGATTCCGGAATCACGCGCTCCTTGGGCCCGAGAGCGCCTCCCGGCAGGTTCTCGTTGCGCCATCGCGCGAGTTCGTAGACCTCCGTCTTGTATATGTCCTTGAGCACGGAGTAGCCGCCGCACATGTCGCCGTAGAGCGTGGCGTAGCCGACCGACATCTCGGACTTGTTGCCTGTGGTCACCAGCATCTCGCCGAATTTGTTCGAGAGTCCCATGAGCAACAGGCCGCGAACTCGTGCCTGCAGATTCTCCTCGGTGACGTCGCGCGCGCGGCCACGGAACGCATCCGCGAGCGACGACTCGGCCGCTGCCACCGTCGACCCAATCTCGATCGTGTCGAGCCGCATGCCGAGCAGGCGGGCGGATTCGGCCGCGTCATCCAGGCTCTTGCGGCTCGTGAACTGGGAGGGCAGGCGCACGCCGCGCACGCGCTCGTGGCCGAGGGCGTCGACAGCGACAGCGGCCGTCAGCGCCGAATCGATCCCTCCCGACATCCCCAGGACCACGCCGGGAAAGCGGTTCTTGACGACGTAATCGCGCAGGCCGAGCATCATGGCGCTGTAGATCTCACTCAGACGCGAAGGTTCGTGGCCGTCATCGGCGCCTTCGCAGACGAGCGACCCGTGCTCGCGGCGCCATCGCGTCAGCACGAGGGCTTCCTGAAATAGTGGTAGCTGGCGCGCCAGCCGGCCGTCACCGTTGATGACAAACGATCCGCCGTCGAACACGAGCTCGTCCTGACCGCCGAACTGGTTGACGTAGACCAGAGGAAGCCGTGTCTCGTTCGCCCGCTCGCGAGCCAGCGTCACTCGCTGGTGAAACTTTCCCACTTCGAAAGGCGAGCCATTGGGAACGAGCAGCAGCTCAGCGCCGAGCCGGGACAGATGCGATGCAATCAGCGGGAACCAGATGTCCTCGCAAATTGGCAGCCCGAGAGTGACGCCGCGAAAGATCGCGGGCTGAGGCAATGGACCAGGTGAGAAGACGCGCTTCTCATCGAAGACACCGTAGTTGGGCAGCTCGTACTTGAAGCGAAGCTGTCTTTGACCGTCTGCCAGCAACGCCACCGTGTTGTGGAGGCAGCCACTCTCACACCAAGGCGCTGTGACGACCATGCCCGGTCCCGAAATGCTTTCGCGTTGAAGCGCGTCGAGAGCGTCCGCGGCGGCCTCGACGAGAGCGGGACGAAGCACGAGATCCTCGGGCGGATAACCAACCAGCACGAGCTCGGGGAACACCACGAGATCTGCACCGAGCGAAGCAGCCTGGTCACGCGCGCGACGAACGATACCCAGGTTGCCGTTGACGTCTCCAACGAGTGGATTGACCTGGGCGATCGCGATCGTGAGATTCACGTCGAATCGATTGTGACACACAGGCTAGATATGAGTTCTGAACCGTGATGTTCTCGTTCGAAGTCTGCCGAATTCGTCAGCCTTCCTGAGACTGCATCGACTCAGTGGCCTTGAACACGAACGTCGTCTGCATTCCCGACATGTGTGTGGCGTGATCGCGTCACATCATCGTCGGTGAGACGTCCCTTCCGACGCGCGGTCGATCGCTCGATCTGCACACTCTGTGTAACCGACAAGAGCGTAAAGGTACTACCGTGAGCGTCGGGGTGATAACACACTTGCTAACAGACGCAAGAAGCATAATTCGTTGCTCCACAGGTACTTGCCGAAAAGCCGTGCATTGGCCAGCAGCTTGCACGGAAGCCCGGCCATGCTTGTTCAGCGTGGACGGACTCTCAAGAAGGTGTGCTTGATTGCCGCACTCTTCTCGATGTTGCTGTCGGCCGCGCCGGCGTTTGCGCAGACCGTCACGGCGATGTGGGATCCAAGTCCATCGACCGACCAAGTAACTGGCTATCAAGTTTGCGTGAGTACGTCGTCGTTGACCTGCAATGCGGGGCAGGTCCCGGTCGGTGCTTCCACCACGTCCTTCACGTTTGCGCCAACCGGTGGCGTGCGCTACTACATTGCGATCCGCGCGACCAACGCCGCCGGCTGGAGTCCGTTCTCGTCGGAAGTGACATTTTCGATTCCCAGTCTGGCTCAGCCTGCCAATCAGTCAGGTACGGTCGGCGCAGCGATCTCGCCACTCCAACTGTCGATCGCTGATCCAGATGGAAGCCAGCTGACGATTACCCATACTGGACTGCCCCTCGGCTTGTCGATCAACTCGGCGACCCGACAGATCACCGGCACGCCGGCAGCCCCTGGCACCTACAACGTGACGGTGTTCGTCAACGATGGCCTCGCGACGGTGTCGCGTTCGTTCACCTGGGTCATCGCCGGTCCTGACCTCGTCGCGCCCTTTATCACCATCAGCAGTCACTCACCCGGCCAGACGGTCACGACGTCCAGCGTCACGATCAGCGGCACCGCCACTGACAGTGGTGCCGGCGGCAACGGCGTAAGCAACGTAAGCGTGAACGGGACGACCGTTACCGCCACCGCTTCTGGAAGCGGGACTGCAAGCTGGAGCCGGACGCTCACTATGGCCATGGGTCCGAATACCATCACCGTTTCAGTGAAGGACAGTCTGAACAACACGGCCTCCGTGACCATCACGCTGGATTATCGTCCCTGGTCAACAGGAGGAACTTCGCTCGTTGCCGATATCAACAACGACGGTCGGACGGATCTGCTGATTCAGGACCTCAACAACCGCTTCTGGTTGTCGCTCGCGTCCTCCACCGGGTATTCGATGCCGGTCGTTGCAGTGCAGCACGGCGGGTCGTACAACCCGGATGGCGCGCACATTGCCGATATCAATGGTGATGGTCGCTCGGATCTCCTGATGCAGGGATTCGACAACAAGTTCTGGTTGTCGCTGTCAACCGGGTCCGGTCTGGGATCTCCCGTTCTGGTCCTGACGCACGGAGGTCCGTTCAATCCCGCCGGTGCCCACATCACCGACGTGAACGGAGATGGTCGGGACGACGTGCTGTTCCAGGCCACCGACAACAGTTTCTGGCTCTCGCTGTCCACGGGGACCACGCTGAGCTCGCCTGTGAAGGTGCTGCAGCATGGTGGTGCGTTCAATCCGGATGGCGCGCACCTGGCTGATGTCAGCGGGGACGGAAAGGCCGACCTCGTGTTCCAAGGAACGGACAATAAGTTCTGGCTGTCGCTTTCAACCGGTTCCGGTTTCACGTTGCCAACGCTCGTGCTGCAGCACGGCGGCCCGTTCAATCCGGTTGGCGCCCATATCGCTGACGTCAACGGCGATGGCAGGGCGGACGTACTGTTCCAGGGAACGGACAACAGCTTCTGGCTATCGATCTCGAGTGGCTCGGGATACTCGTCACCCACGAAGGTCTTGCAGCATGGCGGTCCCTTCAATCCGTATGGGGCGCACATCGCGGACGTGAGCGGCGATGGTCGGGCGGATATCCTGTTCCAGGGAATGGACAACAGCTTCTGGCTGTCGAACTCAACCGGGTCGGGATACACGTCACCCACGAAGGTCTTGCAGCACGGCGGTCCCTTCAACCCGATGGGCGCGCACGTCGTAGACGTCAACAACGACGGCCGCGCCGACGTCGTGATGGATGGTCTTGATCACCGGGTCTGGATCTCGATCTCGACCGGATCGGGTTTCGTCTCGATTACCCAGGGATTCTAGCCAGAGACTTAAGGGCAGCGATGCGCCACTAATGTGGCGCATCGGCTTTGCCTACACCGTGCGGTCGAGAACTCGAATTCGCATCTGTTCGGAGATCCACTCGTACGTAGCGCGCATCCCTACCTCGAGCTGGATTGATGGCTTCCAGTTGAGGCGGCTCGCAATCAGCGTGTTGTCGCTGTTCCTTCCGCGTACGCCTTTCGGCGCGTCGAGCTTGTAGCGACGTGTGAGCTTCACGCCCGCGATCCGTTCGACGATGTCGACGAGCTGATTGATCGTCACGAGTTCATCACTGCCGATGTTCAGAGGCTCATCGACGGCGCCGCGCATGAGACGCAGCGTGCCTTCGACACAATCATCGATATAGGTGAAGCTACGGGTCTGCTCGCCGTCTCCCCAGATTTCAATCTGATTGGACCCGGCGAGCTGCGCCCCAATCACTTTGCGACAGATCGCTGCCGGCGCCTTTTCCCGGCCGCCATCGTATGTGCCATGCGGGCCGTACACGTTGTGATAGCGGGCCACACGCGTCTCCAGCCCGAAGTCTTCGGTGAAATGGCGGCACATGCGCTCGCTGAATAGCTTTTCCCATCCGTAGCCGTCTTCCGGCATCGCCGGATACGCGTCGGCCTCAACCAGAGGCGTGACCGCCACGCTGGTTTGCTTCTCCGCCGCGTACACACAGGCCGATGAAGAGAAAAAGAATCGGCGGACGCCAGCCTCGCGAGCGGCGAGAAGCATGTGCGTGTTGATGAGGACGGTCAGCATGCACAGCGCTTTGTTCAGCTCGATAAATCCCATGCCGCCCATATCGGCCGCCAGGTTGAACACCTGTGCGACGTCCCGGCACGCCACGCCGCATGCGCTCTTGTCTCGCAAATCGAGGATGACGTTCTCGACATCGTCGAAGTGCTGATACCACTCCTCGAGCGGCTTGATATCCACACCGCGTAATCGTCGGTAGCCTTGGCGGCGAAGGGCGGCAAGAAGGTGTCCGCCAATGAACCCGCCGGCCCCGGTCACCAGCACCAGGTCGTTCTTGTCCATTTGAAGGCCCTAATCGGTCTTTTGTTCAGGCAACGGTTGGTGTCGAGTGGAGTGCGCCTCTGCCGAGGTACACGACATCGGCAAACGCGCTGATTTCCTGCCGTGACAGCACCCGCCAGCAATCGATCACGGTCAGCCGGGGTGAGCGGTCGAAGGCTTCGGGTGGCACAGCTCGAAACTCAGGCCATGCCGTCATGAGGACGACGAGCGATGCGGCCCGGATGCACGCCTCGGCGGACGCGGCAGCCGTAAAGCGCTGATCGAGCGCGGCGTGTGCGCTGGCGAGCGCCTTGGGATCGAATGCGGCGACCTCGCGTCCCGCGTCCAGCAGGTGACGAACAACGGCCAGGCCCTGGCTGCATTCAATCACCGAGGTATCTGGCTTGTACGCGAGCCCGAGGACCCCAATCGGACCGCTTCCGGGATCGTGGGCGCGAATGGCGTCCAGCACGCGCGTAACTTGATAGTCGTTCAAGCTGTCCGTGGCCTCGGCTAGCTCGGCACGCGCGCCGAGCGAGCGAGCCAGCACCGTGAACGCCACATTGTCGCGAGGAAAGCATGGCCCGCCATAACCGATGGCGCCGCGAAGATACTTGGTGCCAATCCTGGAGTCGCAGCCGATGGCCTGGGTTACCACGTCGACGTCGGCTCCAGGAAGCCGGTCGCACATGTCCGCCAGCATGTTGGCATACGAAATCTTTGTCGTGACGTAAGTGTTGACCGCGATTTTCGTGAGCTCCGCGTTCACGAAGCTCATACGCCGGATCAGTGGCTTGTTGTCGCAGGTCTCGTAGTAGATCGACTCGAGGATGTCTCCGGCTCTTGGATCCGATTCCCCAATCAGGATCATG
>Ga0075421_100003336_pt1 | contig 19188 bp, 26 predicted proteins | sample SoiMetdeltSBSDD5_FD_75292 | JGI IMG/M metagenome (GOLD analysis project Ga0075421, IMG submission 75292) | Bulk soil microbial communities from a Populus tree surrounding site in Tennessee, USA - Soil MetaG P. deltoides SBSDD5 | ecosystem: Environmental > Terrestrial > Soil > Tree plantation... | reverse complement strand
GCGCCACGACGACAAGGTGCTGATCGAGGAGCTGCTCGACGGGGTCGAGGTCGAGTGCGGTGTCCTCGGCAACCGCGATCCCGTCGCCTCCGCCGTCGGGGAGATCGTCGCCCACGCCGAGTGGTACGACTACGCCGCGAAGTACGACGAGGACGGGATGGAGCTCGTCGTCCCGGCGCGGATCTCGGAGGCGGCGAGCGCGCGTGTCCGCGAGCTCGCGGTCGAGTCGTTCGTCGCGACCGAGTGCGAGGGCATGGCGCGGATCGACTTCTTCGTGACGACAGGCGGCGAGGTCGTCGTGAACGAGATCAACACCATCCCCGGCTTCACCGCGACGAGCGTCTACGCGAAGCTCTTCGAGGCCTCGGGCATCCCCTACGCCCAGCTCCTCGACCGGCTCGTCGAGCTCGCGCTCGAGCGACACGAGCGGCGCTCGCGGCTCGAGTACTGAGTCGTGCTGGCCGCTTTCCGCCTGGAGAGCTAGCCGAGGACGGCCGTGAGGGCCTCTTCCCAGACGCCGAGCCCCTCGTCGAGCTCACCGTCCGAGATCGTGAGCGGGCAGAGCACGCGGATGCAGTTCCCGTACACGCCCGCCTTCATCAAGATGAGACCGCGGCGGAGCGCCTCGTCGACGACCGCCGTCGTGAGGTCGGGTGCAGGCGCCTTCGTGGCCGCGTCCTCCACGAGCTCGATGGCGAGCATCGCGCCGAGACCACGGACGTCGCCGACCTGCGGCCAGCGTGCATGCCAGCCGAGCATCCTCTCCCGGATCGTCTCACCGACGACGACCGACCGCGTCACGAGCTCCTCCTCCGCGAAGACGTCGAGGACGGCGAGTGCCGCGGCGAGCGCGACCGGGTTGCCGACGAACGTGCCGCCGATGGCGCCCTCGTGCGGGTCGTCCATGATCTCTGCGCGGCCGACCACGCCGGAGAGCGGGAGGCCGCCCGCAATCGACTTCGCGAGCACGATCAGGTCCGGCTCGACGTCGAAGTGCTGCATCGCGAACATCCGGCCCGTCCGACCGAAACCCGTCTGGACCTCGTCCGCGACGAGGACGATCCCGTGCTCGTCGCAGATCGCGCGCAGGCCCTGCACGAATGCCGCGTCGGCCGGGACGAACCCGCCCTCGCCCTGCTGCGGCTCGAACACGATCGCCGCGACGTGCTCCGCGGCGACGTGGGTCGACAGCATGCGCTCGAGCGCGGCGAGCGCCGTCACGGCGTCCGGACCCCGGTACGCACTCGGGAACGGTGCGCGGTACACCTCCGGCGCAAACGGCCCGAGGCCCTTCTTGTACGGGTGCGTGCGCGAGGTCATCGTCAGCGCGAGGAGCGTGCGCCCGTGGAAGGCGCCCTCGAAGGCGATCACCGCCTGCCGCTTCGTGTGCAGGCGCGCGAGCTTCACCGCGTTCTCGACGGCCTCGGTCCCCGCGTTGAAGAAGGCCGCCCGCGTGTCGCCGGAGATGGGGACGAGAGCGCCGAGCCGCTCCGCCAGCTCGACGTAGCCCTCGTAGGGCACGACCGTGAAATCCGTGTGCAGGAAGCGATCGGCCTGCTCGTGGATCGCCTTCACGACCCGCGGATGGTTGTGCCCGACGTTCATGACGCCGACGCCCCCGACGAAGTCGAGGAACGTGTTCCCGTCGACGTCCGTGATCCGCGAGCCCTGGGCGTGCGCCGCCACGATCGGCGCGTGCACGATCAGCGGCCGTGCGACCGCAGCGCGCTCGCGCTCCAGGATCTCCCGGGTTCGGGGTCCCGGGATCTCGGTGCGAAGCTCGATCGCGCGCAGAGCCACCATGCTCGGATCGTACCCGCGCCCCCCGTCGGCTCCGGCTTGCAAGGCGGCTTGACGCGGGCCGCCCTCGTCACTAGTCATCCGGGTCGTGGACGAGCGCGAGCTGGGCAGGGATCCGATCGTCGCGCTGCGAGCCTGGCTCGCCGAGGCGCAGCGGTCGGCCGACCGTCCGCAGACGATGACGCTCGCGACTGCAACGCCGGACGGGCTTCCCTCCGCGCGCGTCGTGCTGCTTCGCGGGCTCGACGACGAGGGGCTCGTGTTCTTCACGAACCGGGAGTCGCGGAAGGGCGAGGAGCTTCGCGCCAACCCGCGGGCGGCCCTCGTGCTGCACTGGTGGAACCTGGGACGACAGGTCCGCGTCGAGGGGCGCGTTGAGGAGATCGACCGGTCCGAGTCGGCCGCGTACTGGGAGACGCGGCCCCGCGCGAGCCGGGTCGCGGGGTGGGTGTCGGCTCAGTCGCGGCCGCTCGCGGGGCGGGAAGAGCTCGAGGCGGGCTACGCCGAGGCCGAGGCGCGCTTCGCGGGGGCGGAGGTGCCCCTACCGGACCACTGGGGCGGATACCGCGTCCTGCCCGACGTCGTCGAGTTCTGGCGCCATCGCGAGAGCCGCCTGCACGACCGCGTGCGCTTCACCCGTGGGCCCGGCGGCTGGCGCCGCGAGCGGCTCGCGCCGTGACTTCTCCGCAAGTCCGGAATCCGCCTCCCGGATCCCGGTAGCGGGCACGTCCCTGAAGGCGGCCGCTTCGCGGCCGCGGCGTGCTCTTCTCGGCTAGCGCCTCCTCTCTCCGCAAGACCGGAATCCGCCTCCGCGGATCCCGGTCGCGGGCACATCCCCGAAGGCGTCCGCTTCGCGGCCGCGGCGCGCTCTTCTCGGCTAGCGCCTCTTACGGCGCGGCGAGGGCGCCATCCGTGTAGAGGCCCTGCGCGTTCCAGAGGAGATAGCCCTTGGCGCCGGCGCGGCGCGCGGCCTCGATCTGCTCCCGTACCTCCTCGATGCGGTACGGGTGCTCGAAGCTGAAGTCCTGCACCCAGGGGACGAGCAGGACGTTCCGGCCGGTCAGGCGTCGCTCGAACCCGCGCAGCGCGCGCGTGACGGTCGCCCCCGGGGAGGCGCCGGGATCCGGGATGCCGAGCTCTCCCTGCCCGAAGAGCGAGGGGTACGTCATCGGGTACACGTGGTCGAGGTGAGGCGCCATGCGCCGCGGAAGCTGGCCGATCCCCAGGTCGCGAGCGGCGGAGAGCCCGAAGACGGCCGCCGACACGCGCACGCCGAGCGGGTGCAGCCGGCTCGACGCGTAACGGAGAAAGGCGGGCACGGCGTCGTGCTTCGCGAGCGAGCGCGGGTTGCGGAAGACCGCCGCGTCGACGTCCCCGTCCGAGGGGAAGCGAACGTAGTCGAACAGGATCTCGTCGAATCCGGCCCGCGCGGCCGCGGCGGCAATGTCGACGTTGTACTTCCACACCCGCCGGTCGTACGGGTTCGTCCAGCCGAGGCCGGCGGCGTCCCGCCAGACCGAGCCGTCACCCCGGCGGACCGCGAGATCGGGCCGGCCGAGCGAGAGCATCGGGTCCTCGAAGACGACGACACGGCCGATCAGGTAGAGCCCCCGTCCGTGGACGAGCCTGACCGCCTCGCGCGCCTCGTAGTAGTCGCGGGCGGCGCCGACCCGGCGCGCGAGCGGGACCGAGCGCGGGACGAACCCGACCTCGCCGTTCTCGTCCTTCACGTCGAGCTCGATCGCGGTCAGGCCGTCGCGTTCGAGACTCGCGTACTCCTGAAGCTTCCCCGGCAGCGAGGCGAGGCCGAGGGTGACGTGGACCCCGCGGATCTCGACCGGAAGCGGCCGCGGCCCGGCCGTCTCCATCGCCGCCAGCGTCGTCGCCCCGCCCTCCACGTCGTCGGACGTCGTCGCGCCCCCCACGAAGCGCGCGCCTCCGCCGAGAAGGAGCACGCCGGTGAGCAACGTGCCCGTGAGCAGGGCTCGCCGCAGGCGCTTCCTGCGCCTCGTAGCCGCACGACGCTCGCGAAAGCGCTCGTTCGGGTCGATGGGTGGGAACAGCATCGACACCGGGCCTGGACCTTATCGCAGCAACGGGGTCGCCCCGAACACCCATGTGGCAGCTTGTCACAAGCCGCTCGCGCCTAGAATCGCCGCGTGGTCCTGTCCGACCAAACGATCCGGCGCCTGCTCGCCGACGGGCGCATCGGGATCGACCCCTACGAGCCCGATCTCATGCAGCCGTCGAGCCTCGACGTGCGCGTCGACCGCTACTTCCGCGTGTTCCGCAACTCCCGCTATCCGTACATCGACGTGAAGGCGGAGCAGGAGGAGCTGACGGAGCTCGTGGAGGTCGACGGCGACGAGGCCTTCATCCTGCACCCGGGCGAGTTCGTGCTCGGCTCGACACTCGAGCGCGTGACCCTCCCCGACGATCTCGTGGCACGGCTCGAGGGGAAGAGCTCGCTCGGCCGCCTCGGGCTCCTGATCCACTCGACCGCCGGCTTCATCGACCCCGGCTGGGACGGGCATGTCACGCTCGAGCTCTCGAACGTCGCCAACCTCCCGATCACGATCTACCCGGGGATGAAGATCGGGCAGCTCTCGTTCGTGCAGCTGACCGAGCCTGCCGAGCGCCCGTACGGGAGCGAGGGCATCGGCTCGAAGTACCAGGGCCAGAAGGGCCCGACGCCGAGCCGGTACTGGAAGAACTTCTCGCGCGACGCCGAGCCCTAGGCGTCCGGGTCAGAGGGCGGCTCGTCGCCCGCACCCTCGAGCTTGTCGAGGAGCTCGACGAGGATCGCCAGCTCCTCGGGCGTCAGGCCCCGACCGAAGTGCGCCTCGATCTGCGGGATGTGCGTCGAGCGCGCCTCGCGGAGCTTCTCGAGGCCGGCATCCGTGAGCACGGCGTACACGACCCGCCGGTCGCCGTCGCAGGCCCCCCGCTCGACCCAGCCCTGCCGCTCGAGCCCGTCCAGCAGGCGGGTGATACCGGAGGCAGTCAGCAGCACCTGCTCCGCAAGGTCGACCCGGCGGAGACGACGCTCCGGCGCGCCAGCGAGGCGCAGCAGCACCTCGTAGTCGCTGATGGTCAGGCCATGGTCGGCGGACAGCTGCGCGTTCAGCGAGCGCGTCGCGGTCGCATGCGCGCGCACGAGCGCGACGAAGCCCTCGACGCCTAGAGATTGCGCGCTCAATAGTTGACGTGACACGTTTTCTCCGCTACAGTAGTTTGCGTACTCAATAATAGCGTACTCAAGAGAGGAAGCGCAATGTCCATCATGACCCAGCAGCGCGACGTGGTCGTCCCGGCGGGCGAGTGGCACCTCGACCCGGTGTGGTCGTCGCTCGAGTTCGAGGTGAAGAAGCTCGGGCTGATGACGATCAAGGGGCGCGTCCCCGGCTTCACGGGCACGATCCGCGGCGGCGAGTCGCCGTCCATCGAGGGCGTCGTCGACGCCACGAGCATCACGACGTTCGACGAGACGCGCGACGGCCACCTGCAGTCGCCCGACTTCTTCGACACCGCCCGCTACCCGGAGCTTCGGTTCGAGTCGAGCTCGATCTCCGTGCGGGGCGACGAGCTCGTCGTCGAGGGTGACCTGACGATCAGGGGCGTCACGAAGCCGGTCGTGCTCACCGGCTCCTTTGTCGGCGAGGCCGCCGACCCGTGGGGCAACGACCGCATCGGGCTCGAGCTCGAGACCACGGTCGACCGCACCGACTTCGGGCTGAAGTGGAACGCCCCGCTCCCCGGCGGCGGCTTCCTGCTCCCGAACGAGGTCGTCCTCAAGGCCGTCTTCGCGGCGGTGAAGGCGAGCTGACGATGAAGGTTCTCGCCATCTCCGGCAGCCTGCGCGAGGCGTCGTACAACACGGCCCTCGCGCGGGCGGCCACCGTGCTCGTACCCGCCGGCGTCGAGGTCGAGGTCTACGACGACCTCGGGCTGCTGCCTCCGTACGACGAGGACCTGGACGGCGAGGACGCTCCCGCCGTGGTCACGGAGCTCCGCGAGCGCATCGTCGACGCGGACGCGCTCCTCTTCGTGACCCCGGAGTACAACGGCTCGATCCCCGGCGTGCTGAAGAACGCCGTCGACTGGGCGTCGCGCCCTCCGCGCGGCGGCGCGGCGCTCTGGGGCAAGACCGCGGCGGTCGCCGGCGCGACGACCGGCCAGTACGGCGCGATCTGGGCACAGCAGGACCTCCGGCGCGTGCTCGGCATCGCCGGCGCGCGGGTGATCGAGGGCGAGCTGCCGGTCGCGCGTGCGCAGGACGCGTTCGACGAGCTGGGCGCCCTCCTCGACGAGGGCGTCGCGGCACGGCTTGCGGGCCACCTGTCCGCGCTCGTCGCCGAGGCCGCTCCGGTCGCTGTCGCCGCCTGACGCCGATCTGCATCCGAGAAAAGCCGAGGGGCTGCGTGAGCAGCCCCTCGAGCCCGGTGACCAGCGCTGGAGTAGTAGAGGCGCTTCCGGCAGGCGCATCGGCCTGCGGCGCAAGCTGCGAGCCCCCTACGCTGGCTAGGCGATTCCCGGTGGTCCCGGGGGCACGCCTCTACCCGCTGGTACCTCCACTGCCGGAACTGTCGTCACTCAAGCCGGACCACCTCCTTTCCGCGGTATCGCCAGCATACGCACTTCCGGCGGATGGAGGTCGGCCGAGAGCCCGCTCGACGATCGCCGCGGCCGAGGCGACCGTCGCGAGATCGCCCGGCTCGAGCCCCGCGAGCAGCCCGGCCAGCTCGGCGAGCCGCCGTTCCCGGCCCTGCTCGAGGATCGCACGGCCGTGAGCGGTCGCCCGCACGAGCACCGACCTCCCGTCGCGCGCGTGCGCCTCCCGCGTGACGAGGCCCTCGCGCTCGAGCGCGTCGACGAGGCGAGACATCGTCGGCGCCGAGACCTGCTCGGCGCGCGCGAGCCGGCCGACCGTGGTCGGCCCCCCGAACACGAGCACGGACAGCGCCGAGAGGCGGGCGGCCGTAAGCCCGGTCTCCCCGTCGACCCGGCGGACGCGCCGCAGCACGTGAATCGCCGCGGCATGCAGCCCCTCGGCCACCTCGCGACGATCCGCTGCTTCCTTGCTTGACACGCTCTCCTTAGCCATGCTACACAGTTCGTTAGCAACACTAAGTATACGGAGGAGGACGGATGCCCACGCTCGAGAGCATCGGCCAGATCGCGGTCACGACGCATGACCTGCCCCGCTCGGTGGCGTTCTACCGCGAGTCGCTCGGTCTCGAGTACCTGTTCGAGGCCGGCCCGCTCGCGTTCTTCAGGTGCGGCGACGTGCGCATCATGCTCGCCGTCCCCGAGAACGAGGAGGTCGACCATCCGAGCTCGATCGTCTACTTCCGGGTGGCCGACATCGCTGCCGCCCGCGAGAAGCTCGTCGCACGCGGCGTGCCGTTCGACGACGAGCCGCACCTGATCGCCCGGATGCCCGACCACGAGCTGTGGATGACGTTCTTCCGCGACCCGGACCGGAACCTGCTCGGGCTGATGAGCGAGGTGCGCGAGTAGTGCGCAGGATCGAGATCCGCTCGCCCGGATCTCGATCGCGCGCCATCCCTTGAAGGCGGGCGCCCTCGCGCCCGCTGCCGCCCCGGTTCAGCGCTCGCGCGTTGAACCTCAGGCGCGCTCGGCCAGCACCACGGTGAGCTCGAGCCCGCGGTCGAGCGGCACCGTCACGCTCGAGAGCGTCGGGTCGGCCTGGCGTGCGGCCGAGTACGCGGCGAGCGTCTCCGCATGCGAGAGCACGTTGTCCGCGACGACGAGCCCGCCGGGCTCGAGCAGCGGCCGCGCGAGCGCGAAGAGCGTCTCGTAGTCGTCCTTCTCGGCGTCGAGGAAGGCGAGGTCGAAGACGTCCTCGATGACGCGCAGCGTCTCGTGCGCGTCGCCTTCGACGAGGTCGGCCCACTCCTCGAGCCCGGCGTCCGCGACGTTCGCCCGCCAGGCCGAGGCCCGCTCCGCGTCCCGCTCCAGCGAGACGACCCTGCCTCCGAGCACGCGCGCGCCTGCAGCGAGCCAGATCGACGAGTAGCCGCGCGAGCCGCCGATCTCGAGCACCTCGATGCCGGCCTGCGACGCTGCGAGTGCGAACAGGAACCGTCCCGTCGCCGCGGCTACCTGGCGCGACCGCTTCTCCGGGGGGAGGCCAGCCTCCCGCTCCGCGCGGTCCTCCTCCTCGAGCCGGGCGAGCACGGCCAGGACGCGGTCGTCGAGCACCGTCAGCCCTCGTCCACCTGGAGGACGACCATGCCGTCCCGCACCGAGACGGGGAAGATCCGCACCGGCAGGAACGCGGGGAGCGACATCGGGATCCCCGTCTCCAGGTCGAAGCGGGAGCCATGGCGCGGGCAGATGACCATGCACAGCTCGGGCTCCCACTCGCCCTCGCACAGCGGCCCGTCGTCGTGCGAGCAGCGGTCCTCGATCGCGTGGTACTTCCCGGCGCAGTTGTAGACGCCGACCGTGATCGGGCCCGCGGGCACGAGCCGCATCGACCCGGGCGGGAGCTCGTCGACGGGCGCGACCTCGATCTCCGCCACGGGCGGTGCCTAGTCGAACACGAGGTCGCGGACCGACGTGCCCCACTCCTCCGGGAGCGGGGTGCCCTTCGCCTTGTGCAGGGCGAGCTTCAGCACGCCGAGCCCCAGGATCGCGCACTTGAGACGGACCGGGGTCAGCGGGATGCCGAGCTCGTCCAGCAGCTCCTCCTTCGGCATCGACGCGACCTCCTGCGCGGTGCGGCCCTTGACGAGGTCCGTGAGCATCGAGGTCGCCGCCTGACTGATCGCGCACCCGCGCCCGTCGAAGCCGACCTCCTCGATCACGTCACCGTCGCCGAGGCGGACCGAGACCGTGATTTCGTCGCCGCAGAGCGGGTTCTGACCCTCCGCGCGCGCGTCCGCGGGCTCGAGGAGCCCGTGGTTCCGCGGGTTCTTGTAGTGGTCGAGGATCAGCTCCCGGTAGAGCTGCTCGAACTCGCTCATCCGAGGGACTTCTTCACCTTGTGGAGGCCCTCGACGAGGCGGTCGATCTCCTCGGGGATCGTGTACAGGTAGAAGCTCGCACGCGTCGTCGCGGCGACGCCGAGCTTGGTCATCAGCGGCTGCGTGCAGTGATGCCCGGCACGGACCGCGACTCCCTCCCAGTCGAGCACCTGCGCGACGTCGTGCGGGTGGACGCCCTCGACGTTGAAGGAGACGATCCCGGCGCGCCGCTCCGGCACGGGCCCGTACGTCTCGACCCAGGGAAGCTCGCCGAGCCTGCCGAGGGCGTACTCGAGGAGCTCGTGCTCGTGGCGCTCGATGGCCCCGAGCCCGACCTCCGAGAGATAGTCCACCGCCGCGCCGAACCCGACTGCCTCCGCGATCGCAGGCGTTCCCGCCTCGAACTTGTACGGCAGCTCGTTCCACGTCGTCTTCTCGATCGCGACGGAGCGGATCATCTCCCCGCCGAGGTTGAAGGGGGACATCGCCTCGAGCAGCTCGCGCCGTCCCCAGAGCGCCCCGGAGCCGCTCGGGCCGCAGAGCTTGTGCGACGAGAGGGCGAGGAAGTCGCAGTCGAGGGCCTGCACGTCGAGCGGCCGGTGCGGCGCGGCCTGGGCGGCGTCGACGACCATGATCGCCCCGCGCTCGTGGGCCCACGCCCCGAGCTGGAGTGCAGGATTCACGGTGCCGAGCGTGTTCGAGACGAGGTTGCAGGCGACCACCTTCACCGTTCCCTCGCCCTCGACCGTGGCGAGCGCGTCGAGATCGAGCTCGCCGTGGTCGTCGATCGGGATCGCGCGGAACGCGGCGCCGGTGCGGTGCGCGACGTACTGCCAGGGCACGAAGCTCGAGTGGTGCTCGAGCTCGGTGACGAGCACGACGTCACCCGGGCCGAGGTTGTCGAGGCCCCACGCGTAGGCGACGAGGTTCAGGGACTCCGTCGCGCTGCGGGTGAAGATCAGCTCCCGCTCCGAGGGAGCGTTGACGAAGCCGGCCACCTTCCGGCGCGCGGTCTCGTAACCCGCCGTGGCCCGCTCGGCGAGCCGGTACACCCCCCGGTGGACGTTGGCGTACGAGTGCTCGTAGAAGTCGCGCATCGCGTCCAGCACCTGCCGCGGCTTCTGCGCCGATGCCGCCGAGTCCAGGAAGGCGACCGGCTTCCCGTTCACGAGCTCGTCGAAGACGGGGAAGTCGGCGCGCAGACGGTGGGCGTCGAGCGCGGGAGGCGTGGTCACTGCCATCAGCGCATCGTACCCCTGGGCAGCCGGCTCACCCGAGGTCGACGCGACCGTTCGTTGCCGCGCGCTCGGCGGCGCGGCGCTGCCGCTCGACGGCCTCCGACGCGAGCTGCAGCAGCTCGCAGACGCGGCTCAACCGGGTCCGCTCCGAGAGCTCGGCGAGGAGCTCGAGCTTGACCTCCGGAGCGAGCTCGACCCGCCCGGCGAGGACGAACGAGAGCTGGTCCGTCTCCGCCGAAGGCACGTCGACCTCGCTCCTCGTCGCCGCTCGCAGCCGCTCGAAGAGCGCGAGCGCCCGAGCGACCGTGTCGGCGTCGGCCGGATCGTCGTCGTCCACGACGTCCGCCACGTCGCCCGTCTGGAAGCTCCGACCCTCCGTCAACGCGAGCAGACGGAAACGCTCGCGGCCCTCGACGACGACGTTGAGGCGACCGTCCTCGAAGCGGTCGAGGACGGAGACCACGCCGGCTCTCGTCCCCAGCTCCCGGATCCCGTCGTCGTCCGCATACACGAGGCCGAACTCGCTCTCGTCCTCGAGGCACTCGCCGATCAGCTCCTTGTAGCGCTCCTCGAAGACGTGCAGCGGCACGTGCTCCTCCGGGAGGAGGACGAGCGGCAGCGGGAACAGGCCGAGCTCGCTCACGGGCGCGGGCGCGTCAGCGCTGCGTACTGCCACACGACACCGCGCCGTCCGTCCGCCGCCGGCCGCAGCCCCTTCGCCTCGGCGGCGGCGAGCAGGGCAGCGGGCGGGTGGACGAAGGCGCGGTACGAGCGGCGTAGCAGCCACATGCCGGCGTTGAGACCACGCATCGCCGCACGCACCCAGAAGACGTCTCGCGGGAAGCTGAGGACGAGCGCGCGCCGTGCGTGGCTCGCAGCTTCGGCGGTCAGCGCGACCCCGTCCGGGGTACAGCACACGACACGGTTCAGGACCACGAGGTCCGCGGGCTCGACCTCGCCGGGCCGGTCGAGGATGTCGACGACCCTGAACCGCGTCTGTCCCTCGAGGCCGCGCTCGCGCGCGAGCTCGAGCGCGTACGGCTCCCACGCAGCCACGAGCTCGACGACCTCGCTCTCGGCGGCGCCCGCTGCCAGGAGCTCGCTCCCGATCGTGCCCAGCCCTCCTCCGATCTCGAGCACGCGGGCGCCGTCGATCCCGGTGTCGAGCGCTGCCTGCATCATGCCGAGCTCGAGCTCGTCCGGGCCCCGCCGGCGGTAACGCTCGAGCGCGCGCCGGGCGATCCGCGGCCTGAACACCTGCTCGCACGGACCTGCCCGGCAGCAGCCCGTCATCGGCTCACGCAGTCGCGTCGAGCTCGAGGGCAGCCGAATTGATGCAGAAGCGCTCGCCCGTCGGCCCCGGCCCGTCCGGGAAGACGTGTCCGAGATGACCGCCGCAGCGCGCGCACATGACCTCCGTCCGGGTCATGCCGTAGCTCCGGTCGGTCTCGGTCACCACGCTCTCGAGCGAGGTCGGCTCGACGAAGCTCGGCCAGCCGGTGCCCGAGTCGTACTTCGCCTCCGAGCGGAAGAGCTCGGCGCCGCACCCCGCGCAGCGGTAGACGCCGTCCCCGTGCTCGTCCCAGTAGGCGCCGGTGAACGCCCGCTCGGTGCCCTTCTGGCGCAGGATCTCGTACTGCTCGGGCGTCAGGCGCGCCCGCCACTCCTCGTCGGTGAGCTCCAGCTTGGTCTCCATGCGCCGAGCGTAGCTGGCAGCGGCCGTCGCGCGGCTAGCGCCTGCCACGGAGGTCGCGCCACCAGGCACGGAGCGCCTGGCGCACGAACGAGCGGTACCCCTCGACCGTGGGGAGCGCGACCTGCTCGGAGTCGGGAACGTCGACGCAGCGATGCGGCCGCTCGAGCCAGCGTCGCTCGAGGTGAATCCCGGTGAGGCGCTCGACGAGCGCGAGCGACGCGCTGCGCGGCCCGTCGAGGCCGAACGGCAGATTCGCCGTCTGCCGGCGCACCGACTCGGGGTCCGAGCCGCTCCACGCGTGCTCGACGAGCAGCGGGTCGAACCAGGCGACGACGACCCCGTCGACCACGTACAGGAACGACATGTCCGCGTTCACGCTCCAGTAGACGCTCGCGGCCGTTCCGCCGCGGGAGACCGCTTCCAGGACCTCGGTCCTCGATCCCTGCCACCCGTTGTTCTCGGTGACGAGCACGCCACCGTCCAGCTCGTCGTACACGAGCGGCGTCGAGCCCGTCAGCTCGTTGAACGACCCGGCGAAGGTCGCGGTGCGCGCCGTCCCCGGATCCGCACCGAAGCGGCGAACGGCCTCCGCGCCCGCAACCCCCGTCACCGCGGTGAAGCACGCGGCCGAGAGCCGATCGTCCTCCTCGACCCATGTGTATCGCGCCGCGTCGCTCACAGGACGACGAGCGAGACCGCGACGAACTGCGTCACCGCGGCCGCGATCACGAGCACGTGGAACACCTCGTGGAAGCCGAACGTGGCCGGGAACGGGTTCGGCCAGGTCGTCGCGTACGCGACCGCGCCGAGGCTGTATAGCGCACCTCCCACGATCACCAGCACCGCCGCCGGGACCCCGAGCTCCGGAAAGAGCCGCGGCGCGGCCGCCACGCCGACCCAGCCGACGAGCAGGTACGCCAGCGCCGAGAGCCAGCGCGGCCCACCGATCCAGGCGAGCTCCAGGGCGAGCCCGAAGACCGCGGCGGCCCAGACCGCCGCGAGCAGGACCAGTCCGGCCGTGTCGCCGAACGCCACCAGCGCGAACGGCGTGTACGTCCCGGCGATGAACACGAAGATCATCGCGTGGTCGAGCCTCCGGGCCCGCAGCCGCGCAGCTGCCGTGCGCCAGCGCACGCGGTGGTAGAGAGCGCTCGCGCCGAACATCGCCGCCAGGGCGACCGCGTACACCCACACCGCGACTCGCTCGACCACGCCGTCCGCGAGGACGCCGAGCGTCGTGCCGGCGGCGACCGCGGCGAAGAACGCGTACTGGTGGAAGACGCCGCGCAGGCGCGGGACGAGGTGCAGGCTCATACCGGCAGTCTGACGGCCGGGCTACCCCTGCGGGATGCGCGCCTCGAGCGCCTCGGCGAGCGCCTCGCGCACGGGCTCGAGCGCGACGCGGTCGAGCACGTCCTGGAAGAACCCGCGGACGATCAGCCGTTCGGCCTCCGACCGGGAGAGGCCGCGCGTCATCAGGTAGAAGAGCTGCTCGCGGTCGACCTGGCCGAGGGTCGCGCCGTGGGTGCAGCGGACGTCGTTGGCCATGATCTCGAGGCCCGGGATCGAATCCGCGTGCGCGGTCTTCGAGAGGAGGAGGTTTCGGTTCTCCTGGTACGCGTTCGTCTTCTGCGCCCCCTCCTCCACCCGGATCATCCCGCGCCAGACGGCGCGGGCGGTGTCCCGGAGTGCCCCCTTGAAGGCGAAGTCGGAAGTCGTGGACGGGGCGATGTGCTCCTGGAACGTGTCGTAGTCCAGATGCTGTGTTCCGTCGGCGAAGTAGGCGCCCGTCACGCGCGAGGTGGCGCCGGGGCCGGCGAGGTCGTTCTGGATCCGCACCTTCCCCTTCGCCGAGCCGAACCCGCCGGTGACCCAGTCCAGCTCTGCGTCCTGCTCGACGCGCGCGTGGTGGGAGCCGAAGTGCCACGTTGCCCGGGAGTAGTTCTGGACCGAGACGTACTCGACCTTCGCCGCCTGCCGCACGACGATCTCCACGGCGGCGTTCGAGTACGACGAGAGCTCGGCCGCGGCCGACCCGTACTCCTCGATCACCGCGAACCGGCTCTCCGGCTCGGCGACGACGAGGAGGCGCCAGAAGAGTGAGCCACCCTCGACCGCGTTCATGATCCGCACGTACAGCGGCTGCTCGACCACGACCCCGCGCGGCACGTGCACGAGAAGCCCGTGCTTCCAGAGGGCCGCATTGTGGGCCGCGAACTTCTCGTCCCAGCCGACGAGCGAGTGCAGCAGCTCGTGGTCGTCCGCGAGCGGCTCGAAACGGACGCCGTCCGGGGCGCGCTCGATCTCGATCCCGCTCTCGCCGACCCGCGCGAGACCGGCGACGTCCAGGTCGAGCATCGGCGGCGGCACAGCGATCGCCGTCGCGCCGTCCGCGGTCCAGGCATCGGGGTCGAACCCGGCGAGGTCGGTGAAGCGCCAGTGCTCGTCCTTCGTCGTCGGCAGCGCCAGCGCCTCGTAGCGCTCGAGCAGCTCGGTCCTCGTCATACGTCGAACCGCCGGTGCAGCATGAGCGCGTTGCCGTCGGGGTCCTTGAACCAGGCCTGGCGGCAGACCCCGGTCACGATCGTCTCGCCGTCGAACTCGACGCCCTTCGCTTCCAGCTCCGCGCGCGCCGCGCCGACGTCGGGGACGCGCAGCGCCAGGCCCGCCGGCGAGGGGGCGAAGGGCTGGCCGATGCTCGAGGGATCGAAGATGTCGAGCGTCACCTGGCCCGCCCGGAGCTCCAGATCGTGCTCGCCCTCGGTCTCGACCTCGAGCCCGAGGACCTCCGTGTAGAAGCGCTTCGCGCGCGCGAGGTCCTGCGTCAGGAAGGAGACGAAGTCGACGCGCTCGATCTCCATCAGTGCTGCGAAGCCCCGTCCGGCGGCGCGTAGCGACGGTGCAGCATCAGCGCGTTCCCGTCGGGGTCCGCGAACTGCGCCATATGGCACACGCCGGTGTCGAACGTCTCGCCGGAGAACGCCACGCCGTGCTCCTCGAGCTCCTGCCGGGCCTCCTCGACGTCCGGCACGCGGAGGGCGAGCGCCGCGGTGTGCGGCCCGGCGAACTCCTGTCCGATGTTCGTCGGGTCGAGGAGGTAGAGGAAGACGTTCTCGCCGAGCCGGAACTCCGGCCATGCCCCGTGCCCAGTCTGCTCGAGGCCGAGCGTGTCCCGGTAGAAGGCCGTCGAGCGCTCGAGGTCGGTGACGGGCACGGAGACGAAGTCCGTCCGCTCGACGATCACGGCGTCGACCCGTCGGGGTAGGGCGCGTAGCGGCGGTGGAGGAGGATGCGGTTGCCGGCAGGGTCCTCGACGCCCGCGCCGCGGCAGCCGCCCGAGTCCCACACGTCTCCCACCTCGAGACCGGCTTCCTCGAGCGTCGCCTTCGCCGCGGCCACGTCGGCCACGCGCAGCGCGATCGTCGCCGGCGGGAGCGCCGTGAAGTCGTAGTCGTGCGTGTGCGGCGTCATCACCGCGAGCGTGACGTTGCCCGCCTCGTACTCGACCCAGTCGTCGTGGGGGGAGTTCGGGTTCCGGGGGAGGCCGAGCAGCTCGCCATAGAAGCGGTTCGCGTCCTCGATGTCCGTCACCGGGACGCGGATGTAGTCGACGCGCTCGACGCCGATGCCGTCGGCCACCATGCGAGCTCAGCCCCCGCGGATCGCGTCAGCCAACAGAGCCCTCCATCTGCAGCTGGATGAGGCGGTTCATCTCGACCGCGTACTCGAGCGGGAGCTCCTTCGTGATCGGCTCGACGAACCCGGAGACGATCATCGCCGAGGCCTCCGCCTCGGAGAGCCCACGGCTCATCAGGTAGAAGAGCTGCTCCTCGCCGATCTTCGAGACCGTCGCCTCGTGCCCGAGCTCGACGTCGTCCTCGTCCACCTGGATGTAGGGGTACGTGTCCGAGCGGGACTCCTCGTCGAGGATCAGCGCGTCGCAGACGACCTTCGAGCGAGAGCCGTGCGCACCCTTCGCCACCTGCAGCAGCCCGCGGTAGCCGGCCCGGCCGCCGTCCTTGGAGATCGACTTGGACGTGATCACCGACGACGTGCGCGGGGCGACGTGGACCACCTTCCCGCCGGCATCCTGGTGCTGGCCCTTGCCGCCGAAGGCGATCGAGAGCACCTCGCCGTGGGCGCCCTCGCCCATCAGCCAGACGGCCGGGTACTTCATCGTCACCTTGGAGCCGAGGTTCCCGTCCACCCACTCCATCGTCGCGTCCTCGTAGGCGACCGCGCGCTTCGTGACGAGGTTGTAGACGTTGTTCGACCAGTTCTGGATCGTGGTGTAGCGGTGGCGGCCGCCGCGCTTGACGACGATCTCGACGACCGCCGAGTGCAGCGAGTCGGACGAGTAGATCGGCGCGGTGCAGCCCTCGACGTAGTGCACGTACGCGTCCTCGTCGACGATGATCAGCGTGCGCTCGAACTGGCCCATGTTCTCCGCGTTGATGCGGAAGTAGGCCTGGAGCGGCATCTCGACCCTGACGCCGGGCGGAACGTAGATGAACGACCCGCCCGACCAGACCGCCGAGTTGAGCGCGGCGAACTTGTTGTCGTTCTGCGGGATGATCGTCCCGAAGTACTGCTTGACGAGCTCCTCGTGCTCGCGCAGGCCCGAGTCCATGTCGAGGAAGATGACGCCCTTGGCCTCGAGATCGGCCTGGAGCTTGTGGTAGACGACCTCGGACTCGTACTGCGCGCCGACGCCGGCCAAGTACTTCTTCTCCGCCTCCGGGATCCCCAGCTTGTCCCAGGTGTCCTTGATCTCGGCCGGCAGGTCCTCCCAGGACTCCGCCTGCTTCTCGGTCGGCCTGAGGTAGTAGAAGATGTTGTCGAAGTCGATGCCCGAGAGGTCCGCGCCCCAGCTCGGCATCGGCCGGGCGAGGAAGTAGTCGAGGCTCCTGTGCCGGAACTGCCGCATCCAGTCCGGCTCGGACTTGTGGTCCGAGATCGCGTCGATCAGGTCGTGCGAGAGCCCGCGCGAGGACTTGTAGACGTACTGCTCGGCGTCCGACCACCCGTACTCGTAGTCGGAGCGGATCCCGCGGACGACATCGGTCTCGTGCGTGCTCATGCGTCACCTCCGACGCTCGCCGGAGTGAACGCCTCGTAGCCCTCGGCTTCGAGCTTGTGGGCGAGCTCCGGTCCTCCTTCTTCCACGATACGCCCGTCCACGAACACGTGCACGAAGTCGGGCGTCACGTAGTTGAGTATCCGCTGGTAGTGCGTGATGACCAGGGCGCCCATGTCGGGGCCGACGAGGGCGTTCACCCCGTTCGCGACGATCTTGAGCGCGTCGATGTCGAGCCCGGAGTCCGTTTCGTCGAGCACCGCGATCCTCGGCTTGAGCATCGCCATCTGCAGGATCTCGACGCGCTTCTTCTCCCCGCCCGAGAAGCCGTCGTTCAGATACCGCGACGCCAGCTCGCGCGGGACCTTCAGCTCCTCCATCGCTGCGAGGAGCTCCGTGCGGAACTCGGGGATCGGAACGGGGTTCTCGTCGCCCCCGCTCGCGGCCTTGCGCTGCGCGTTGATCGCGCTCCGCAGGAAGCTCGTGACCGTGACCCCCGGCACCGCGTGTGGGTACTGGAAGGCGAGGAACAGGCCGCGCTGCGCCCGCTCGTCGGCACCGAGCTCGGTCACGTCCTCGCCGTCGAGCAGGACTTGGCCCTCGGTGATCTCGTAGGCCGGGTGGCCCATGAGCGCGTACGCGAAGGTCGACTTGCCGGAGCCGTTCGGCCCCATGATGGCGTGCTTCTCGTTCAGGTCCACCGAGAGATCGACCCCCTTGACGATCTGGGGGCCACCCTCCAGGGCGACGTGCAGATTTGTGATCTCGAGAAGTGCCATAACAAGGGAGGTGGGGAGAGCCGTCCCTCGAACGGCCGCCCCGCCTACCGCTCATCGTAGCCGGACCTGGCCCCTTCGACCCGGTGGTAAGGTGTGGCAATGCCGTTCGGCATCTCGATCTGGGAGCTGATGATCCTGCTCATCGTGCTCCTCTTGATCTTCGGCGCCAAGCGCCTGCCGGAGATGGGCAGGTCGCTCGGCAAGGGCATGCGGGAGTTCAAGGACTCGGTCAGCGGCGTCGAGGAGACGGTCACGGCACCGACCCCGACGAGCACGACACCCGCAGCGCCCGCAGGGCTCCCCTCCGCCTCCAGCGATCCGCTCCCGCCGGCCGAGAGCGCGCCCGAGACGCCGGAGCGGGAAACCGTCACCTAGCCCGCGTCCGCGGTGAGACGCTGGCTCCCTCGCCGCCTCTCGCACGGTGAGGAGGCCACGCTCGTCGAGCACCTCGACGAGCTCCGCTCACGCCTCATCGTCGCACTCGTCGCGCTCGTCCCCGCGTTCCTCGTCGCCTTCGCCTTCCACGAGCAAATCATCGACTGGCTCATGGAGCCGCTTCCGGACGACCAGCGGCTCGTCACGCTCGGGGTCACGGAGCCATTCACGACCTCGATCAAGGTGAGCCTGCTCGCGGGGATCGCGCTGGCCCTTCCCGTGCTGCTGTGGCAGGTCTGGTCGTTCCTCGCCCCGGCGGTCGAGGCGCAGCAGCAACGGGTGGTCCTCGGCTTCGTGGCGCTCGCCACCGGGCTCTTCGCGTGCGGCGTCGTCTTCATGTACTACGTCGTGCTCCCGCGGGCGCTCGACTTCCTGACCACGTTCGACGACGACATCTACGACAACCAGATCCGCGCCAGCTACTACCTGTCCTTCGTCTCGTGGACGCTGCTCGCGGGCGGCCTCGCGTTCCTGATGCCGATCTTCGTGCTCGGGCTCGTGCGGCTCCGCGTGCTCACCTCCTCGCAGCTCCGCGGCAACCGCAGCACCGCCTTCGTCGTCCTTCTCGTCTTCGCGATCCTCCTGCCCACCGTCGACCCGGTCTCGCTCGCCTTCGAGGTGATCCCGCTCGTCCTCCTCTTCGAGCTCTCGATCTGGCTGTCCGTCTTCCTGGAGCGGCGTTGGGCGCGCTCCTGGACGGACGATCTCGCCGCCGACGCATGAGGATCCTCTCGGCCGACTGGGTCGTCCCGATCGAGGGCGACCCGATCCCGGACGGCGCGGTGGCGATCGCCGACGACGGGCTGATCGCGGCCGTCGGCACCAGGGAGGAGCTCGGGGAGGGCGAGCACTTCGACGAGGCGGTCATCCTCCCGGGCTTCGTGAACGCCCACACCCACCTCGAGTACGCCGCCTACGCCGGGTTCGGCGACGGGCTCCCGTTCGGCCCCTGGATCGCGCTGCACGTCGAGCGGAAGGGGCGGATCGAGCTCGCGGACATGGAGGCGATCGCGCGCCTCGGCGCGCTCGAGTGCCTGCGGTCCGGGATCACCACGGTCGGCGACTGCAGCTTCAGCGGCGCCGCCGCGACCGCCTGCGCCGAGCTCGGCCTCGGCGCGATCGTGTACCTCGAGGTCTTCGGCGCGGACGCGTCTCCGATCGAGGAGCGTTT
>Ga0075421_100003334_pt1 | contig 19194 bp, 14 predicted proteins | sample SoiMetdeltSBSDD5_FD_75292 | JGI IMG/M metagenome (GOLD analysis project Ga0075421, IMG submission 75292) | Bulk soil microbial communities from a Populus tree surrounding site in Tennessee, USA - Soil MetaG P. deltoides SBSDD5 | ecosystem: Environmental > Terrestrial > Soil > Tree plantation... | reverse complement strand
CCGAGAGCCAACGCCTCGGCCACGTTAGCACTGCCTTGGCGTCGGTATGGCGTGATCGGCCACCATGGACAAGGCGGCCCCACGAGCAACGTGAGACTACTCAACGTTGCGACCTCCGACGAGACCGCAACGACGAAACCGGACCCGCTGCTAGCAACCACCCGTCATCGGCGTGTCCCTTTAGGACCGAGGCGCTCCGGAGTCGGGGTTGACCGGGCAGGCGGCTTACGGAGCGTAGTGGCCGGTGTTGGTTGGAATGACACCCGAGGTTGCAGCCAAGAGAACTCAGACCATGCGGTTTGCCGGTTCACCTACGGTACTGGTCGGTCGGCGCGAGGATTTGATGTATGACGGCACCTAAGCGCACTCAGATCGTGATCGCCGGCGGCGGCTTCGCCGGCGTCGCCTGCGCGAAACTGTTGGTTGAGGAGGAACGGGCTCAGGCGACCTTGATCGACCTGAACGGCTACCACCAGTTCCAACCACTTCTCTACCAGGTTGCGACCGCGGAACTTGCCGGCCGGGATATGACGTTCGAACACACCGAGGTGTTCCGCGGCCAGGATGGGGTCACTCTGGTGAAGGCCGAAGCGGTCGCGGTCGACGTTGACCAGCGGAGCGTGACGCTGGCCGACGGCACGGAGGTGTCCGGCGACTATCTCGTGCTGGCCGCCGGTGCGCAGCCCAACTTCTTCCATACACCGGGCGCCCGCGACTACGCCTTTCCGCTATACAGCCTGACCGATGCCCGCCGCTTGCGCGAGCGCGTGCTGCAGGTCATCGGTGACGCCGCCGCCAAGCCCGAACTCATTGACGACGGCGCTCTCACGTTCGTCGTGGTAGGCGGTGGTGCCACCGGCGTCGAGATCTCCGGTGCGCTCTCCGAGCTCATCCACGACGTGATGCCGCACCGCTACCCGAACCTCGCCGTGGCGGGTGCGAAGATCATCCTGGTCGACCTCGGCCATACCGTACTCGCTCCGTTCAGCGACGAATCGCATGAGTACGCGGCCAAGCAACTGCGGCGGCGCGGGGTTGAGCTGCGGCTGGGCAACGCCGTCACCGAGGTCGCGCCAGACCATGTCGTCCTCCGGGACGGCAGCACTATCCGGACCCACCTCGTCGTCTGGGGCGGTGGCGAGATGGCCGCGGGGATCGCGGGCAACGCGGGCATCGGCCAGGGCCGCGGTGGGCGAATCGACGTGAACCCCGACCTGAGCGTACCGGGACACCCGAATGTCTTCGCGGTTGGCGACATCGCCAACATCCCGTCCGGGGATGAAACGTTGCCCCAGCTCGGTAGCGTCGCACAGCAGTCCGGGGCCTGGGCCGCCCGCAACATCCTGGGCGACATCGACGGTACGGGTCGTACGCCGTTCCACTACCGGGACAAGGGCATCATGGCGATGATCGGCCGCAAGGCGGCCGTGGCCGAGATTGGCGCGCACCGGCACGAGATGCACGGCCGGCTCGCCTTCGCTGCCTGGCTCGGCGTCCATGCCGAACTGCTCGCCAACGCCGGCGCCGAGCTGAGGGCCTTCGTCGCCTGGGCCGAGGACTTCTACTTCCGACCGCACCACCGCTCAGCGGAGCTGCTGGATCCGTCCCAGGTGGAGCTGCCGAGGATCCAATGGGGACACTCCGGTCGGGACAGTCGGAGCGGGTGATGACCGGTTCGGCGACGATGACGACGACCGAGTTCGACGCACTCTTTGACGAGGTGTCGAACTGGTCCCGCTGGGACGAAGAGTCACCCCGCGGAACGTTGAACCACTTGACCCCGGAGAGGATCGTCGCCGCCGCCCGACTCGTGCGATCCGGCGTCACTGTGAGTCTCGGCCTGCCGCTGGACACCGAGCGGCGCCCGGACAATCCGACACCGGCACAACACCGGATGACCCAGCTCTCGGACCACGACTCCGGGAACGTCCAATTCGTCAAGGACTTCGTCGGCGTCGACTTTCACAACGACGGCCTGAGTCACCTGGACGCGCTGTGCCACGTGAGCTTCCGGGGGAATCTCTACGGGGGTGCGCCGGACACGTCGGCGAACGCCGACGGCGCAACAATCGGCGACGTCGAGACGGTGCGCGACGGCATCGTAGGGCGTGGCGTTCTGCTCGACGTCCCCCGCGTGCGCGGGACACCGTGGGTCGACCCCGGCGACGAGGTGGGTCCCGACGAGCTGATCGCGGCGGAGCACGACGAGGGTGTACAGATCGGGCCGGGCGACGTCCTGCTCGTGCGAACGGGCCACAACCGGAGGCTCGACGAACTCGGCCCGTGGGACACGACGCACCAGAAGGCCGGGTTGCACCCGTCCGTGGCGGAGCTGCTCACCGAGCGTCGGGTCGCCGTCCTCGGGTCCGACACGAACGCCGACACCGCACCCAGCCGAACCGAGGGGGTCGCATATCCGATGCACGTCCTCGCCGTCAACGCCATGGGCCTCCACCTTCTTGACTACCTGCAGCTCGACCCGCTGGCCGCGACCTGCGAACACCTGAGTCGCTGGGAGTTCCTGTGCGTGGTGGCGCCCTTGCGGATCCCCGGCGGTACCGGCTCACCTGTCAATCCGATCGCAGTGTTCTGAGGTCGACCACAATGCTTCAACTGCGCGTCGTCGGCGAGCACGCGAGACTCAACAGTCTTGGCACCTGGCTGGAAGGCGCCGGTCACGCCCGTAACACAACACTCGTTCCCACGGTCAAGAACGTCCACAGTGGGCTCCTCCTCGCTGATATCGGATCCGAGTCCACGAGCGAAATCCTCGCCTATCTGGACGGGAACGGTGTACACCGCGACGACATCGTCATCTTTCGGATTGAGGACATCGGGCCGGCCACTCCTCACGGCCGGTCCTCCTCGCTGGTGTGGGCGGACATGCTCGGCTTCGCACAGCGCAACGCCCGACCCCTCGCGCGGTACGTCGTCCTCATGGGTGTGGCCGGCATCATCGCCGGCTATGGCGTCATCACGGTCAACTCGACGCTCATCGTCGGGGCGATGGCGGTCAGTCCGGACACGCTTCCGCTGGCGGCCGCATGCGTCGGCCTCGTCGGCGGTCGGTTTGCACTGGCGTTGCGATCGTTCGCCACCCTCGTTGCCGGGCTGGCGATCACCGTCATCACTGCCGGCCTCATCGCTTCGTTGCTTCGCCTGACCGACCGACTGCCGCCTGGCTTCTCGGCGGAGGCGACCGGACTGGCTGGCCTCGTCACGATCGGGGTGGGCACTGTCGGTGTCGCTCTGGCCGCTGGAGTTGCCGCCATGATTGCCTTGGAGACGCGGGCGAGTTCGGCCGTGGGCGTCGCGATCTCGGTGACGACTATTCCGGCCGCGGCCTACTTTGGCGTCGCCGTAGCCGTGAGCCAGCCCAGCAAGGCCGGCGGCGCGATAGCCGTGCTTGCCGTCAACATCGCGATGCTCTTCGTCGGTGGGACCGCGACTCTAGCCCTTCAACGTTGGCTGAATCGTCGTCGCGAGTCTGCCCTGCACCTGAGGAGAGAAAGCGCATGAGCAACGTCGATCTTTCCCGGCTCCAGTTCGCGATGACCTCGATCTACCACTTCCTCTTCGTGCCCCTGACGATCGGGTTGGGCTTCCTCACCGCGCTGCTGCAGACGTCGTGGTACCGCAAGGGCCGGCCCGAGGATCTGCGACTGACCAAGTTCTTCGGCACCCTGCTCATCATCAACGTCGCCGTCGGCGTCGTCACGGGTCTGGTGCAAGAGTTCCAGTTCGGCATGAACTGGTCGGCCTACTCGCGGTTCGTCGGCGACGTCTTCGGTGCGCCGTTGGCGATGGAAAGCCTGGCCGCGTTCTTCCTCGAGTCGGTCTTCCTGGGGCTGTGGCTCTTCGGTTGGAACCGGCTCAGCAAGCGGCTGCACCTGACCACGATCTGGATGGTCGCGGTTGGCGGTGCGCTCTCGGCAGCGTTCATCATGGCGGCCAACTCGTGGATGCAGCGCCCAGTTGGCTACAAGATCAGCTCGGCCGGCCGGGCCCAGCTGACCGACATCTGGGCGGTGATGACCAACACCGTCTTCATCTGGGCGTACATTCACGTCCTGCTGGCATCGCTCGTTACAGCGAGCGCCGTCATGCTCGGCGTCTCGGCCTGGCACCTGCGCAAGCGCAGCAGTCCTGAGGTCTTCGGCCGTTCGGCACGGTTGGCACTCATCGTGCTGGTGCCGGCGACGCTGTTCAGCCTGATGGTCGGTAGCCACCTGGGAGTGGTCGAGACCAAGTACCAGCCGATGAAGATCGCCGCGGCCGAGGCTAACTGGAACACCTGCGGGCCCTGCTCGTTCTCGCTGTTCCAAATCGGGGGCGGTAACAATGACCAGACACCGACGAAGATCATCCAGGTACCACACTTGCTGTCGCTACTCTCGACCGACTCGTGGAACGGCACAGTCCAGGGACTGAACCAGCTGCAGGCCCAGTACGAGCAGCAGTACGGGCCAGGCAACTACATACCCAACGTGTTCATCCAGTACTGGTCGATGCGGGTGATGGCGTACGGCGGCGCGCTGATCTTCCTCATCTCGTTGATCGGTGGATACCTGTTGTGGCGGGATCGTCTGGGCGAGACGCGGTGGTTCCTGCGTCTCGCAGTGTGGGTGGCGCCGCTGCCGTTCATCATGAACATCGCCGGCTGGATGCTCACCGAGAACGGGCGCCAGCCATGGATCGTCCAAGGGCTGCAGTTGACGAAGGACGGTGTGTCGCCCTCGGTCGGCACCGCGACCATCGTGACGAGCCTCATCGTCTTCTTCCTGCTCTACGGCATCCTCGCGGTGGTCGACACGTTTCTCATGACCCACTACGCACGAAAGCAATTGGCGCCCGAGGAGGAAGGCGCCGAAGAAGAGGTAGAGCCCGAGTTCATCGCCTACTGAGGACAATCATGGCCACGTTCTGGTTCATCATCATCGCGTTCCTGTGGACGGGATTCATGGTGCTCGAAGGCTTCGACTTCGGCGTTGGTGCCCTGCACGGGGTCGTCGGCGGCGACGATGCTGGCCGCCGCGAGGTCCTGCACACGATCGCGCCGGTATGGGACGGCAACGAGGTCTGGCTCATCACCGCCGGCGCCTCGATGTTCGCCGCCTTCCCCGGCTGGTACGCCACCGGGTTCTCGGCGCTCTACCCCGCGCTCGTGCTCCTGCTCATCGCGCTCATTCTGCGGGGTGTGGGAATCGAGTTCCGCGGCAGGCGTGATCACGTGCGCTGGCGGCGAGGGTGGAGCGTCGCGCTCGCGGTGTCCAGTGTTGTCGCGCCGCTACTCATTGGTGTGGCGCTGGCCGACTTCGGGTACGGCCTTCCGATCAACGCCCAGCAGGAGTTCGTCGGCAACTTCTGGGACCTTGTGCCCCTGTACTCGGTCGTCACCGGGATCGCGTTCGTCGCCATCACGCTGCTGCACGGCGCGGTGTTCCTGAGCATCAAGGTCCACGGCGAACCGCACCGGCGGGCTGTCCGCCTCGCCCGAACGATCGCCCCGATCGCCGTGGTCCTCGTGGCGGCGATGGCGATCTGGACCCACGTCGTCCTCGGGCAGGGATTCCTGCTCTCGACCGTGGAGCTGCTTGCGATCGTCGCCGTCATCGGCGCGGCGTTGCTGGTCTTCGCGGGCAGTTGGGGCTGGGCCTTCGTCGCCACCGTGGTCACGATCGCGTCCATGGTGGTGACCATCTTCGCCGACATGTACCCGAACGTCATGGTGTCCAGCCTCGGCGCGGCCAACAACCTGACGATCCAGAACACGGCGTCGGCGCCCTACTCGCTCAAGGTAATGACCATCATCGCGGTCATCTTCCTGCCTGCCGTCATCGCGTACCAGGCCTGGACCTACCACGTGCTCCGCCGACGTCTGACCGCGCCGGCCGGCGAGTCCTCCACAGAGCCGTTGGCGCGTACGGGGGGCGTTCGTCGATCCAACTGATGCACTCGCAAGAACGACAACATGGGGGGAACGGTCAAGTGGATAAATCAAACGACGACGCTGACGTGCTCGTCATCTTCGGCATCACCGGCGACCTCGCCAAGGTCATGACCTTCCAGGCGTTGTACCGACTGGAGGCCCGGTCTCTTCTGAACTGCCCGATCGTGGGCGTGGCGGTCGACCACTGGAGTGTGGACGACCTGCGCAAGCGTGCCCAGGAGTCGATCGAGGCGACCGAGGGAAAGCTGGACCATGATGTCTTCGACCGGCTGGCTACTCGAATGTCCTATCTGGATGGAGACTTCTCCAACCCGGAGACCTACGACAAGGTGGCCGGAGCCATCAAGGGCATGAACAACCCGGTCTTCTACCTGGAGATCCCGCCGTTCCTGTTCGGTCCGGTCGTGAAAGGTTTGGCCAAGGCTGATCTCATCCGGAACGGCCGTGTGGTGGTCGAGAAGCCATTCGGCCACGACCAAGCCTCGGCCAGCGAGCTCGCCGCTGAGATGCACCAGTACATCGACGAATCGCAGCTGTACCGCATCGACCATTTCCTAGGCAAGACCGGCCTCGAGGAGGTGCTTTTCCTCCGCTTCGCCAACGCGAGCCTTGAACCGGTGTGGAACCGCAACCATGTGTCCTCGATGCAGATCACGATGGCCGAAAGCTTCGGGGTCGAGGACCGCGGCCACTTCTATGACAGGGTCGGTGCGTTGCAAGACGTCGTGGTGAACCACCTGCTGCAGCTGGTTTCGGCAGCGACGATGGAGGCGCCGGCGGGAGCTGACCCGCAGACGATCAAGAATAGTCAGGTGGCGCTGTGGAAGGCAATCCGGCCGGCCGACCCGGGTCAGTTCGTCCGCGGCCAGTACGACGGATACCGGTCGATCGACGGCGTCGCGCCCGACTCCACCACAGAAACGTACGCCGCACTGCGATTGGACATCGAGAACTGGCGCTGGGACGGCGTGCCCATCTTCATTCGCACCGGCAAGCGCATGCCGACGACCCAGACCGAGGTGCGCCTCACCTTCCGCAAGCCACCCCGCTTGGGGCTAAACCTTCCGGGCTTCCAGGTACCGGACCCGTCCGAGCTCGTGGTCAAGCTCGACCCGACCGCCGGCGTGCGGCTGACCGTCAATGCTCACCGCGGCTACAGCAAGGGTCTGAGCGCCATCAACCTCGACATGGACTTCGGCACTGAGGAGGCGACGCCGTACGAGGTGCTGCTGCACGCAGCGCTCATCGGCAACGCCACCCGCTTCACCCGCCAGGATGGCGTCGAGGAGGAATGGCGCATCATGCAGCCCCTGCTGGACAACCCGCCACCCGTGCACCCGTACCAACCGGGCACATGGGGGCCGGCCGAGGCTGACCAGCTCGTCGCCGCGTACGGCGGCTGGCGCGAACCCTGGACGGTGACATCGTGACCGCAGTGCTGAAGGAGCCCACGACTCATCCCCGGCTGTCGCCCTTCCCGAAGATCGCCGACTACGCGTTCGTCTCGAACTGCCACACCGGTGCGCTCGTGGGCTTAGATGGCTCGGTGGACTGGCTGTGCGTGCCGAAGTTCGACTCGCCGAGTGTCTTCGGCAGCCTTCTCGATCGCGAGGCTGGCACGTTCCGGTTCGGTCCGTATGGCATCGATCACCCCACGACGCGCATCTATGTCCCCGGCACGAATGTGATCGAGACAACGTGGAAGACGCCGAGCGGCTGGATCATCATCCGGGACGCGTTGACGATGGGGCCACACGACACGGATGACTGTGTGACACCGCATACCCGTCCGCCGATGGACTGGGACGCATCGCACATGCTGGTGCGGACCGCCACCTGCATCGAGGGCAATGTCGAGGTGGAGGCGGTCTGCGAGGCCGTATTTGACTACGGTCGCACATCTGCGACCTGGAACCTGGAGAACGGTCGGCACCAGGCCTGGGGCAGCGGCGCCGGTGTGACCATTGGGTTCCGGTCGGACATCAAGCTCGGTATCGAGGGCAACCGCATCCGTGGTCGTCACGTGCTGAGCAAGGGGGAAACGGTCTACTGTGCACTATCCTGGTCGGACAAGCATGACGCGCCCGTGGATGCATCAGCGGCGGTCGCCGCCATCGACAACACGGTGGAATACTGGCGACAGTGGTTGGGCAGCGCGCGCATTCCCGACCATGAGTACCGGGAAGCGATCCAGCGTTCGGCCTTGGCCACCAAGGGCCTGACCTACATGCCGACCGGCGCCACCGTGGCTGCGCTGACCACCTCGTTGCCCGAGACGCCCGGCGGTGCCCGCAACTGGGACTACCGCTATACCTGGCTGCGCGACTCCACCTTCACGTTGCAGGCACTGCACTGGCTTTCGCTGGACTGGGAGGCCGACGAGTTCATGCAGTTCATCGCCGACCTCGAACCCACCGAGGACGGCTCGCTGCAGATCATGTATGGCATCGACGGGCGGCGTGACCTGACCGAGTCGTTCCGCGAGGACCTCTCCGGCTACCAAGGAGCCCGACCCGTAAGGATCGGCAACGCCGCGTACGACCAGCACCAGAACGACGTCTTCGGCGCCGCCCTCGACTCGATCCTGCTCCACACCCGACGCAGCCAGCGCCTGCCACGGCGGCTGTGGCCGCTCGTGCAGAGCCAGGCCGAGTGCGCAATCAAGATCTGGAAGCAGCCGGATCAGGGCATCTGGGAAGCACGCGGTGATCCAAAGCACTACGTCTCGTCGAAGCTCATGTGCTGGGTCGCGATGGACCGGGCCGCCAGTCTCGCCGAGATCCGCGGAGACGACGACCTCGCCCAGAAGTGGGGTGCCACGGCCGACGAGATCCGCGCCGACATTCTCGGCCACGGCGTCACCGACAACGGCGTGCTGCGTCAGCACTACGACACCGACGCTCTGGACGCATCAACATTGCTGGCCATCAGCTTCGGCTTCGTCGAGCCGACCGATGACCTCGCCCGCAAGACCGTCGACGCCATCGCCAACGATCTCACCGAGGACGGCTTTGTGCTGCGCTACCGCACCGACGAAACCGACGACGGCATGTCGGGCAAGGAGGGCAGCTTCCTCATCTGCTCGTTCTGGCTCGTGTCTGCCCTCGCCGCCGTCGGTGAGGTGGCCAAGGCCCGGGACCTGATGGGGAAACTGCTCAGCATCGCTTCGCCGCTCGGTCTCTTCGCCGAAGAGTTCGAACCGACGACTGCGCGGCACCTCGGCAACTTCCCGCAGGCGTTCTCGCATCTGGCCCTCATCGAGGCGGCAGGCAGGATCATCATGACGGAGCGACTCAAGGAGTTCGGATGAACGGCAGATACGACGTCATCGTCATCGGCACCGGCGCCGGCGGCGGCACGCTCGCACACACTCTCGCGGCGTCGGGCAAGCGGATACTGCTGCTCGAGCGCGGCGACTGGCTGCCCCGCGAGCCGGCCAACTGGTCCACGGCTGAGGTGTTCGTCGACAACCGGTACATCTCGTCCGACACGTGGACCGATGAAAAGGGGAAGGCGTTCCAACCACAGATTCACTACTTCGTGGGTGGAGCGACCAAGCTGTACGGTGCGGCGCTGTACCGCCTCCGCGTCGAAGACTTTGGCGAGCTTCGCCACCACGATGGGCTTTCACCGGCCTGGCCCATCTCGTACGACGATATGGAGCCGTTCTACACCAGAGCCGAACAGCTCTACCAGGTGCACGGGGCACGGGGTGAAGACTCGACCGAACCGCCGTCGAGCGCGCCCTACCCCTACCCAGCGGTCAGCCACGAGCCGCGCATCCAGCAGCTCTCCGACGACCTGGCCGCAGCCGGATTCCACCCGTTCCATGCGCCCTGCGGAATCATGCTGGACGAGGCGAACATGCCCTTCAGCGCCTGTGTTCGCTGCCCGACCTGCGACGGCTACCCGTGCCTGGTCCACGCCAAGTCCGACGCCGACGTCAACGCGGTCCGGCCGGCCATCAAGTACTCCAATGTGGACCTCCTGACCAACGCCCGGGCGGTGCGGCTGGAGACGAACCCGGCCGGCACCGAGGTGACCGAGGTCGTGGTCGATCACGAGGGGCATGAGGAGCGCTACCGCGGCGACATCGTTGTCGTCTCATGTGGCGCGGCCAACTCGGCCAAACTGCTACTGGCGTCGGCCAACGACAAACACCCGCGCGGGCTGGCCAACGGCTCCGATCAGGTGGGGCGCAACTTCATGTTCCACGACAGCCAGGCCGTCCTGGCGCTGTCACGGGAGCCGAACCCGACCGTCTTCCAGAAGACGCTAGGGGTCAATGATTTCTACTTCCGCGGTCCCGACTTCGACTACCCGATGGGGAACATCCAGATGATCGGCAAGTCGCAAGCGGACCACTACCGGGGCGAGAAGCCCCTGGAGACGAAGTTCGCGCCGACCTGGGCGCTGCGGGATGTCGCCGATCACGCCGTCGACTTCTGGCTCTCCACGGAGGACCTTCCGAGCCCTGACAACCGGGTCACCCTCAACCGCGACGGCACCGTTAGCTTGGCCTACCGGCCGACCAATCCAACCGCGGCGAGCCGGCTGTACCACCAGCTCAAGTCGATGCTCAAGACCATGCGGATGCACGAGGACCATCTGGCGCGCCGCTGGGCGTACATGAAGACCGACATCCCAGTGGCCGGCTGCGCGCACCAGTCCGGAACGTGCCGCTTCGGCACGGATGCATCCAGCTCAGTGCTGGATGTCAACTGTCGCACGCACGAGGTGGACAACTTGTACGTCGTCGACACCAGCTTCTTCCCGAGCATCGGCGCGGTGAACCCGGCACTGACGGCGATGGCGAACGCGATGCGGGTCGGCGACCACCTGATCGAACGGATGGGAGCGAAGTCGACCGCGACTAACGTGGCCAAAGAACGGTGACGACGAATCAGATCCTTATCGGCGTCGGATTGATCCTGGTGCTCGCGGCGGCCGCGCAGGTCGTCGCGAGCCAGCTTCGTATTCCCGCGCTGATCATCTTGCTGCCCGTCGGCTTCGTGGCGGGTGCGTTGACGTCCGACGTCAACCCGCAGAACCTGCTGGGACCGGCGTTCCAGCCACTGGTGTCGCTTGCCGTGGCCGTGATCCTCTATGACGCTGGCCTGTCGCTGCAACGGCGAAAGTTGCGTGGTCGCGAGCACCACGTGATACGACGTCTCGTCAGCGCCGGGGTGTTGATCACGTTTGCAAGCGCTGCGGCAGTCGCCGCGCCGCTGCTGGGCATGTCGGAGAAGGCGGCGCTGATGACCGGTGCCATCCTCGTGGTGTCCGGCCCGACGGTGGTAGGGCCGCTGCTGGCGTTCATCCGGCCGCCGGACCGACTCCAGCGGATCCTCGCGTGAACCGAGCTCGTGGACGTCACCGCCATCCTGCTGCTCACCGACGAGGACGATTTCAACGCGCTGGCGGCGACCGTGCTCGCGGGCAACCCGCAGGCCACCGTCTACCGATTGGCACCCAGCGAGCCCCGTCACGGCGTCCTTGCGCCCTACACCTTCAGCGAAACCCTCTTCGCCCCCGAGCTCAACCACCCCGGGATGAACGCTCGGCACACCGCCGGCGCGCACATCACCACCCGCCGAGCCAACGGCGCGATCCGGCCCGAGGACCACCTCCTGTTCCTGATCAACGGACAAGGCACCCTGATTCCGACGACGACCGAGACGACCCCCACGCCGCATCCCGGCGACACGCTTGTTCTCCTTACGCCGGGGGCTCAGGAACGGCGGACGCCGTGGTGTAGCCCCGATTCACGGGAAGCTCGCCCAGCCTGCCCAGCGTCGCTTAGTTGCGGTGGGCTATCTGAATCAGGTTGCCACAGGTGTCGTCGAACACCGCCGTGGTCGCGGCGATGACCGCCGCGCCTCGATGGTCGCGGATGTACCACAGACGCCGCTGCAACTCGGGCACGGCTCGTTCGGTGTATGACGGTGGAGCAAGTGGGTGGTACGCGCGGGGCCAGAAGGTGCCGACATCCCACACAACGCCGATGTGGCGGCGGCTGTCCAGTCCTCGCCAGCCCTTCCGCTCCTCGGCCACAACGATGTCATGAAGGCGTCAATCCGTCACACCACCGACGGGTCGCCCGCCGCCACGTCACGCAGTACTCTCCCAGCAGCGGCACGGATGGCATCCAACCCAACGCCGCGCTCGGCGAAAGCCGGATCGTGCTCACCGACTACACGCCCGCCTACATCACAAACCTGTGCGTCACCTCGCTCGGGTGTCGACCCGGGCGACTCGGGAGTGGACATCTAATGGCCCTCGTGATTCTGCCAGTCAACCGGCCCGCGATCCTCAACGGCCAGCAGAACGGCAAGCTGCCCTTGTCGATCCTGGACCCCACCGCCGGGCTCGCGGGTGGGCCGACCGTGCGGCTGGTCCCGACCGCCGCCCGGTGCTGGCGGGCGATGACCGCCAAGGCGACCGCCGACGGCATCACGCTGCAGGCAACCAGTTCGGCCGACTCGTACCGCACCTACCAGCAGCAAGTGAACATGTTCACCTCCCGCTACCAGTTGGAGCCCACCAACAACGGCTACCAGCTATGGGACTCCGACGGCAACGGAGTCAGGGAGCGCTGGTACAAGAAGGACGACGTCGACACCGCCGCGGTGCCGGGCGACAGCAACCACGGTTGGGCGCTCGCGATCGACGTGGCCAACGCATCGGGCGCCCGCCTCGAGTGGCTGGACGTGCACGCGGTGGCATATGGGTTCTCGTGGGAGACCCTGCCGTCCGAACCGTGGCACATCCGGAATGTGACCGGCGACAACATCCCGCCGGCGGTACTCGCCTACGAACAGGAGCACGAGATGACCCCCGAGCAAGCCGCCGCGCTGGACAACTGCAACCGGTACCTGTTCGGCCTCACCACCATGCAGGACACCGTCCAGGTTCACCCGGGCAACGACCCCACAGTCCCGCTCGCCACGGTCCAGAACGCCGCGGTGCAGACCATCAAGCGGATCGCGGCCGAGGTGGGTCTGGACCCGGCCGACCTGGCTGCGATCGCGCTGGCCGCTCACGACGGCGCGTTCGCCGGCGCGGCCGAGGGCGACGACGCGATCTCCGACGCCGGCGTTGACCGGATCGCCGTAGCCGTCGTCGACGAGCGGCGGGACGGTCTGGCCGATTAGCATGCTCGGCACGCTGTGCAATTCCATCCGGGCACGTCAGGCGGCATGCTCGTACTCGTGCAGCACGCCGCCGAGGCAGATCACGTCGATGGATGTTCAGGTGAGCGAGCCGAGGCTCCGTTGCGTTGGCTGATGGCAAGATCGAGGAGCCGCTGGCTGTACACCGTCAGCCGCGGTATCGATTTCTGCGATGTTGACGACGCCTGGGTGATGGGCCGCCGTCGAAGGTAGCGGCCCATCACACCGTCGGGTCATCCGACGGTTTGAAGCTTGCGCACGGGTTCGGCGGCAGTCATCGCCGCCTGTGGCTTGCGGCCGTAGGCGAGCACCCGTGCCAGGACGGGCGGTGCGAACAGCCTCTGCGGTGGCGACATCAGGTTCGCCACCGACAGGAAGGCTTTGGCCACCGCCGGATGCCGGGACGCCGCGACGAACAGCCGGGCGATGTAGCGGTTGAGAAAAGCGGTCTTGCCCGACCGGGCACCGATCACGTGCCCATAGCGCAGATCGGCGCCGACGGCCATGTCCCACGGGACGTTGATGAGCTTGGCCACCTTGGCGTAGAAGCGGCCTGGCAGCCCTTTGCTTCCCTTGACCAGGCAGTCGCGCAGCACGAGCGCCTCGGCGGCGGCAACGGTCATTCCCTGCCCGTAGGCGGGGTTGAATGCGCAGATGGCATCGCCGATGGAGATGAACCCTTCCGGCAGGTCGCGCATCCGCTCGTAGCGGCGGCGCACGCTTACCGGAAGCCGCATCTTTTGCGGCGGGCCCAGCGGCTCGGCCCGGCTCAGCAGTTCATAGAGTTCGGGCTGCGGCAGACGCCTGAGGAAGTCCACGAACGCGTCCGGATCCGTGGGCGGGAAGTTGGTGCTCTCGTACCCTACGAGTGTCACCATCCAACGATCCCCGTCGACGGCCACGGCCACGGCGCCTTGCGGGTTGTGCGGCCACGGGTTGAGTACGACACCTGCGAAGTCGGCATCGCCGGGCACCCGGCGATACACGCGGGTCGAATAGCCCGCGACGGCGTCCACTGCCTCCTCGACCGGCTTGGCGTAGCCGATTTCTGAGAGCCAGGTTGGCCCGCGGTTTCCCCGGCCCGTGGCGTCGACGACGAGATCCGCGGGGATCTCCAACGGCTGCCCGCCACGAGGCAGAACCCGCGCGCCGGTCACCTGGCGGCGGTCCTCACTGGTTAGCAGCCCCAGCGCCTCGGTACGATCCTGAATAACCACATTGGACAGCCGGCGGACACGGTCGCGTAGATAGCCTTCCAGCGTCGGCCGGCTTACGCCAAGGCCGAGCAGTCCGGTGTCCTGCCGCGGAAACCGCATGCCATCACCGAACCAGATCAGGTCGCGGCCGAGATCGAGTGGCAACGCGCCCAGCGCGGTGATGTCCGCGGCGAAGTCGTCGAAGAGTTCCTCCAACGCCGCGCGTCCGAAGGCGAGCACGCCGTGCGTGTGCTCCCCATGCGGCACGCCGCGGCGGTTGTCGTGGCCTTCGGGAAGCGCGTCGCGGTCGAAGACGGTGACCTTCTCGAACGACTCGCTGAGCACGCGCGCGGCCAGTAAGCCGGCGATGCTCGATCCGAGCACGACGGCGTGCCCGGATCGGTTCTTGACAGACACGGTTGTTCTCCGTTTCGTCTTTAGGGTTGGCGCCAACGAAGCTACGGGCGCCCAAGCCGGTGATGAAAATGAATATGCGATCCGAAAGTCGATACGTGTGTTCCGTCACGTTGACCCTGACCAGGTATGCCGCGTGGTCTGGTCGGATCGGCGACCACCGCACAATCGCCATTCCGTCTCAGCAGCGGAGCTCGCCCTGCTCCGGCACCAGCCGGTGGTAGCGCACCGGCAGGTGCCGCGTCCGCGGAACAGACCGGGCCGCCACCCAACGCTGACCGCTCCCCCGGGCAGCTGGAGTGGCAACCACCGCTCGTCCGACGCGCCCGTTCCGACCTCACTGTGACCAGATGCGTCGCTCAGACCGACCGACCCCACAAACCTGCCGGTCACGGCCCGAGCAATGCTCGAAACCTAATAGCACTCGTACGGCGCTGGGTGACTCCTTCTTGAAACTCGGAGCTGGACTCCTTCCACAGGCTGAGTGCTCTGGGCCGTGCTCTTCGTGGGGGTGGGGTGGCGACGCCCCACCTCCACAAAGGATGGTTCATGATCGTGTTCTGAGTCGTCCGCGCGGTGACTTCTCTTTGACACGCGAGCTGTTGAGCTCTGTCCAGAGACGGGTGCCCGTGCGGTGGGCTGGGACCACGAACTGCTCATCGGATGTCGGGCCGTCGAGCCCTCCTATTAGGGCGCTGCGTGATCCTGCACGGGCTCATCCCGTCGGCGGACTGTGAAAGGAGTCGTAGTTGGCAATCACGTGCGGTATCGACTGGGCCGAGGACCACGATGACGTGGCGCTGGTCGACGAGGCGGGCAAGTTGGTGGCCAAGCGTCGGATATGCGACGACGTGCAGGGTTACCGGCACCTGCTCGACATGCTCGCCGCAGCCGGCGACGGCCCGACCTGTCGGATCCCGTGGCAGTGGAAACGGCGCGAGGGCTGCTGATCGCTTGTCTGCGGGCGACGGGCCGCGCGGTGTACTCGATCAACCCGCTAGCGGTGGCCCGATACAGGGAACGGCACCGGGTGACCCGGGCGAAGTCCGACCACGCTGACGCGATGGCGTTGGCCAACATCTTGCGGACTGACGCTGACGCGCATCGGTGGCTGCCGGCCGATTCCGAGCTGGTGCGGGCGATCGCGGTACTGGCCCGCGCTCAGCAGGACGCGGTGTGGAACCGGGCCCTCCTGTCCAACCAGCTGCGCTCACACCTCAAGCAGTACTTCCCGGCCGCGCTGGCGGCGTTCCAGGTACGCGGCGTCGGACTCGACTCCCGGGAGGCCCGGACAGTCCTGGCCGCAGCGCCGGCCCCGGCCGCCGCTGCGGCGTTGACCAAGACGCGGCTACGGTCACTGCTACGCCAATCCGGGCGACAGCGCCACATCGACGCCTGGGCGGACCGGCTGCGGGATATCTTCACCGGCGAGTACCTGCACCAGTCGCCTCTGGTCGAGCAGGCCATGGGCCGCCAGACCAAAGCACTGATGCTGCAACTGGACGCGGCCTGCCGCGCCGCCACCGACCTTGCCGACGCCACAGCCGAAGCGTTCGACACACACCCCGACGCGGAAATCCTGAACAGCTTCCCCGGCATCGGGCCCCTGACCGGGGCGCGGGTGCTCGGCGAGATCGGTGATGACCGTGGCCGCTTCGCCACCGCGCGGGGGCTGAAGTCCTACGCTGGATCGGCGCCCGTCACGGTCGCCAGCGGCAAGAGCCGCCTGGTACACCACCGCAAGGTCAAGAACCAGCGCCTCGCCGCTGCCGGCTACGTGTGGATCTTCGGAGCACTACCATCACCGCCGGTGAAGGAACTCTACGACCGCCGCCGCGCCGCCGGGGACAAGCACGCCGCCGCCATGCGCAACATCTTCAACCGGTTCCTCGGCTGTCTGCACCACTACCTATTCGACGAGATCTTCGCCACGATGGAGCGGGCGGTCGATGAGGGAATTCATGAAACGCCGAAACGACGGAGGACGATCGCGGGCGCATTCGATGGATGGCCCCTTGACCACGGCATCATATCAAAATACGTCGACAACGCCGGTGTCATGCCAGTGGCCCGTGCGGGCCTCGCGCTGGCGTGGCGTCATCGTAGAGCACTCGGCATTTTGACCTGAACTGGGGACAACTTGGCGCTGCCGATCGGTTCCGCTGCCGGGCCTCCAACCGGCGCCGTTGCGTTGCGGGTTCGTTTGGACGCGTTGGGCCTGTGCCAGGGTCTGATCAGATCGCCATGGACAGCTCGGTGAACGCGGCAAGCGACCCGTTGCGCTGATGGCGCCTCGGTGGCGAGTTCGTAGTGGCCGCGACGCAGGTTCTGCAGGAAGGCGTGCCGGCCCTTTGGAAGAACCGACGGGCCGCCCGGTACACAACTGTCGTTTCTCGGCAGGCACAGAGGCTGAGCCCCGCGGGGCTGAGCTGATCAATACGGATCAGCCTCAGCCTCGGCGACTTGCACGGCGGCTGGCCACCACTGGCTACCTGTGGGCATTCGCCGCCCTGACCGCCTCAACCGGCGCCCGCGCCCACTACGACCGCCGCCGCGCCGCCGGCGACCGACACGCCGCCGCCCAACGCAACCTCTTCAACCGGATGCTTGGCTGCCTCCACCACTGCCTACAGCATCGGCGCACCACCCCCGAACATTTGTTGCCCACACATTGGTCGTTGACAGTGCGTTGACACCACGATCGACGTTCGTCGTGCACACTCGGGCCGATCATATGTAGTCGAGTGTCGCACCTGTCGATCGTTCACAGGACGGGGGGCATACAGCGGCTACCAGGGCGAGAGCCGGTGCGTGCCGGCAGCCATCAACAAGGAGCCAAGATGAGAAACGTGATGCGCCGGATCGCAATGGCCGCCACGATGATCGGCATCGCGGCCGCCGGCATCGTCATTGCCTCGCCCGGCGCGGCCAATGCGGCTGAGTCGAGCGCAGACGAGATCCAAGCGACGCTGGGACGTTCAGGCATCACGGCAGCCTGTCCGATCGACCAGAATGTCAGATGGACCAAGGGACCCTTTGGCTCCTTCTATGTTGGCTACCGGTACACGGTCATTTCCGCAACGCCGACGTTCTTCCCCAGCGACGGCAGAGCCGTCGACAACCTCCTGAGCGATCCCATCAGCGCTGTGTTCACCTCCACCGTAAGCCGGGTCGTCCAGGTGACGGTCTCCGCCGGCTCCAGCGTGCAGCTGACCGAGGTGATGCAGGCCAATGTCAGCACGTCGATCATGGTATCGCGGACCACCGCGATTGGCGTGAACGTCACCGTTACCGTCCCGCCACGGACCCGAGTGACCGGATTCTACGGCGTCGATGGGTACGACGTCGTCTACGACGCTCAGCAGATAGTGCTTATCGGCGGCAGCTGCCTGTACGGCTCGGTGGTGCGATTCACTACCTCGGCACCGACCTTCGTCGAAGGGTGGCGATTCACCTCAACCCCGCTGTGATGGGACTACCTTGGGTTCGGGCGTCGAGCGTGATGGTGCCGTCCTCACGGGTGTGGACTGCGACGTTGGCCGTTATGTCGAGTGGGTCGCCCGCCGCACCGTCGCGACAATGAACCGCGGCCAGGTTCGCGAGCCGTACAAAGTACATGCCGTGGGGGCACTACGTTGACCCAGAGAACGGGCACGGCTGACACGTGGCCCCTTGTGCAGATCAAGATCAGGGATGAACCTTGCCTGGCTTAGTACGGGTAGTCCCACCGTGGGCGGTCGGCGTCCTTTTCAACGCTGGCCTGGCCGCCGCCACACGGATTGTGCCTGTCCATCGAGCGGAAGACGTGCGGCTTGTGCTCACCGTCGAGCGTGCATCGTTCGTTACGTTCATTGCGCCACTGCATCGCGCGGGCCTCAATCTCCGCCCGGTGGTACGGGTATGGATCACGAGCTTGAACATCCAGCAGCCATGCCGGACGCACCCCCGGAGGGTTCGACTGCCTGCTGCCGCCCCATTCGCACGCCGGTCCGAGGTCATCGATCTTAAGAGTCGAGTTGTCAGGATCAGCCGCGAACAGTTCCAGATCCTTGGCGTAGCGGACAAGCAGCTGCGTCCATGACGGGGCCAACACATCCCACGAGGAGCATTCGACATCGACCCGAACCACCTGACCGGGCGTCCCCCCCGGTGCCGGATCAAGGTCAAGCAGCCACAGCACGTCGCCATTCGTGTCGCCCACGAGCACTGTGCCCGGCGAACCGATGATCGGTCGCACCGGCCCGTTTAGCCAGAGCATCTTCCGATCGACCATGTACGCCCAGACCTGAGGATCGTCCCAGTTGGGCTCCGGACGGTAGCTGTCGCGCCACATCCGGGTCTGCTCGATGATCAGGTTGGCATCATAGAGGTGTTGCAGCGGTACTGGGCTGGGGTCAGGGGACGGCAGTGTCGGGCCGGGGTCGGTTCCATTGTGAATGCAGAGACTGGCGCGGAAATCCTG
>Ga0075421_100003332_pt1 | contig 19196 bp, 15 predicted proteins | sample SoiMetdeltSBSDD5_FD_75292 | JGI IMG/M metagenome (GOLD analysis project Ga0075421, IMG submission 75292) | Bulk soil microbial communities from a Populus tree surrounding site in Tennessee, USA - Soil MetaG P. deltoides SBSDD5 | ecosystem: Environmental > Terrestrial > Soil > Tree plantation... | reverse complement strand
GAGCCGGGAGAGGTGTCCGAGGTCATCCTGGGCCAGATTCTGGCGGCCGGTGCCGGCCAGAATCCGGCGCGGCAGGCCTCCATCGGTGCCGGCATCCCCGTCGACGCGCCGGCCTGGGGCATGAACCAGCTGTGCGGGTCCGGACTGCGTGCGGTGGCGCTCGGCGCCCAGCAGATCCAGCTCGGCTCCTCGCGCATCGTGGTGGCGGGCGGGCAGGAGAGCATGAGCCAGGCGCCGCACTGCGCCCACCTGCGCGACGGCACCAAGATGGGCGACGTGAAGTTCATCGATACGATGATCAAGGACGGCCTGTGGGATGCCTTCAACGGCTACCACATGGGCACCACGGCGGAGAACGTGGCGCGCCAGTGGCAGATCACGCGCGAGGAGCAGGACCGCTTCGCGGTCGCCTCGCAGAACAAGGCCGAAGCCGCAAGGAAGGCCGGCCGGTTCAAGGACGAGATCGCGCCCGTCACCATCAAGACGCGGAAGGGCGAGACGGTCGTCGCCGACGACGAGTACATCAAGGACGGCGTGACCTACGAGGCGGTCGCCAAGCTGCGCCCCGCTTTCGACAAGGAGGGCACGGTGACCGCCGGCAACGCCAGCGGCATCAACGACGGCGCCGCCGCGGTGGTGCTCATGACCCTGGAGGAGGCCCGGAAACGGGGCATCGCGCCGCTTGCCCGCATCGTCTCCTGGGCGCATGCGGGCGTCGACCCGTCGATCATGGGCACCGGGCCGATCCCGGCCTCCAGGAAGGCGCTGGAGCTCGCAGGCTGGAGCGTCAAGGACCTCGACCTGATCGAGGCCAACGAGGCCTTCGCGGCCCAGGCCTGCGCGGTCAACAAGGGGCTCGGCTGGGACACCGAGAAGGTGAACGTCAACGGCGGCGCCATCGCCATCGGCCATCCCATCGGCGCGTCGGGTGCGCGCGTCCTCAACACGCTGCTCCACGAGATGAAGCGGCGCAACGCAAGGCGCGGGCTGGCCACGCTGTGCATCGGCGGCGGCATGGGCGTCGCCATGTGCGTGGAGCGGGATTGAGGGTATACCCGTCATCCCGGAAGCCGAGCCCCGGCCTCGAGCCGGGGCGAGGCTATCCGGGACCTCCCGCAACGACTTTAATCTCCCGAGGTCCCGGATCGGCGCGCTGCTCGCCTGCGGCGCGCATCGCGCCGTCCGGGATGACGGGTAAAGCTTGCCCGGTCGAGGATTTTTTTACTCTGTCGGTATAAGAAGCTTTATCGCTCGGGCAGGAAACGCAGGGGACCACTCGCACAATGGCCAGGGTTGCACTCGTGACGGGAGGGACGCGCGGGATCGGCCACGCCATCTCGGTCGCCCTCAAGAGAAGGGGCTACCGCGTCGCCGCCAACTACGGCGGCAACGACGCCGCGGCACGGCAGTTCCAGGCGGAGACGGGCATCCCGATCTACCGGTGGGACGTGTCCGACTACGCCGCCTGCGAGAAGGGCGTGGCGTCAGTGACGCGCGAGGTCGGACCGGTGGACGTGCTGGTCAACAACGCCGGCATCACGCGCGATGCCACGCTGCACCGCATGACCAAGGACAACTGGGACGCGGTGATCCGCACCAACCTCGACTCGGTCTTCTACATGACGCGCCTGGTGATCGACGGCATGCGCGCCCGCAGCTTCGGGCGCATCGTCAGCATCTCCTCGATCAACGGGCGCAAAGGGCAGTTCGGCCAGGCCAACTACTCGGCCGCCAAGGCTGGGCTCCTGGGCTTCACCAAGGCCGTTGCGCAGGAAGGCGCCGCCAAGGGTATCACCTGCAACGTGATCGCCCCCGGCTACATCGCCACCGAGATGGTGATGGCGGTGCCCAAGGACGTGCTGGAAGGCAAGATCCTGCCGCTGATCCCGGTGGGTCGTCTCGGCACCCCGGAGGAGGTGGCGCGCTGCGTGGTATTCCTCGCCGCCGAGGACGCCGGCTTCATCACCGGCGCCTGCCTCGACGCCAACGGCGGACAGTATATGGCGTGAAGGGGCCTCACCCCGCCGGCGCCCCGTTTCACCGCCCCCGGACGGCTCGGGGAAAGGAGCCGGCCTCGCTGGCCTCGTGAGCGGAGCCTTGACCCTCGGGCGCGCTTCCGTGCAGCTCCAGGTTGTGGGTGCGGCTGTCATCCAGCGACCACCAGTGGCCGCTGCGCGCCTCCGCTGGCGACAACGGCGGCGGGGTGCCGGGGGCTGCCGCGCCCGTCGCCGTCGGCGGCGCCAGCCTGGCCGTGGTGCTGTTGCCCAGCCTGCCCTGCGCTTGCCCGGTGCCGAACCAGGCGTCGATCAGGTCGAACTCGTTGGCCGAGAGCTTGAGGCCCTGGCCGCGGCAGCGCGCCACCACGAAGTTGCGGAAGCGGGCGGCAAAGACATCGGCCGATGCACCCTGCTCGAACCAGGGGTCGGCCTCGCTCACCACCTCGAGCACGAAGCGCACATCGTCGCGGCGCATCTCGATGCCGCGCTCGCGCGCCTTCTCCTCGATATTGGCGAGCGTCTGCACCCCCGTGAGGTCGTTGTCGCTGATCTCCTTGGCGATGATCTCGAACAGCGCGCGATACTCCTGCGGGGCCAGCGCGGGCGCCTGACAGGCCTCGTGGATGCGCGTGATCGACTGCTGGATGGCGCTGTGGACGTCCGGACGGCGTTGGGCCGGCAGCTCGCTGCGCTGCGCGGCGGACGCCTGCTGCAGGACACGGGCCTTGACCGAGGCGTCGGGCGGCTCGACCCGGCTCGCTGGCGCAGCGTCGGCCGCCACCGGGCGCAAGGAGGGCGCAGGTCCGCTCTCGGGTGCTGCCTGCCGCGGCGCCGCCGGCGGCACGGCGGGGCTCGCCTCGGCGCCGGGGCCCCTCGCCTCCTGCGCTGCCTTGAGCGTGCGGTCGTCGCCGTGGCGCCTGGCGTCGAACACGAGGTATGGCGGGTCCCCCGTCAGCTTGATCTCCTCGGGCAGGCTGCGGCGCAAGAGCTCGCGGAAGCTGCCCGCCCCGGCCCAGCCGGTGGCGATGGTCTTCTCGTGGCCCAGCGCCCTGAGCGCCCGGTCGGCCAGGGCTTCCAGCGGCACCGGCGCAGCGGATGCGCGCACGCCGGCGATCACCTCGGCCAGGATCTCGCGCCTGGCCTCCTCGATCCGGCTTCTGGCGGGCGCAGCGGCGGAGGCCGCGGCATCGCCCGGCGTGCCCTCGGGAAGCTCGCCGGCGAGGATCAGCTCGATCAGCGCCGATTCGCGGATCTCGCCGTCGCAGATGGCGGTGTAGGGCGCGGCCGTGAAGTCGTTGGCGAACACCACGGTGCGGCGGGCGTGGGCCCTGAGGCGGATCAGCACGGGCGTGAAGTCGGCGTCGCCGGAGAGGATGATGAACTCGTCGAAGTAGGTGTCGTGCAGCAGGAGGTCGCGGATATCCATCACCATGCGGATATCGGCGGAGTTCTTGAGCTGCGCGGTGAGCGGCGGGCAGTCGATCACCTCGAAGCCGGCGCGCAGGAAGTGATGGCGCACGAAGGGGAACGAGCTCATGTCGGTGGAGTTGTCGTGCTGGTTGCGGCGCGGCACCGGGTTGCCGTAGCAGCGGTTCATGGCGATGCGGCGCGGCGCCGAGCCGAACTGCGCGTTGGTGGCGGTGATGAGCTTGCCGCTCTCGATCTCGCGCAGCCAGCGTGTGGCCTCCTTGGCGAAGCGCTTGGCGGCCTCCTCGCTCTTGCGCTTCAGCGACAGATAGATGTTGTCGTAGTCGACGAACACCGCGCTGAGGCAAGGTCCGCCCGCTTCCCGCTTCATCCCGGTTCCCCCGACCAAGCCCTGGTCACGTCACTGCCGCAAATGCAAACGCTGAGTCGGGCAGGCGCTGCAAGCGCAGGCGGCACTCGGCGCATGTACATTCAACGCGGTGGCTGCCGGCGTAGGGCGGATTAGGCGTCAGCCGTAATCCGCCGATCGCCCGGTGCAATGGCGGATTACGCTTCGCTAATCCGCCCTACGCCTATACGCGGGCTCGAAGCCGTGGGGCGCCAGCTCGAAGCCCGCGAACGCGAAGCCGGGGGCTACCGTACAGCCCACCAGCGTCCAGGCGCCGAGGCTCTGCGCCCGCTGCCAGGCCCGCGCCGGCACCACGGCCTGCGGGCGCTCCCCGGCCGCGAGATCCGCGCCGAGGCGCGTGTCGTGGCGGCCGGACGCATCGGCAACCGTGAGCAGCAAGGACGCGCCCGCGTACCAGTGCCAGACCTCGGCCGCATCCACGCGGTGCCAGCGCGAGATCTCGCCGGCCCGCAGGAGGAAATAGATCGCCGTGGAATGCGCCCGGCCCGATGCCGCGCCCGCCGGGTCGCGGAACGTCTCGCGATAGTGGCCGCCCTCGGGATGCGGCCGCAGGTCGAGGAGCCGGATGATGTCGTCGGCATTCATTGCACTCGCGGTCACCGGCGTCTCCAGACCCGCATCAAGGCCGCCGTCGTCGGCAGGTATCCCCTCGCCGGCTCGGCGCTACCGCAGGAGAATGCCGCCTCCTCCGCCCGAGAGCATGTAAGCCAGCAGCAGCGCCAGGGCGGCTGCCGCGAGAAGCAGAAGCATGCGACTGCGATCCATGTCCGCCGACTCCAACAGGCGCCGCACCGGCAACTCAGAACTTGTTCTTGCGCTCGCGGATCTCGGCGAAGATCTCCCACTCGGGGCGACCCTCCATGCCGAGACGCTTCTGGATCGCGGGGACATGCGGGCGCAGGAACGGGTTCGTCTGCAACTCGAGGCCGATGCTCGTCGGCAGGGTCGGCTTGCCGGCGGCGCGCAGCGCGTCCACCTCCTTGGCCCGCTTCTGCAAGGCCGCGTTCTCGGGCTCGACGGTGAGGGCGAAGGCGGCATTGGCCTGCGTATACTCGTGGCCGCAGTAGACCGCGGTGTCGGCGGGCAGCGCCATCAGCTTCTGGAGCGAGCTCCACATCGTCCGCGGCGTGCCCTCGATCACGCGGCCGCAGCCGATGGCGAACAGCGTGTCGCCGCAGAACGCCACCTTGGCGGAGGGGATGAAGTAGTTGACCTGCCCCGCTGTGTGGCCCGGCGTCTCCAGCACGCGCACCCGGTGCGAGCCGAAGGCGAACTCGTCCCCGTCGCCGACCTCGGTGTCGATGCCGGGGATCTTGGCCGCTTCCCCGCGCGGGCCGATGATGGTGCACCCGGTCTCGGCCTTGAGCGCGGCGTTGCCGCCGGTGTGGTCGGCATGATGATGGGTGGTGAGAATGTGCGTGAGCCGCCAACCCGTCTCGGCGAGCGCGGCCTTCACCTTGCCGGCCTCGGGCGCGTCGATGGAGGCCGTGACGCCGGCTCCGGCATCGTGGATCAGCACGCCGTAGTTGTCCGACAGACAGGGAAACTGGTAGATTTCGAGCGGTGCCATGGGCTTTACTCTCATCGATCCGCTTGGTTTCTAGCCGTCTGGCAGCAGCCTAGCAGCCAATTCCTCGAATTCAATCGGCGGCGAGGTTGCCCCTAACACACATGCAGCACGACGTTGTCGGACTTCGCGCCTTCTACCACCAGCCGCTCGGCGGTATCGTCCGGCGCCTGCTGACGCAGCGCATCCGCGCGCGCTGGCGCAACGCGCGCGGCTGCCGGCTGGCGGGGCTCGGGTTTGCCGTGCCCTACATCGGCATGTTCCGCGACGAGGCCGCCGGCATCGCGGCGCTGATGCCGGCCCACCAGGGTGCCCTGGTGTGGCCGAAGGACGGCAGCGTGCTCTCCGTGCTGGTGGACGAGGTGCTGCTGCCGCTGCCCGATGCCTCGGTCGATCTCCTGTTGTGCGTGCACTGCCTGGAGGTGGCCGAGAGCACGCGGCCCATGCTGCGCGAGATCTGGCGTGTGCTGGCGCCGGAGGGCCGGCTGCTGCTGATCGCGCCCAACCGGCGCGGCATCTGGGCGCGGCTCGATACGACGCCGTTCGGCCACGGCCGCCCCTACAGCCGCGGCCAGCTCGAGCGGCTCCTGGGCGACGCGCTGTTCACGGCGACGGAATGGACGAGCGCGCTCTACATGCCGCCCTTCAACCGCCAGTGGTTGGTGCGCTGGGCCACCGTGTTCGAGCGCATGGGCGCCAGGCTGTGGCCGGGGTTCGCCGGCGTGATCATCGTCGAGGCGCGCAAGGAGCTGATGGGCGCCGTGCCGAAGGGCACACCGGCGAAGGGCAAACGGCAGCTGGCGCCGGCGCGGGGCATGCTCGAGCGCGACGGGCCGAGGGAGTGATGCGCGGCGTCTTCCTCAGGCAGCCGCGGGTGAGCCAGCCAACGGGCGCAGACCAAGGTCGGCCAGGGAAACGGCGAGCTCCGGCGCGTGCTCGGGCTCCAGGCGCCGGCCGTAGGCCTTGCTCCTGGCGGACTTGTAGCCGCGCTTGCCGACTTGGCGGAACACCCGCGTGACGAGCGTGTTGGCGTTGATCACCCAGGCCTCGCGCACGCCGTAGGCGGCATAGATCCGGCTCTTGCGCCCGGTGTCGTAAGCGAGACTCGAGTCGGCGACCTCGACGGCCAGCAGGACGGCGCCGCCGTCGAGCGCCTTCAGGTCGAGTCCGCGGGGGAAGACGCAGAAGTCCGGCTCCACGAAGGTGTCCTTGTCGAGGCGCAGCGTGGTTTCCGGCGCGATCTCCAGGTGGTCGGGGGCGGCGCGCTGGAAGAACCGGTTGAGCGCGATCTTGACGGGCTCGTGGCGGGCCCCCTTGGGCGACATCGGCACCACCTCCCCGCCGATCAGCTCGAAGCGCTCGTCCTCGGCGATGATGCCCCTGGCCACCATCGCCTCGATCTCGGCCATGCTCCAGCGCCGCCGCGGCAGGCCTTCGGCGGCCCGCGTCGTACCGGGAAGGCGGTCGGGACGAAGGTGCTCGTTCATGCCCTCAGCCTAGCACGGGGAGGGGATCGCGTCATCCCGGGGGCGGAGTGTGTGGCTGCCCCTCACCCCGGCCCTCTCCCCGCAAGCGGGGAAAGGGGGCTTACGCCGCCCAGGTGCGGGTGAGCATGAACACCGCCTTCTCGCCCAGAAGGTTGTGCGCGGTGAGCGGCACCCAGGTGCCGAGCTTGCGGCCGGCGGCGTTGAAGGCCACGGCCTGCTCCACATGGGCGTTCACGTCGCGGCACAGGGCGGAGAAATCCTTGATCGAGCAAAGGTGCACGTTGGGGCTCACGTACCAGGGCTCGGGCAGGTTCTCCGTCACCGGCATGCGCCCCGACACGAGGAGGCGCCAGCGCACCTGCCAGTGCCCGAAGTTGGGGAACGAGACGATGGCATGCCGGCCGATGCGCAGGAGCTGCTCCAGAACCTCCTTGGGCTGCAGGGTAGCCTGGATGGTGAGGCTCAGGATGGCGTAGTCGAAAGCGTTGTCGGGGTAGTCGACGAGGTCCTGGTCGGCGTCGCCCTGGATCACGGACAGGCCGCGCGCCACGCAGGCGTTGACCCGCTCGCGCGAGACCTCGATGCCGCGCCCGTCGACCTCCTTGGTGTCGGCCAGCAGCTGCAGCAGCGAGCCGTCGCCGCAGCCCACGTCGAGGACACGCGCGCCGCTCGTCACCATCTCGGCGATCAGGAGGTGGTCGGTGCGATAGACGGGCCTGGTGGGCGGCGCCAGCATCACGCGCCCCGCGCGGGCTTCAGGCCGCGCTTCCTCGCCGCGGCGTTGAGAAAGCCGCGGATGGTGGCGAACAGCTCGGGCTCCTCGAGCAGGAAGGCGTCGTGGCCCTTGTCGGATTCGATCTCGACGAAGCTGACGTTGGCGGCCACCGCGTTCAAGGCCTGCACGATCTCGCGGCTCTCGCGCGTGGGGTAGAGCCAGTCCGAGGTGAAGGAGACCACGCAGAAGCGCGTCCTCGTGCCCTTGAAGGCGTTGGCGAGGACATCGCCGTGCTCGACGGCGAGATCGAAATAGTCCATCGCCCGCGTGATGTAGAGGTAGCTGTTGGCGTCGAAGCGGTCGACGAAGGTGGAGCCCTGGTGGCGCAGATAGCTCTCGACCTGGAAGTCGGCGTTGAAGGAGAAGGTCTTGGCATTGAGGTCCTGCAGCGAGCGGCCGAACTTGCGCTGCAGCGCCTCCTCGGACAGGTAGGTGATGTGCGCGGCCATGCGCGCCACGGCGAGGCCGTTGCGCGGCTCCTTGCCGAGCTCGAGATAGCGCCCGCCCGCCCAGTTCGGGTCGGCCATCACGGCCTGGCGGCCGACCTCGTGGAAGGCGATGTTCTGCGAGGAGTGCCAGGCCGCCGCCGCGATCGGCACCGCGGCGAACACCCGTTCCTTGTAGCGCGCCGCCCACTCCAGCACCTGCATGCCGCCCATGGAGCCGCCGATCACGCAGAACAGGGTGTCGATGCCGAGATGGTCGATCAGCGGCACCTGCGCCTCCACCATGTCGCCGATGGTGATGACGGGGAAATCGAGGCCCCAGGGCGTGCCGGTTCTCGGACTGATGCTGGCGGGGCCGGTCGAGCCCATGCAGCCGCCGAGGATGTTGGGGCAGATCACGAAGAAGCGGTCGGTGTCGATGGGCTTGCCGGGGCCGACCATGGGCTCCCACCAGCCGGGCTTGCCGGTGACTGGGTGCGGGCTCGCCACGTACTGGTCCATCGTGAGCGCGTGCTCGATCAGCACGGCGTTGGACTTGTCGGCGTTGAGGGTGCCGTAGGTCTTGTAGGCGATGCGGTAGGGGGCCAGCTCCCGCCCGGAGGCGAGCAGCAGAGGCCGCGTCTCGGGGACGTCGAGATAGTCGCTGCTGGGGTGCCTTGCTTCCGCCGAACGGGGGGCGCCCGTCCCCGTCGGGAAGTCCCGAACCTTTACCGTGTCCACCAGAAAGTTCCGAACGTTGCCGCGTTCACAAGCGTCATCTTGCTCAAATTTGCGCCGGCAACTAGGCGTAGGCCCTCGCGGGCGAATGTCAATGGGATTTCTTGCGCGTTTCCATTGGGCGGCAGCCCATTCCTCTCTCCCTTGCCGGGGAGGAATCGCTTGCTCCCCGGTGGTCTGGTGGGACACGAGGGCGCGGGCCATGCCGTGCGATGTGGGACGGCTTGGTGTATGGTGGGACGAACAGAGGAAGGCGTCAAATGCTCGACCAGTTCACACCCAAGGGCCGCATCCTGGCGGCGGCGCTCGACTGCGCGGCGAAGAAGGGCTGGGCCGAGGTCACGCTCGCCGACATCGCCGAGGCGGCGAAGCTGCCGCTCCCCGACCTGCGCAACGAGCTCGGCTCCAAGGCCGAGATCCTGGCGGAGCTCGTGCGCGCCGTCGACGACGAGGTCCTCAAACGCGCGCCCAAGCGGGCCGAGGGCCAGTCCGCGCGCGACGCGCTGTTCGACATCGTCATGTCGCGCTTCGACGTGCTCGCCCCCTACAAGGCCGCGCTGAAGTCCATCCACGCCTCCGGCCCGGCAGACCTGTCGCTCGCCCGCCCGCTCCTCTCCTCCATGCACTGGATGCTGGAGGCCGCGGGCATCTCCACCGACGGGGCAACGGGAAGCCTGCGCATCACCGGGCTTGCCACCGTCTATGCCTCGGTGTTCCGCACCTGGCTCCAGGACGACGATCCGGGCCTCGCCGGCACCATGGCCGCGCTCGACCGGCGGCTGCGGCGCGCCGAGCGTACGTTGCGCAACGTGGAGGACGTGGGCTCCATCCTGCACCGGCTCGTCACCGACGCGCCCGGCCTCATGCGCAGCATCCTGCGCGGAGGCGGCAAGCCGGACGGCGGTCCGGGCCGCGAGGCGGGCGGCGTGTGAGGCTGGGACAACGGACTCGATGAGGCCTGCACCATGGTAGATTCGGGGGCAGAGACCGGGGCAGATTCCAGGCCCGCGCCGCGCATCGCCTTCGAGGACTTCCTCAAGGTCGAGATCCGCGTCGGCACCGTGGTGGCGGCCGAGCCGCTGAGCGGGGCGCGCAAGCCGGCGATCCGGCTGGAGATCGACTTCGGGCCCGGCATCGGGGTGAAGAAGAGCTCGGCGCAGATCACGCGCCACTATCGGCCCGAGACGCTGATCGGGCGCCAGGTCGCCGCCGTGGTGAACTTCCCGCCGCGCCAGATCGGCAAGACCATGTCGGAGGTCCTCACCCTCGGCTTTCCCGACGCCGACGGCGAGGTGGTGCTGATCGTGCCGGAGCGTCAGGTGCCCAACGGCGGGCGGCTTTTTTAATTGGGGTGAGATGGTGAGTGGTGAGATGGTGAGTGGCGGGCGAGCGCCGGGCCGGCGAGGGCGCTGAACGAGAGGTGGGCTGCCTCACGTTCAACCCCCGCCCCCCAACGCGCGCACCACCCGAACCTCACCACTCACATCTCACGATGGTGCTGATCGTTTAGGTGAGATGGTGAGTGGTGAGATGGTGAGTGGCGGGCGAATGCTGGGCCAGTGAGGGGGCTGAACAAGAGGTGGGCCGCCTCACGTTCAGCCCCCGCCCCCAACCCGCGCACCACGCGAACCTCACCACCCACATCTCACGATGGCGCTGATCGTTTAGGTGAGATGGTGAGATGGTGAGGTGGTGAGATGGTGAGTGGCGGGCGAGCGCTGGACCAGCGAGGGGGCTGAACGAGAGATGGGCCGCCTCACGTTCAGCCCCCGCCCTCAACGCGCGCACCACCCGAAACTCACCATCTCACCACTCACCATCTCACGATTGCGAGCTTCGCAACCCGCGATGGAAGATGCTGGCGATCCGATCCGGCCGGAGGAGACCGAGGCGCTGTTTGCGCCGTTCGCGGGGCGGATGCCCTGCGCGCTGGCGGTCTCGGGCGGCAGCGACAGCACCGCGCTCATGGTGCTCCTCGCCGACTGGCTGCGCCGCACGGGGCAGGACCCGGCGGCCTATCCGGCTCTGACGGTCGATCACGGCCTGCGGGCGGAGTCCGCGGCCGAGGCGCGCGCCGTGGCGGCGGCCGCGCACGCGCTGGGCTACCGCCATGCCACGCTGGTGTGGCACGGCCCCAAGCCGCAGACCGGCATCCAGGCCGCTGCGCGGCTCGCGCGCTATCGCCTGCTGGGCGGTGCCACGCACGCCCATGGGCTGGGGCTCCTGCTCACCGCCCATACGAAGGATGACCAGGCCGAGACCGTGCTCATGCGCCTCGCGCGCGGCAGCGGCCTCGACGGGCTTTGCGCGATGGCGCCGCTCTCCCCCCTGGAGCGGAGCCCGGAGGGCGGCGAGGACGGCTGGGGCCCCATCTGCATCGGGCGCCCGCTCCTGGATGTCGCCAAGGCGAGACTGCGCGCCACGCTCGAGGCCCGCGGCCTCGGCTGGATCGAGGACCCCGGCAACGCCGCGCTCGAGTTCGAGCGGGGGCGGTTGCGCGCGGCCAGGACCGAGCTCGATGCGCTGGGGTTGACGCCGGCCATGCTGGCGCTGAGCGCGGCACGCCTCGGCAGGGTGCGCCGCGCGCTCGATGGCATCGTCGATCGGCTGTGCAAGCCGGCCGCGGGGGTGGTTCGCGTCGATGCGTGGGGGGTGATCGCCATCGATCGCGCGGGGCTCGCGGAGGCCGGCGAGGAGATTGCGCTGCGCCTCATGGACCGGGCCATCGCGGCCGCGGGCGGCGCCGGCGGGCCGGTTGCGCTGGGGAAGCTCGAGCGGATCGCGGCGTCCCTGCGCACGGGCCGTGGCGCGTCCGGCCGGCGGTGGACGCTGGCGCGTGCCCTCGTCACGGAGGCGGACGCTCGCGTGCGCATCGAGCGCGAGCCGGGGCGGGAGCCGCTGCCGGAGCTCGTCCTGAGGCCCGGAGACGACGCGTTGTGGGACGGCCGGTTCAGGGTGCGCGTTGCGCCCGGCTTCGCGGGCGGACCGGTGCAGGTGCAAGCTTTGGGCGAGGCGAACGCGCGCAGCCTGCGGCGGCGCGGCGAGACTGCCGGCGACGTGCCGGCGCAGGCGGCGGCCCTGGTGCCGTCGTTCTGGCTGGGGGACAGGCTCCTGGCGGCGCCGCCTCTGGGCTTCTGGGCCGCGCCGCATGGGGAACGCGATCTCGCAGCAACTTTCGCGGGCCTGCACAGCAAGACTGCAGGCCTGGAGGGCAGCGCGGGGCGTTAACAGATGTTAACCCAACCAGGACTTAACCCAAAGCGGGCGATAAGTCCTCGTCAGGAGCAACGAGCGAGGCGATTTTGCCTCTGGCGCCAACGTCCGACCCCTGCGCCCGGAGGGGCCAAACTTGGCAAAGACCCTGCACACACCTATGTTACAACGGCTTGGACCGGAAGCGGCGCGCCGGTCGGCAGACACCTTGGGGCGGGCGGCCGCTCATGCATGCTGAGCTGGCATGCTGGGTTCGCGCGCCGAGCCGGGGGCACATAAGGAATCCCAATGAACTCGAACTTCCGGAACCTCGCCATCTGGGTCGTCATCGTGCTGGTCCTGGTGGCGCTCTTCAACCTGTTCCAAGGAAGTGCCGGGCGAGGCCGCGGCGACCCCATCAGCTACTCGGATTTCCTGGCGGCCGTCGAAAGCGGCAATGTCGCCGACGTGACCATCCAGAAGCATCGCGTGGAGGGCAGCTACCGCGACAAGGGCGGCCGCTTCACGACCTTTACGCCTCCCGAGGATCCCGGCCTCATCGAGCGGCTGAGCAAGAAGAACGTCAAGATCACCGTGCGGCCGCCCGACGACGAGGTGCCCTCGATCCTCAACCTGCTGGCGAGCTGGTTCCCCATGCTCCTGCTGATCGGCGTGTGGATCTTCTTCATGCGCCAGATGCAGTCGGGCGGCGGGCGCGCCATGGGCTTCGGCAAGTCCAAGGCCAAGCTGCTGACTGAACGCCAGGGCCGCGTCACCTTCGACGACGTGGCGGGCGTGGACGAGGCCAAGGCCGACCTGCAGGAGATCGTGGAGTTTCTGCGCGATCCGCAGAAGTTCCAGCGGCTCGGCGGGCGCATCCCGCGCGGCTGCCTGCTGGTCGGGCCGCCCGGCACCGGCAAGACGCTGATCGCGCGCGCGGTGGCGGGCGAGGCCAACGTGCCGTTCTTCACGATCTCCGGCTCCGACTTCGTCGAGATGTTCGTGGGCGTCGGCGCCTCCCGCGTGCGCGACATGTTCGAGCAGGCCAAGAAGAACGCGCCCTGCATCATCTTCATCGACGAGATCGACGCCGTCGGCCGGCACCGCGGCGCCGGCCTCGGCGGCGGCAACGACGAGCGCGAGCAGACCTTGAACCAGCTGCTGGTGGAGATGGACGGCTTCGAGGCCAACGAGGGCATCATCATCATCGCCGCCACCAACCGGCCCGACGTGCTCGACCCGGCGCTGCTGCGTCCCGGCCGCTTCGACCGCCAGATCGTGGTGCCCAATCCCGACGTGGGCGGGCGCGAGAAGATCCTCAAGGTGCACATGCGCAAGGTGCCGCTGGCGCCCGACGTCGACCCCAAGATCATCGCGCGCGGCACGCCCGGCTTCTCGGGCGCCGATCTCGCCAACCTCGTCAACGAGGCGGCCCTGCTGGCGGCGCGGCGCAACAAGCGGCTCGTGACCCAGCAGGAGTTCGAGGACTCCAAGGACAAGGTGATGATGGGGGCCGAGCGCCGCTCCATGCTCATGACCGAGGAGGAGAAGCGGCTCACCGCCTACCACGAGGCGGGGCACGCCATCGTCGGCCTGCACGTACCGCAGCACGACCCGCTGCACAAGGTCACCATCATCCCGCGCGGGCGCGCGCTCGGCGTCACCATGAACCTGCCGGAGCGCGATCGCCTCAGCTACACGCGCCAGTTCTGCATATCGCGGCTCGCCTCGGTGTTCGGCGGGCGCGAGGCGGAGATGCTGATCTTCGGGCCCGACAACGTCACCAACGGCGCCACCGGCGACATCCAGCAGGCCACCCGCCTCGCCCGCGCCATGGTGATGGAGTGGGGCATGTCGGAGAAGCTCGGCCGCGTGCGCTACCACGGCAACGAGCAGGAGGTGTTCCTCGGCCACTCGGTCACGCAGACGAACAACATGTCCGAGGAGACGGCCAAGCTGATCGACGACGAGATCCGCAGCTTGGTGGAGGAGGGCGAGCAGACGGCGCGGCGCATCCTGACCGAGCGCGTCGACGATCTGCACACGCTGGCCAAGGCGCTGCTGGAGCACGAGACGCTCTCGGGCGAGGAGGTCGACAAGGTGCTGAGGGGCGAGCCCATCGTGCGGGCGTCCGACGACGAGGACAGCAAGGGCCCCGCGGGTCCCGCCGTTCCCGCCGCCGGCAAGTCGCGCCCGCCCCGCGGCGAGCCCGGCCGCGGCGGGCTGGAGCCCTACCCGCAGACGTAACGCCTAACGCTTCCCGTCGGTCCGGAAGCCCGCCCAGCCCGGCCTCGGGCCGGGATGGGCCGTCCGTGGCGTTTCCGGGCCACCGTTCTCCCGAAAATCCTGCACGAAGCGGTGTGGCGCGTTCCGGCTGGGGACGCCGCGCATCGGCCAGGTGCGCTGCCCCGTAGAATCGTGCCGGATGAGCCGGCGGCGTCGCGTAGCTGCGCGGCGTGAGCGGATACGCACGGGAGGCGTCGACCGAGATGGCTCATTCCACGCTGAGCGGCCTTGCGAAGGCGGTGGCATCCGACATGGCGTCGAATGGATCGAGCCGGGCGACGCAAGTCGCTCTGCGGTCTCTGGAGAATACACCGGAGTGCGTGTTCGACCTCGTCGAGCTGATTGCCAAGGAGGGTCGCAAGAAGCGGCCAAGCGCCGACTTGATCGCGGCTTATGCGGTCCTCCTGGCGCACGCCTTGGAGAGCCTCCGCTTCGGGGTCGAGCGCAAAGACGCAGGCAGCATCGCTCTCGTGGAGCGGCTGCGCGCGAGTCTCGTGGACCAGTGCGAAGCCGGCAGAATTGGAGCGCCGATGCTGCTGCTCGTCCTCAGCCAGTTCGCCGCCGCGAAGCTCGATGTCGGCGATGCCCTGCAGGCGCTGATGGCCCGCGTGATGGCGAACAACCTCGATGCCCTGGACGCTTTGGGGGTTGGCGAGGACACAGGCAGTCCCGCGAGCATCGCAAAGATGCTCAACCACGATCCTTTTGCCATCCATGCCCATCTGGACCAGAGCGCCGAGGCGCTCCCCGAGACCATGCGCGCGCAGTTGGTCGTCGATGTCCTGGGCGAAGAGGAGCCCGCGATGCGTGAAGCGGCGCTGGGCTTCCTTCTCAACGGGTCGAGCCGGGTACGCATGCAGCTGGCGGAGCAGACGGAGCCTGCCGCTTCCCGCGGTCTCGTCAGCCCGGCCATGATGCGGCGCCTGATCGCAATGCGCAACTGGGTGCCGCCGGCCGACCAGCCCGCGCTCGACAAGGCCATCGAGGCCTGTCGGCGTCGGGGCGTCGCGTGTGCACCGTGTCCGCAACCCCGGACCCTGGAGGTGATGGCCTCCGGCGTGGATGGATCGGGCGCCCAGACCGTCCTCGTCATCGCGAGGCATGCCGGCAGCAAGGCGGCGCTCGCGGCGCTGCTGGTAAAGCAGGGCATCGGCGTGCGTGACGCGTGGGTACGCCGCCAGCTGACGAAGACCGAGCTGCGCGGCCTCTTCCAGGAGGTCAAGGGAGAGCTTGGGATCGCGCCCTCCACGATCGAGCACGCCCGGATCGTCGCGGGTCATTTCCTCGCGATCAACGGCGCATCCGGCACGATGCCGCCGTTCGGCCTACTGGACTTTGCGGAGGCGGTCGGGCTCGGCGAATTGAATCCCGACCCGTGGCCGGTCGAGAGACTGGTCGGCAGCCTGTGCGATGCGATGGACGGGGCTCGGCTGTCCAAAGAGGCGGTCGCGAAGGCGATGCGGGACAGCGCCGACTGGATCGACGAGCATCCGATGCTTGCCACATGGTTCGAGGACGACGTGGGCAAGGGGCTCGGAGCAGGCCGAGCGCGGCGGGGTCAGGCACTTGCGGCTTTGCTCGCCGGACGGCTCCAGTCCCGCCGCCGCTACTGGGCGGAGATCGCGGCCTGGACGTCTCTCGGTCTCAAGCACCGGCCTGGCAACCGCGACTGGGAGGGCTTTGCGGTCCTGGCCCGGGAGCTGCTTGGGCAGCGCCCGCTGGACGAGATCGGCATCATGGCAATGGTCGCCGCCAATTCGCTCGCGGTCGCCAGCGAGCTGCGTTTGCTCGGCAAGGTATACGCGGCATGAGCGCGCGTGCGGCGCGCAGAGCCGACCCGCTCCGCCGAGGTCCCGGCTCGGCGCGCTGCTCGCGTGCCGCTCCCATCGCGCCGGCCGGGATGACGGGTGGTAGTGACTAGCGCCTGTACTCAGTTGGGCGCGGCAGAAATTACCTTTTACAGCTGAACGACTCTCTGCCGTGCAGCGAACGGTGACTTCGTGCCGGGACCTGACCCATGCAGCACGCTTCGTTCACGGGTTACAGCTTTGCGGCACTCTCGGCGCAAACTGAGTCATGCCTAGTCAGCCCGCCGGCAACGCTGCCTGCAGTTTGCCCTCATCGACCCTGGTCGGCAGCCAAACCGTCCCGCTGCGCACACTACGGCGCAGCCGACGACTGACGCTCCGGGAGAAGTAGAACCCAAATCACCAGCAGGATCATCACCACAGTGATAAGCACCTGCCAGCGTCTACCTGCCGCGTAGATCAGCGCATCGACGAGCAAATACACCAAAAACTGCATCACCGATCGATCTCCACGGACCTGGCGAAGTCTGCAAATCAACTCGCCGCCCGGAACCACCACTATCCCCGGGCACTCGGAAAAATCACGCAAAGATTTAGCCAACGTGTAGCATGCCTCGGTACGAACGAGCCAGGAGGAGCGACCACCACAGCATGAGTTTCAACGGCTTTACACACTCGCCCGAGGGCCGCGCCAAGCCGAGCGCGGCCCAAAAGGGCGGACAACTCTCCGCCCGAACACCGGGGGCGATCAACCGCCCGTTGCGCGCCAGATCGGGCGCGGTACTAAGTGGCGCAATGGGATTCGACGCTCACCAGTTCGACCGTGCGCGATAGCACCGGTTTCCTTTGCAGACCTCGCCCGGATTGCAGTAGTTGCCGTTGTCGCATGCCCTGTCGTCACGGCTCCTATAACACCTGCCGTTAACGCATCTCTCGCCCACAGCGCATATGTTCCCGTTCGCGCATACCCGTGGATCGCCGACACCGCCCCGGCGGAGGCACGTCCCCTCCCAACTGCAGACATGTCCCGGCGCGCACCACCCGCCGTTGTTGCAGCACATGGCCCCCTGAGGCATGCAGCCGTTGCCACAAAGCTGTTTTCCTGGCGGACATCGTCCCTGAGTGGAGGCCGGCACCGCTGCGAACAGACACAGCGCGACGACGGTGAAAAGTGCCAACATTCTCTGCATGCGAAATTCCTTGTGGTTGCAGTCAGTGCCCGTGCTGGCCCTGTTAGTACCGCGAGGTAGAGCCCATCGGCTCGCAGCAATAGACCCGCGAGCCGGTCGTACACCCCTCCCTCTTCAAGGCAACGAACCCTGGCCTGCACCTACCGGCGCAGAACGGCCGGCTGCCATCCCAGTAGCAGTTGCCATACCGAGGCGGATCGGGACGACGTCGCAGATCAGGGGGAGGCTGGAGAGGTGGTCCTCCAGGAGGTCCGCTGGGTCCGCTGAATTGCCTTCGGCACTGGCCGTGGCAGAATGAAACCTGGCTTTGACAATGTCGCCTGATCCAGTCCGCTGGTTGTCGATTCGGGTTCTGGCGCCTGACGCAAGTGTCATAAATGCGTCCGCACTCGCGAACGATGCACTGCCGCACAGCTAGGGACGACACGAAAACAAGGGGCGACTCATCCAGCGACAACGCCGGCCCTTGCGTGACCACACTTAAAGTACCGGCAGGGCTGCTGCCAGGGCTTGCAATCAAGCCGACAAGGAGAAAAAAGGCGGCAAGCCACCGACACTTACGCACAATAATTCTCCGCACTCAACCAAATCTGAATTGGTCTGTCATCAATCCAACTGGACGACACCATTCTGATTTCAGCACTTCCCGAATGAAAATCCTATATCAGTCGGTCACATCCTCCAAGGTGCATTCATTTCAACCCGTCGAGAATTGCTCAGGCAAGCGGCTTTCCCGTCTCACCCGAATTGGGGAGCTGTTCTGGGTGCCCGCGAACCCGGTTACCGCCACCGCAGTGCAACCTGCATTGCCTGGATGGGGTCACAAAGGCGGTAGAGCACTGCTTGAGCACAAAGCGGCCGTTCAGCACCCTCAACCGGACACGCACGCAATTGAGCACACGCCCCTACTGCAGCCCCAGCCCCTTCTGCCCCCGCCCGACCTCCTGGGCCTTGTTGAAGCTCTCGATCACGGCCTGGTAGTTGGGTGCCACCAGCGCGTAGAGCCTGGCGAGCTCGGCCGCCTCGGCGCGGCTCCAGGTGCGGTGCACCTCGGAGAGCACGGCGTTGGTGGAGGTCGGGATCACCCCGGCCTGGATGAAACGGGCGAGCGTGGCGCGCGAGGCCATGTCGCTCGGGTCGCCAGAGGCGTCCATCACGGCGTAGACCTTGAAGCCGGCGAGCCTGGCATCGAGCGCCGGGAACATCACGCACACGCTGGTCCATACGCCGGCCATGACCAGGGTCTTCCTGCCGGTCGCGCGCACCGCTCGCACGAAGTCCTCGTTGTCCCAGGCGTTCACCTCGCCCTTGCGCCCCACGTAGATCGCGTGCGGCGCGTACTGGTGGATCTCGGGAATCAGCGGCCCGTTCGGGCCCTTGGGCTCGGACGCGGTGGTGATGACGGGGATCTTCATGAGGGTCGCGAGCTTCGCCAGCATCATGGTGTTGTTGCGCAGATCGGTGATGGGGACATCCTTCACCGTCTGGAACAGCCCCGACTGGTGGTCGAGCAGGAGGAAGACGGTGTCGCTGGGGTCGATGAGCCCCTGGCCGCCGCCGGTCGGCAGCACGCTGGAGGGGGCCTGGCCCTGGGCGAGCGCGCCCGGCTGCGGCAACGCAAAGCCCAGCGCCGCAGCGAGGGCGAGGATCGGCAGGTACCTCTCGAGAACGGTCGGCATCGCGGCTCCTTTCCGTGGGACGAGCGCCGGGCGGCGCGGCTCCTCGGGGCAACGTGGAAAGCGGGTGCCCTTCCTTCGGTCATGCTTTTGCAGCGGGCAGGTGCGGGCGAAAATCAGTGCAAACCCTGAAGCGGGCGACCCCTTTCCCGGACGCGCCTGCGTTCCCGGAAACCTCGGCCCTCGGCCTTCAGGGCGGGGGGCCGAGGTTATCCGGG
>Ga0075421_100003330_pt1 | contig 19200 bp, 18 predicted proteins | sample SoiMetdeltSBSDD5_FD_75292 | JGI IMG/M metagenome (GOLD analysis project Ga0075421, IMG submission 75292) | Bulk soil microbial communities from a Populus tree surrounding site in Tennessee, USA - Soil MetaG P. deltoides SBSDD5 | ecosystem: Environmental > Terrestrial > Soil > Tree plantation... | reverse complement strand
TCGCTTGGTTTGCAAAAATCCTCAGCAGAGTCAACGACCCCCGTGAACTCACCAATCAGGGGATCCTTCCAATGAATGACTTGGTTCGGCTGCTCAAAAACGAGTCGGGTGTGACGGCGATCGAATATGGGTTGATCGCAGCGTTCATCGCCGTGGTGCTCATCGCGGTATTGCCAGCACTGAGCACCAACCTCGGCGATGTTTTTACGAGAATTGCCACTGCGCTCGCCGGCGGCGGCGCCTAAGCCACCTGGCTCGCGAATTCGACCCGGCTTTGGACGCCTTCTCTCCGCATCACCGGGGAGAAGGCGCTTTGCGGTCCTACTCTGCCGCCATTGCGTGAAAGCGATTGGGCTCGACGCTGCGCAGAGTCAGATCGACCGCTCTTTCGAACGCAGTGAGAGTGTCTTCGAGACAGTTGTCGCGGGCATGCGCCTCGCACAGGAACCAGGGTTCACGCGAATCCGGCTCGCAGATCACGCCAAGCTCGTGGAGCTGGCGCGCCAGCACATCGTAGAACCGATAGTCGGACCGCTTCCACGCCCGATAATCAACGGGGGACGTTGGCGCAAAGAACAGGCCGAACATCGAGGGATGGCCCGAGAAGGAGTGAATGATCCCACGCTGATCGAGGATCTGCGCCATTCCCGACTTCAACCGCTCGCCGCATATGGCGATGGTTTCGAGCGCGTCGGTGTCATCGAGAATGCCGAGACAGGCCTCGGCCGCCGCAAGCGACACCGAATGCGCGGTGTAGGTGCCGCCATGAGCCACCCCCCGACCAAACTTGCGCATCACCTCCTCGCGGCCCGCCACCACGGCGATCGGATAGCCATTGGCCATCGCCTTGGCGAAAGTGCAGATATCGGCATCGACGCCATAGAGTTCCTGCACGCCGCCGCGCGCCACCCGGAAGCCTGACTTGACCTCATCGATGAACAGCAGCACGTCATAACGGCTGCACAATGCCCGCGCCGCCTTGAGGAACTCAGGGGTCGCCGAGATGCCGCAACAATTTCCCATGATCGGCTCGATCAACATGGCCGCAATCGAGTCGTGGTGCCGCTTCAACAGATCCTCGAGGCGCTGCGCATCGTTCATCGGCGTGAGGTGCACAAGCTCGCCGGTGACCCGCGGCACCCCCTGGCTGTACGGCACAGTGACCGGCTCGGCGTGAGCGTGCGGATCCCAATTGGCGAGGTCCTTCATCCACAGGGCAGAGTCGAACAGCCCATGATAACTGCCCTCGATGAGCACATGGCCTTCCTTGCCGGTGACCGCGCGCGCCAACCGCAAGCCTGCCATCACCGCCTCCGTCCCGGAATTGGAGAACCGAACCAGCTCGGCCGCTGGAACCATGCCGGCTATTCGCTCCGCGACCGCCAATTCGCGGGTCGTCGACAGGGCAAAGACGCCCCCGATCTCCATGCCGCGGCGGGCCGCCTCGTCGATTCTTGGATCGGCATAGCCCAGAATTGCCGGGCCATAGCCTAGGCGGTAGTCGACATAGCTATTGCCATCGATGTCGAAGAGGCGCCCACCCTTGCCGTGCGCCACATAGATCGTGCGATCATCGCCCCAGTAACGAAAATTCGACGCCACCCCGAGCGGCAATCGGTTAAGAGCCTTCTTGAAGTGAGCATTGGAACGGGCCAGCGAACGCGGCATGGTGCAACCTCTGAACATTTTGAATGAGTATTCAATCAACAGCTTCATAGATCGATTTTGATTGAATAGTCAATCAAAACAAGCAAGTCTTATTGGTTGAAGGATCTGCCATGACGGACAATCTCATTCCTCTCTCAACCGGACCGCGCAAGGCCTCGAAGGAGGTTCGCCGACAGCAGCTGATCGAAGCGACGATCGACACCTTGGCCCGCCGCGGTTATGCCGCCACCACCCTCGCCGACGTCGCCAAGACCGCCGGCCTGTCCGGCGGCATCGTCAATTTCCATTTTGAGAGCAAGGAGAAGCTGCTCGTCGAGACGCTGCGCGCCTTGGCCGCCGAGTACCGCACCAATTGGCGCAGCGCTCTGGCTATGGCAGGCAAAAGTCCTGCCGAGCGGCTTGAGGCAATTCTGTCGGCCGATTTCAACGAAGTCGTCTGTACCCAGCGCAAGCTTGCCGCATGGTGCGCCTTCTGGGCGGAGGCGCAGAGCCGCCCGACCTATCTCGACCATTGCAGCGCCAATGACGAGGAGTACCAGGAGACCATCACCCGAGTGGTCGGCGAGATCATCAGGGAGGGCCAGTACCCCTATGATGCTGCGCACATCGCTCGCGGCCTTGAAGCCATGATGGAGGGCATCTGGCTCGACATGATGACCATGCAGTCGCCGATCACCCGCGAGGAGGGCATGAAGACCGTGTGTGCTTGCCTCGCCGCGTTCTTTCCCAGACACTTCACCGCAGAAGGCGCTAGAGCATCATGCTCCAAGGTGCCTAAATGACCGAAGGCGCCGCGGCCGCGAGCGGCCCCTACGCCCTTCCACCCGAAGCGGTCGCGTGGGCGCGGCGGGTTCGAGCTTTTGTCGACAGCGAGCTTGTGCCCTATGAGCAGCATGCCGAGCTGAACGGCGGGACGCTGCCGGATGGCGTGGCCGAGCGTCACGAGCGACTCGCCCTTGAGCTTGGTCTTTCGCGCACCGACGTACCCCGCCAATTCGGCGGCCTTGGCCTGACAATCCTGACCCAGGTGGCCATTTCGGAGCAGCTCGGCCGCGTCACCAACGCGCTCTCCTGGTGCTTTCCCGAGGCCCAGGCCTGGATGTTCGAGGCATTCGACGCCGACCAGATCGACCGCTACGCCCTGCCCATGATGCGCGGCGAGCGCCATGTCTGCTACGCGATCACTGAGGAGCACGCCGGCTCCGACCCCTCCGAAATTGCTACCACCGCCACCCGGGAGGGTGACCACTACCTACTGTCCGGCGAGAAGTGGCACGTCACCAGCTTCAATCTGGCGGACACCGTGATCGTCCAGGCACGGCTCGGTAACGGCCCGAATTCTGGCGCCCACAGCCTGTTCTTCTGCCCGGTAGATGCTGCGGGACTGCGCGTCGTCCGTTCGCCGGCCTATGCCCACACCTACAACCACCATCATCCGGTCATTGGATTCGAGCGGGTACGGATCCCGGTCAGGGACCGCATCGGTGCGGAGGGTGATGGCCTGACCTTCACCCAGGCGTGGTTCCGTCGGGAGCGCCTGATGATTGCCGCCCGCTGCTGCGGTGCCGCCGAACGGCTCATCGAGGCAGCTCTCGATTTCGCACGGAACCGGGTCGTCTCGGGCCAGCCGATCGGCGAATTTCAGCTGATCCAGGCCATGCTCGCCGACAGCGCGCTGGAGCTTCATGCCGCCCGGCTGGTGACCCGGGAGGCGGCTGCCGCCCATGATTGCGGCCTTGACGTCAAGGAGCTCCACGCTCGTTGCGCGCTCGCCAAGCTCAATGCCAGCGAGATGGCCTGGCGGGTCGCCGACCGGGTCGTCCAGATTTTCGGCGGCCGCGGCTATATGCGGGAGAACGTCGCCGAGCGCTTTCTGCGCGAGCTCCGAGTTGATCGGATCTGGGAGGGAACCAGCGAAATCCAGCGCCTGATCATTGCTCGCGGCCTCCTTAAGCGTGGCCTTGGCGGGGTCATCGGCGCAAACTGATCGTTGAACAAGGTCGAAAAAGCTCCCAAACTTGCCAACCTGAACAACGCGCAAGAGAGAGGTGCGTATGAGTGTTCTTGACCGGCGCGCGGCGCTGAAAGCAGGCGGAGCCGCCTTGGCCACCCCGTTTCTGGTGAGAACCGTGCGGGCAGAAGAAACCGTCCACGTCTATAATTGGACCGACTATATCGGCGAGACGACCCTCGATGATTTCCAGAAAGCCACCGGCATCAAGGTCGTCTACGACACCTATGATTCGACCGAGTCCGCCGAGGCCAAGCTGCTGGCCGGCAAGACCGGCTACGACGTGGTCCTCCAGTCCGGCCAGACCTTGCCGCGCTTCGTCGAGGCCGGCGTCTACCAGAAGCTCGACAAATCGAAGCTGCCCAATTGGAAGAACCTCGATCCCGAGATCCTCAAGATCATCCAGGGCTGGGACCCCGGAAACGACTATGGCGCGCCTTACATGTGGGGGACGGTCGGGATCACCTACAATCTCGACATGGTCAAGGAGCGGCTGGGCGACAAGGCACCGCTCTCCTCGCTCGACATCCTGATGAAGCCGGAATTCGCCTCCAAGCTTGCCGATTGCGGCATCAGCGTTCTTGAAAGTCCGAGCGACGTCGTCCCGATGGTGCTGAAATATCTCGGCAAGGATCCCGATACCACCAACCCGGCCGATTTCGACGCCGTGGTCGAGGCCTTCAAGCCGGTCCGGCAATTTATCAAGACGTTCGATGCCTCAAATTACCTGAACGCGCTCCCCAACAAGGAGGTCTGCGTGGTCAACAACTGGTCCGGCGATTATGCCACGGCCAAGAGCCGCGCCAAGGAGGCGGGCATCGAGCTGAACCTCGCCTATTACGTGCCCGATAGTGGCGCACCCGCATGGTTCGATCTGTGGTGCATCACCAAGGACGCGCCGCATCTCGACAATGCCTACAAGTTCATCAACTACCTTCTCGACCCCGAAGTCATTGCTAAATGCACCAATTTCACCAATTACGCACACGCCAATGTTCCGGGGCTGCAATTCACCGACAAGGCCGTGCTCGACGATCCGGCGGTCTTCCCGACGGCTGAGATCAAGGCCAAGCTGTGGACGCCGAAGACCCTGTCGAACAAGCTCGAAAGAGCAAGAACCCGGGCCTGGACCAAGATCAAGACCGGGTGACCGCCCATGAGCGACAGCACGCCTCAGCCCTATGTGAGCATCGAGCGCGTGACCAAGCGCTTCGGGGACTTCACGGCAGTCGACGACATCACCCTTACGATCGACCGGGGGGAGCTGTTCGCTCTCCTCGGCGGTTCTGGCTGCGGCAAGACCACGCTCCTGCGCATGCTTGCCGGCTTCGAGCAGCCGACCTCCGGGCGCATCATGATCGATGGCGAGGACATGTCCGGGGTTCCGCCCTATGAGCGCCCCGTCAACATGATGTTCCAGTCCTATGCCCTGTTTCCCCATATGACGGTCGAGCAGAACATCGGCTACGGCCTCAAGCATGAGCCGATGACGGCGGCTGAGCGCCGCGCCCGCGTTGCCGAGATGCTCGATCTGGTGCAGCTCGTTGGCTATGGCGGGCGCAAGCCACATCAGCTGTCTGGCGGTCAGCGTCAGCGTGTGGCGTTGGCGCGTGCCCTTGCCAAGCAACCCAAGATCCTGCTGCTCGACGAGCCCCTCGGTGCGCTCGACAAGAAGCTGCGCGAGGCGACCCAGTTCGAGTTGATGAATATCCAGCACAAGCTTGGCATCACCTTCATCGTGGTCACCCACGACCAGGAGGAGGCGATGATCCTGGCGAGTCGCATCGCCGTCATGGACCGCGGAAAGATCCGCCAGACCGGCACGCCGACCAATGTCTACGAGTTCCCGTGCTCGCGCTTCGTGGCCGACTTCATCGGCTCGATCAACCAGTTCGAGGGCAGCGTCGAGGACATCGAGCATGATCTCGCGGTGGTCGATGCACCGGAGTGCGGCGGCCGCATAGTCGTCCAGACCGTGGATGGCGTCGCCCGGGGCGCACAGGTTGCCGTTGCGGTCAGGCCCGAAAAGATCCAGATCGAGCGCACCAGGCCCGCCACCAGCGTCAACGCCTTTCGTGGCAAGGTCCTCGATCTCGGCTATTTCGGTAAGGACTCCCTCTACCGTGTCCAACTCGATTCAGGCGCCATCCTCAGGGTCAATCGGGTCAATGATCGCCGCGCCGGCGAGAGCGAAAGGGTGGCCTGGGAGGACGAGGTCTGGCTATCCTTCGAGCCGCAAGCCGCCATTCTGTTGACGGAGTAGACGATGGCCGGAATAGCGGCGTCCGACAGCGTTCCCGCGGCACGCATGTCCGAGGAGGCACCCGTCGGCCGCGGCTTTCGCCAATGGCTTGACCGGAAGGCCTGGCGCGACACCATCATCGCAACGCCGTTCCTCTGGCTGCTGCTCTTCTTCCTGCTGCCCTTCCTGATCATTTTCGCGATCAGCCTCGGCGAGGCGACGATGGCCCAGCCGCCGGTCCAATTCGCTGCCGAATGGCCCTATGGCAGCTTGGACAATTATCGACTCATTGCTTCCGACTCGCTCTATATCGGCGGCTATTTCAACTCGCTGATCTACGCCACCATCTCGACGGTCTTCTGCCTCCTGATCGGCTACCCGATGGCGCTTGCCATCGCCAGGTCCCGCGGCTCGACGCGCAACCTTCTGCTACTTTTGGTCATCCTGCCCTTCTGGACCTCGTTCCTCCTGCGCGTCTATGCCTGGATGGGCCTCCTGTCGAACAACAGCTGGTTCAATCAGGGACTGACCTGGATCTACAACCATAGCCTCAATTTCGGGCCGCCGCTGAATGCGATCCCGATGATGAACACCGACTTCGCGGTCATCCTCGGGATCACCTACAGCTACCTGCCCTTCATGGTGCTGCCGCTCTACGCCACCCTCGAGCGCCTCGATCTCACCCTCAACGAGGCAGCCATGGACCTCGGCTCGCGGCCGTTGGAAGTGTTCAAGGACATCACCCTGCCCTTGTCGATCCCCGGCATCATTGCCGGCTCGATGCTGGTCTTCATTCCGGCCACCGGCGAGCTTGTCATTCCCTCTTTGATGGGCCGCGCCGACAGCCCGATGATCGGGCGGGTGATCAATGACGAGTTCAGCCTCAACCGCGACTGGCCGGTCGCATCGGCAATCGCGGTCGCACTGCTGTTGATGCTCGTCGTGCCGATCATGATCTACAACCACTACCAGTCGCGAGCCGACGTCACCTGAGGAGCGGGACAGTGAAGCAACGCTCCATATTCCTCTTGACCTGCCTGCTCTTCGGCTACGCCTTCTTCTACATTCCGATTTTCTCCATGATCTTCTTCTCCTTCAACAAGTCGCGGCTGGCGACGGTGTGGGGCGGGTTCTCGATCGAATGGTACGGGCGGCTCTTCGCCAACGACCAGGTCATCGCTGCCGCCCTCCTGTCGCTCAAGATCGCCCTGATCAGCGCCACCATGGCAACGATATTCGGCACCATGGCCGGCATGGCGCTCGCCCGCTTTCGCCGCTTCGCCGGCCGCACGCTGTTTTCCGGGCTGATCTCTGCACCCCTCATCATGCCGGAGGTCATCACCGGCCTGTCGATGCTCCTGCTCTTCGTCTACATGGAGCAGCTGATCGGCTGGCCGAACGGCCGGGGCGTGACCACCGTGACCATCGCCCATACCACCTTCTCCATGTCCTACGTCGCCGTCGTCGTTCGCTCCCGCCTCGTTTCCATGGACCAGTCGCTCGAGGAGGCGGCCATGGACCTGGGCTCGAAGCCGCTACAGGTGCTGTTCGACATCACTCTGCCACTGATCGCTCCGGCGATGATCTCGGGCTGGCTGCTCGCCTTCACCCTGTCGCTCGACGACGTGGTCATCACCAATTTCACCAATGGACCCGGCACCACCACCCTGCCGATCTATATCTGGGGAAAGATCAAGCTTGGGGTCACTCCGGACATCAATGCACTGGGCACGCTGATCGTGGCGGTAGTCGCAATCGGTGTCCTGATTGCCGGAATTCTCATGTTCCGGGCGGAACGCCGGCGCGAGCGCGACATTCAACAGGCGATTGCCGCCAATAAATGAGCGGGGAATGCTGGCGCCGTTCAGGATAAAAACTATATACGGTCAGACGTCAGGCACTTGCCGATTTGCATCAAGGAGGAACGAATGGCTGTGAGGGTGGCGATCAATGGATTTGGGCGGATCGGACGCAACATTCTTCGCGCCGTCGTCGAGAGCGGCCGCAAGGACATCGACGTCGTCGCCATCAACGACCTTGGCCCGGCCGAGACTAATGCCCATCTCCTGCGGTTCGACTCGATCCACGGCCGCTTTCCGGCTGAAGTCGCCGTGGATGGCGACTCTCTGGTGGTTCAGGGCCGCAAGATCCGCGTCACCGCCATCCGCAATCCGGCGGAGCTGCCGCACCGCGAGCTTGGCGTCGAGATTGCGCTGGAATGCACCGGTCTCTTTACCACGAAGGAGAAAGCCGCAGCTCACCTTCAGGCCGGGGCTCGTCGCGTCCTCGTCTCGGCACCGGCCGACGGTGCCGACCTCACCGTGGTCTACGGCGTCAACCAGGATAAGCTCGAGCCGTCCCATAAGGTGGTCTCAAATGCTTCCTGCACCACCAACTGCCTGGCGCCCGTGGCCAAGATCATCCATGACGCCGTCGGCATCGAGAAGGGCTTCATGACCACCATCCATGCCTATACCGGCGACCAGCCGACGCTCGACACCATGCACAAGGATCTTTATCGGGCCCGCGCCGCTGCGCTGTCGATGATCCCTACCTCGACCGGCGCCGCCAAGGCGGTGGGGCTGGTTCTGCCCGAGCTCAAAGGCAAGCTCGATGGCGTGTCGATCCGGGTCCCCACGCCGAACGTTTCGGTCATCGATCTCAAGGCGGTGGCCAGGCGCGCCACCTCGGTCGAGGAGATCAACGCCGCGGTACGCAAGGCGGCGGCCGGCGCATTCAAAGGCATCGTCACCACCACCGACCAGCCGAATGTTTCGATCGACTTCAATCATGACCCCCATTCGGCGACCTTTGCCGTCGATCAAACCAAGGTGATGGATGGCAATCTGGTGCGGGTGCTGGCCTGGTACGACAATGAATGGGGCTTCTCCAACCGCATGTGCGACACGACCGCCGCCATGGCGAAGCTGGGCTGAGCCGGCATGCCCCGTCCGATCTTGATTGCGCCGTCGATCTTGTCGGCCGATCTCACGCATCTTGCCGATGAGGTGCGCGCTGTCGATGCCGCCGGCGGCGACTTCATCCATGTCGATGTCATGGACGGGCATTTCGTGCCGAACATCACCTTCGGCCCGTTGATCGTCGAGGCCATCCGGCCGTTGACCGGGAAGGTGATCGACGTCCATCTGATGATCGCCCCTGTCGACCCCTATATCGAAGCATTCGCCCGCGCCGGCGCCGACATCATCACCGTCCATGCCGAGGCCGGCCCCCATCTCGATCGCTCGCTGCAGATGGTCCGCTCCTTCGGCAAGCGCGCCGGCGTGTCGCTCAACCCCTCCACCCCCGACAGCATGCTCGACTATCTGCTGGACCAGATCGATCTCGTTCTGGTCATGACGGTCAATCCGGGCTTTGGCGGCCAGCCCTTCATCCCTGCCATGACCAGCAAGATCGCCCGCGTCCACGAGCTGATCGGCGGCCGTCCGATCCACCTCGAGGTGGACGGCGGCGTGTCGCCCGATACCGCCGGCGAGGTTGCCGCGCGCGGTGCCGATGTGCTGGTCGCCGGCTCGGCGGTTTTCAGGGGCGGTCCCGGCGCCTATGCCGCCAACATCACCGCATTGCGCCAGGCGGCAATCGCCGGTGCTACCTCGCGATAAAGATCGCCTCCTGCACCTTCGACCTGATTCCGTCGAAGGCCGCCGCCAGGTCCGAGCCGTTCCTGGCATCGAAGAAGAGCTTTTCAGGGTCCGAGGCGCATTCGCGAAGCCTTTCGACAGTTGACGGCTTCTGGCCCAGATCGAAAGCCACCGTCGCAACGGTGATCCCCGCCGCCTTGGCATTGCGGCACAGCTGTTCCAGATTGCGCTCGCCATCCTCCGGCGTCTCGCTGCCCGCGGGACCGAAGGCTTGCTCCGTCTGGTCTCCATCTGTCAGGAGAACCAGCACCTTTATCGTCTTCCTGTCGCTCTCCGACACGCCCTCGGCGAATGGCGCACTGGATGACAGCACATGCCAGCCGAACTCGAAGCCGAGCGCGATGTGGGTCATGTCGTAAGGCGTCATCCCCTGAAGTTGCCGCTTCACTGCCGCGTGATCGCTCGACAGCGGCCGCACCACCAGGCCGTTCGAAAGATAGGGCCCGCATGGCCGGGTTCCGTACAGATGGAGAGGCTGGCCCCATTTGGTTTCGTCATCGTCGGGATCGGGAGACGTCACCGTGAGGTTGTGGGGATACTTGCGGTCCTGCGTGCAATTCCTCCAGGTCGTTCCCGGCTTCTCGCCGACCACCATCGAGCCGGGCAGGCTAACCCATACGTGTTGCGAGAACGGCACCAGCGCGAATTTCACATGCTTGGCTCCTTCGCCGGTCGTCAGGTCGTCGATCATCCTGGACGCCGCGTCCCGCATGGACAGGTACTTCACCCGCCCACCGCTGATGGGCAGCCCGTTCATCGAGCCGGAATAGTCGAGCACCAGCGCGATCTCGGCATCTCTCTGCCCGGGAACGCCGATCTGGACATTCGCCCCGACCTCCATTCTGTGAATGCCCGCGAGCTTCATGAAGGTGGTCGGCAGCGCGGCTGCCGCGCTTGCCCGGACGGTGCCGTCGACCAGGGTCACCGTCGGCACCGGCTCGACCCCGAAGCGGTTTCTGAAATTGGAGGTGAAGGTGGTTTTGGCCAGCGTGATCCGCTGGTCATCGCTCAGGCTTCGTGACGCAGCCGCCGCGAGCGCGCCGGCATCGAGCGCCGCCTGCAGCTCTGTCTTGAGATCGAGCGCCCGGTTGTAATCGAGGGCGACCCCGGCCGCCAGCATGAACGGGACGACCGACACCCCGAACACCAGCGCCACGGCGGCGCGATCGTTTCTGCCGAAGCCGCCGAGCCAGGCCAAAAGCTTACCCATGTCCGAACCCCTTCCTCAGATCTTGGCGTCCCGATCCGGGACATGCCGAATTTTCATCGGAAGGGTCTCAGCAACCTCCGGGCCACTCAGCGCCCGATGAAGCCGATCAGAGGTTGCCTCAGAACGGGCGGCGCGCCCGCATGGCGGCGATCAAGGTTCCCTCGTCGAGATAATCGAGCTCGCCCCCGACCGGGACGCCATGGGCAAGCCGCGATACTGAAATGCCGCGCTCCTTGAGACGGTCGGTGATGAAATGGGCGGTTGCCTGCCCCTCTACCGTGGCATTGACGGCGAGGACCACCTCCTTCACCACCCCGCCCGAGGCCCGTTCGACCAGATGGTCGATCGCCAGATCCTCGGGGCGAATTCCGTCGATGGCCGACAGCCTGCCGCCCAGCACGTGATAGAGGCCGTTCATCGCACCTGACCGCTCGAGCGCCCATAGATCGCCGACCTCCTCGACCACGCAGAGCAATGTCCGGTCGCGCCGCGGATCGGAGCACAGCGTGCACGGTGTCACCGTATCGACATTGCCGCATTCCCGGCACACCTCCACCTTGCGGTGGGCCTCCGCCAGAGCGTCCGCCAGCGGCGCCAGCAGCTTCTCGCGATTCTTGATGAGGAACAGTGCGGCGCGCCGCGCCGAGCGTGGACCGAGCCCCGGCAGTCGCGCCAGGAGCTGGATCATCCGATCGATCTCCGGTCCTGTGGTGCGCCGACTCATGCGTCAGAACGGCAGCTTGAATCCCGGCGGCAGCGCAAAGCCACCGGTGACCGACTGCATCTCCTGGGCCACCGCCTCCTCCATCCGGGTCCGCGCCTCGGCATGCGCCGCGACCAGCAAATCCTCGAGGATTTCCTTCTCGCTCGCCACCAGCAGGCTCGGATCGATCGCGACGCCCCGCAGCGCCCCCTTGCCGTTCAACTGCACCGATACCAGCCCGCCGCCTGACTTGCCCTCGATCGTCATGGCTTCGAGCTTGACCTGGACCTCCTGCATCTTGGCCTGCATCTGCTGGACCTGTTTCATCATGTCGCTGATGTTCTTCATCATCATCCCCTTGTCTCTCAATCGGCCAGCGGACCGGCCTCTTCGACAGTCTCGCCGCCCGTCTCTGCTGCCGCTGAAGCTTCTTTCACCTCGAGGATCTCGGCATCAGGAAAGCGTGCCATCACCTGCTGCACCGCCGGATCCTGCCGCGCCAGCCTGAGCAGCCCCTCACGCCGATCATGAGCCTGCTGCGCCAGTGGCTTGGCACCGCCGGAGGACGCCACCAGCACCATCCAGCGCCGCCCCGTCCAGGCCTCCAGAGCCTGCGACAGCGCGCCCGGCAGCCCTGTCGGCGCACCAGGCTCGAGTGCCAGCTCGACGACCCCAGGCTCGATCCGGATTGGCCGTGCATGGCGTTCGAGGTCGATCTTCAGCTTGATGTCGCGGCGGCTCACTGCCGTCGCAACGATGTCGGCGAAACTGGTGATCGCGACCGCCTCGGGCTGCGGCGCGATGCTGGGCGGTGCCGGTTCCTCATTGCGGGGCCGGGGTGGTTCCGGCGCGGGCTGCGGCAGCGCTGCCGGCGGCGGGGGTGCCTCGCCACTCGCCGGTGATCCATCGAGCAGGCGCCGGACCAGATCGGCCGGCGCCGGCAGCGTAGCTGCATAAGCAAGTCTTATCAGAATCATTTCCGCTGCCATCAATGGATCGGGAGCGGTCTCGACCTCCTCCAATCCTTTGAGGATCATCTGCCAGGCGCGGGTCAGCGCCGGCATGGCGAGCTTCTCCGCGAGCTCGCGGCCGCGACGGACCTCCGCCTCGCTCAGCGCCTGATCGCTCCCGGGATCGGGAACCACCTTGAAGCGGGTGACCAGATGGATGAACTCGGCAAGATCGGTGAGGAGCGCTGCGGCATCGCCGCCATGTGCATGCTGGTTCTCGACCAGGCGGATCGCGGTCGCGGCATCGCCCCGCATCACCGCATCGAAGACGTCGACCACCTTCTCGCGATCGCTGAGTCCGAGCATGTCGCTGACCGCCCTGGCGGTGACCACGCCACCGCCGAAGGAGATGACCTGGTCGAGCAGCGACAATCCATCGCGCACCGCCCCCTCCGCTGCCCGGGCGATGAGCCTGAGCGACTCCGGCTCCGCCGACACGCCCTCGCTTGCCGCCACCTTGCCGAGATGCGCAATGAGCAAATCGGCCTCGAGGCGGCGCAGGTCGAAGCGTTGGCAGCGTGACAGCACGGTGACCGGGACCTTTCGAATCTCGGTCGTGGCGAACACGAATTTGACGTGCGGCGGCGGCTCCTCCAGCGTCTTCAGCAGCGCATTGAAGGCTTGCTTGGACAGCATGTGGACTTCATCGATGATATAGACCTTGTAGCGGGCGGTGACCGGCGCATAGCGCACCTGCTCGATGATCTCGCGAATATCGTCAATGCCGGTGCGCGACGCGGCATCCATCTCGATGACATCGGGATGACGCGATTCCAGGATGGCTTCGCAATGATCGCCCATGGCCGGCATGTCGACCCGCGGTTCCCCCACCCCCGAGACCGAGTAGTTGAGGGCACGCGCGATCAGCCGGGCGGTTGTCGTCTTCCCGACACCTCGCACCCCCGTCAGCATATAGGCCTGGGCGATCCGTCCGGTCAGGAACGCATTGGTCAGTGTCGTGACCATGGCGTCCTGTCCGATGAGATCGGCGAAGGTCTTCGGCCGGTACTTTCGAGCTAGGACGCGATAGCCGACTGCCTCGAGGGGCGTCAATTCGCTCATGTCGCTGATCGGCACCGTTCGTGAGGTGGGAGGCTGGACGGGCAACCCGAGCCGTGCTCGTTAGGGCTGCTTCCTTCCGGACCTGACCCGGTTGGCGAGCGGCGCGTCCGCCGCCAACCTCCCGCGCCCTATATCGGCCGAAGACGAGCAAGATGCAAGGGCCAGCGAAACCGCCTATGATGGATCGATCCGCCCCGCGGTCAGTTCATCACTTCGGCATCGCCGCCCAACAGGAACCAGCCCAAATCTTATGACTGAAATCATCGATGCCCGAAGCCGGCTGCTCAGACAGAAATTTGCACGCGGCGGGCCCCGTCCCCCTGGCCTGTCGCTTGTGCTGCGCACCCTGGCGGAGCGCGCCGAGCCGCAAGTCTCCCTCCGCGAGATCATGACGGCGCTGTCCGACCGCAGCTTCGGTGCGTTGTTCATCCTGATTGCGGCGCCCAATCTGATCCCCCTGCCGCCAGGTTCGTCCTTCATCTTCTCCATTCCGATCATCATCATCGCCGCCCAGCTGGTCTGGGGCAGAACCTTCCCCTGGCTGCCTTCGAGCATCCTCGATCGCAAGTTCGACCGAAGCATTCTGAAGAGCCTTGCCGAGCGACTGGGCCCGCCCCTGGCACGCATCGAGTCCATGCTGAAGCCGCGGCTGACCGTGATCGATCAGGGATTGCAGGACCGGCTCATCGGACTGCTCGCCCTGATCGCCGGCCTCATCTTGTTCCTGCCGATCCCGCTCGCCAATTTCGTTCCTGCCCTCGCCATCGTGCTTCTCGGCCTGGGGATGATCGAGCGTGATGGCATTGTCATGCTGGTCGGCGTGCTGCTGATCCTTGCCAGCATCGCCATCGTCGCCGCAGTCGGTGGCGCCGCGGCCTCGGCGGCCACGGCCGTCTGGGAATATCTCCGCCTATGAGGCAGGCGAGCTTCGTGTTCGCCACGCACGACCGCGTTGCGAGCAATCGCAACAACCCGGCATGGCTTGCCAGCGAGCGTGCCAATCCGCTGAACCGTCTGATTGCCTTTGTCGAGGAGCGCCCGCTGCTCCGCATTATCGAAGCCACCGCTGAGCTCGTCACCATCGGCGTCGATGCCCATCAGGGCGAGTTGGTGCTGATCGGCCGTGACGATCGCCACCGACTGCTTTTCGCCGCCGAGATCGATCGCGAAAGCGAGCCCGCCCGCACCACCTCCGCCGTCGACCTGCGCAGCGTTGCCCTTCAGGGTCTCCTGCCCGAGCCCGAGCTGGCGCAGCTGGCGCAGGCGCGAAGCCTTCTCGGCTGGCATGCAAGGAACGGCTTTTGCGCCAATTGCGGCGCCCGCAGCATGATGGAGGATGCCGGTTACCGTCGTCATTGCCCGGCATGCCATGCCAATCATTTTCCGCGCACCGACCCGGTGGCCATCATGATCGTGCGTCGCAGCGGCCGCTTGCTGCTCGGCCGCCAGCCGATGTTTCAGCCGGGCATGTATTCGGCGCTTGCCGGTTTCATCGAGCCCGGCGAGACCATCGAGGACGCGGCTCGGCGCGAGATCTTCGAGGAATCGGGAATCCGGGTCGGCGAAGTGCGCTATCTGTCGAGCCAGCCTTGGCCGTTCCCGTCGAGCCTGATGATTGGCCTGATCGGCGAGGCGCTCACCACCGACATCGTCATCGACCGCGACGAGCTCGAGGATGTGCGATGGTTCGATGCCCCCGAGGTCATCGCGATGCTGGAGCGCCGCCATCCCGATGGGCTCACCCTGCCCCTGCCATTCGCCATCGCCCACCATTTGGTGCTGGCGGCCTTGTCTTAGTGCATGTTGCTCTACCCGCCCATCGATTCGAGCAACGCTGCGATCTCCGCCCGATAGGGACTCGCCTTGTAGACCCCGAGAATGCGCAACGACGTGGTGAAGAACGCCAGCTCCTCGAGTGCGAGTCTCACCGGACGGTCCGCCGGATGGCCCTCGATATCGGCGTAGAACTGCGTTGCTGAGAACTGGCCCTCGAGCTGATAGGACTCGAGCTTGGTCATGTTCACGCCATTGGTGGCGAAGCCGCCAAGCGCCTTGTAGAGCGCCGCCGGCACGTTGCGCACGCGAAACACGAAGGTGGTGACGACCGGTCGCTCCTCCGGCTCGGCATCCTGCGGCTCGACGGCAAGGACCAGGAACCGTGTGGTATTGTGGTCCTCGTCCTCGATATTCGCCCGGCGGACTTCCAGTCCGTAGATCTCTGCCGCGAGATTGGTGGCGATGACCGCCCGCCGCCGGTCATGGCTCTCCGCCAGTTCCCGGGCGGCCCCGGCGGTGTCGGCCGCGACGATGGTCCTCAAGCCCAGCTCGGCGATAACGTTGCGGCATTGACCCAGTGCATGGACGTGGCTCGCCACCGCTTCGAGCTCCTCGAGCGTCGAGCCGGGAACGCCCAGCAGCTGATGGTGAACCCTCAGGAAGTGCTCGCCGACGATGTGGAGGTGCGAGGCCGGCATGAGATGATGAATGTCGGCCACCCGGCCGGCAATCGAGTTCTCGATCGGGATCATCGCCAGATGCGCATTGCCGGAGGACACCGCCGCGAACGCGTCTTCGAAGGTGCGGCAGGGCAGTGGCTCATGATCGGGATATGCCTCCTGGCAGGCGATATGCGAATTGGCGCCTGCTTCCCCCTGAAAGGCGATCTTCAATGGTTTCGACACGCGGAAGTTCTGCCTCGCTCAGATCGCGCCGCCCCGAACGGCGCGGCAAAATGGACCGGCGACCTTATACGTATTGCAGCATTTTCCAGAAAGAACTAGTTTCTGCCGCGACTTGCGGGCGCCACTTCCGCGAGAGCGTTTCTCTTCGCTCTCGTTTCTCCAAGGTTCGCGAATGTTCGGATTTGACAGCTTCGAGCTGAACAAAATCGCCGGCGCCGTGCTCGGCACCTTGCTGGCGACATTCGGCCTGTCCTTGCTCGCTGGCTCCATCTATGCCCCGCATCGCCCGGAAAAGCCGGCCTTCGCCGTCGCCGTCGCCGAGGCACCGGCCACCGCCGCTCCGGCGGCTGCCCAGACCAAGCCGATCGCCGAGCTCCTGAAGACCGCCAGTGCCGAGAAGGGCCAGGCTGTCGCCAAGGGCTGCGCCGCCTGCCACGACCTTACCAATGCCAACACCAACAAGGTCGGCCCAGGCCTGTGGAACGTGGTCGACCGTATGATCGCCTCACATCCTGGATTCGCCTATTCCGATGCGATGAAAGCGAAATCCAGCGAGAAGTGGACTTACGATCATCTCAATGGCTTCCTGCACAACCCCAAGGGCTATGTGCCCGGCACCAAGATGACCTATGCCGGTGTCACGCGCGATGACCAACGCGCCGATCTCATCGCCTATCTGCGCTCGCTCTCTGACAATCCGCAGCCCCTGCCGGCCTCGCAGTGAAGCGGCGGCGGGTTACGAAGATTTCACCCCGCGGCTGTTGCGGCGCTGTTTCCATTTCTGATATCGCCGCCTAATTTCCTCGATCCCTGGGAGGAAGGCCTGACCATGCGACTGGATCGGCGTACCGCGCTCAAGCTTCTCGCAGCACTTGCACCTGCCTCATGGAGCGCCCGGCAGATTTCGTTCGCCGCTGCCGCCGCGTCCGATGCCCGATGGCGCCATGGTCTGTCGCTGTTCGGAAACCTTAAATACGCCGCCGATTTCAAGCATTTCGACTATGTCAACCCTGAGGCGCCGAAAGGCGGCCGGGTGCGGCTCGGCGCTCCCAACTCTTTCGACTCGCTCAACCCTTATACCTATAAGGGCGACGCCGCTGCTTTGGTCTCGCTGACCAATGACACGCTGATGACCAGCGCATTCGACGAGCCGAGCACCGAATACGGCCTCGTCGCCGAAGCCGTGCAACATCCCGACGACTTCGCTTGGGTCACCTATCGCTTGCGCCAGGGCACCCGCTTTCACGATGGCAAGCCGATGACGTCCGAGGATGTGGTTTGGTCGATGGAAGCTCTGCGCGGCTCTCACCCCTTCTATGCCGCCTACTACAAGAACATCCGCAAAGCCGAGCAGACCGGTGACCGCGAGGTGCGGTTCGAATTCACGGAATCGGGCAATCGCGAGCTGCCGCAGATCGTCGGGCAACTGCCGGTTCTGCCGAAGCATTGGTGGACCGGCAAGGATGACAAGGGCCGTCAGCGCGACATCAACGCCACCACGCTCGAGCCGCCGCTTGGATCCGGCCCCTATCGCATCGCCAATGTCAGACCGGGCGCATCGATCTCCGTGACCCGGGTCGAGGATTATTGGGGCAAAGATTTGCCGGTCAATGTCGGCGCCAACAACATCAACGAGATCACCGCCATCTATTTCGCCGACGAGACGGTGATGCTCGAGGCCTTCAAGGGCGACGAATATGACTTCCGCATGGAGAACAGCGCCAAGAACTGGGCCACCGGCTATGACGTTCCGGCGGTGCGCCGCGGCGCCATCAGGCGCCAGGAGGTGACGCTCAAGAATCCCGACGGGATGCAGTGCTTCTGCCTCAACCTGCGCCGCGAAAAATTCTCCGATCCGCGCGTCCGGCTGGCCTTCAACCACGCTTTCGATTTCGAATGGGCCAATGCGAACCTGTTCTACGGTCAGTATGTCCGCACGGCCAGCTACTTCGCCAATTCCGAGCTGGCGTGGTCCGGCCTGCCAAGCCCCGGCGAGCTTGCCATTCTCGAGCCGCTGCGGGCTCAGATCCCGCCCGAGGTGTTCACCGCGCCTTACGTCAACCCGGTCAATGGCAATGCCCAGGAGCGCCGCCAGAATCTGCTCAAGGCGCGCAACCTTTTCACCGAGGCCGGCTGGAAGGTGGCTGCGGACCGCACTTTGCGAAACGAGGCCGGCCAGCCCATGCAGGTCGAGTTCATGCTCAACTCGCCGACCTTCGAGCGCATCGTGCTCCCCTATGTCGAGCAACTGAAGCTGCTGGGCGTTCAATCGACCGTGCGCACCATCGACAGCGCACAATATGAGCGGCGGATGCAGAGCTTCGACTTCGACATCGTCGTCGTGACCTGGCCCGAGTCTCTGTCGCCGGGCAATGAGCAGCGCAATTTCTGGAGCACGGAGGCTGCCGACCGCCAGGGCAGCCAGAACTATGCCGGCATCAAGAACCCGGCCGTCGACAAGCTCGTCGACCGGATCATCTTCGCCAAGAGTCGGGAGGAGCTTGTCGATGCCTGCCGCGCCCTCGACCGGGTCCTGCTGTGGAACCAGTATGTCGTGCCGATGTGGCATCTGCCATATGAGCGGCTCGCATTCTGGGACCGCTTCGGCCGTCCCGACCCATTGCCGCCCTATGCCGTGGCGTTTCCGACGATCTGGTGGTGGGATGCCGCCAGGGCAGCGGCAATCGGGGGCAAGACGTGAGACGTACCGCCCTTGCTGTCGCCTCGACGGCGATGGTTCTGCTCGGCTCCGGTGTCGCGCTGGCGGAGCCGAAGCACGGTTGGTCGATCTTCGGCGAGCTGAAATACCCGCCCGGCTTCGCCCATTTCGACTATGTCAATCCCGACGCGCCGAAGGGCGGTCGCATCGCCACCATCGGCACATCGAGCGTCAACACCTTCGACAGCCTCAATGGCTACATCCTGCGTGGCGATCCTGCCCAGCGGCTCGA
>Ga0075421_100003329_pt1 | contig 19200 bp, 14 predicted proteins | sample SoiMetdeltSBSDD5_FD_75292 | JGI IMG/M metagenome (GOLD analysis project Ga0075421, IMG submission 75292) | Bulk soil microbial communities from a Populus tree surrounding site in Tennessee, USA - Soil MetaG P. deltoides SBSDD5 | ecosystem: Environmental > Terrestrial > Soil > Tree plantation... | reverse complement strand
TTGCTCAAGTTCAATCGAATCTTTCTCCTGTGTGGCGAAGCTCGTTCCCCGTGTTGACACGCTATAAGCGATAGGGAACAGATCGCTTTGGCCGATAGCGAGAGCGGCTAAGGGGGCGGGCGGCGCGATGATTCTGAGGTGGCCTGCTTCATCTTGAATGCGGAATGGGTGCCGGGCTCCCCAAAACTCGTATGAATTTTGTGAGTCATGGCGGCTGGCGATTTGTCGCTCCTCTTCCTCTGCTTGCCGGCGGAACTTGTTGATTTGCGACCTCTTTATCTATCTTGCCGGTCAGCGGATCCCAGAGCGGGCGAGGATAGCCATCCTTGCCGACCGGACCGTAGGCGGCTTCCCAGGCGGCGAGTTGCTGGCCGGAACGGACGTTGCTTCCGAGAACGGCCTCAAGGCGACTCATTTCCCGCATCGTCAGGGTGAACTGTCCCTCGGCGTTTCTTGAAAGAGGCCTGATCAGCTTGCTCCACTCGCCGTTCGGGACTTCGAAGGCGTTGTCGTCCTCATAGATATTGGACAATTGATAGCGCCGGAAATCGACCGGGTCGGGATACAAAACCCAGGTTCCATTGAAGAACTTCGGATGAAAGACCTGCAGCGCTAATGCTTCCCAGCCTCCCGTCGATCCGCCCGTCAGTACACGCGCCTGCGGCTCTGCGCTAATTCTGAATTTTTCTTCCAGATAGGGAATCAACTCCTGTATGAGGGCGTCGCCGTATGGCCCGTTGTTGGCGGAATTCACTGCGTAAGAATCGTCGTAGTAAGGCGTCGGGTGTTGAAAAGTGACAGCGACCATACGCGGGAAGTCGTCGGACATCCAGGCCTGTGCGAACTCGTATCCCGGCTCCCGCGCGCTTCGGCCGAGCCTGGCCCTGCGCTGCTCCGCGCTTTCAGGCGCGGCAGGCGGTTGCGTTGTGAAGCCGAAAGGCGCGCCGAGTCCGAAATGGCCCTGGATATAGATCACCGGATACTTTCGGCTCGCGTTCTGATCGTAACCCTTCGGCAAAAGCAAAGTCGCGCCGAGCTATATCGGATGCCCCCAAAAACCGGAAAGCATCTTGCTTTGAAACTTCACCCGCTTAACCCATTCTGTGTCGGGTGGGATCTGTATAGGCGGTATCTTCTTCGTCAGATTGAGCTTCACGTTGAAACCCGTAGCCGGATCGAGATGGACGCGCTGAGCTTCGCTGACGAGATTGCCCGGCGAACGATTCCACTGTTGACCTTCCCATTGGTCAAGATGAACCCAGATCGTGTGCCCGTCCTTGCGACGAACCTGCGTGTAGACGTTCAGCAGCGCCTGGACGAAATATTCGCCTGCCGGAAGCCTATTCAGGTTTTCGACCAGAAATCCCAGGTCGGATGTGTCAATCACTGCCGTACTGCCCGGCTTTAATGCGTGGACGTCCCGGCCGAAAAACGGAACGGAGCCCCCTATATAGGAGCCCGCTTGCAGCCGCGGCTCGATCCGATCGGTCTTCGAGATCATTACAAACACACGGCCTGTGATCGGCCCGTTATCGAGCGATGAAGAATATGAGATCTCGAAACGCGCATCGGCCGGCGCTGTGTGACCGGAATAGACCGACAACAGCGATAAACAAAGAGCTAATCCTGCAACGAACGGTACTCTTGGCTTCATTTGGGTCTTCTTCATTGTTCCTCCAACAATTCAGCCTATTCATTTCGCAATAGCCATGATGCGCAGCATCGTTATCCATCGTGGGAGATCGCCACTGATCGGGTAAAAACGACGGTTCATTCGCCGTTCACGGCTTCCGGTTGAATATGGATGGCGGCCGAAGGCCATTCTCAGCAATATGTTCCGCTACCTTGCGAAATCGGCTTTGACAGGAATGATGAATCGCCCGCGGATTTTGTAAATCAGACACTTTACTCTACCGAAAGCGCATGCCAATTTACGCCCTACTCACGTTCGGTCTGCTCGCCGCCGGCGGAAACCTACTTGGAGGCTTTCTGGTCACACGCGCCACTGCCGATAACCTGGCGCGACTGCGGTCGTTTATCGCCATTGGGGCCGGGTTCATGCTCGCGGCTGTTTGTCTTGAGATCATACCGACCGCGCTCGAACAAGCCGCGCCGAATCAGCGCCGGGCAATGGCGCTGATGCTCGCCGGGTATCTGACGCTCTTCGCCGTGAGCTGTTTTTTTGCGCCGCATTCCCACTCCGTCGGGGATCATCGTGCTCATAAGTTGATCACGCGCACGACCGCGCTACAGATCGTCTGTGCGCTGGTCATTCACACTTTCTTCGACGGGGTGACGATTGCCGCGGGACTGCTGGTCAGCCGGAGATTGGGCTTGCTGCTGCTCGTCGCCACTGTGCTGCACAAAATCCCCGAAGGTCTCACTGTCGCGTCAGTGCTAATGAGCGCCGGGCGTAGCCGCAGCGCCGCCTTGTCGGCATCTATGCTCATTGCGGCCGCGACCTTCATTGGCGTCCTTTCGATTCTCCTCCTTCATCCCTCCGTGCTCTACACGCTGCCGCTCTCCGCCGGCGTGACGTTCTACGTGGTTGCTTCCGACCTCATCCCGGAGATCAGCCGCGAAGGAAAGTTCTCTTCATTGTTGCTGGTCAGCGCCGGCGTCGGGTTCTTTTATCTCACTCACCTGCTGTTGCGGGCGGGAGGACTTGAATAGGCCGTTGAGATCAGGCTCAGCAGTGGTACGTGGCGACTGCATGACTTGTTCAATCGAAGGCAACAGGTCCGTCTCCATGCGAGCTTTGGTGACGAACTCATCAGCCCCGGCGTCGAGCGCGGCCTGACGGTGGCTGCTCGCTTCCATCATCGTGAGGGCGATGATCCGCGCTTCGGGCAGCAGCGCGCGCAGGCGGGGGATGGCTTCGAGGCCGGACAGATCGTCCATGTTCAGATCAATCAGTACCAGGTCGGGCTTCAACGCTGCGGCCTGCGTGAGCGCCGCGTAACCGCCGTCGGCGACGCCCGCCACGCTGAGTCCGGGCAGCAGGCGCAGGAAGCGTGACGCCACTTTCAGAAAATCAGGGCTGTCATCAACAAGCAGGATTGAGGTCTCTTTTGTTTCTCGGCCCGGCATTTTTACCTCCGCATGGGGCGGCGTGGGGCGAACGGAAGTTTACCCCCCAACATGTGTCTTGCCCATCAGTAAATCTACGGGCGTCTGGCGACTCAACTGATGATCCCGCGCCGCACCGCGTAGCGAATGATCTCGGCCTGATTGTGCAGGCCGAGTTTACGCATCAGGTTGACGCGGTGAGTCTCGACCGTGCGCGAGCTAATGAAGAGGCGCTCGGCGATGTGAGTGCTCGACAGCCCCTCGGCGGTCAGTTGCAACACTTCGCGCTCGCGGTTCGTGAGCGTCTCGTAGGGATCGGTCGGGGCTTCCGCGTCAGCCTGTCGGAACAGGTTTAACTCGCGCCCGGCGAAGTGCGCGCTCAGGTAGCGGCGCCCGGCGCTCGCTTCACGAACGGCGGCGGCGAGTTCTTCCGCCGGATCGTCCTTGAGCACATAGCCCATCGCGCCGTTGCGTAAGGCTTCGATCACGTACTGGTCATCGGCCCACATGGAGAGGACGACCACGCGCGTGCGTGAGCCGGATTGGCTGACCTGCCGCGTCACTTCCAGGCCGTTCAATCCGGGCATCATCAGATCCACGATCAAGACTTGCGGCCGCAACTTCTCGACCATGCGCGCCGCTTCCAGCCCGTCCCCGGTTTCGCCGAGCAGCCGGAATTCCTTCTCCGCCGCCAGCATTGCGCGCAGCCCCTGTCGTAAAAACGGATGATCGTCGGCCAGAATGATCGTGGTCATTTTCCATTATCCAGTGGTAGCTCCGCCATGATTACCGTACCCGCGCCCGGCGCCGATTGGAGGTCGAGTTGGCCGCCGAGCAGCAACGCGCGCTCGGCCATCCCGGCGACGCCGTTTGAGGCGCGAGCTTCGAGCGCGGCCTGGGGATCGAAGCCGCGCCCGCCGTCGCTGATCCGAACCAGTAGTTTTTCATCGCCGGCCTGCGCCGAGACAGTGACTTGGTTGACGCCCGCATGCCGCGCGACGTTGGTCAGCGCCTCCTGCACAATTCGGAATGCGGCGGTTTCAACCTGGGCGTCGAGCCGCCGGCCTTTCAAGCCTGATGCGGTGAATTCGACGCGCACGCCGGTCTGTGCTGTGTAGCGTGAACAATGCCATTCGAGCGCCGTGAGCAAGCCCAGGTCATCGAGCACCGCCGGGCGCAAATCGAGCGACATCTCGCGCACGCGCTGCATCAGTTCGTTGACGCCCGCCTGCGCCTCGGCGAGCGTCTCGGCGGCCTCCTCCGGCGGCAGTCGTCTGCACAATTCCAGCCGCAGTTTCAGACCTGTCAGAATCTGCCCGACTTCATCGTGCAGCTCGCGCGCGAGGTGGCGACGCTCGGCCTCCTGCACGGCGACGAGTCGTTGCGAGAGCGCGCGCAGCCGCGCCTGGCCGGCATTGACTTCGGCGATCTTCCGCTTGAGCTCGGCGGTGCGCTCCTCGACGCGCTTTTCCAACTCGTCGCGCGCGGCGCACAATTCGGCGCGCAGTTGCGCGCGCTCGATGGCGTGACCGATGGCGCTCACGAGCGTGTGGTCAATTTCGCGGCGGATCAGGAAATCCTGCGCGCCGGCGTGCATGGCGCTGATCGCGGCGGAGTCGTCATTGTCGTGTGAAAGGACAATGATCGGGACGTTAGGGGCCTGAGCATGCAGCCGTGAAAGCATCGTTAGCCCCTGCACATCGGGCAGCGCCAAACAGGCCAGAATCACATCCGCGCCGCCGCCTACAGACAGGTAATCAAGCCCGGCCTCCAAATGGTCAACCTGCTTGAGGTCGAAGCCTGGCGATACGGAGGTAGACAAGGCGGCCCTTGCAAGCGAGATCACGCCTGGATCGCTTTCGATAAGTAGCACGTTCAGCGGGGTCAAGGCCATCTGAATCTCCGCGAGAAAATCCGTAGATTTACGGATAGGACGCGCCGCAAGAGTGCGCTAATTTGGACGACGTTATCAGGCAGTATTCAGTCTGACGAGCAAACATTTTCAAATCAATCAAGGAGAGCCTATGAATCACACAACTCATGCCGGCCATTCGCACGACCACAGCGTGGACTGTGGCCATCTGCCGATTCGGCACGGCGACCATACCGACTATCTTCACGACGGTCACCTGCACTCGGGGCACAACGGTCATTATGACGAGTGCGTTATCGAGGTCAGCGCGGCCAATCCCGCCGCCTGCGCCGCAACGAAGTGCGCTTGCGGTCATGATGGCTGCGGCCACCAAGTCGTTCCACATGGCGATCATACCGATTATCTCTACAATGGGCGGCTGCACTTCCGGCACGGAGATCATTGCGACGATCACGGCGCGCTGGCGGTTTAAGCGCATTAGCAAGCCGAAAACATGCCGGGTCCGAATCTGCGCAGATTCAGACCCGGCATTATCTTTTTCTTTGACGAATCAGTCCTTATATTTTCAATGAATGGTGGCAGAGCAACGATTAGAAGCCTGCCAGAGCAGGTGAGTGGAAAGCCGGACATTGTCGGGAAAACGCCTTTCACCGGTCGGTAGGAACCGATGGTTGAATTCCGATTGCGACGTGACGCGCGTCATGGCAAAAGTTCCCGCGAGTATTTCATTACGACCCTGTATGCCCGCGACTGGTTCCAGATCCATGCTGAATAACGATGAAATCATCAACGGTCGGCTGCTCGACTGCTGCCACCCAAAGACCCACGCGCCGATCAGCGCGGGGAAACCCTACGGCCATCATCACCACAACGGACATCACGACGATCATCATAACGACGACCATTACCACAGTCCGGCGGCGCACCGCCCGCGACAACGTCGCGCGCTATTGATTTCGATCATACTCACTGCGCTGATGATGGTGGTCGAACTCGCGGCGGGCTGGATGACTGGTAGCCTGATGCTGACGAGCGACGCCCTCCATATGCTCTCACACGCGGCGGCCCTCGGCATCAGCCTGATGGCGATCATGCTGGCGCGCCGCCAACTCGGCGATCATCTTCCGTTCGGGCTGTACCGCGTCGAAGTATTAGCCGCGCTGGTCAACGGCCTGAGCCTGGCTGGATTCAGTCTATGGATTATTTACGAAGCCGTCACGCGCCTGCTCCACCCGATCAACGTCTCCAGCCGTGAGTTGATCGTCATCGCCGCGCTCGGCCTAGCCGTCAACGCCCTTACCGCCATCATCCTGTTCCGCGCCGGATATGAAGACCTCAACACCAGGGGGGCGTTGCTGCACATGCTGGCCGACGGGTTTTCCTCGGTAGTAATCGTCGCCGGCGCGAGCGTGATGGCTTACACGGGCTGGATATTCATTGACCCGGTCTTGAGCATCGTAGTTTCACTCATCATTGGGAAATGGTCGTGTGGGCTGCTACGCGATTCGTCGCTGATCTTGCTCGAACGCAAGCCCGACCACGTCAATTTAGCTGAGATCGAACGCGAGTTGCTCGGCGAGTTCTTGGAGATCAGAGATGTCCACGACCTGCACGTCTGGGAGATCACCACCCATTTCCTCTGCCTCTCGGCGCACATCGTGCTCGATGATCTCCGGTTGAGCGAAACACGGCGTGTGCGCGCCGCCGTCATCGAGTACCTACGGCGACGGTTCGGCATCGCGCACGCCGTCATTCAGTTCGAGTGTTGAAGCCTCAGAATCACGACTAATCCGTACGTAGCGCGACCATCGGATCAATCCTCGCGGCCCGTCGCGCTGGGATGAGGCAAGCGAGCAATGCGACGAGCGCCAGCAACAAGGCCACGCCGGCAAAAATCAACGGGTCGATTGCCGACACGCCGAAGAGAAGCGTTTGCATCAACCGCCTTAGCGACAACGCCGCGACGCCGCCCGCCACAAGCCCAAACCCGACCAAGTGGAGTCCATGCCTGAGGATGAGCGTCAACACATCACTCGCCTGCGCGCCCAGCGCCATGCGAACTCCGATTTCACGCGTTCGTTGACCGACGGAATACGACATCACGCCGTAAATGCCCACGGCGGCGAGCAACAGCGCCGCGCATGCGAAAGACGTCAGCAACCAGGTCGCCAGCCTACGCCCGGTCAGCGCCAGGTCCACAGCCTCTTCCAGCGTGAAGATGTTGTAGGGGGCGAGCAGCGGGTCGAGCGCGGCGATCTCTGCTCGCGCCGCGCCGACCATCGTCTTCGGGTCGTTCTTCGTCCGGATCGCCAGCGACATCGTCGTGTGCTGATATTCGCTAAAAGGCGTATAGATCTGGGGGCGCCCCTCCTCCTCCAATCGCGTCTGACGCACGTCGCCAACGACGCCGATGATGGTCTGCCACTGCTGATCCTCGTCGTGTTTGATGCGTTTGCCAATCGGGTCTTCGTCCGGCCACAGCCGCCGTCGCATGCTCTCGTTGATAAGCAGTACTCCGCCCGTCTCCCACATCTCCTGCTCGGTGAAATCGCGCCCGCGAAGCAAAGGGATGCCCATCGCGCGTAGGTAGCCGCCGGCGATCCCTCCGTATTGCGCCACCGCTTCCTGTCCCGGGGGGACTGGGCGTTCTTCGATGAAGATCGGGTTGCTGTATTGCTTGTCGCGGAGCGGAAAATATCGGTTCGCGCCCGCCGCCTCGACGCCGGGCAGCGCATTGAGGCGCGCCATCAATTGCCGGAAGAAGCTGGCGCGCTGGTAATTCTCTTTGTACCGCTCCTCTGGCAAAACCAGATCCATCGTCAGCACATGCTCGGCGTGGAATCCCGCGTCTACGTGGATCAGCTTCCAAAAGCTCTTGAGCGCCAGACCGCCTCCTGCCAGCAGCGTCAGGGCCAGCGCGACCTCCGATACAACGAGCAGGTTCTGCAACCACTGCCGCCGCGCCGGGCCGCTTGCGCTTCGCGGGTTGTCTTTCAGCGTCTCGTTCAAATCCACCTTGCTTGCGGCGAGCGCGGGCGCCAAGCCGAAAAGCACCCCGGCGCCGACCGAAAGCAGCAATGTGAAACTCAGTACACGCCAGTCCAGGCCGACGCTCGCCACACCCGGCAGGCTCTCGGGCCCAAGCGCGACCAGCGCCCGGATTCCCAAATAGGCAAGCCCCAAACCCGCGGTCGTCCCGGCGAGCGCAAGCAGCAGGCTTTCGGTCAACAACAGCCTCGCCAACCTCCCGCGTCCCGCGCCCAGCGCCGCGCGGACGGCTAATTCCTTCTCGCGTCCCGTCGCCCGAGCCAGCAACAGATTGGCGATGTTGACGCAGGCGATCAGCAGCACGAATCCGCCCGCCCCGAACAACGCCAGTAACGCCGGGCGCACATCGCCGGCGACGAAATCTTGCAACTTTTGCGCGAGCGGCGTGTAGCCCGTATAAAGATTGGGCCACTCGGCGGCGAGTTGGCGCTCGACCCTTTCGAGTTCGGATTGCGCCTGCGCCACGCTGACGCCATCTTTCAACCGCGCGATCACGGTGATGCCGCGCCAGCCGTTGGGGTTGACCTTTGCGGACTGTTCCGACCGGATGAGTGGACACCAAACGTCGCCCCAGCCGATGAAGGGTCCGTGGTAATTGACCGACGGCATCACGCCAATCACGGTCCGGTTCTCATCGTCAAGCCGTAACGTCTTCCCGATGATCTGCCGATCCGCTCCCAGCCGCTGCCATAGACCGTGGCTGATTATGATGATGGCTCGATGACCTGTTTCCCTCAACTCATCCGGCGCAAAAGTTCGACCGAGCAGCGGCTCGACGCCGAGCGTCGCGAAATAATCCGCGCTGGCGAAAACTTCCACCACGTGCCGCGGCTCCGTCCCGGTTTCGAGGTTTCCGTCGTACCAATGGGCGCGCGCCATCTTTTCAAACGTCGCGCAACGCTCCTTCCACTCAATGTAGGCGTGCATTGAAGCGAGCGTCGCGCTCCACCCCGGATTGACTTCACCCAGCCGAACAATCCGATCCGGCTCATGAAATGGAGGCTGCGCGAGCAGCGCGGCATTGACGACGCTGAAAATAGCCGTGTTGGCGCCAATGCCGAGCGCCAGCGTGACGACTACAAACAGGGTAAATAATGGGCGTCTCGTCAGCGTTCGCGCCGCATAGCGCAAGTCTTGCCAAAGTGTCTGCATCACGGCGCCTCCTCGGTCAAGCGATAACCGGATAGTTCTTAAACCTGATCAACCCCGCGACGGCGACAATCACTGCGATGATCGTCATCTCGATCAAGGGCGGTCTGATCCACGCCAGCGCGGAGTCCAGCGTTTCGTCCTGATATTGGAAATAGGGGAACTTGCTGTAGTCGTCTGGCCTGAGTAGGTCGCCGCTCAAAGTTTTCTTCAAAAAATAATGTCGCCATTCGCGATGATTCAGATTAACTTGCGCCATAAAGCGATCATGCTGCTCGATGCTTGCGCCGGACAGGTGTTCCAGCGCAAGTTGCGTGAGAAGCGCGGGAGAGAAAACGCGCAATTGGTTGAATAGCGCGCGCTGCCTGGCATACTGATAATCGAATCTAGCTTGCGCCGGCTTGATGATTTTCTCGATCTCCGCCGCGCGCGCTTCGTATACGAGATGAAATCGTTGGGCATGGGTGCGGTTGCGCCATATCGGACTGGAATTACGGATGTCATCGATAAAAACGAATGAGAATTTTTGGCCCGGCAGCGGCGGATCAATGATCCTTAGTTCGGGGTTTTCCTTCAGGAACGTGGCGACAAGAAGGCTCGTGCGGCTGTTTTCGTCATCCAACTCTTTCACGCCCTGTGACCAGAGATCTACCCCGACGCGCATAATCGCGTCACGTTTCGCTTCTCTCAACACAGTCGGTGAAGTCACAGGGTAAATCGCCCGCGCGGCAAAGGCGCAGGCGCCCGGTATGAGCAGCGCCAGAACTAGCCAACACACGGCCAGGATCACGGCGTTAGATGAAGAACCCTTGCCAAGAGAGTTCACTAAAATCGCGAGACCAAACCAGAACACTTGATACGCCAGGACGGTGACCAACCAGAAGAATAGTTTCGTCGCGGCAGTTCCTTCGCCCCACTTAAGGCCGCAAGCCAGCGTGCCACCGATAATCAAGATCAGCGATGGGACGAAGACCAACGCCGCCCGCGCCAGGGTTTTAGCCCAGAGCACGGTTTGCAAACTTACCGGGTGAGAGAGCAACAACCCCAAAACGCCGCTCTCCTTTTCCGACGAGACAAGGTTGAATGAAAGGCCAATGACGAAAAGCGGGAACAGATAAACGACGACGAAAGACAGGTCGAAGGCGCCGATCATCAGGCTTAGCGGATTTCCCGCCTGGGGCGCGCTCGGCGTTGTCTCCCTATAAAACCGGCCCGGATCATAGGGCTTGAACGCCGACGGGTAGATGTCGCTCTGTCCCAAGGCTAAAAACGCCAGTGGGGAACAGGGCTGGATCGCGCTCTTCTGAAGTTGAAAATCCCAATAGGAAAATAGCGGCGTCAGAAATTCCCGATTCGACCACTCGGGAATCTGCGTAATCTCGCCGGCGTTGATCTTCCGCCAGGTCTCTTCATTCAGGTGATGATATCGTTCGACCGCCGCCATCTCGACCTCAGCAAATTCCAGATTTGCCTCTTGCTGTCGTTGTTCGATTCGCCGGCCGTTGAAAATTGCGTAACCCACGGCGCCGGCCAGCGAGATGAGCAGAAGCCATACGACGGAATCCGAAGTCAAAGAACGCCACTCATTGCGCATGATCTTGAGGAAAATCATAAGCCCCGTAATTACGCCTCCAACCTGATCGTCGCCAAGCGCAGAGCCAATAATGCAGCCAGCAACCAAACGATGAGTATCACGACGCTGGCTAAATAATTATTGAGCGCCCACCGCGCCGTTGGCGGCGTGTAACGAAAGGGCGGAATCTTCTCCCACAACTCGCGGCCGCGCTGGCCTGGAGTGAGGTTATAAGCCTGATCTTCATTGAGCGTCGTTTCCATAACGCTACGGTAGCGACGCGCAGCTTCGGAAAAATGTTCTTGCGCCGCAATATCCGTTCCGGCCAATCCCAGTGACAGGGACTGCGCGGCGATCATCGGCGAAAAAAGGCCGCCGACTTGATAACAGAGCGTTTGTTTTCGATATGAGCTAAAGAGCCGATGGAACGCCTTATTGTAGATGTCGTCGTTGATTTGTTGTTCTTCCAGGAGCAGCAAACCTTCCGGGTTGACGGGCAGATCGGCTTTCGAAGTGACGTTGTACTTAAGCAATAACTCGCGCTCGATCTCTATTTCTCTTTCGGCGTAATGAATGAAGAATCGCTCGCGTTTCTCTTTTGCGATGTCCGCCACGAATTGGAAACCGGGCGGCGTCGGGTAAAGCCTTCCGGCCAGCTCGAGCAGAACGGGCGGCGCCATCAAACAAGTCGTGAACCAGAACAATAACAGCGCGAGAAGCGCCTGCCTTGATGATCTGGCCGCGATTGAAACGCTGAGGGTCACGGCTAAGAAGGTGAGAAAGTAGAGAGCGTAAGCCAGGGACATGAAGAACAGTCTTTCCGCGGTATCAACCCGGACTCCTGATGAATTCAGCAAGATTCCCAGCGAGCCAATAATGGCGATCGGAATTAAGACAACCGCTAAAGGGGCGCCGATGCCCAGCGCCTTGCCGATGACAAGATCCTTCTTGCTGACGCCGAGACTGAGCAGATGGTGAAGCGTCCCCTGCTCTCTTTCGCCGACAAAACTGGAAAAACCGAGCAGCGCGATCAGGAGCGGCGCCAGCATCTGCAAACATGTCGCCGCCGTGATTTCACTCACTCGGCGAATCGGCGCTTCAGATTCTGCCGGTTTGTCCTGAAACAGAGTTTGTTGGTGGGCCTCCAACAGAGTGTAAGAACCGACGTACGGCGCTATCCCATCATCCACGGCGGACAGTGAGAGCTGGGGCTGATATGCGTAAAATCCGAAGTGCATTGCCGGATGAGGATCCATCTCTCCCTTGTTGAGCCATCGCGAGCGCTCTTCGGCTTGCGCTTTTTGATGCAGCGCATGCGCCTCGGCGTAATGCCGCCAGCCGACAACGACCGAAGCGGAGAGCAACACGAAAAGAATCCCACTTGCCCAGCGGAAGCGGCTGTCGCGCCACATTTCGCGCATCTCTTTGCGAACGATGTGCCTGATCATTCTCGCTTCAAAAGCTCAGTTTCAGTGAGAATTGCAGCGAACGAGGGCCGCCGACTTGATAGAGCGGGCTAAGGCCTGTCCCGGAGGAGGCTAAGCCTTTCCCGTACATCTGCGCGGAGACTCCAAAGTTCGGGTCGGTCAACACTCCTGTCGGATCCGCGAAGTTCGGATGATTGAGGAGATTGAAAGCGTCCACCTTGAATTGGAGTTGGACACGTTCGGAAAGCTTGAACAGCCGGCGGAGTGACAGATCCAGTTGCGACAGAGGAAATCCTCGCAAAGAGTTCCTGCCCAGTGTTCCTTGCCGGCCCGCTGGCGGGTCCACGAACGCCGCGGGATTGATCCGCCGGCCGCCAGGGAGCGCGCTATCGCTGATGTAAAGAGGTTGCCCGGGCGCCAGATCGGGTCGGACGGTTGGGTTGAAAATTCCGAATCCGAAAGGGTCCTCGCCAGATACCACATTGACCGGCGTCGCGCTCCGCGCCCGGAAAATCGCATCCACGGAGAATCCGCCAAACACAGCGTGGCCGAGGCTCGCCGCGAACGGAGCCGGAATGTCATAACTTACGGCCGAGCTGAATACGTGTCTCACATCAAAGCTGGAGGGGCCCCGATCCTGACGCGGATCGAGGACGCGGACGGGCGGTTGAATGTTGATGATCGATTCATCGGAAACAATGTCGAGCGATTTCGCGAAGGCGTATGAAGAGAGGGCTTGCAAGCCGCGCGATAAACGGCGTCTGAATTGAACCTGTAGCGCATGGTAATCAGACGTGGCGGTATTGGTGACCAGGCGAATGCCGGTAAAGTCAGGATGGGGATTATTCAGGAATTCGACTCGGCCGAGCCTCCTTCCAGCCGCCCCGACGTAGGCCACCGAGAGCAGATTACTCGGACCGAACGCCTGATCGAGCGTCACGTTGTATTGCAGCGTGTAGGGCAATTTATACCCCGGAGCATACGCAGTGAGCGTTCCGTACGGCGGCGTCAAGGCGCTGAGCGGAGGAAGTTGGGTCTGCAAGATTGGCGAGGAGAGCGGCACGCCGGTATCAATAAGTTGATTGAATGGATTGAAGGCGGAGCCCGTGAACGTGTAGCCGAGGTCATAAAACACGCCGAAGCCGGCCCGCAGACTCGTTCCACGTTCCGGCCACAGTTGATAGGCGACTCCGACGCGAGGCGCAAGGTTGCCGTAGGTCGTGTCATAGAAACGGGTCCCTGGCGGGGCGAGCGCCAGATTTGCCGGATTGTCTGCCCCCTTGACCGTGAAATTCAGATTGCCGTTCTTCTCAGATGGCGCCGGGTTCACGTCGTAACGCGCCCCATACGTGAGAGTCAACCTGCGCGACACCCGCCAGGTATCTTGAGCGAAAGCGGAGTAGTTGTTGTAGATCGGATAAATCGTTGGTCCAAAGTTCGCGGCAAAGAATAGACCAATTTGGCCGGAAATAATCTGCGCGACATCATCGAAGAAAAGTCCGCGGAAGTAAGGCGGATTGGCGTTGATGGGAAAGAGCCTTCGATAATCGACGCCGAACTTCAGCGCATGCGCGCCGATGGACCAGGACAATGAATCAACTAGGTTAATTTGCCGCTGTTCATTTCGTGTAAGCGGGCCGACCTGGATGATGCTGTTGCCACTGCCGATGCTGATTGACCCTAACGCCTCCTGTCGGGAAGTGAAGGAAGGAATGTAGGCGGAGTCCGTCAACACAAGGCCCCCGCCGAAGGTGTCAGTCTCATAAGCGACGTCCACTTTTGAGCGGCTGAAATTCAGCCGCAGTTCATTGATCAATCGAGGAGAAAGGGCCATCGTCACGCCGCCTGTGACCGTGAGAGTCTGAGCGAACGTTGTCTGCGCCACGTTGGGAGCGCTGAAGACGGCGCGTTCCAAACTCTCCGAGGGCGCATAGTTAAATCTTCCGAACAGCGCCAGACCGTCGCTGACCTTATGATCTACTCGGAAACTCGTGGCATTGAGCGAGGATGGTATCGAGTAGCTGCTCACAAAGGTCGCGGTGTTAGGGTCATTGGCCAGCGCGGGGCCGGTCGGCAGTGGGAAAGCGTTGAGGATGTCCCTGGCAAAACCGGTTGCCTGCTGGCGGGCGCTGAGCGAAGGAACTTCGATGGGGGCGGTCACCACCGGTTGGCGAAGCCTCAGCCCTTCATAGGAAACGAAAAAGAAAGTCCGATTGCGCCCATCGAAAAACTGGTTCTTGCCTCCTCCGAATTTCGGCAGGAAGACCGGTCCGCCGACGGTGAAGCCAAAATCATTCTGCCTGAGCGCCGGCTTGGCAAAGCCATTCAGGTTGGCGAAATAATCGTTCGCATCGAAGACGTCGTTACGCAAATACTCAAAGAGGTTGCCATGCAACTGATTCGTCCCGGAGCGTGTGACGATTGAGACCTGAGCGCCGGGTTGGCGTCCGAACTCCGGCGCGTAAGTGGAGGTCTGGATCGTAAACTCCTGTAAAGCGTCAACTGAAACCAAAGCGTTTGTTCCGCCCTGAACCGAAAGGGCAGGGAGCCCGCCCCCCGCGGTCTCGTAAAGGGTTTGCGATAATGTCGTCCCGAAATTGGCGCTCACCCCGTCAACCGTGAAGTAATTCGTGCTGGCGCGTTGCCCGTTGACGCTGAACTGCCCCTGTGTGGTGACATTGGTCGGCGTAAAGACCACGCCTGGCGCAAGGCCAATTAAGGTTTGGAAGCTTCTACCGTTGAGCGGTTGATTGGCGACGAACTGCCGGTCAACGACCGCGCTGACCGCGGGCGACTCCTGCGTGAGCGCGGCGCTGTCCACCACGTTGACTGTCGCGCCGACCTGCCCGACCTTCATCTGAATCTTCACCGCCAACTGGTCGTTGACGTTCAGGACCATGTTCCTGACCTCGACCGGGGCGAAGCCTTCGCGGAGCGCCTGCAATGTGTATGTCCCCGGTGGCAGCAGCGGGAAGCTGAAGTAGCCTTCGCCACTCGTGGTCGCCGTGCGCTTGAGCGCGGCGCCCAGGTTGGTCAGTTCAATCTTCGCGCCAGCCACGACCGCGCCAGCTTCGTCTACCACCGCGCCACTCAGAGTAGCCGTGGCGGATTGCGCGAAGGAGGCCGTCTGCGCGGCCGCAACGACGATAAAAACGAATAGTAGGGCAAGGGGAATTCTTCTTTGTGTTCTCATCTCGACCTCCGTTGATGAAATCATTGCTGGTCATTGATCGCGGCGATTCTGGCGGCCAAAGCTTCGGCGCTGGTGAGCGCGCGCCAGAACTGCGGCGAGCTGATCGTTAAGTTTTCGGGCGCCGTTCCAGTCGGCACGGTGAAGGCGGCTCTCAGGTAACGGTCAACTGTCGCGCATTGGCCGTAAAGCTGTTCGCTAGCGCGCAGCAACGCCTCATCACCCGCCACTTCCTGACTCGTTTCGACGCCGGACGCGGACGTAAAAAAGATCGGGCGTAGTTCATCGCCCAACCGGTCCAATTGCCCGGCAAGCGAGCGCGCCCGTTCGCGAATCAAGGCCAGCCAGCGCGCGCGGCCTGCTGTATCGAGCGCGCGCAGTTCGTCAACCGTAAATCGCTTTGTCAATCGCCGCAGCTCAGCCGCGTGGAGCATGGTCTGGTTGGCGTGTTCGGCCATGTGGCGGGCATACTGGCGCACGCGCTCTTCGGCCTGACCGCCTTCACCCGCGAAATAGAGTCGAAGCTCGGCGGCGGCGAGGAATTCATTTTCAGTCGCCGTGTATTCGCGCACCGTCACGGCGCCCGGAGGGCGTGGCTTCGTTTCGCGCAAGGCCTCGGCCATCGTTTTGATTTCAATCCGCACCGCCGGGTTCTGCTTAAGCTGAGCAAGTAAGCGCAGAATTTCAGCCTTGCGCGCATCGGCCTCGACCAATCCTTCAATGCTTAACCGGCCATCAGTCGCGCGCGTGACTGAGACCTGTTCTCCGACATGGTCGCCGCCTTGCGCGAGCAGGCTTAGGGCCTCGACTTCGAGCGCAGCCAGGTTAGGTGATGGGGTGAAGGGGATACTGGGCGATGGGGTGATTGTCGTTGCTTCGCCTTGCCGCCGCGTCCCTATGTCATTGGCGTCAGTCGCGTCCAACTCGGCGTCAGGTTCAAAGATGCGCTGAATGAAGGCGCTGATCGGGCGCGCTTCGTAGCTGATTTCGCTGAAGCGCCATTCGCGCTCTTCGCCGTCGTAGTTGACGAGTAAGGTCTCTTCGATGACGCGTAGCTGCGGACGCTGCAAGGTTAATCGCGCTTGCGCAAGCAAGGGCGTTGTGGATTGAACAGTTTGTTTGCGGTAGCTGAGCAGATATGCGGCCGAACGTTCTTCGACCGCGATGTCGCCTCCCGCGGTCAGCTTGTTGAAAGTTTGCGCGGAGAGCGAAAGCAGCGCCGCTTCATTGATGTCGCGCGGCGGATGCCCCGGCTCACGCCGCGACGCCGCGGAGGATGGTTCTCCGGCCGCGCTTTTTGCCGCGCGGCGTTTGATGGCGCCCGCGCCATCGGCCTTGCGCCACGCGCCCGCGATCAAAGTGTCGCTTTCATCATAGACGCGCTCTGCGCGCGTAACCTCATGAGATTTGCCCGCGCGCTGCCAGACTTCGATGCGGCGGCGCGCGATCACCTTCTGATCCGACGGGCGGCGCTCTTCAAGCTGAATCACACGATGAGCGGCCTGGCCGGAGGGCGCGGCGATGGCTTCAGCCTGTTGCGCGAGCCTCAACAACTCTTCCGCCACAGGCGGCTTCGTTCTCAGACTTAAGTAGAATAGCGCGGCGACGAGAGTAACTGAGAGCAGGATAGTAAGCGGTAAGGGGCGCAGCCAGCGCCGGATTGCGGATTGCGGATTGCGGTTTGCGGATTGAAGCCATGAGAAGCTCTGCGGCTCATCGGCAGGATGCTTCTCAGATGCGCTAGGCAAAGCGTGATCAGGCGAGGCCAAATCCTCTTCCAATCCGCAATCCGCAATCCGCAATCCGCAATCCGAAGGGTCGCGGTAGACGACACGCAGCGTTGGGCGCGCGCTGCGGAAGCTGGCCGTCACTTCGAGCGTCCGCCCGTCGCTTAAATCCACAACCGCGCGTTGTTCGATGGCTCCGGCGGGCGGCGTCTCGACCGGCTGCACCAACAGGCGCAGTCCCTGCTCGCTCAAGACCTCGATGAAGGCGAGCGGCTCTTCAATATTGACCTTCAAAACCTGCTCGTTGACTTCGGCGTTGACGGACTGCGCGCCGAGGAAGAAGCCGTTGGCCAAGATGCGCAACTCCTTCGGTCTATGCTCGGCGGTCTCCTGCGCGCGGCGGCGGCTGCGTTTGATGAACGATTCGGCTGAAGGTCCGCGCCCTGCGCCTTTGCCGGCGCCACTTTGCGTCCCCGGGCCCGAATCGTCGTCCGCGCGGCGTTGTGAAAGCTGCGTCAGACCGAGCCCTTCACAGATCAGATTGAGGCACCGCTCGCACGCCGCGAAGTGGGCGAGCAACGGGGCTTCAATAGCGCCGCCCGGCTTGGTTTGCCCGACTTGCCAGTTTTGCCCTTTTTTGTAGGTCGCGCGAATCGCTTTAGCGGGCAGGCAATCGCCACGCCGCGAACGGAAGATCTCGGCGCGCAACTCCGCCACCAAATCCAACTGAGGCCGTAAATGTTCTATGCGGGAAGGCGCGAGGGGCTGCGGCCGTTCGGCGATGAAGTGGAGCGAGCCGGGATTCTCCAGATAGCTCCTGGCCTCGCGCCGCGCCTGCCACAGGAAGCGGTCAACATCGTTCCGCGCGCAGCGCGCGATCAGCGCGACCTCGCTGGGAAAGTAGTCGTGAAAGAAGCGCAGGATCAGGATACTCCCGACTTTGGAAGTCTCCATGCGTAAACAGGCGTACCGGCAGATGGCGCGCAAATCATCGCGCGCCCGCAACAGCGCCTGCGCGTCCGCCGTCCGCAGCATGATCTCGGCGGAATCGTACTCTGCAATCGAGACTGTCAGGCGCTGCAACACAGCCGCCTGTCGCTCTTGCGACACGTGTACGTTCCGAAGCATCGCGTAAAGGTAACCATCGAGGTTCTGCACAGGCGGCAGGTCATGGCGCGGGAGCGTGAATTGGATGAATGCGTTGTGCAGCAAATCTTCGGCCCGCTCCTGGTCGCCGCCAGTTAGTTGCAAGGCGAGGCCCAGCAGCCACTCGTAACGCTGGGCGAAGAGTTGTTCTCGATCCAATGCTGTTCTTTGCGGCTCGATCATCTCTACTTACATAGTCGAAGAAATATGGCCGAATCTTTGGCGCTGGTTCGAGGTTGACTCCGAGTTTTTCGCGAATGGGCGGGAATCGCGGGCCAATGGCTATTATCAGCCGTGAATGCAACAGGAATTTTTCGACACTCAATCAAAGCGCAATGCCGTCAGCGGATCGGTCTTCGCCGCGCGACGCGCCGGGATCCAGCAGGCGACCATTGCCGTGGCCGCCAGCAGCGCCGGCGCAACCGCGAAGGTCAGCGGGTCAATCACGCCAACGCCGTAGAGTAGGCTCTTCATCAACTGCGCCATCGCAAGCGCGGCGATCAGACCGATCGCGACGCCGGTCAGCGTCAACTTCAAGCCTTCTCCCAGAACCATCTTCAACACGTCCGGAACTTGGGCGCCGAGCGCCATTCGCACGCCGATTTCGCGCGTCCGCTGCGAGACCGCGTATGACATCACGCCGTAAATTCCAACCGCGGCCAGCGCCAGCGCCAGCCCCGCGAAGAGCGCGAAGAGCGCGCCCGCCAGCCGTTGCTGCCAGATCGTATTGAGAACGCGCTGTTCCATCGTCCGTATGTCGAAGACCGATTGTTCGGGATCGACCTTCCATACTGCCCGCTTGACGGCCTCGGCCAGCGTGAGCGGATCGACCTTCGCGCGCACCGCGAGATAGCTTTCGGGCGAGAACTCCTGTGACGTTGTACTGGCTGACGAGGAATGACGCGAAGCCTTCGAACAGGCGGGCCTGTTTGTTGAGGTCTTCGACTTCGAGCAGCGAAAGCTTCCCACTCTCGGCGCCCCGCTGCGACATCACGCGC
>Ga0075421_100003327_pt1 | contig 19221 bp, 4 predicted proteins | sample SoiMetdeltSBSDD5_FD_75292 | JGI IMG/M metagenome (GOLD analysis project Ga0075421, IMG submission 75292) | Bulk soil microbial communities from a Populus tree surrounding site in Tennessee, USA - Soil MetaG P. deltoides SBSDD5 | ecosystem: Environmental > Terrestrial > Soil > Tree plantation... | reverse complement strand
AGAGGTCTGCGTCGTGACCCCTCCTCGTGCTGTCTCGACCTTCCCCGCAAGCGGCCGCAGGTGAACTCGAGGGAGTCGCCGTGTGGGCTGTGCCCGATCAGCACTCGATGCCCGAGCCTGCTCGTCCGCATATTGCCGGCGCTTCGGATCTGAGCGGGGTGTGACGGCGCAGTAGCCGGGAACCTCGGGGTATGCCACGACCTGCGGCACGTCGTGCCGGACCCGCTGGAGTTCCCGAGCGTTCTCCCGGACTTCGGCCGATGCGACCAGCTCGACCAGCATCAAGGCTTCATCGAGAGCCCGATAGGTCCCGAGAACCTCAGCCATCGCTTCGTCGTATGGTGCAAGGTCCGGTTCACCGCTCTCAGACACCTGCAGCTCAACGCCCTGCATCGCTTCGACCAGCGCCCGATCCGCAAGCGAGTAGCGGGCGAAGCACCGGTAGAAGTTCGCGTAGGTCTCCCTACGGTCCGCATGAAGCTGGGCACGGTGCGCCTCCAGAAACTCAAGCTGCCGGAGTTCTCGCTCGTGACCCATACGACGGCGCTCGTACGAAATAGGTAGGTCGCTACCGATCCGCCCGGGCCCGGAGCTTGCTTGGGTCGGGGGGTGGCCGAGCGGGACGAGCACGACGAGCGCGGCGGGAGCGACGAGCGCGACGAGCGCGACGAGTTGGGCGACCTGCCCGAGGCGTACGCGCTGGCGCTGGTCCTGCACGGCGAGGGCCTCGACGAGGCCGCCATTGCCCACGCGCTGCAGATCGAGGTGAAGTCGGTGGCCCCGATGCTCACGCTGGCCCGCGCCAAGCTGGCCAACCTCGAGCCGCGCCCCGAGGGCGACGGCGAGGGATGAACCCGGTCACGGGCGGCACCGGCGGCCCGAGCGGCCCGGGTGGCGGGCCCGGCGCGGCGGGCGCGGCCGGCGGGTGGCGGCCCGAGGGCGACGGCGGCGCTGCGGCTCGATCGCCGTCGCCCTCGACCGCTCCACCCCCGGGATCCGGCGGCGATCCGGCGTTCGCGGTGACCCCGCCGGCCATCAGCCTGCCCAAGGGGGGCGGCGCCATCGGGGGGATCGGCGAGAAGCTCACGGCCAACCCCGTCACCGGCACCGCCTCGCTGTCGGTGCCGCTGGCCGTGTCGCCCGGCCGGTCGGGCTTCGGGCCCGACCTGGCGCTGGGCTACGACTCGGGCACCGGCAACGGTCCCTTCGGCCTGGGCTGGCAGCTGTCGCTGCCGGCCATCGCCCGCAAGACCGACAATGGCCTGCCCCGCTACCGCGACGCCGAGGAGTCCGACGTCTTCGTGTTGGCCGGCGCCGAGGACCTGGTGCCGGTGCTCGACCCCGCCACCGGGCGGCGGCCCCCGCCCACCCGCTGCCGCACCTACGGCCGTGACTTCCTGGTCGATCGGTACCGGCCCCGCGTCGAGGGCCTGTTCGCCCTGATCGAGCGGTGGACCCGCGCCGACGACCCGGCCGACGTGTTCTGGCGGACGATCAGCGGCGACAACGTCACCACCTGGTACGGCCGCACCGCCGACAGCCGGGTGGTCGACCCCGCCGACCCGCGCCGGATCTTCCAGTGGTCGATCTGCCAGCGCCACGACGACCAGGGCAACGTGGCCGAGTACGGCTACGCCCGCGAGGACGGGCGCGGGGTCGACCGGTCGCGGAGCAACGAGTCCCACCGCACCCCGGCGGGCCTGGCCGCCAACACCTACCTCAAGCGGGTCCGCTACGGGAACGCGGTGCCGTTCCTGCCCACGATGGCGGCGGCGGGCACCGCCTGGGCCACCCCCGACCAGCTGACCGGGCAGGCGTGGATGTTCGAGGTCGTGCTCGACTACGGCGACCACCGCGCCGCCGTCCCGGTGCCCGACGCCGACTGGCCGGTGCGGGCCGATCCCTTCTCGTCGCACCGGGCCGGGTTCGAGGTGCGGACGCTGCGGCTGTGCCGCCGGGTGCTGATGTTCCACCACTTCCCGGGGGTGGCCGGGGTGGGGGCCGACTGCCTGGTGCGGTCGACCGACCTGACCCACCGCCAGCCCACGGCGGCGGCGACCGATCCGCGTGAGCCGGGCTACGCGGTGCTCACATCGGTGGTGCACCGGGCCTACCGGCGCCGCCCGGCGCCGCAGGTGGGCTACGACGACCGCCAGCACCCGCCGCTGACCTTCACCTACCGCGAGCCGGCGATCGACCCGACCGTGCGCACGCTGCCCCCCGAGGCGGTGGAGAACCTGCCGGTCGGCCCCCAGGGCCCCGGCTACCGGTGGGTCGACCTCGACGGCGAGGGACTCTCGGGCGTGCTCACCGAGCAGGGCGGGGCCTGGTACTACAAGGCCAACCGGGGCGACGGCCGGTTCGGCCCGCTGCGGACCGTGGCCCGGGTGCCGGCGATGGCCGACCTCGGCTCCGGCCGCCAGCAGCTCGTCGACCTGGCCGGCGACGGCTCGCTCGACCTGGTCGACCTGGCCGGTCCCGCCCCGGGCTTCCACGAGCGCGACGCCGACTCCGCCGACGGGTGGAGCCGCTTCGTGGCCTTCCGGTCGCGGCCCAACCTCGCCGGGGACGAGCCCAACCTGCGCTTCGTCGACCTCACCGGCGACGGCCGGAGCGACGTGCTCGTCACCGAGGACCAGGTGCTGACCTGGTACGGCTCGCTCGCCGAGGACGGCTTCGGTCCGGCCGAGCGCACCGCCACCCCGGGGGACGACGAGGAGGGGCCCCGGGTGGTGTTCGCCGACGGTACCCAGACCGTGCTGCTGGCCGACATGTCGGGCGACGGCCTCGCCGACCTGGTGCGGGTGCGCAACCACGACGTCTGCTACTGGCCCAACCTGGGCTACGGCCGGTTCGGGGCCAAGGTGGCCCTCGCCAACCCGCCGACGTTCGACCACGACGACCTGTACGACCCGGGCCGGGTGCGGCTGGCCGACGTCGACGGCAGCGGACCGGCCGACATCGTCTACCTCGGGGGCGACGGCGCCCGCATCTACCTCAACCGGTCGGGCAACAGCCTCAGCGACGCCCTGACCGTGCCCCTGCCGGTGGCCGTGGGCCGCGCCGGCGCCGAGATCCAGGTGGCCGACCTGCTCGGGGAGGGCACCGCCTGCCTGGTGGGCAGCTCGCACCTGCCGGCCGACGCCGGCCACCCGGTGCGCTACGTGCGGTTGCTGGCCGACAAGCCCCACCTGCTGGTCGGGGTGGACAACGGCCTGGGCGGCCGCACCGAGATCGAGTACACGCCCTCGACCCGGTTCTACGTGCAGGACCAGGAGGCGGGAACCCCGTGGGCCACGCGGCTGCCGTTCCCGGTCCACTGCGTCAGCCGGGTGACCGTGCGTGACAAGTGGCGGGGCACCGCGTTCTCGAGCACGTACAGCTACCACCACGGCCACTTCGACGGCGCCGAGCGCGAGTTCCGGGGTTTCGGCCGGGTCGAGCAGGTCGACGTCGAGGACTACGGAACGTTCGCGGCCGGCAACCCCGACAGCCCCTTCGTGACCCGCGACCGCACGCTCTACCAGCCGCCGGTCAAGACCGTCACCTGGTACGACACCGGCGCCGTCCCCGACCGCGGGCAGCTGGCGGCGCAGGTCGCGGCCGAGAGCTTCACCGCCCGCTACCGGGTCACCGGCTTCACCGAGAAGCCGACCGATCCGCCGCCGGGGTCAGGGCCGGCGTCCCCGACCGGCCTGTCCGACGGCGAGTGGCGGGAAGCGGCCCGGGCCGGCAAGGGCCGGATGCTGCGCCAGGAGACCTACGAGCTGGCCGTCGACGACGACGCCGGGCCCGCCCCCGACCGGCCCCCCGTCCGCCTGTGGTCGGTGGCCACCCGGGACCACCAGGTCGAGGTGGTCCAGCCCCGGGGGACCAACCGCCACGCGGTGTTACTGGTGACCGGGCGCGAGGCGCTGTCCTACCAGCACGACCTGGCGTTGCCCGCGCCCGGCGGGGCGGTGGAGCCCGATCCCCGGATCACCCACACGCTGCTGCTGCGCCACGACGACCACGGCAACCCCCAGCAGTCGGTGGCCGTCGGGTACGGGCGGCTCCGCCCCGGCCGGCCCGACGGCCTGCCGGCGACGCTGCTCGCGGCCGACGACCAGCGGATCACCTCGGCGCAGGCGCAGCAGCACGTCGCCTACACCGAGACCCGGTACACCGACGATGTGGTGGTCCCGGGACCGGCGGCGGCCGGCACCACCAGCGCCGTCCGCCACCACCGCACCCGGCTGGGCTACCAGACCAGGACCTACGAGATCACCGGGCTGACCACCGGCGGCCCCGCCTACTTCGACGTCGCCCGGCTGCGGCGCCACGCCCTGAGCGCCGACCCGCTCTACCCGCCGGTCAGCCCCGCCGGCCAGGCCGCGATCGCGGTGGGCCAGGTCGAGTACCACGAGCCGCCGCCGGCCACCGGACCCACCCGGCGCCTGGTCCAGCACGCCCTGGCCCGGTACCGGCAGGACGAGGACGGAATCGCCCAGCCCAACGCGGCCCACCCGCTCGGCCGCCACGGTCCCCGGGGCCTCGGCTACGAGGACTACCGGCTCGCCACGACCGGGGCCCTGCTCGACGCGGTGTTCCGGGAGGTCGACCCGGTCACCGGGGCCGTCGACCACAAGCTGGCCTGGACACTCGAGCCCGGTGGCCCCCCGGTCCGCGACCTGCTCACCGACCCGGCCACCAGCGGCTACGTGGCCGGCACCACCCTCGACCCCTCGCTCACCGACCAGCTGTGGATCGCCTCCGGCCGGGCCGGCTACGCCGCCGACGCGGCCGCCACCTTCTACCGGCCCGAGGAGTACACCGACCCGTTCGGCCACGTCACGACGCTGAGCTACGACAGCCGGAACCTGTTCGTCGAGTCGGGCACCGATGCCGGGGGCAACACCGTGCGGGTGGCGGCCTTCGACTTCCGTGTCCTGGCCCCGCGGGAGCTGGTCGACCCCAACGGCAACCACGCCGAGGTGGCCTTCGACATCCTCGGCCAGGTCGTGGCGGCCGCCACCAAGGGCAAGCCGCAGGCGGGGGGCGGATGGCAGGGCGACGACCTCGACGGGCTCACGCCGGCGCTGGCCGACCCCGAGCCCGCCGAGGTCCAGGCGTTCAGCGTGGCCACCACCTTCGACGAGAGCACCGCCCGCCGGTGGCTGGGCCGGGCCACCACCCGGTTCGTCCACCACTTCGGCGAACGCCGCGACCCGGTCACCGGGGCCGTCACCTGGGCCCAGGCCATGGCCGGCGCCTGCGCCATCGCCCGCGAGCAGCACGCCGGCGCCCTGCCGGCGGGCACCGACAGCCCCCTGCAGGTCGCCCTGGCCTGCTCGGACGGGGCCGGCGCCGGGCTCATGACCAAGGTCAGGGCCGAGCCCGAGCAGCCCGGCGGCGACCCCCGCTGGGTGGTCGACGGCCTGACCGTGGTCAACAACAAGGGCCTGCCGGTCAAGCGGTACGAGCCGGTCTTCACCGACGACTTCGGTGCGCAGCTGCCCACGGCCGAGGGCGTCACCGCCGTCCTCTACTACGACGGCGCCGGCCGGCTGGTGCGCACCGAGCACCCGGACGGCGCCGTGAGCCGGGTCGAGCCGTCGCCCTGGTGCCTCCGCGCCTTCGACCGGAACGACTCGGTGCTGACCAGCCCCTGGTACCGGAACCTGGGCCGCGACCAGCTCGACCCGGCCGCCACCCTGCCCCGCGACCTGGCCGGCGTGGTCACCGCCGACCCCGACCAGCGGGCCGGTTGGCTGGCCGCCCGTCACGCCGGCACCCCGTCGATCTCGGTGCTCGACAGCCTCGGCCGCCCGGTGGTCGCCCTCGTCCACGACCGGGTCGAGGACCCCACGGGCGACCTGACCTACGACGGCCGCCAGTGGCGCGACCAGTTCCACGCCAGCCACACGCACCTCGACGCCGAGGGCAAGGCCCTGTGGATCCGCGACGCCCGGGGCAACCTCGTGGTGCAGCACCTGGTGCCGCCCCGGCCGACCGGCACCCCCGGCGACACCGTGCCGGCCGGCACCGTGCCCGGCTACGACATCGCCGGCAACCTGCTCTTCCAGCACGGGATGGACGCCGGCAGCCGGTGGCTGCTGCCCGACGCCGCGGGCCGGCCCCTGCTGACCTGGGACGCCAACGATCGCCCGGCCGAGGCCGGCGAGACTGGGCCCCGGGTGCGCGAGGGCCGCCTCGCCCACGTGCGCTACGACGCCCTGCACCGGCCGGTCGAGCAGTGGCTGCGGATCGGCGACGGGCCGCGAGTGCTGGTCGAGGTGTCCGAGCACCTCGACACCGCCGGCCTCGGCGCCGCCGCGCTGGCCGCCGCCCGCGACCGCAACCTCGTGGGCCAGCGGGTCCGCCACCACGACCCCAGCGGCCGCGACACGGTCGAGCGGGTCGGCCTCGACGGCGCCGTCGAGGAGGTCACCCGCACCCTGGTCGCCGACCCCACCGCCGCCGTTGTCGACTGGGACGTCGCCGACCGCGCCGCCCTGCTCGAGCACGACGCCGCGACCGGCGCCCTCGAGACCTTCCGCCAGATCACCGAGCACGACGCCCTGGGCCGGCCGACCACGATCTACAACTGGCACCGCGACCGCCCGGCCGAGCCGGGCCGGAGCGACCGGGTGGCGGTGCTGGTCCCCCGCTACAACGAGCGGGGCCTGCTGGTGGCCGAGGAGCTGCACGTCCGGGCGACCAAGCAGACCGGCGCCGACGGGCGGCGCACCTTCGCCCCCGACCCGGCCCCCGGCGCCGGCCGGTCGGTGGCGGCCATCAGCCGCACCACCTGGAACGCCAAGGGCCAGAAGCTCACCGTCGAGCGGGGCAACGGCACCAGCACCCGGTACACCTACGACCCGGCCAGCTTCCGCCTGGTCCACCTGTACACCCGGCGCGCCGCCACGTTCACCGACGACTGCGCCGGCGCCACCGGTCCCGACGCGGCCCGGCCGGCCCGCCCCTGCGGCGTGCAGAACCTGCACTACACCTACGACGCCGTCGGCAACGTCACCCACGTCCACGACGACGCCCAGGACACCATCTGGTTCGCCAACCAGCAGGTCGAACCGAGCGCCGACTACGCCTACGACGCGCTCGACCGGTTGACCGAGGCCGCCGGCCGCGAGAACGCCGTGGCCGTGGGCCCCCCGGCGCCCGCCCCCGGGCCGTGGCCGGCCGGCGGGTTCCCTTCGCCCGACGCCACCCGCCGCTACACCGAGCGCTACCGCTACGACCCCGTCGGCAACATCGAACAGGTCCGGCACGAGGCCACCGGGGGCAACTGGACCCGCAACCACCAGGTCGCGGCCGACAGCAACCGGCTGGTCCGCACCTGGTACGGCTCCGCCGACTGGGACCACACCGCCGGCCCCCAGCGCACCGGGCACCGCCACGACGAGCACGGCAACCTGCTCAATCTGAGCGCCACCGCGCCGGGCCTCGACCTGCGCTGGGACTGGCGCGACGCCGTCGCTGCCGCCGACCTGGTCGGCGGCGGCTGGGCCTTCCACCAGTACGGGCTCGACCGCCAGCGCACCCGCAAGCGCCTGGAGCGCAACGGCACCACCGAGGAGCGCATCTACCTGGGCGGCTACGAGCGCTACCGCCGCTGGGTGGGCACCACCCTGGTGGAGGAGATCGAGTCGACCCACCTGTTCGAGGGCCACCAGCGGGTGCTGCTGCTCGACGACGTCCTCACCTCCGACCGCGCCGCCATCGACGACCGCACCCTGTTCCGCTACCAGTACGGCAACCACCTGGGCTCGGTGGGCACCGAGCTCGACGCCGCCGCCCAGGTCATCTCGTATGAGGAGTACCACCCCTACGGGACGACCGCCTACCGGCGGGCCAGCACCGCGGTCGAGGCGCCGCCCCGCCGCTACCGCTACACCGGCATCGAGCACGACGACGAGACCGGCCTCGACTACCACGGCGCCCGCTACCGCGCCCCGTGGCTGGCGCGGTGGGTGAGCCCCGATCCCGCCGGGCTGGTCAACGGGCCCAACCTCTACCAGTACGTCACCGGCAACCCGGTGCGGTTGCAGGACCCCACGGGGCTCGCGGGCGACGACGACGAGATCACGTTCACCACCACCAGCCCGATGCGGCGGGTGGAGATGGCCCCCCACGTCGACGAGCAGATCGCGGTCAAGGGCGACAAGGCCGGGGGCGTGGCCGGCTCGCCGTCCGACATCGCCAACAAGAACTTCAAGGACCCCCGGACCAACTCCCAGTCGAAGAGCAACTTCGTCAGCAACGAGCCGGCCAACCCCCGGCCGCGGGTGTCGGCGGCCAAGGATCCCGTGGCCGCCGGGAACCGGCTGCTCACCGGCAGCTTCGACGAGGTCGAGGAGATGCACCCCCTGGCCGCCGACGCCACGGCGCGGACCAAGGTGGGGGAGCGCACCAACGCGATCCTGCGCGACAACATGAAGGCCGACAAGGACATCCGGGCGGCCAACGCCGCGGTCGGCATCAACCCCGACACGCTGACCGCCGAGAACCCGCCCGGGGTGCAGCAGTTCCCCAAGTCGGGCAACGTGCACCTGTCGCCCAACGACGCCGACGTCGACGCGGCCACCGGCAAGGTGGCCGAGGGCCCCAACACCGCCGCCGCCCGGGCCCGGGCCGAGGCCAAGGCGGCACCCCCGCCGCCCCCGGCCCCGCCCCCGCCGCCGCCCCCCGCTCCCGAGGCCGACCCGGCCCCCCAGCCGGCTCCCGCGAAGGCGGCCCCGTCGGGGGGCTCGGGCTCCGGCTCGACCTCCGGCTCGGGATCGAGCTCGGGCTCGGGCGGGTCCCGCAGCTCGGGCGGCACCGGGGCCATGACCCGGTCCATCGGGTCCACGACGTCGGCCGTGGTGAAGAACGTCGTCCCCGGCGTGGTCGAGGCCGAGCTGGGCCTGCTCGGCGCCGCCTACTACGCCCACAAGTTCACGGTCACGGCCCGGCTGGTGTCGCCGCTGATGACGGCGTCGGAGGCCGTCCCCATCGTGGGCGGCGGGCTGGTGGCCGGGGCCATCGGCGGGAACCTCTACGAGAACGCAGCCCGGAGCATGGGCGCCGGCAACACCGTGGCCAAGGGCTCGGGACTGGCCGGGGCGGTGCTGACCGGCGCGGCGGTGGGTGCGCTCATCGGCGCCCCCACCGGCATCGGGGCACCCATCGGCGCCGTCATCGGCGGCGTCGCCGGCCTGGTCGGCTACGGGCTGAGCCAGTGGCTGTGACCGAGAATGTCGCAAGAGATCTCCATAATGCACTGAGATGAACAAAAGCGCATGAGAGAGCGGGTAGACCAGTGAGACCGATAGCCCCCACGCAGAGGATCGGATCGACCGGGCCCGAGGTGGCCGCGCTGCAGGAAGCCCTGCTGCGGCTGATCGTCGAGAAGGTCATCCGGGCGCTCGACCCGCCCAACCAGCCCACCGCCGAGCAGCTGAAGGCCCTCACCGAGCAGGTGCGGGGCGAGCAGGCCGACGGCGTCTTCGGTGACGCCACCGGGCAGCTCGTCCGCTGGTTCCAGATCCAGAACGGGCTGGGCGACGGGCTCGACGGCGTCGTCGAGGAGCGCACCGCCGACCGGCTCAACGAGATCCTGCGGGCCCTGGGCCTGCTCGACGACGAGCCGACCGACCCGCCCGATCCGACTGACCCCGACACGGTGTTCACCGTGGCCGGGCACGTCGAGGGCAGCCGCCCCGGGCTGGTGGTGCGGGCCTTCGACCAGGACTTCCGCACCGAGCAGCCCATGGGCGACGGGCCCATCCGCACCGACGGCCGCTACGAGGTGCGCTACACGGCCGCGCAGTTCTCCCACGCCGAGAAGGGCACGGCCGACCTGCGGGTGGCGGTGGTCGACGACGGCGGCAACGAGCTGGTCTCGTCCGACGTGGTGTTCAACGCCGGGCCGACCGTCGAGATCGACCTGGTGGTGCCGGCCAACGGCGACGGCGGTCCGACCGAGGTCGAGCGCCACCTCGCCGTGCTGGCCGAGGTGATGGAGGGCGTTTCGCTGCTCGAGGTGGCCCGGGGTGCGCCCGCGCAGCGCCAGCGCGACGTCGACTTCCTGGCCGCCGACACCGGCATCGCCCGCGACCACGTGGCCGGGCTGGTGCTGGCGTTCGAGCTGTCGGCGCCCGACGACGGCGCGCCGCGTCCCCGGCCCGAGGTCTTCTACGGCTGGCTGCGGCGCGACCTCCCCGGCGACTGGGACGCTCTGCTGGCCCTGCCCACCACCACCCTGCGGGCCGCGCTGGTGTCGGCCGTCGATCAGCGCATCGTGCCCCGCTGGGTGCTCGACCAGCTCGACGCCACCATCGGGCAGCTGCCCAACCCCGACCGCGGTGACCTCGACGGGCTGCTCGCCGCGGCGGCGTGGCCCGCCGACCGGGTGGGCGCGGTGCTGGCCCACGTCGACGGCCTCGACGCGGTGTCCGACGAGACCCTGGGCCGGCTGGTCGACGACCGCACCCTGCGGCCGACCGAGGCCCAGCAGCTGGGTCTGTCGGTGTCGCTCCACCGCCTGGGCGACGGGGCGCCGGCGCTGGTGGGCACCATGCTGCGCACCGACTTCCCGGCCGTGCCGGGCAAGCGCCTGCGCCAGGTGCGCGACCTGGCCGTGCTCGAGCCCGACGACTGGCAGCGGTCGCTGAAGGCGGCGGGCATCGACCCGCCGGCGGGCACCACCGCCGCCGACCACGCCCGCGGCCTGGCCCTGCAGGCCGCCGGGGCCTTCCCCGACGCGGCCTTCCGGTCGCGCGCCGCGGCGCTGCCCGCGGGGCTCGACGACGCCGCCCGCCGGATGCAACCGGTGTTCGAGCGCAACCCCGACGCGCTCACCACCGCCTTCGACGACCTCGACCTGGAGGGGATCCCCGACCGCGACCGCGCCGCCCTCCGCCCGGCCCACACCACGCTGCGGAACCTGGCCCACGATCACCCCGGGCTGGGCCTGGCCGGCGTCTTCGCGGCGTCGCCGGGGGCCGAGGCGGCCAAGACCGCCACCCGCCTGGTGGGCCGGCTGGCCGACGTGCTGGCCCGCAACCCCGACGTCGACCTGCTGGCGCTCGACTACCTGCCCGGCAGCCTCGACGTGGCCGCCCTCGACTTCGGCGACATGCCGGCCGCCGACCGCGACCTGGTGCTGGCCGACCTGCGGGCCAGCCAGCGGGTCCACTCGGTCACCCTCAACCCGATCGTGTCGCAGCAGGTGAAGCGGGCCGGCATCCACTCGGCGTCGGCCATGGCCATGCAGACCCCGTTGCAGCTGGCGGCGACGCTGGGCGTGTCGCAGGCCGAGGCCCGCGCCTACCACGGGCGGGCCCTCGAGCGGGCCAACGCCGCCGCCCTCGACTGGTTCCGCCTCTACGAGGAGGCCCGCGACCACACGACCACGCCGGTGAGGGCCATCCCCTCGCGCCACCAGTTCTTCCACCGGCTCACCGGTTTCCGGCAGCTCTTCGAGGACCAGCCGTGGTGCGCCTGCGACGACTGCCAGTCGGTGCTGAGCCCGGCGGCCTACCTGGTCGACCTGCTGCACTACATCGAGCGCTGGATCCTGGCCGAGAGCTTCGCCGGGCCGGCCGCCACCCACCCCCTCCACCTGGAGCGGCGCCGCCCCGACCTGTGGGACCTCGAGCTGACGTGCGCGGCCACCAAGACGTCCGTGCCCACCCTCGACATCGTCAACGAGGTGCTCGAGCGGTACCTGATCGACGTCCGCCCCGACGGGGTGGCCCTGGCCGACGCCGCCGCGGTCCACGCCTTCCTGGCCGACCAGGAGGGCGCGCTGAACCTGCCCTTCACCCTGCCGCTCGAACGCCTGCGGGTGCTGCTCGAGCACTTCGGCGTGACCCGCCACGACGTGGCCCGGGCCCTGCGGACCACCCCGGCCGTGCAGGCCCGCGCCGCACTCGACCTGTCGACCCGCGAGTACGCCCTCGTCACCCAGCCCCGCACCGACGGCGCCTACCTCGGCCGGCTGTTCGGGCTGGGGGGCTCGGCCAACACCACCGGGCCCGACGCCGTCGTCCCGCCGGTCGAGCTGACCGGGCTGCTGGGCGCCACCGGGCTGACCCACGGCGACCTGGTGACCCTGCTCGAGGCCCGGTTCGTCAGCCGCGACGGCTCGACCGTGGCTCCGGTCGACGTGGTCCTCGAGAAGAGCCCCGGCGCCGTCCAGAACGACACCGAGCGGGTCCACAACCTGACCGTGCGCCGGCTCGACCGGCTCCACCGCTTCTTCCGGCTGTGGCGCAAGCTGCCGTGGACGATCGACGAGCTCGACCTGGTCGTCGAACGGCTGGGCGGCGGCGCCACCCCGGCCGTGATCGCGGCGCCGGCCACCAGCTCGGCCCGGGGGACCCTCGAGCGCATCGTCGACCTGCTCGACCTGGCCGCCCGGTGGGAGCTGCCGGTCGACGAGCTGCTCGCAATAGTCGACACCATCCCCCTGGTGGGGCTGCGCCAGGCCCCGCCGCTGTTCGACCGGCTGTTCAACCCGGCACCGTTCGTGGCCCGCGACGGCCGGTGGCCGCCCGCGGCCGCGGTGCGCTTCAGCCACCCCGGCTGGGCCCGGCGCACCGGTCCGGGTGGGGGAGCGCCCGGCACCTCGTCGCCCCCGGACAACACGCTCACCCGGCTGCTGGCCGGCCTCCAACTGTCGGACCAGGACTTCGTCGAGCTGGTCGCCGGGCTCACCGGCGTCGCCGCCCTCGACCACCGGCCGGCCACCGCCACCGCCGACGAGAGCATCGTGCTGTCGCGGGCGTCGCTCGACGCCCTCCACCGCCACGCCCGGCTGCGGGCCCTGCTCGGCGTGCCGGTCCGCGACTTCCTCGATCTGCTGAGCCTGGCCACCCCGGCCGGCGCGCTGGCGACCGTCGACGACGTCGTGGCCGTGGCCGACCTGGCGGCCTGGCAGGAGACCAGCGGGTTCGGCGTCGCCGAGCTGCGCGCCCTGGTGCCCCGCAACCCGGCGGGCGGAGTGCTCGGCATCGGCGACCCCGAGCTGGTGGCCCGGGTCGACGCCATCGTGGCCGCCGTCGACCCCGCCCGCCTCGCGCTCGAACCCGATCCCCTGCACGTGCTCGACGTAGCCATCGGCGACATTGCGGAGCGGCCGGCCGACGTGGTGGCGCGGCTGCGCCAGCTCGCCGACCCGCTCGACGCCGCGGCCCGGGCCGCGGTGGTCCGGGCCCTGCAGGGCACCGGCAGCACGGCCGACACCACCCGGCTGCGCGCCCTGGTCATGGCCACGCTGCGGCACCAGGTGCTGTTCCGGAACCCGGTGTTCGACGTCCGCAGCCTGACCTTCGTCGGCCTGCACCCCGAGGTCTTCTTCGGATCGACCGCCGCCGGCCCGACCGCCACGGGACCGGCGGCGGTCACCCTGGCCGTGGTGCGCAATGTGGTCGCCTACGCGGCCCGGGCGGGGGCCTCGGATGCGGGCTTCACCACCGAGGCGGCCGCGGTCGACCGCGACGCGCTCGAGGCCGCGGTGCTCGACCCCGGCGCCGCCGACCCCGGGGCGGTGGCCGCCGTGCTGCGCATCGACGCCGCGGCGGTGGCCGCGCTGCGGCCCCACCTGCCGCTGCCGGCCGACCCGTTCGCGGCGCTCGACGCCCTGGCCCGGGGCCTCGAGCTGACCGGGCTGCTGGGCGTGAGCGGCGAGACGCTGGCCCGGATGACCACCGAGTCGTCCACCCCGGCCACCACGTTCGCCGCCCTGTCGCGGGCGGCCGAAGACGTGTTCGGGGCCTTCCGGGCCAAGTACCGCAGCGAGGCCACGTTCCGCGAGAAGGTCGAGCCCTACGAGGACGAGCTGCGGGGCCGGCGCCGCGACGGGCTGGTGGCGTACATCACCCACCGCTGGCCCGAGCCGTTCGTCGACGCCGACGCGCTCTACCAGTACTTCCTGATCGACGTGCAGGTCGGCGGCTGCGCCCGCACCACCCGGGTGGTGGCGGCGATGTCGAGCCTGCAGCTCTACGTCGAGCGGGTGCTGATGAACCTCGAGCGCAGCGACGACTGGGACGGCCGGGTGCCCCCGCAGACCGGGGTCTACGCCCGCTTCTCCGACGCCCGCCGCCGGGGCGAGTGGTGGTGGCGCAAGCAATTCCGGGTGTGGGAGGCCAACCGGAAGGTCTTCCTCTACCCCGAGAACTACATCGAGCCCGAGCTGCGCGACGACAAGACGCCCCTGTTCACCGAGCTCGAGGACTCGCTGCTGGTGCAGCGCATCGACGGTGCCACCGTGGGCGACGCCTACACCTCGTACCTGTCGGGCTTCGACGAGCTGGCCCGGCTCAAGGTGGCCGGCACCTTCTACGACCAGGCCAACCGCACCCTGCACCTGTTCGGAGTGACCCAGGACGACGCCCCTGTCTTCTACTACCGGAGCCTGACCGAGCGGGGCACCGCGGCCAAGCCGCAGCCGCCGCTGTACTCGGGCTGGCAGCGGCTCGGCCTGCAGATCCCCGCCCGCAAGGTGTCGCCCATCCTGTTCGAGGGTCGGCTGTACCTGTTCTGGGTCGAGACCGCCACGCGGCCCGTGAGCACGCTCAAGGACGGGGGCTCCGAGTTCAGCGGCTACCGCCACACGGTGCGCGTCAAGTACTCGATGCTGCGGCTCGACGGCCGGTGGAGCGCCCCGCAGCTGGTCCACATGGAGCAGGCCGACGGCATCGGCGACGCCCGCATCGTCGAGGACCCCCTCGACACGCAGGTCATCGACGGCATGAAGGCCGAGCGCAAGCAGAAGGAGGAAGACCTCGTCACCGCCAAGGGCAAGGTGACCGAGGCCGACGCGGCGTGGGGCAAGGCCGACAAGGAGTGGCGCGACGCCGTCACCAGCCGCGACGCCAAGAAGAAGACCTTCTTCGACCTCTTCCCTCTCGGGGTCATGCCCGTCGATCCGACCGGCATCTCGATCGCCATCTGGGCGGGGCTGCTCGCCGACTGGCAGCTCGCCGTGACCAACGAGCGGAACCGCTTCGAGGCGCGGCGCCTGGCCGACGACGCCCTCCGCAACGCGGTGAACCACCGCCAGCAGCTCGACGACCGGATCGCCGTGCTCACCGCCGCCATCGACGCCGAGGTGGTGCGGGTGCGGTGGGACAAGAGCAGCCGCGACCACAAGGACGCGCTCGACAGCTACCGGCCCCAGGGCTGGGAGTGGGACCGCGTCTACCCCGACGCCTACCGGGTGGGCACCGGGACGGCCGCCCGCGACGCCCTGCGCCTCATGCTGGTGCCGCGCAACCCACCCGAGCTGACCACCACCGATCCCGCGGTGGTGACCGGCATCGCGGCCCGGCCCATCCGCTCCGGCGACCTCGACGTCGCCACCGCCGTGCTGCGCGAGATGTCGACCGGCGAGACCGCCACCCTGCGGTGGGGGACGCGGCTCAACTGGTCGGCGGGCACCGTGCGGTCGCTGGTCGACACGGCCATGGCCTACGACGGGCAGCAGTTCTTCGCCGACGCGCTGTGGCTCGAGCGGCCCGCCACGCCGGGCCAGACCGTCGGCCACGCCCCGCTCACGGCTGAGGTGCAGGCGGTCAACGGCTGGCCCGGTTCGGCGATCGTCGAGGTGAGCGGCGACGCGGTGTGGATGCGGCAGGCCGGCGGGGCCGGCGCGTCGGGTGCGACCGGCTACGCCGGGCTGCGGCTGAGCACCTCGCTCACCCGGTCGCTGGCCCGGGAGTTCTGGCGCGACGGCCCCCGCAGCCTGCTCGACCCCCTGTTCCAGCTGGGGCTGACCGAGGCTCGCTCCACGATCAGCCCGGTGGCCGGCCAGAGCGACCCCAAGCGGGCCAACCCGCTGCACCCCGACAACCCGTTCCTCACCTACTACCGCGAGACGTTCTTCCACATCCCGTTCCTGATCGCCGACCACCTCAACGGCCAGCAGGACTTCTCCGGGGCCCAGAGCTGGTACCACCACGTCTTCGACCCCACCGCGGCCGACGGCGAGCCGTGGCGCTTCCGCTCGTTCCGGGTGCCCGATCTGCTCACCACCTCGCTCAAAGACCTGCTGACCAAGGAGCAGGCGCTGGAGGCCTACCGGAACGACCCGTTCAGCCCCCACGCCATCGCCCGGGTGCGGGGCGGTACCTACCAGAAGACGATCGTGATGAAGTACGTCGACAACCTGCTCGACTGGGGCGACGCGCTGTTCGGCCAGTTCACGACCGAGTCGCTCAACGAGGCCACGATGCTCTACGTCATGGCCCGCGAGATCCTGGGGCCCCGGCCGGCCGAGCTGGGCTCGTGCCTGGCCGAGGGGGCGCCCCGGAACTACCGCAGCATCCGGGCCGGGCTGACCGACGTCAGCGACTTCCTGGTCGAGCTGGAGACGCCGCCGGCGCCGGCGGTGCTCAACCACCGCCCGGCCGCGGCCGAGGCCGGGGTGCTGGTGATCGACGTAGGGGCCAAGGTGACGCAGTTCGCCCAGGCCCAGGTCCGCACCCTGGGGTTGGCCCGCGGGGCCGCCGGCTTCGGTCCCGGCGACGGGTTCGATCCCGGCGCCGGGGAGGGCCTCGGGCTCGGCTTCGGCGGCGACACGGTGGCCATCACGCCGGCGCTGGCCTCGGCCGGAGTCGGCGGTGGCGGCACGGTCACGCTGTGGACGAACGACTCGGGCACGCCGCTCACCACCATGTACGGCAACGGCAACGGCACCGGCGGCATCGGGGTGAACGGCGGCTTCGGGATCGGGGGCGGCGAGGGCGACGGCGGCGTCCGGATCGGCAACCAGGTGGCGCCCATCGACTTCGTCGAGGGCCACGACCTCGACCTGGCCCAGGGGTTCCGGGGCACCAAGCTGGGCGTGCCCGGCGGCGACACGATCGTCCCCTTCGGCGATCTCGACATCAAGTACGACCTGCGCGACGTGATCGAGTTCGATCCCGGCAAGTACTGGCCGGGCGGGCACGACGGCCGCTTCGACCACGTCCCCTTCGACCCGGTCGAGGTGGTCCCGCCCAAGGACGCGCTGTTCTGCATCCCGCCCAACCAGGACCTGCTGGCCTACTGGGACCGGGTCGAGAGCCGCCTGTTCAACATCCGCAACTGCATGGACATCGCCGGGGTGCGCCGGGTGCCCGAGCTGTTCGCCCCCGAGCTCGACGTGCGGATGCTGGTCCGCATGAAGGCCGCCGGGCTGTCGCTCGACGACGTGCTCGCCGCCACCGCGGGCGACCTGCCGCCGTACCGGTTCGGCTACATCGTCGAGAAGGCCCGGCAGTACGTGGCCACCGTGCAGGCCTTCGGGGCCCAGCTGCAGGCCGCGCTCGAGAAGCGCGACGCCGAGGAGCTGAGCCACCTGCGGGCGGTCCACGACCAGAACCTGCTCAAGATGGCCACCCGCACCAACCGGATGGAGATCGCCGCGGCCGAGGCCACGCTCGAGAGCCTGCGCCGCCAGAAGCTGGCGGCCGAGAACCGGCGCGACCACTACATGTCGCTGGCCACGGTGGGGTCGCTGCCGCAGGAGACCAAGCAGCAGGAGCTGCAACGGTTCGGCGCCGACCTGCTCACCGCGGCGGGCATCGCCGAGGTGGTGGCGTCGATCCTCACGGTCATCCCCGACGTGGGGGCGTGGACGGCGATGAAGTTCGGTGGCAGCCAGCTCGGGGCGGCCGGCAAGGCCGTGGCCGAGGGCATCAAGGCGGTCGCCTCCTTCAACGAGGCGATGGCGTCACGGTCGGGCGTCGAGGCCGCCAACCAGCGCCGCGACCAGGACTGGCGGTTCCAGGCCGAAAGCGCCCGCCGCGACATCGCCCAGCTCGACAAGAGCATCACCGCGGCCGAGATCCGGCGCGACATCGCGGTGCACGCCCTCGAGGTGCACGAGCGGAGCGTGGCCCAGACCGAGGAGATGTTCGAGTTCTTCCGCGAGAAGTTCTCGAGCACCGAGCTCTACCGGCTGCTTGCGGTCGAGCTGCGGCGGGTCTACCGGATGGCGTTCAACGACGCCCTGGCCATGGCCCGCCTGGCCGAGCAGGCCTTCCGGTCCGAGCGGCCCGACGACGCCGCCGAGGTGGCGCTCAGCGGCGACTACTGGGACGCCGCCACCGCCGGGCTGCTGGCCGGCGAGCGCCTGCTCGTCGACCTGCAGGCCCTCGAACGGCGCTACGTCGAGCGCAACCACCGCCAGCTCGAGGTCGACCAGAGCTTCTCGCTGGCCCAGTTCGCCCCCGAGGCCCTGGCCACGCTGCAGCTCACCGGCGAGTGCTCGTTCGACGTGCCCGAGTGGTTCTTCGACCTGTCGTACCCCGGGCAGTACCGGCGGCGGCTGCGGGCGGTCCGCATGACCGTGCCCTGCGTCGTCGGGCCCCACGCCAACGTGGGGGCCACCCTGCGGCTCACCGGCAGCGAGATCCGCCAGACGATTCCCGACGACCTCACCCACGGGCTGGGAGGCCCTACCACGGTGCCGGCCCAGCAGGCGCCGTCCATCGCCACCAGCCGGGGCCAGAACGACGCCGGCGTGTTCGAGTTCAGCTTCCGCGACGAGCGCTACATGCCGTTCGAGGGGGCGGGGGCGGTCAGCTCGTGGCACGTCGCCCTGCCCCGGACCGTGCGCTCGTTCGACTACTCGACGATCAGCGACGTCATCCTCCACCTCAGCTACACCGCCGAGCACGACGAGGACCTGCGCGACCTGTGGGACGGCACCGCCCGCGACCTGCTCGACCTGCTGCGAGCGGTGCCCGACCCCGCCGGCGACGGGCCCCTGCTCGTGCACCGGTTCAGCCTGCGCACCGACTTCCCCGACGCCTTCCATCGGCTGCTGACCGGCCCGGCGGGCACCGCGGTCGGGTTCGCCATCGACGAGCGGCACCTGCCGCTGTTCGTGGGCGACCAGGTGGCGACCGTCGACACGGCCGTGCTGTCGGTGGTGTCGACGGCGTCGAGCCTGACCGGCACCGCGCTGGGCATCGCCCGCAAGCCGGTCGGCACGGCCCTGCCCTCCTACAAGGACTACACCGGGCCCGCGGGGCCCGACACCGGTACCGCGGTCGACGCCCTGCGCTCGTTCGACGGTGACGTGCTGGCGTCGACCGCGGGTGGGGCCGGCCTGTCCGGCGCCTTGGAGGGCCAGTACCTGCTGAAGCTGACCGCCCCCGGGCCCCTCGCCACCGCCGGCGCCGTCGACCCCCACAAGCTCCGCGACATCACCCTCACCGTCGGCTACCACCTCACCTCACCCTGACC
>Ga0075421_100003325_pt1 | contig 19227 bp, 15 predicted proteins | sample SoiMetdeltSBSDD5_FD_75292 | JGI IMG/M metagenome (GOLD analysis project Ga0075421, IMG submission 75292) | Bulk soil microbial communities from a Populus tree surrounding site in Tennessee, USA - Soil MetaG P. deltoides SBSDD5 | ecosystem: Environmental > Terrestrial > Soil > Tree plantation... | reverse complement strand
AGCGCGCCCTGTCCGCTTGGGGACACAACAGGGACAGGATGGGCAGGATCCCCTGCCCATCCTGTCGTGGTTTTAGAATGGCTTCACCCGCTTGCCCCACGTGGGCGGCGGAGGCTCGGCCATCAGGCGGTCGCCAGGATTCGCCGCTAGCAACTTCAGAGCCTCCTGGACTGCACGCTCGAGCTGCGGGTCGCGTCCGGCAATCACGTCCTTCGGCCAGTTCTCGACGTCGACGTCGGGGGCGACCCCTTCGTTCTCGACGGCCCACTTGTTGTCGCGAGCGAAGAAGCCGAAGCGGGGCGCGATCATCGACCCACCATCCACGAACGGTGGTGTGTCGCTCGTGGCGACGAGCCCGCCCCACGTGCGTTTGCCGACGAGCGGGCCGATCTTGCGGCGCTTGAACATGTACGGCATCAAGTCGCCGCCCGAGCCGGCCATCTCGTTGATGATCATCACCTTCGGGCCCCAGATGCCCGACGCGGGGCTCGTGAACGGCACGCGGTCGCCAGCGGGGTTGTTGAAGTAGCCGTCGTAATCGCGCCCGAGGATGTCGACGATGTAGTCAGCCGCGGAGCCGCCGCCGTTGTACCGCTCATCGATGACGGCGCCCTGCTTGTCCTGCTGCGCGAAATAGTAGCGGTTGAAGCTGGTGTAGCCGGGCTGACCCGTGTTCGGCACATACACGTAGGCCAGCTTGCCGTTCGAGAGCGAGTCGACGATGCGGCGGTTCCGCTCGACCCACGCGCGGGTGCGTAGCCCCTGCTCATTCGCCACCGGAATCACAGTCACCTGGCGCGCGCCCTCGAGCGCGGGGCGTGAGTTCACGGTGAGCACGGTCTGGCGGTTCGCCGTACCATCCAGCAGGCGGTAGATGTTGTCAGGCGCCTTCAGCTCGACGCCGTTGATGGCGACGATGTACTCCCCGCGGCTCACGTTCACGCCCGGCATGGCGAGCGGCGCGCGGAGCTCGGGGTTCCACGCCTCGGTCTCGTAAATGCGCGCGATACGGTAGCGTCCGTTGTCGATCGTGAAATCCGCGCCTAGCAAGCCGCCGTTCGCGCTCGGCACCTCGGGCATCTCGCCGCCGCGGACGTACGAGTGGCCGACGGCGATCTCGGCGCCCATGTTGTCGAGCAGGTAGTTGAGGTCCACTCGGTGGTTCACGTACGGCAGGAACTGACCGTACATCTCCTTCATCCGCGGCCAGTCGACGCCGTGCAGGTTCTTCACATACAGGTTGTTGCGCTGGTTGCGCCATCCCTCGTTGAAGATCTGCCGGAACTCTGCCTTCGGGTCGATTTGCGCGCGGAGCGTCGCCTCGAGCCGCCCTTGCCCGGCCTGTGGCGGCTGCGGCCGGTCGGCCTCGACGAGGTAGAGCGCCCCAGCGCCGCCGCCACCCTGCCCGCCACCGCCGCCCTGCCCACCCCCGCCACCGGGCGTGCGGTACAGCAGCTTGCGACCATCGGCACTGACGACGAACTGCGCCACGCCCTGTGCGAACGGGGCTGCACGACGCGTCGAGAGCTGGTAGCGATGGAGCGTGTTGCGGGCACCGCCGAACCCGCCACCGCCGCCCGGCGTGCCGCCCGTACCACTCTGCGGGATCGGCTCGAGGAAGAACACGGTCCCGGGCACGCCAGCTCGCAGCTGCGAGTAGTCCCGCAGCGCGAGGTCGGGGACGGCGATGATGCGCTGCTGGATTCCGTCGAAGTCGATGCGAACCGGCCTTCCGGCGGCAGCGCGTTGCGCGTTAGGCATCGAATCCGGCTCTTCCGCGCCCTGGGCGCCGGCACGACCCGTCGCGCCCGCCCCGGACCCGGGGCGCGACGGACCCGCGCTGTCCGGGCGGTTCGGGACTTCACGGCCGGGCTCTCGCGGCGGTCGGCCGGCGCGGGCAGCTTCCTCGTCGCTCTCCGGAAGGAGCGGCGACGAGTCCGCCTTGGACAGCACCATGAGGTACAGGCCGCGCGTCGTCGCCCGCTCGTAGGCGGACATGTCGAGCACCGATGAGTTCAGCCCGTAGTTCGTCGAGCCGAAGAACCAGAGGTACTTCCCGCTCGCGTCCCAAGCCGGCGACGTTGCGTCCGCGAGCCCATCGGTGATCTGCTTCTTCTCGCCCGTCTCCGTGTCGTAGAGGAAGATCGCGCGGAAGAGTGAGGGCAGATGCTTGGGGTACGCGATCCAGCGCGAATCCGGGCTCCAGACCGGTACGATCGAGCGATCGGCATTGTAGAACGGGTCGGTGTCGGCCACCGTGGCCTTGCCCGACGTGACGTCCACCATCCATAGACGGTAGTGCGTGTCCTGGAACGCAATGCGACGCCCGTTAGGCGACCACGCCGGCGCGAAGAAGCGACTGGGCTCGGGAATCGTGATCTCGCGCGGTGGCGTGAGCCCGTCCTGGGCGGCGATGTAGAGCTTGTATTCGCCGGACTTATCCCCGAAGAACGAGACGCTGCGGCCGTCAGGCGACCACGCCGGCGCGATCTCGGCCGAGCCGCTCGAGCTCGTCAGATTGCGGACGTCTCCCTTCTCGGCCGGGATGGTGAAGATCTCACCACGCGCCTCGACCGCCGCGCGCTTCCCCGTCGCCGAGAGGGCGAGGTTCGTCATCCGGTTCGAGACATCCTTCCACTGCGGCATCATCCACGGGAAGTCGCCGACGGCCGTGATGTTCACGACACGGTCGCGCTCCGAGCCGGGGTCGATCTCGTGGATGTTCCCGGCCTGCTCGAAGACGAGGACGCCCGCGCCGGCGTCGAGCGTCTTCACGTCGAAGTCGGTGTAGTTCGTGACCTGGCCGAGCTTCTTCGTGCGCGTGTCGTAGCCCCAGATGTTCGAGACGCCGTCGCGGTCGGACAGGAAGTAGACGACGTCGCCCAACCACACGGGATCCATGTCCTTCGAGTCGGTCCACGGCGGCGACACCAGGTCGAACGTGGTGAGGTCGACGATCCAGATGGGACGGTTCTGCCCGCCGCGGTAGTTGCGGCGTTCCTCGTCCCACGAGTTGTTCATCCGGTAGGCGATGCGCTTGCCGTCGGACGAGATCTTGCCCTGGTACGCGCGCGGGAGCGCCACGGCTTCCTCGACGCCGCCGTCCAGGGGAATCGTGTACAAGCGAGGTGCGGCGTTCGGAGCCTTGGTCGCACGGCCGGAGGCGAACACGATACGCTTGCCGTCGGGGGTCCAGCCCTGGACGACATCCGCGCCCGGATGCCATGTGAGCCGCTTCGGCTGTCCGCCGGACTCGGCCGCCGCGGCGGGGTCCACCGGCACGACGTAGACGTCCGTGTTTCCACCGTACTCCGCGCTGAACGCCACCCACCGGCCGTCGGGGGAGAACTTCGGGTTCTGGGTCTCGCCCTGGAAGCTCGTTAGGCGCCGGGCGGCGCCCCCGGCACGGTCGACGACCCAGATGTTGTTCGCGTAGGCGAACGCGATGTGCTTCTCGCTGACGGAGGGGCTGCGCAGCATGCGCGTCTGCGCGGCGAGGGGCGTGGCGGCGAGCGCCACGAGGGCGACGATCGTGCGTAGAGTGACTGGGAGTCTTCGCATCGGACGAGCGCGGTGAAGGGAAGGCGGGGAGCGACTAAGCATTGTGCGCTCGCCGAGGGGACGCCAGATGCCAAAGCGACGTGCTCCCTCGCACTCGCCCGGCCCGCGGCCTAGACTTGGTCCGTAGGCTCTCAATGGGGTCAGACCCATTGAAATCGGCAATGGGGTCTGACCCCATTGAGCAGGCTTTCTGAGGGTAGTTGTCGTGGCAGTACAATGGGTGCGAGGTCCCTACCTCGCGGAAGCGCACGGGCGGACCGACCTCGAGACCGAGTCGTGGCGCCTCCTGCGCGAGGAGTGGGTGGCAGACCCGGTGGCGCGCACGGAGTACGAGGACTGGGAGCGCCGCCGCTCGAGCGTGCAGCCGCAGATGGCGCGCTGGCTGCGACGGTTCCTCGCGGGCGGCCTGGGGCTCGAGCAGTTTCGCGCGACCTTCGACCGCCGGACTCGCACGGACTGGGATGCGTTTGCCCTCAAGGGCGCGTCGGGGGCGATGTTCCTGAATGGCCTCGTGAAGCACGCGGAGCACCCGGTGAGGCTCGCGCGCCAGCTACGGACGGCGCTGCGGGCACCCGCTACGGTCGACGCCGCCGCCGAGTCTCTCGCCGAGTTCGTCGCTGCTGTCGCTCCGCCGGCGTTGTCGCTCGGCGGGAATGACGCCGCGGGCGAGGAACCGACACGCGCCGAATGGAGCGTGGCGCAGCCGGTGCACGCCGCCTTCTTCGCCACGATGTGCTGGCATCTCCAGGACCCCGATCGGTGGCCGGCGTTTCAGCCGTCATCGCGGCGAGTCCTGCACGAGGAGGAAGAGCTGTTCGTACCCTCCGGCGACCCGGTGCGGGACTACCTGCTCTTCCGCGAGGCGTTCCTGTCACTGGCGGCGGCGCTCTCGCTCACCGTGTGGCAGCTCGAGCACCTCTGCTGGTGGCACGCGGCGCGCACGCCCGAGGCGGCAGGCGACCTCATGGTCTACGACGAGAGCTCAGCGCGGCGGCGCAAGCTCGGGGGCCACGGCAGCGTCAGGAGTCGCTCGACACGTCGCCTAACGCCAGTCGACGACGAGCGTCGTCCGGCGCGATCAGCGCGAGGACTGGTCCGCGAGACGCCGCCGCCGTACGTGCCCTTCACCGAGCCTCCGGCGCTGGACCACAGCCACATGCAGTGGGTGTTGGCGAAGGTCGGGCGCCAGCTTGGTTGCAACGTCTGGATTGCGGCGAACGACTGGCATCGGACATGGGGCGACGAGTCACTCGGGACGCTCAGTGTCCCACGCCTTCCGCCACTCGGATTGTCGCCCGATTCGCAGCGTCTCGTGGCCCTGATCGACGTGGTGTGGTTGACCGGCGTGAATCAGGTCGCAGCCGCGTTCGAGGTGGAGCACACGACGTCAGTCCACTCGGGCCTCCTCCGAATGGCGGACCTTGCGGCGCTGTCGCCGAACCTCAACTTCCCACTCTACATCGTCGCGCCCACGGCGCGCCTCGGAAAGGTGCGCCGCGAGCTCGCTCGGCCGACCTTCCGAACGCTGGGCCTGGACCGGCGGTGCCGTTACTTCTCGAGTGAAGCGCTGCTGAAGGCGCTGCCGAGCCTAACGAGATGGGCAACGGGGCCGGAGGCGATCGAAAAGCTCGCTGAGGCGGCGAGGGTGGACGACTGACGCGCCGTTGTCGTGACGTCAGCGGTCGAAGATCGTGCCGAGCGCCCTCGCCGTCGGCAGATCATCGAGGACGTCCGTCGAGTCGGCGAACTGGTCGACCGCGCCGACGTACTGCGGTAGCGCGAGCACGACCGGCGAGTGGACGGCCTGGTACAGCGCGTCGGCGAACCGCATGGCGTGTGGGACTTGGTAGGGACGTGCGAAGAACGGTGCGAGCCGCGGCTCGATCGAGCGTGTGACGCCAAGCGCGTTATGCATCTCCCCCACGCGTACGTACGCGCGGCCGAGCGCCGCCTCGCGCGACGTCCAGTCCGGCGCGCTCAACACGTCGCGGAAGATCGGCAACAGCTCGGCAGCGCAGCGGAGGCGAGAGAACGCCGTGCCGAACCACTTGAAGTATGGCCAGTACTCGCACTCGATCAGGAAGCACAACCTCATGAGCTCGACGATCAACCGGGTCGCGACGATCCGCGAGCCGAGGTCGTCGCCGACATCGCCACACCGACCCACCCATGGCTCCTCCTGATCGATGCGCCGCCACTGGTTCGCCAGCCGATAGAGCCAAACATCACGCGGGTACCAGTGGAGTCGCTCACGGACGGCACTGAGCCCGATGTCGTCGCGAAACACGCGTCCGGCCCGCACGGTACGCAGCCGTTGCGACGGGATCGTCACCCAAGCCCGCTCCGGGATCGACGCTGTCGCATCGACGCCGAGGTAGTCGCGCGTGAAGCGCGCGACCGTCGTGACGTCGACGCCATGGGCGATCGGGCGCTGAGCCGTGAACGCCAGGAATCCGCCATCGACCGACGGCTGATCGAAATGCGTCGGGTACCCGTCGATCGTGAATGGAAGCTCGTTGCCGAGCATCGTGACGATCGACTCGCCGTGACGAGCCAAGTGCTCCTCGTCGAGAAAGATCGTCACCTTCGGGCCCCAGTGATGGTCGCGCGACTGCGGCGTGTCGAAGCCCATCACGTCGGAGCCGCGGCCGAGCCGCGCGGCCGCGTAACGCAGGTCGGGCACGTGCACGGCGAGCAAAGGCTCAACGGCCGTGCGGAAGAATCGCTCAGAGAGCGCGAGCCCGGGCGTGAACGGCGGGAGCGCGTCGGCGCCCATCGTTAGGCAGTCACGGACTTCGCAGGGCGCTCAGGAGATCGGCGCTTTCCCGAGCAAGCGCAGAAACGCCTCGAGCAGCAGCACGATCGGCGGCGCGATCGCGAGCGCACCGGCGACGACGCGGATCCCGCGAATCCAACGGGCTCGCGCCGGGTTCTCCGCGGCGCTCTCGGCGAGCCACCGATCCGCGAGGCCCCACGCGCCGAACGCGGCGATCGCGAGCGACCATCCGGCAGATCGCCACCAACCGCGCATTGCGGCGTCCACGGCCACCGGCAGTGCCAGTTGCAACAGTTGATACAGCCGGCGGGGCACGGTCGTGCGGACGAAGCGCGTTGCCACCGCGCCGAGCGTCGGCTCAGGCGTGGCTTCATACACGACATCGCGCTTTTCGAGCACACCCGGCATCCGGTCCTCACGGTGCTGCCCCTTGGTTACGGTATGTACCGGCTCGACTCCCGTCCAGACGCGCTTGGCAGCGGCGGGTCGTGACGAGCCTGGTTCCTCGTCGGCTCGAGCGGGCCGCGTAGCTGATACGCCGTTTACTGTCACAGGCGCAGCCGAGCGGTCAGCGCGCGCGCCAGGTTGCCTCGTCGCTCGGCGGATACGTCGTCGAGCGCGAGCCACCGGGCCATCATCCTGAGCTCGCTGGCGAGCGCGACCGCCACCTCGTCGGCGTTTACGCCCGCCTCCACGTGCGTGGCGAGGACGCGCAGCCGGCCAGCACCGCGGTCGGCCTTGAGATCGACACGTCCCACGAGCCGATCCCCGAGGAGGAACGGGAGCACGTAGTAGCCGTACTTCCGCTTTGCCTTCGGGACGTAGATCTCGATCCGGTAGTCGAAGTCAAACAACCGCTCGGCGCGCGGCCGGAACCAGACGACCGGATCGAAGGGCGAGAGTAGCGCGCTCGCCGTTATCGCTCGCGGCTGTCGCGCCCCCGGGTGGAGATACGCCGAGTCGCGCCACCCTTCGACGCGGACTTCGCGCAGCTCGCCCGCGTTCGCGAGCTCCAGCACGCGTTGTCGCGCATCACGCGGCGCCATCCGGTAGTAGTCGGCGATGTCGCCTGCCGTCGCGACGCCCATCGCGCGAGCGGCAAGTCTGACCAGCTCACGCTGCGCCTCGTCGCGGGCCATCGTGCGCGTCGCATGCTCGCTCGGAACGACGCGTTCGGCGAGGTCGTACACGCGCGCGAATCCGGCAGCGCGCCGCTCGGCGATGGCGATCGCACCACGCGCGAAATGTCCCTCGAGCGTCGCCTTTGCGATGGTCCATCCCCACCATCCGCCGCCACGCCCCATCGACCCGTCAGGCTCGGCGATGTCGCCCGCGACGACGGGGCCCCGCGAGCGCACCTCCTCGAGCACGCGCGCCGCATACTCGCTCCGGGCCGCCATCAACTCCGACAGCGCACCCCAGCGTCGCTCGTGAGGACCGAGGTGATGACGGATGAGCGGCCAGTGCTCTACCGGGACGATCGACGCCTCGTGTGCCCACTGCTCCGTGAACTCACGCTTCCGGTAGATGAGGTCATCGAGGCGGGGGCGATCGTAGGGGCCGAGTCGGGAGAACGGCACCTGGTAGTGTGCGGGCACCAGCACGTTGACGGAGTCGATCTGGATCAGGCCAATCTGCCGGAACACGCGGCGCAGGTGCGCCGTCGTGACGGCTCCGATCGGCCGCGGGCGATCGAAGCCCTGAGCGGCGAGCGCGATCCGGCGAGCTTCGTCGAGCGAAAGTGACTGCGTCGACGGCGATCGGCGCTTCAGCGATGCCGCCACTGCCACGCACCGTGCGAGCACAGTGTCCGGCTCGCGAGCGCGCCGAGATCCATTGCCACGGTCGTCGCGCGTACGCCTTCGTTAGGCAACGCGGTGGCGAGCGCCACGTGGCTCACGCGGGCACCGGCGCGCGATGGCGATCGACCCACCACCCGAACAACGGGAACACCCAGGCGGCGAGCGACGCCCAGGCGATGGCGTTCACGTCAGGCGGCGGGGGTGAGTACGCGTTGGCGAAGTAGATGATCGCGAGGAACGCGATCAGAGCCAGGAACGCATAACGACCTGTACGGTCCACTGCCTTCGTGACGCCGGCGTACAGCGCGCCGCCGACGCCGAAGAGCAGTGCCTCCACGACCATCGTGCCGATGAACGATCGCCACAGCTCCAGCCCGACGAGCGGCCCGCCAGGATAGATCGGCAGATCGGGCCGATGCGTGACGAAATCGAGCACCCAGTGACTGACCACGAGCCCGCCTACGACGGCCGCGCCACGCTTGTCGCGGCGTACGAGGAAGTACACCCTCCCGGCCACGAGACCCCAGCACGCGCACGTGACGAGACTGTGCGTCCATGGGTACCACTCGAACCGGAGTCGGAGGAACGGGTTGTCGTGCGGAATGATCGCCACGCGCTCGATCCCCGCGAGCAGGAACATCGGCCACACGAGATCGACGAGCTGCGCGGCCAGGAACAGGGTGCCGAGCGACGCTCGTGGCGCGACGCGCTTCGCCGCGAGGGCCAGACCGTAATGCCCGACGAACATGGAGCGAGAACGTATGGGATTGGGACGAACCGCGACAGAGGAAGCGGCGGATCAAAGCCGATGCCGGCGGGTAGCACTGGCGCTCGATCGCGCCCCCTTTCGCGCTATTCGCATGCGTTCGCTGTTCGTCCCGCTCGTCATCGCCGTTCTTGCCGTCTCGAGCGTGGCCTCGAGCGCGAACGCGCAAACGCCTTCCGGGGCGGGCACGCTCACTGGCACAGTACACGACCAGGCCAGCGGTGCGCCGGTGCGAGCCGAAGTGGCCATCGATCGACCGCGACGTGCCGTGCGCGCGGATTCCGCCGGACGCTTCATGTTCGGACCGGTACCGGCGGGACGACAACGACTCCGTGTGAACGCGTTCGGATACGCCCCGATCGACACGGCGGTCGCGATCAGCGCCGGCGAAACGACGTCCCTGGAACTACGGCTTCGCGCGGTTCCACACGCCCTCGCCCCCGTCGTCTCCGTGGCGAAGCACCCGGACCGCGCGCGGTTCGAGGAACAGGCGACGCCGAGCGTGGTCACGATTTCGGCGTCCGAAGTGCGCCGCGTCCCCGCGCTCGGCGAGACTGATGTGCTGCGGTCAGTTGCGTTGCTTCCCGGCGTCGTCGCACGCAACGACTTCTCGGCCGGGTTCAACGTCCGGGGTGGTGAGGCGGACCAGAACCTCGTGCTGCTCGACGGCATACCGATCTACAACCCGTTTCACCTCGGGGGACTGTTCGGCACGTTCATCGACAAGGCGGTGAGTGGCGTCGACATCATGACGGGCGCCTTTCCGTCGCGGTATGGCGGCCGTCTCTCGAGTGTGCTCGACGTCAGGAGCCTCGAGGAAACGCGGCGAGGCGTTCACGGTGCCGCCGAGGTATCGCTACTCTCCTCGTCCCTGTTCGCGGGCGGTGGTGTGGGCGCGGGAAAGCTGTCGTGGAATTTCGCGGCACGGCGCACGTACGCCGACAAGGTCGTGGAGTGGCTCCGCGGCAGAAACGATTTTCCGTACCACTTTCAGGACGCGCAGCTTCGCGCTCGCCTTGCACTGCCTAACGGTGGCTCACTCGGGCTGACCGCGTACGCCGGCAAAGACCTGCTGTATTACCAGGACGATGATGTGGCCCCGGTGATCGACGTCCCGGGCTCGCCTTCTCCCAACGAGTTCGAGGACGATGACGAATCGATCACGTTCGACTGGGGCAATCGAGTCGCCGGGTTGACGCTCGACCAGCCACTCGGAGCGCGGACGCGACTGATGCAGCGACTCGCGGTTACCCGCTTCGCCACCAACTTCCGGGTGCCGGGCGATTCGGTATCGCTCGCGCAGAGCGTCGGCGAATTCCAGCTCGGTGGCTCGCTCGCCCACGAGCGCGACCGGCACACGGTCAACGCGGGCTACGAGGTTGCGTGGTACCGCACGTCGTACCGCGAGCAGATCCAGATCGGGAATGATGATCTGGACGAGCTCGACTTCCCGGATCCGCTGGCGACGGATGGGGACACGACGATGCGTCAGGACCCAGCCCTGGCGGCTGTCTTCGTCGAAGATCTGTGGAAGCCGAACGAGCGCTGGATGCTGCGGGCCGGCATCCGCGGCGAGTTCGTCTCGGGCGCCAACTGGTTAGGCATCTCACCGCGAGTGTCCGCGAAGTACTTCGTGACCCCGACGCTCGCGATCACAGCCGCCGGTGGCCGGTACGCGCAGTGGATGCGCGCCATGCGGAACGAGGATCTGCCGCTCCGCGTGTTCGACCTGTGGTTGGCGAGCGACGAGGACATCCCGGTCTCGACGTCCACCCACCTCGTGCTTGGCATGGAGCGTTGGTTCTCCGACACGCGGTTCCTTCGCGTCGAGGGGTACGGCAAGACGTACGGGGGGCTTGCGGAGCCGGCGAGCACGGTGGACCCGCGCATCCGGCCGTCGCTGCTCCGGTTTTACGACGGGCGGTCATACGGCGTCGACGTCTACCTGCGCCAGCTCGAACGCAACGGTGTGAGCGGCTGGATCGCGTACAGCTACGGCGTGACCACGCGGGAGCGGCAGGGGCAGTCGTACTGGCCAGGGCACGATCGCCGTCACAACCTGAACGTCGTCGCGGGGTACGCGCGGCCGGAGGGCCGCTGGGCGTTAGGCGGGCACCTCGGGGTGGCGTCCGGAACTCCATACACGGGGTGGGCAGGCGTGATGAACCGGTATCGCTACGACCCGGTGCGCAACGTGTGGGGAGGACCGCGCAGTGCTGGCGACGAGGAGGTCCGAGGTGAGCGCAACGGGGAGCGTTTCCCCATCTACTGGCGACTGGACCTGAGCGTGGAGCGGCGCTTCGACTTGGGCGGCGCAACGCTGCGCCCGTATTTCAACTTCATCAACGTGTTCAATCGCAAGAACACGTTCCTGTACACACTCGATGCGACGGAGAACCCGCCCGTCATCGAGGGCGTGTCGCAGCTTCCATTCATTCCGTCATTCGGCCTGAGGATGGAATGGTGATCGACTCGCGGATCCCCCTACGAAGAGCTGCAAGTCTCGCGGGAATCGTGGCGCTCGCGGGCTGCGAGCTGACCGACACCACGGCGCCGAACCTCGAGTCGCGGGCGGTCGTGCACGCGGTGCTGACTCCGGCGAGCCTGCAACAGGTCATTCTCGTCGAACGCACGCTCCGATCCCTACCGACCGCGGGGGCGGGTCGCGAGCCGATCACCGATGCCCGCGTCGTGATTTACGGTCCGCGCGAGGACTCGGTCGTTGCGGTCTCGGACGGTGGAACTGCCGGCGTTTACCGACTCTCGTCGGTGACCATCACCGATGGCTCCGAAAGCGCAGCGCCGCCTTTTGTGCTGCGACTACGGCCTGGTGAACGGTACCGCCTGCGAGTCGAGACGCCGCTCGGCGTCGTAACTGGCGAAACCACCGTCCCGACAGGTGGGGCGATCGATAGCGCGCGCCGGACGTTCAACGTCGATCGCGACACCCTGCGCCTCGGCGTCGCAGCGCGGGCGGCCGGCTACGTGCTTCGCCACGAAACGAGCTCGGGCGGCCGTGAACGATACGTTACCGCGTTGGATGAGCCGTTGGTCTTCCCGCTGGCCCAGGCCGGCGCGAACGCCGACGACAAGGAGTGGGCGTTCGAGTGGGCACGCGAGGCGATACGGCCCGGCCACGCGCAGAACTTCATCGTCATCGCTGTGGACTCGAACTACTTCCGCTACTACGTGGCGGGATTCGACCCGTTCGGTGATGACACGCGTGGCAACACCCTGCGAGGCGGCGTCGGGCTGTTTGGTTCGGTCGCGACGATGATGGCCAAAACGCTGGACCTCGTTGCCGATCGCGACACACCGATCGAGGGGCTATGGGCGGGAGACCGGTCTACGGCGACGTTGCCGCTGTCGCTCGGGCTCTACTCGTCGCCGTTCTTTCCTGGTGCGTCGACAACGGGAGCCGTGTTCATCTCCGGTCGCGGGATAACCGGCGCGAATCGACTGCTGGAAGCGACGGGCTCGATGAATGGACCGAACGTCGCCCTCAACCTGGTCGATGTCGGCGCCAATGGATTTGGCAGCGCCACCGGACTGCTCTCCGCAGGGACTCTGGTCCTCACCGACACGCGGACGGGGGAGCGCGTGACGTATCGCAAGCGGTAGATTGACGTTGCCCGGCCACGTGCCGCCGTCGCGTCACGGACCGAGCTCGTCAACCGCGAGCGTCTCATGAGTCCAGTGACATATCTGCTTCACGATGCGCGAGCGCGGCTCGGGCGTGGGGCGTTGTTCGCGTGTGCTCTCACCGCCGCGGTCGCATGCACATCCACCGGACGCAACGCCCCAGCGCCGACTCCTGCAGCGGTCGCTACGACCGCGTCATTGCGTCCCCTGCCGTACCCCCTGCTCGAAACCGCCGCATTCCGACGTGCGGTCGAGCGCAGCACGCGGACGCGGACGGGAGAACCTGGTCCACGCCACTGGACGCAGTACGCGCGATACGCGCTTCGGGCGGAGCTGGACCCGGCGTCGAAGCGCCTAACGGGCGATGCGCGGATCCGTTACCAGAACCGGTCGCCCGACACGCTGCGGTTCATTCCGGTGCACCTGTACCAGAACCTGTTCGCGCCGCAAGCGACGCGTAACGAGGAAGTCCCGGTAACGAACGGGATGGAACTGTCGCGCGTCGTCGCGCAGGGGCGCGCGCTGCCGCAGCTGCGTGATGTCGAGAGCAGCGTCCAGGCCGGGTACCAGATCGAAGGCACCATCGCGTGGATCCGCCTCGCGACGCCGCTGGCGCCCGGCTCGGCCGCCGAACTGGAGTTCTCCTGGGCGTTCACCGTTCCGCCTGACGGCGCACCGCGCTCAGGCACCGATGGCGAAGTGTTCATGCTCGCCTACTGGTATCCTCAGGTCGCGGTCTACGACGATGTGAACGGGTGGCAGACCGACGGGTATATGGGGAACGCCGAGTTCTACATGGGCTGGGCGGACTACGACGTCGCGCTCACCGTGCCCGCGGGCTGGCTCATCGGTGCGACAGGTGAGCTCAAGAACGCGGCGGAGGTGCTCACGGCGCCAACGCGTGAGCGGCTCGCGGAGGCGCGCCGGTCGCCGAATGTCGTCCACGTCGTCGGAGACGGCGATCGCGGCGCCGGGCGCGCGACCACCGCTGGCGCGGATGGCAAGGTGACGTGGCTCTTCGAAGCGCGGAACGTCCGCGACTTCGCGTGGGGCACCTCGGACCAGTACCTGTGGGACGCGACGCACGCGGTCGTCGGCGACATCGGCTGCGTCCCGCGGCTCGTCTCGGCGCGCGAGAGCGCGCCGGCGGCACCAGGGTGCGACCAGCGAACGGACACCGCGACGATCCACTCGCTCTACCGACCGTCGCGAATCCCGTGGGCCTGGGACCAGTCCGCGCGTTACGGGCGCCACTCCATCGAGTTCCTCTCGGGATATCTCTGGCCGTATCCGTACCCGCAGATGACGGCGCTCGACGGGGTCGTGTCGTGCAGCGGCATGGAGTATCCGATGATCACGTGCATCGGCGGCCAGCGCGATACGCTCTCGTTGTACTCCGTGACGGTGCATGAATTCGCGCACATGTGGTTCCCCATGCAGGTCGGCTCCGATGAGAAGCGACGAGCGTGGCAGGACGAAGGGCTCACACGATTCAATCAGGCGCAGGCCATGCGCTCCTTCTTCGGCGGCTACGATCTGGAGCGCATCGTGCGCGACGCGTACCTCGGCTTCGCGCGCTCGGGCGCCGAGGTGGAACTCATGCGGCACGGCGACCTGTATCCAATCGGCACGCCGGCGTACGCAATGGCGAGTTACCAGAAGATGGCGACGAACCTCGTCGCGCTCCGTGCGCTGCTGGGCGAGGACACGTTCATGCGAGCGTACCGCGAGTACGGCCGCCGCTGGATCAACAAGCATCCGACCGAATACGACTTCTTCAACACGTTCAACGCGGTGAGCGGTCGGGACCTCTCGTGGTTCTGGCGGACGTGGTTTTACGAGACGTGGACGTTGGACCAGGCGCTCGTGAGCGTTCAGCCGAGCGGCGACAGCACGACGATTACCGTGGACGACCGCGGTCTGGCGCCGATGCCGGTCCGCCTCGCGATCACGCGTCAGGGTGCGACTCGTGCCGAGCGCGTCGAGATCCCGGTCGACGTCTGGTTGCGCGGGGAGCGCCGCGCGACGGTCCGCGTGGCATCCTCCCCGCGCATCACGCGCGTCGAGATCGATCCGGAGAGCGCGTTCCCGGACATCGACCGAACGAACAACCGATGGGGGAGGTAGCGTGCGACGACTCCTGTGCCTAACGATCATGCTGGCAGCCGTGCCACCCGCACACCATGTGGCTGCCCAGTCCGAGTCCGTGCCACGTGAGCTCGTCGACGCGATGCTCCGGTACAGCGGCGGATCGTTGGGCGCCGGCTCGCAGCTCCTCGTCGGCGGCGTCCCGGACGGGTTGCCCAAGCGGTTCACCGTACGCCCGGACGCGCGCACGGTCGGCAGCATCACGACCTCTGGGACGACCACTGTCGTCATTGCTACGAGCGCTTTGGCAGACACGGTCATGGCGGACGTGACGCGACAGCTCCGGGCCGCGGGATGGAAGGCGGCGCCACTCCCGCCGGCACAGCGGGGTTTCCAGGAGTCGGAGGCGTCCATCCCCCACACCTTTTGCGCCGGTGATACTGTGGTGACCGTTCGTGCCTTCGGCCGACTAACCGGCGGCACGAGCCTGATTGCAACCCACGCGCCGGGGAATCCCCGAGCGTGTGATCCCCCTACGGTGACGCCCACGCGGCCACCACCCGAGCTGCCGACGCTGCGAAACCCGGGCGGGACCGACCAGACTGGTTCATGTTATTCGCGTGAGCCAACCGTGGTGTCGATGGGTGGCGGCACGAGCACGACGCTCCGCACCTCGTTGGCGCCGGACTCGATTCTCGCTCATTACGCGCGCCAGTTACGAGCTGGGGGATGGACGCAGCTTCCGCCACAATCGTATACGAGCACTTGGGCGCAACCAGACTCCAGCGGGGTGGTGGTCGAGGCGACGCTGACAGTGTCACCTAACAGGCAAACGCCCGGGTGTTATGTCGTCAATCTCGGTGTCCGATCCGTTCAGAGTCCGCGGTAAAGGGGCCGTGATGATACCGCGCTCGATCTCTCGACGCCTCACGCTCGCTCGACATCACATCGTCCTTGCTGTGACCGCCAGCGCGCTCACGGCCTGCAGCGGTATCGCCGAGCGGGCCTTCACTCGGCCAGTTCTCGCCGTGCGTAGCGTGAAGCTGCGCAGCGTAGGACTTACCGGTGGCTCGATCGAGGCAACGCTCACCATCACGAACCCGAATCCGTATCCGCTCCCCGTCCAGCGGGCAACGTATCTCTTCGCGCTCGCCGACTCGACGGAGGTCGGGCGCGGCGTGACGGCAACCGCATTCACCATCCCGGGTCGCGATTCCACCGTGGTGCTGTTGCCGGTCGATATCTCCTGGCAGGGCCTCCGTGCCGTGGCGCGGGACGCGGCACGCGACGGTACGGTCGACTATCGCCTGTCCGGCGTCGTCACGCTCGATACGCCGCTCGGGAATCCGAACGTGTCGTTCGAGTCGGCGGGCCGGTTCACACCACCGCCAGCCCTCGTGCGGTCATTCCCCTGAGCGTCCGCCGGTCGCGAGAAAGCGAACGACCGGGGCCCAGTACACGTCCGTCGGATTGCGATGCCCGGACTCGTGATCGAAGCCGCGCAGGATGACGAGCTGCTTCGGCACCGTCGCCGCGTCGTGGACCGCGCGCGCCATGCTCACCGGGAAGAGCTGATCGGCGTCGCTCTGCAGCACGAGCAGTGGCTGCTTCAGCTTCCGCACGTCGCGCACGTTGTTCCAGAGGTCCGGCAGGAGAAAGGTCAGCCATCGCGGGACGAGCCCGAACGCCACGGCGCCTTCGCGGGCCGATGAGTAGGACGCGGCGAACACCGCGCCGGCGGGCGCGGGGGCCCATCGGTCGATGGCCTCGAGCATCACGCCGGTACCTAACGAGTAGCCGAGGACGAACGGACGTGCGCGGGGCTTGAGGCGCCGCGCGAATTCGGCGTACGCCGAGTCGGCGTCCTCCTGCAGGTGCGCCACCGTCGCACGGCCGGTGCTGCGTCCGAACCCGGAGTAATCGAACACCATCGACGTCACGCCCTGGCGGTAGAGCAGTGCCTGCGTGTCCGCCCAATGCGAGATGGACTCGGCCGTGCCATGGAAGATGAGGAGGGCTGGCGCCGTGTCCGAAGGCGCACGCACGAGCCGCCCGTCGAGCCGCCGGTCGCCGCTGGCGATCGTGATCTCCTCGAACGGCGCGCCGAACATCGCGGGCGTATCGGTGCCGCGTCGCGCGCTGATGAGCCCCTGCCGCTCGACGACGGTGAACGTGATGCGGCGGATGCCGACGAACACGATGGCGAGCACGCCGAGGAACACTGCCAGGTGACGAAGGCGGCGTCGCACGGTCAGGCGCTCCGGGGCCCGCCGATCCGGATTGGCGGCACCACCGACCGGTATTGTTTGGCCAGCAGGCGGCGGAAAAGCTCGGTCTTGCGATGCCGCGTGCTCGCGATGAACACGATCATGGTCGAATCGGTTGTGACGGGTGCGATGCGTAACCGTACCGCGCCGCCCGGTACCGCCACCGTACACTCACCGTCCAGCAGTGAGGCTGGTGCGCAGAGGCGTGCCGCGCAGTCCTGCAGGGTGATGGTCACGGCATGGGAGGCCGCGCCGATCACCCACCAGCGCGTGCGCACGAGCCACGCGGCCATCAGCACGACAGCGATCATGGCCAGCGCGCCTAACGTGATTCGATCTCCTCGGACGACGGTCGCCACCGTGGCCACCAGGACGTAGAGGGCGGTCAGGAAAAACACCCAGTCGCCTCGCACGATCGTCGGCTCCCGCCGTGCGACGACGACCGCCGACGCCACGAGGCCCACCGCGACGTAGGCGATCGCCCAGCCGAGCACGCGGAGGGCCGACTTACTGGTCGAGGATCGCCTTCAGGTTCTCGACGGCTCGCGCGCCCTCGGCGTCGTTGAGCTTCTCGACGACCGTGGCCTGCATTCTCGAGAGCAGCGCCTGAGGAACCTCGTACGTCACGTCGACGGTCACCTTCACGCCGTTCCCCTGCGGCTCGGCGCTGTACGTGAACGTGCTCTGCACCCCTGTCGTCGTCTTGTAGCTGAACTTTCGTCCGCTCTCGTAGCTGACCGTCTCGGCCCGTCCCGTGAATTCGACGCCGGCCATCACGAACGTCCAGTCCCACGACGTGCCTGCCTGTTTCGGGTCGCCGTTCACGTTCGCGACCGACTTGAGCGGCCCGATGAACGCCGGATGGTTCCTGACGTCGGCGATGTAGTTCATGATCTGATCGGCCTTGTTGTTGATGACCGCAGACTTGGCTACCCGGGACATCGATTCCTCCGCTAAAGTATCCGGTGGCGAGCGGAAGCGCGTCGGCTACGCGGCTTCGCGCTCGAATGACGGACGCACCGGAAGCTACGTCATCCGACGTATAGGGCGGCGTCCGCCGAGCCTGTATTCTGGCCACATTCGACCCGTGCGGCCACTAGCTTACCCGAACTCACGGCGACCAGCGAGATGCTTCGTGCCCGGGCGCTTTCCCAACATCGTGACCTTGCTCCCGGCATGAGCGACGTCGGGATCGACGCCGTGACGTACTGGCTCCCGGACGCCGCGCCGACGCTGGACGAGCTCGAGCGTAAAGGGGCGCTCGGTAGTGCGGCGGGGACGCTCGCCGGGTTCGGCTTCCGGCAGGCTCGCGTGGCCAGCTCGGAGAGCCATGTCGACATGGCGCTGTACGCGGCGCGCGACTTGTTAGGTGAGACCGACACCTCCCCGGAGGAGATCGATCTCATCCTGTACGCCGGCGCGCTGACGTCGAGCACGACGATGGAGTGCGGGCCGGCCCCGGCGGGCTCGGTGCTGCAGCTCCGCGACCTCATGGACTTCTTCAAGTACCCAGTCTCCCGGCTCCAGAGCGAGCTCGATCTCACGAACGCGGCGGTCGCGGGGGTCGACCAGCAGGGTTGCGCGGCCATTTTCTCCGCAGTCCGGATGGCCAGGGCCACGCTGATCGCCGAACCCGATGTGCGTACCGTGTTGTGTGTGAGCGCCGACCGACTACCGCACGGCTCGTCGCGCGAGGTCGTCTACAACCTCGTGTCCGACGGGGCGTGCGCTCTGCTCATGCGTCGCGGACCGGCACGGAATCGGGTGATTGCCATGCACCAGGTCACGAAGGGCGCATTCTGGGACGCGGGCTCACTCGAGAACGAGATCATAGCGGCCTACTTTCCGACCGCTCGCACCGTCATCGAAGAGACGCTGCGCAAGGCCGGCGTCGCCCTGGAGGCCATTGACTGGGTGATCCCGCATAACGTGTCGCTCCGGAGCTGGGAGATCCTGCTCGGGCTGATCGGCTGCCCGCGCGAGAAGCTGTACAGCGACAATATCGGCCGGATCGGCCACACGATCGCCGCCGACAACTTCATCAACCTCCGCGACGCGACGGACGCGGGGGTCATCAGGAAGGGCGACCTGCTGCTCCTGTTCACGTTCGGCTACGGGCTGAACTGGAGCTGCATGGTGCTCGAGCACTGAGTCAGCCGATGAATGGCCAGTCCGTGACTCCTCCGGAGCGCCGCCGGACGATCCTCGTCACTGGCGGAACCGGGACGTTAGGCCGGGCGCTCGTGACCCGGTTCGCCGCGGGCGACGCGGCGGTGGTCGTGTTGACGCGCGGTCAGACGAGCGCGGGCGTGCTGCCGGTCTGTC
>Ga0075421_100003324_pt1 | contig 19227 bp, 14 predicted proteins | sample SoiMetdeltSBSDD5_FD_75292 | JGI IMG/M metagenome (GOLD analysis project Ga0075421, IMG submission 75292) | Bulk soil microbial communities from a Populus tree surrounding site in Tennessee, USA - Soil MetaG P. deltoides SBSDD5 | ecosystem: Environmental > Terrestrial > Soil > Tree plantation... | reverse complement strand
CTCAACATGGCTATGGTCTTGTGCGAATCGGGTGAGCTTGTCGATGCCGAGAGGATGTTTGCTGAGCTTGCCGAAGGCGCTCGATCGACGGGGCAGCCCGATATGCAATTGAACGCGGATCTCTGGCGTCTCTCCGTGTTGGTGGCGCTCGGTCGGAGGTCGGAGGTCCGCGACCTTGCCGAGCGCTCCCGGGCTCGCCTGGCGGTGACCGAGCATGTTGTGATCAAGCTGAAGGCTTCAGTGCAGCTTGCGCAGTATGACGCGGTCGCGGGAGACAGGACCGCGGCCTACCGGTCGCTGCGGCGCACGATCGACGAAGCACACCGGCTCGGCTACGTGCTGCGGGAGATCCAGGCGAAGGCGACACTGGCGGAGCTCGTCTGGGAAGCGGACCGGAGCTCGCCGGTCGCCGCTGCGGACCTGGAAGCGGTCCGGAGGCTGGCCGCCTCGAAAGGCGTCGGTCTCGTCGTCCAGGAAATCGAGCGCCTACGACGTCCCAAATAGCGCACGCGCCCAGTTGACGGTGGGCCAGTCCGATGCTTAAAATTCACCCGAATCTGCTCGCATTGGATGAGGTAAAAAGAAATGAAGCCAGAAGCGCCTGCCGAGTCTCGCCGTCCTGAATCGGTGGCTACGCCGAAGCTGAAGATTAGCAAGGAGATCCTGGACCGCCTGGAGCGGTTGAGCGGTGAGCCGCGAACGGAGAAGGATCGTGGCTGGTACGGTCCGAACGAGTAAGACGAGCTGAACCGCCCAGGTCGCGGTGAAGCGACGAACGGCTTAGAGCCGTTTGCTAGGATCCGAACTGCGACGGCTCATATTCCGCCGCCGCGGAGATGACATCGGGCCAACACTTCAGTAGATCTCCGAGGCGTCCGATGAGGTCGCGGAGCTCACTTAGCGGACGAGGGAACACCTGGGCCGGCAGGTCATGGACCGGTATCATAGGCGCAGCCAGTGCGCGCTCAAGCGCCTTCGCTGCTTGCCGCAGATGGGTCTTGTAAAGTGCCGGCGCGGAGGGCGGGGTTCCCTCCAGAAGTGTCCTTGTTCGCGCCAGGCGCCGCGCGATCTCGCCTCTTGTCTCGCGCGAGACCGTTTCCTCAAACAACCCATCGGTGTATGAGCCGATCGCGCTCAGGTGCGTGCCTGACGCTCGGAGGGTTGACGCGAGGTCACCGCCCGGGATGATCGATAGCGTCCGAATGAGGCGCACGACGTGATTTGCGACTGAGAGCGGAGCGACGTCACGGCCTACAGACGGCGCGGCTCGCGCTTCGGTGGGCCGATGCAGGATGGCGCGTGGGATCATGCCAAGGTAGCCGTTGGCCAGGTACAACAGAACGCCGAAGAGCGACTCTTGGCTCCGTGCTACAGGCAGGAACGGGGGCAGCGCGGAGGTGCCGTCCAATCCCAGACCCATCGATACGCACTGGGGCGTGTGGCTGATGGTGAACGAGTCGACGATTCGCATCGAACGACGCGCGACTGTCGCGAGTCTGTAGACGGCATCGCTGGCGAGCAAGCTCGCGCGGTACTCATCTGCTGTCCGCAGAAGCGTGTAAGCCGATGTCGTCGTGCCACTATCGCCGATGGCCCCAATGACCGTGGCCCGGACGCGAGCTCCGGATTGGGCGAGACGCAGGAACAAGCCGTCGATGTCGTCCGCGCGCAACCGTGTGAAGGTGCGGTCGCGAACACACTGGGAGATCGAGCGGCCCAGGAGCCGCTCGTGGACGGCGAGCACGTCGGTGTCTTCGGCGAGTCTTCGGAGGGCCTCCCAGGAGTCGAAGCGTGTGATGTAGGGGGGCGGCAGGGACGACAACGAGAGCGTGTTGTCCGTCTCACTGTTGGTGGGGCGCGCAGTCTCTGGGACGGTATCGTCGTCGACCTGCATCGAAAGGCGGCCCATTGTGAGAAGGAGCAGGGCATTTCTCGCCGCGCCCGTCGTCACCGCATGTCTTTCGCCCGGCAGGAGTGCGAATTGCAGGACACGTGGGTCGATGCCGGTTCGGCGTGCGAGGCTGCGCGCGAACCGTGCTCGTTCGGAGTGCCCGACGTACAGCACTTGATGGCGTTGGCGTCGCAGCTCGCTGACACAGGTCCGGTTCGCGACCTGGGCTGCGCGAGAGCGCGAGTCGTCTACGACGATGAATAGAGGTGTGCGACCGTGGTCGCGTGCGTTGTGAACATAGCTTCGCAGTGCGCGTCGGAGCAGTGTCGGTCGGTCGGCGGTGGGGATACCTACGGCCGAGATCCGGCCTGGTGGAGATGGATCCACTGATCCTTCAAGGATTTCCATGGCCTTGCGGCGGGAGACAAGGAGTCCTTGTGCGGCCAACTGGGCCAAGACCGCTGCCATCTCACTCCGTGCCGGGCCCGAGAGCCCTAGGCGGCGGGAGCACTCTTGCTCATGCTCCTCCAAGGTGCGGAACCGGTCGCAACCGGCGAGGAGGCCCTGTATTGATGCCGGCAAGATGACTCCGGATCGCCGGAGGGCGGGGAAGAAGAGAGCGTCGTTCCCCGGCAACGGAGCCGGCGAGTGCAATTCGAAGCTCTTGTACGGCTCTCGAGCCGAGGGGCGCAAGGGCTAGGAACGGGCCGCCGAGATGAGTGGGCCGCACGCGCGGTTTCCCCGCGAGCTGTCTAGCCCAGGACGAGCCTTTCGACAACGGGATGGTGATCGTGCCGGCACAGCAGCATTGTACCTGGGGCCGCCTGTACATCAACGAGGAGCTTCAGGCCGGCGTCGATACCTCTTTGCGCGGCGCGGCGATGGGCGGCCGCATGCCAGGTGTCATGAACGATGACGAACCCGTCGTGGCTGATCAGCTCGGCGGCGCGCACGACGCATTCGTCTCGCCGCGCATGACCGTCGACGAGCACGACATTGAAGGGACCCGCCTGGGGGAAGGGGTCGATCCACTCTGTGGGCGGCACGGCGTCATGGTTTCCACGCTCCGGTCCGATCTTGAGGGAGATGTGGATTCCGAGGTTCTTGTACCGGTCAAACCATTCTCGTGTGTCTTCGACGGAATAGACGTTGGCGGGTCGAATGCCGGTAAGGACGTAGGTCGTGGACCATCCTGCGCCCCACTCCAGATAGCGCACGGTTTCACTTGGGAACTGCTCCAGGGCCCACCTGAGCAACCAGGCAAAGCTGTTCCAGCTCGGATGAAACCCGTCGCACTCTCGAGGATCGCGCATCACCCAAAGTGTCGCTCAAAGAGGTCATCCACCTCGCGCTTGAGGTGCCAGGCGATCGACCCTTCCTGGAGGCTCGTGTTCCAGCGCTTGTGCCAATGATACGCAAACGAATGCGGAAAGAAGGCCGATAGCGTCATCTCTCGCCGCATGTTGAAGAAATCGTCGAATGTAGTGCAGTACGCCGTGGCGGCGAGATGGGAGTCATGGCCCACCCATGCGGGATCGAAGACGAAGCTGGGCAGGACGTGCATGGGCTCCGGCCAGCTGTCCGAATCGGTATACCGAAACACCATCCGTGGGTGGAACGTATGAGCCCTGCCGCCGCGTAGAAGAAGAGAATGTGCGTTGGCGGATCCCGCATGCAGTCTGAGCACGGCGCTGTTCGCGTAGGGCTCTAGAGCCCACGCGTAGCAGAATTCGACGGACAAGAGCGGCCGAAGATCCTTGAGCATCAGGACATCCGGATCGACGTACACGCCACCGTATTTGAACAGGGCGATCGCGCGGAATTCGTCGCCGCGCAGAACTACCGTATCCGGCTCCAGCAATTCCGTCAGTCCATCATAGGGTGTCCCCTGTGCCTCACCGCGCGGGTCGAACGGCTGGATGTCCACGACGTTCAGGCGCGCTAGGTCGGCCAGGGCGTGGAGTCGTTCCGTCAGCTGTTCCGGTGGGCACCATATGCGGAGAGAGTAGGGGGGCGTTTGAGTGAGAAGAAGAGACTTGAGGCTGAACAGATGGAGCTCGCTGATCGGTCCGCTCCAGTACCAGTGGAAGATGATGTCGTCCGTGTGAGCGGGAAACGTCGGCGCGAACTCTTGGGCGTAGTGGTCGTAGCTTTGATATAGCTTTTCGTCCGGTAGGAATTGAAGGGGCATTGGCGGGCCGCAATCATGCTTGGCTTTCGCGGACGGGTCCGAGAATAGCTGGTCGAGGCATCGCAACGCAACAGAGTCGCCCGCTCCTCCGTGGCCAGTGCTTTGGTGCGCGGGCATGAGCCCACGCCTCTTCATCTTCGTCTGCGCTCACGCCATCGTCGATGCGCACCAAGCGTCTTCAGTCTTGACGAACGGCGGTGGGGAACGTCAAATCAGGATGGGAACCGACTGGGTCCGAGCTGTTGACCCCTCGACAAAATGAACATCTGGTATGCCATCCCGACCGCCAATCTCGAACGGGCCCGTCTCTGCGTGCACAAGTGGAGGCGACAAGGCTACCGCGTTGCCCTCTGGCTGGATCAGCCAATGGACCTGGAGCCAGACTACGTCCGTGTCGCGCCCGTTTATCCTGGTTACTTTGTGGCCGTCAACGAATTGGCCAGGGCGCTGGTCGTCGAGAAGGGTGCGGAGATCGTCGTGACCGGAGGCGACGACATCGACCCGGATCCGAATCAATGCGCGGATCGGATCGGCGGAGATTTCGTCTCGCGCTTTCCTGATCTTTGCGGAGTGATGCAGCCGACCGGGGACTCTCTGCCTCTAACGACGCGGCAGTGCGGCAGTCCCTGGCTCGGACGCGAGTGGATCGTTCAGGCGAACGGTGGCCGCGGTGCGTTCTGGCCCGGGTACCGGCACTACTACGGCGACGTCGAGCTGAAGCACGTGGCGCAACGGCTCAAGCGCCTATGGCAGCGGCCGGACCTGTGCCAATACCACGACCAATGGCGACGCCATGGGGGAGTCTCGGCGATGACGGACTACCAGCGCCGGAACAGCCTCCGCTACTTCAAGGATGACAGGCACCTGTTTCGATGGCGCCACCGATCGGGGTTCCCGGTCCGATGTCGACCGTGGTGGGAACGTCACCGGTGGCCGCAGGACTTTTTTGCTGCCCAGCGGCATCTATGAGCGACGTGCGTCACCCAGGAGCTGGCTTCGCGTCGACCCGTTGATCATCTTCGCGACTTTCGAGAAGGACGAGAAAGCGGAACCGATCACGAACGCGCAGGAGCCGAGCAGCCACAAGTCGGCAAGATCATCCCAGGTGTCTTCCAATCGAAATGGCCGCGGCATGCGCGCAGCGAGATCAGGGTCCTTCGGGAAGTGGATGACGGCATCGCCATAGCGCGCGCGGAAGAGCATTTCCGTGGCGCTGTTGTCCGTCGACAGGAATACCTGGTAGCCATCCGCGACCAACCCGTCGGCCAAGCGAAAGTACATGTCATCGGGACTGCCTTCGATTGCGCGCAGATTGTCTGTGCGCCGAACATGTATCCCCACCGTGCGCTCGGAGAAATGGCGTCGTCTGAAACGGGTCACCCTTTCCATGGCCGCGGGGACCGGCTTGGGTAGCCATGGTGCCAGATCCAAGTCGTCCTCGTGCGCGAGAGGCGTCTCTTCCGTGCCGTTGAAGATGAACCATGACATGACGACCACGCTCTCGTGTTCTGAGAGCGGGACCCGTCTGTTGGTGCAGTTGCCACCTTCGCGAAGAAGCAGGTGTCGAACGAAGTGACTGTCGTCGGGAACCGCCAGCTGTTCGTGAGGCACCCACCGGACGCCGGGATCGTCGAAGATGGCCGTGTAGTCTCCCCAGTCCCATGCGACAGTGCAGCGCGCATCGGCCATCGAGCAGAGTCGCTTGGCGGACGCGATGGCCAGCATCTTGTTGGCGAGCCCGGCCATGGGAATCACGAACAGATCCTTGAGACGGTATTGCGGTGTGCTGCCGAGCATCATCAAGGACTTCGATGCGGCGCGCTGGGCGTCTTCGCACGCCTTTTCTGTCTAGAGATCGGTCGCGGCACCGCGGCCGTGCTCCCGCTTCCTCCGGCGCAGACGATGAGCACGTGGGTTGAGTGAGTCATCTCCGATTCGAGACGGCTGCGTCAGACGGTAGTGACTGCCGGGTCGGGAGTCAAGGGGACCGGGGCGCTGACCGCGGTTGACGGCGGTCTCCTCCTGTTCCTATCCTAGGTGCGGGTCGCGCGTGGCGCGCTACGCAAGGCGAGGATGCCCGACGAACTGCCGGACTGGTTCCTACGCGATGACTCCTCCAATCGAGCCGACACCCTCATCGCCGGACCGTACCTCGGAGAGTTCGGCTTCGAGCTCATGCTGTGGCAAGGCTACGTTCGGCGCCTGCGCCGGCACTATTCGCGCACGATCGTCGTTTCATACGCTCACAGCGGCTACCTCTACGAGGGCTGCGAGTTCGTCTCGCACGGATTGAGCCTCGCCCAGTCGGGTTACGGTATCGGGAAGACTCCGGAGGCGCTCTTGGTCGCGGCCGGCACTGCATTCGCGCAGGAGAACGGCATCGGCGCGTACGATCAGCTCACGGGGCCGCTGATCCGCCGAAGGCAGCGCCTCCTCGGGTGGTCGCTAGACGGGCAGGATTTTCTCGTCTTTCACGAGCCCGTCTCGGAGGAGCGGCGTTACGACGTGGTGTTCCACTTCCGCAGCTTCGTGCGCGTGGGCCCGGTTGTGGAGGACAAGAACTATCCAGCGGACGCGGCGGAGTTTCTGGTGCAGGAATGTCGCCGCCTCGGCTATTCAGTCGCCTGCGTTGGGCATCCGGAGCTCTCTTCCTGTCCGCAAGGTGCGGTAGACGAGCGATTCGTCGACCTCCGCGAGACAGTCCGGGTGATCTCGAATGCGCGCCTTGTCGTCGGTGGCTCCAGCGGCGCCATGCACCTGGCCAGCCTCTGCGCCAGGCCGATCGTCGTCTGGATCGGTCCGCCGGTGGGCATCGACATCTACCTGACGCATTGGAATCCGCATCGGTCGCCCGTGTACGTTGTTTCGGATCGCACGTTTCAGCCGCCGCCGGTCGACGTCCTCGGTGTCATCGAGAAGGCGATTGCGGGCTTGCGGGCCTAGCGGAGCGACGGACGTCGCCGTGTGATAATGGGCGCGCTGGAACAAACGGAAGGTCGTGCTGGGGATGCGCGGCACGAGCTCGAGCCAATAGCCGGTGGTCGATCCTGAATCAGCTCTCCTCGTGGTACCCATGGCGGATCGCTTCGTGAACGCTCACTCCGCCGCAGGGATCGTGACGTGGTGAAGCGTTCCGTGGTGTGGAGCGTGGCCGCCTGCCTCGGGATCGCCACCCTGTTCCTGGCTTTCCGGCGATGGTCCCCGTCGGTCGGGGCACGGTCGGAAGTTCGATCCGTGTCGCTGACCGCCTATCCGGGCCTGGAGAGGCGGCCTGCGCTTTCTCCCGCCGGCGACCGCGTGGCGTTTTCGTGGATGCCCGAAGATGGCAGCGAGGACGCCCGCAACATGGACCTCTATGTGCTGCGCCTGGGGGCGGAGCAGCCGTCCCGGCTGACTACCCACGCGCATCTCGAGGAAGGCCCGGCCTGGTCACCGGACGGGCGGTGGATCGCGTTCCTACGTGGATCGGCGCGCTTTCGTCAGGACATCGCGAACTACACGGTGCACGTGATTCCTTCGGAGGGAGGACCGGATCGCCAACTCGCGGATGTCTTGGCCGGCAACGGGACCAGTCTGACTTGGACGCCGGACGGCAAGTCCGTTGTCCTGCTGCTCAACGGGACGGGGGGGGAGCCGGCGGGTCTCTTTGCGGTGTCCGTGGACACGGCCTCTAGACGGCGGCTGACCACGTGTGCTGCCGAGTGGTCCTCTGACAACTATCCCGCCTTTTCTCCAGATGGGCGTTGGTTGGCATTCGTGCGCGGCACCGGACCTTTCGGCGACATCTTCGTGCTGCCGCTGGCCGGTGGCGAGCCGCGGCGGATCCCGTCCGAGCAGAAGTGGAGTGGCGGGCTGGCCTGGTCCTCGGATTCACGTGAAGTCATTGTCGGCAGGAGCCGAGATGGTGGCCAACGGCTGTGGCGCGTACCGCTGGATACGCGTGAGCTTCCGAAACCGATCCTTGATGCCGATGAGAACGCCTCCTATCCCAGCGTGGCGAACGGCCAGCTCGTGTATGCTGTCGAACGCCGCGGTGTGAACATCTGGACGGCCCCGCTGGCCGGCATCGATCGGATCGCGGGCGAGCCCCGGCGCTTGTTTTCCACGGCGCGCAGGGATCTCGAGCCGCGGTACTCCCCGGACGGCACGAAGATCGCGTTCGCTTCGACGCGCCGCGGAGCGCGTGAGATCTGGATGGCCAACTCGGACGGAACAAGTGAAGTGCAGTTGACCTTTCTCGAAGCAGCGGCGATGGAGCCTTGTTGGTCGCCGGACGGCGCTTCGATTGCCTTCAGCGCCTACTTAAACGGGAGCAATGACATCTATGTCGTGCCGGAGGCGGGGGGGCGGCCGACTCGTCTGACCTACGGGTCCTCGGTCGAACGTACGCCGTCGTATTCCAATGACGGCAGGTGGCTCTATTACGCCTCCGACCTGCCGGGGAAATTCGAGGTCTTTAGGGCATCGGTGGCGGTGCCGGGCGAAACGTCGCAGGTGACGAGGGGCGGCGGGTTCGCGCCCCAGGAGTCGCCGGACGGACGGTACCTGTACTACTCGAAGGATGCTCGCGTAGACGGCTCGGTGTCTGTTCCCGATGGCACGGAAGGTATCTGGCGTGTGCGGACTTCGAAGGGCGCGACGCGCGTCGACGCAGAACCTCTCACGGGTCTTCCGTCGCCGATTCTTCCAAGTGCGTGGGTCGCGACCAGCCATGGCGTGTACGTGGCGACTCGGCCCCCTGGTGCGTCGCGTTTCCAGACCAGCATTCAGTACTACGACTTGGAGAGCCACAGACTCTCCACCGTGTATACCGAACCCGTCGATTTCTTTGGCGTGCAGGGGGTTACGGTGAGTCAGGATACGTTGGCCTGGGCACAACTGGATCGGCTGGAGAGCGACCTGCGCCTCGTCGAGGACTTCAGATGAGCCGGTGGTTGACATTGCACGGCGCCGAAACGATACTGACCGTGGGTGAATGGACTTGAAGGCAAGCGAAAAAGACCGTACTAAAGAAGCAAGCACAACGCGTCGTGAGCTGGTGATAGACGGACTGCTGTCGACACTCTTGAAGGCGAATGAGTCGGTTTGGCCCTTTGACTCACCTTTTGACATATGCACTGGCACGGAATGCGGCGGCCCCGCGCTTGAATCTACTCAGCGAGCAGCCCGTACAATTACGCGTAGATCTAAGGCCTGACCGAGGACAGCAAGTGCCCAAGAAGGGCATGGCCAGTCTGGGCTCGCCGCCAGGCGCCTGAGAACCGGCGCGCAGTCTCGCGATAGTGTCCAATGTTTACGATCAGGTCCTGAAGTGCCTCGGGGATCTGGCTTGCATCGCTGAACACGCAACCGAGTGCGCCTTTGGGCCCCGGTGGTCGCAACTCCGCGGTCAGGTTTCGGATCGCACTATGGGTGCAGCGTGCATGGACCCGGGCGCGCGCCGCCGATGCTGGTAGATTGAATACGGCAATAGCTCGGGCAGTGCGGCCGCGTTGCAGACCCGCTAGATCTTCGTAGGCGGTGTTGAGCGCTTCGCCCTTCGCGTTCTCGAATCTCGCGGAGATCCTGACACGCGGCGCAGCCCTGTTTGCTGGCCACTCTGCGCGAACAAAGAGACGGCCTGTTGCCCGCAGAGCCATGTCGAGCGCGCTCTGGTCGACGACTCGCCGACGGCCGGAGGGTTCCTGCGCGTTGACGATGCCGGCACGATAGGCTTGGATCGCTCTCTCGATTGTTGCGGATGGGGCGGAGCCCGCCGGCATCAGCACGGGGACACCGCACGCGAGCATCTCGTTCAGCACGCCGCTGAAGCGCGTCGCAAACACCGACGGGTCGTAGGGCAACAGGCCGATGTCGCTCTGGCGCACGAGGGCCGCGTACTCGCGGGGCGGCAGGGCGCGCGGCACCACGACGATCGGGGCCGGGTCCGCTCGCCACGAGGGCGCCGAAATCGGGCGTTTCCCTTCCTGGACGAACAACCGCGCGCGTTCCTCGACAAGGTGCGGTCGTATGGCCGCGAGCAACTCGGCGAAGGCGTATCTCTTGTCTCTCCGGGGCCGGCCGGCGAGCACGAGGCGCAGCGGCCGGTGCGTGGACGTTCGCGTCGACGGCCGCATCGAACCGTTGACCGGGTGCGGGAGTGTGCGGACGGTCGCCAGCCGCAGAGCGTTGAGCCGATCCGTCAGGCCGTCGTTAGTGGAGTAGAGGAAGATACGGCGGCGATCGTGGAGCAGACCCAGCGCTCGCCGCAGGGCGGCACGGTTCCCGTGCTGAGGTTCGAAGTGGAATTGAGCGTGCCAGCTTGCGAGCAACGGTGGGGTCGCATCGCGCAGGAACTGCGCAAGTCCGAGCAGCTCGTACCCGGATACCATCGGCAGAAACACGATATCCCCACGCCGCGACCCGACGTGCTCGAACACGGCCTTGCAGCCGGCCGCAAACGATTGGGTCCAGGGTTTGCGCTGTCCCAGCTTCGCGAGGTGGAGGTCGGCCGGCGACAGTGCTGGAAGACCGAACGCCCGCACGACCGCACGGTGCCGCAGTAGCCGCCGAGGTGGGCAGACGACATGCGTCGCCACTATCGTCTCCATGCCGCGTGCGTCGGCGGCCGCGAGTATCTCGGTGTCGTAGCCGACGTGATAGAGCGGACTGGTCCCGGCGCCGAGGGAGTGGTCGATGAGGATGAATCTCCGTTTCATCGATGCCGTTCGGCGATCCATAGTCGCTTCAACACAGGACGCGCCGGGCCCCTTGCCTTGACCAGGGTGGCTCGAAATTGAGTCGAGTCGAGATACAAGGCCTCGCCCGGGCCGAGAAACAGTTGCCGTGGGCGAGTGGTGCGGCCGTTCGCGGTAGCCCGCAAGGACAGCTTCAGGCCGCGCGGGCTCCGTTCCGAGCTCCAGTAGCCGACGAAGCGGCACTGCTCGTACGCCGCATCCGTTTGGCTCGCGGGTGCGTCGACGTCCTCCTCCCGCCGTACGTCACCGATCAGCAGCGACAGGGAGCGAAACTGGTCGGCGGTCACGGGTGTGTCCAGCCGGTGGTGGCCGGCGGAGGCTAACGAGGCCGTGGCTTCCGCCGACCGTCGAACCCAGTCCTCGGAGACGAGCGCGCGCTCTGCGGCGACGTCGCGCATGTCCGGAACGCTGAACCGCGGCGTTTTCCGATGCGTGGCGAAGAACGCGGGCCCGTAGCGGGCTGGAAAATACACGTGCCATTTCCAGAGGGTGTCTTCACCGAGATGGTCGAACGTGAAGCGCATGGCGGCGCGGAGGCCGTCTTCGTTTGTCACCTGGGCCGCGCGCGGATTTCGTTTCCGCCGCTCCGCTTCGGAATGTCGCGCCGGCCCGTGATGCATGAAGCGGCCGAAGTATCGCTCGCAGAACGCGGCGTAGTCGTGGGTGAAGAGGACGAAGTTGTGCCACATCTCGTCCATCATGTGCATCGGTGAGGTGATCGAGAGGGCAGTCGCCTCGGGAAGGCTGCACAGCCACAGCCACTTCTTGACCTCGGTGAAGAGGTCTTCCGCCTCGGCCCACGAGACGTCGTACAGCTTCAGGAAGCGGTGGAGGACGTCGTCGTTCCGGTACCGCAGCACGCGCGCCAGTGAGGGACGGCGCGGCATCAGCGGCCGGACGCGTTCGGCCTCGGGCGCTTCGGGCGTCGATCCCTATCCCGGTCCCTGTCCCTGGGCACGTCTTTCGCTTTGGGACGCTCCATCGGCGGCCGTTCGCTCAGCAGGCGCTGGCACGCCTTCTCGAAGCGCTCGGTGAGCGCCGCCGTTTCGTCACCCGCGGGGCCGAGACGCTGCCACGCCTCGCGCGCGGCGTCGATCTCGGTGCTGGCCGCCTGCCACTTCTCCTGAGCCGCTTCCTTGCCGCCGATCGTGTTCGACGCCAGCGCATTCCGGAGTTGCGCGACCATGTCGGCGGTGCTCTCCGCGCGTTTGGGGAGCAGCTCGTCGATGAGCGCCTCCATGCGGGTGGCCAGCTTCTCCATCCGCTTGCGGTTGTTCTCGGGGTCGAGGTCGGTGCCTCGGAAGGCATCGGGATGCGCGGCGACCACGCGCGCACGGGCGGCGGCAAAACGCGCGGTCAGGGCGGGGTCATTCGGGCCGCCCGCTTCCTTCCACGAAGCCTGAAGGGTCGCGAGCTTTTCGGTGAGACCCTCGGGGCCTTCGGACGCCGCCGCTTCGAGCTGGACGCACAGAGCCTCGAGCGCCTCCGTCTTGGCGGCGCGGTCGAGGTCGTGGCGCTTGCCGTGGCGCTCGAAGAAGCGATTGCACGCGGCGCGGAAGCGCTGCCAGAGCGCCTCGGAGTGCTTGTGGTCGACGGGACCGACCGCCTTCCAATCCGTCTGCAGCTTCTTCAGGGCCGCCGCCGTCTGGTCCCAGTCGGAGGACTCGGCCAGAGCCTCCGCCTGCACGCAGAGGGCCTCCTTCTGCTCGCGGTTCTTGCCCCACTCCTCCTTGCGCTGCGTGCGGTCCTGTTTGCGCCGGGTGAAGAACGTATCGCAGGCCTTGTGGAAGCGCTCCCAGAGCGCATTGCTGGTGGCCCGAGGCATGGGACCGATCGTCTTCCATTCCGCCTGGAGGGCCTGGACCTCCTGTGCGGTCTTGACCCAGTCGCTCTTCTCCGAAAGCGCTTCGGCCTTGGCGCACAGCGCCTCCTTCTTCTTGACGTTCTCCGCGTGCTCGGCGGCTCGGGCGGCGAAGAACGCGTCGCAGCGGGCGCGCAGCGGCTCGCGGGCGGTCTGGAAGCGCTTCCAGAGGGCGTCGCCCTTGTCCTTGGGCACCGCGCTGGCCTGCTTCCAGCGAGTGTCGATGTCGCGCAGCTCGTGGGCGATGACCTCGACGTCCTCCCGCGCGGCCATGGCTTCGACTTTCCCGCACAGCTCTTCGAGGATCGTGAGGTGGGCGAAGCGCTGCCAGTCGGCGGCGTCCTTCAGCTCCTGCACCTTCGGATACAACATCTGGCGCGCTTGCTTGAGCCGCGCCGCGAACGCCTCGCGCTGCTCCTTCGAGGCCAGCGGCCCGAGGTTGTCGAGCACCTCGCGCGTCTCGCGCAGCGCCTTGTCGGCATCGCGGACGTTCGGCTTCTCCCGCGCCGCCAGCTTCTCGATCTGGACGCAGACGGCTTCGAGACGGACGGCGTTGTCCTGATTCAGCTTGTCGCGCTCGGCCTTGGAGAGCGCCTGCCGCTCCTTGAGCTTGGTGCCGGCGGCGCGCAGGCGGTCGGTGAGCTCGGGGCTGGCGGTGTGCCCCGTATGCAGCTCGTGCCAGCGCCGCTCGATGGCCTTGAAGTGGTTCGTGGCCTCACGGGGATCGGCCTCGTCCGCGGCCGCCTCCGCCTCGAGACACAGGGCCTCCGCCTGTGGGCGCACGGCCGCCGCCGCCGCCTCGGCTTCCTGGCGCGCCCGCGCCTTCGCCAGGGCCTGGTCGAACCGCGTGGCCAGGGCGCTCGCCTCGGCGTCGTCCGTCTTCTCGAGACGGTCCCAGCTCGTGCGCAGCTCGTCGACTGGAAGGCTCGTGTCACCGCCCGCGGCAGCCTCGGCCTTCGTGCACAGATCGACGCGCGCGGAGAGTCGCCCCTCGCGCTCGCGCTGCTTCGCCTCCGCTTCGGCGATCTCCTTTTCGTGGGCGGCGGCTCGCGCGGCGAGCACGTGGCGGGCGGCTTCGTAGCGGGTGGCCACGGCGGCTTCGGCGCCCTGGCCGTGCTCGGCCCACGTCGTTTCGGAATCCGCGAGCTCGCGCGAGAGGCGCGTCCAGTCGCTGCTGCGCGCCATCGTCTCCAGGGTCTCGCACAGCCGAAGCTGCTGGCGGCGGCGCTCGTGCGGGCTGTGGCTCGACGGGGTGGCGTCGGCGGGGGCCAGCGATTCCAGAAGCGTCCGTGCCCGCCGGGCGGCGGCCTTGCTCCGCGCCCGGGCGGCCACGAGCTTGAGCGCCTCGGGATCGGTCAGGCGCTCGAGGGCGGCGAGGGCGACGTCCTTGTGCTCGCTGCCCGTGGCCACGTGGCCGAGGACGGCGGTGTCTTCGATGCGTGCGAGAGCCTGGAGCCGAATCTCGGTGTCCTCGGCGTCGCGGGCGACCTGGCCGAGAAACTTGGCATCGGCGACGCGGGCCAGCGCTGCGCGCCGCACCGGCTCCAGCACCGCTGCCTTGGCCACCAGTGCCACGTGGCGGGGCTCCTGGAGGGCGGCCATGGCCGTCTCGACGGCGGCCAGGTCCGCGTTGGACGTGGCCACCGCCACCAGCATGGAGTAGATTTCTTCCCGTACCGTTTCGTCTTTCTCGTCCGTCAGGTACGAGGCGACCACGCCCACATCGGGGATCTTGCGCAACGCGGCGCGACGCACCGGGGGCGCCGGGTCGTCCTTGGCCAGCTCACGCAGGAGATCCTGCTCTTCCGAGCCGATCTGGCGCACGGCCGCGAGGCGGACGTTGACGTCCGGGCTTCGCCACTCGGGCTCGCGCTTGGGTCGAAAGAGGTCACGGATAGGCATGAATGGCGTTTCTCCGAAAAGGCGTAGAACGGGAAAATACTACTGTAACTGGAACGGGAATGCGCTCGTCATGAAAGGAGCCACACCATGTTTCTTCGCCGGCTGTTGCTACCCGCTATGGGCCTCGGCCTGATGTCGTTCCCTGCCGGGGCCGCCCCGACGGACATCCTTGCCTTCAAGGCGGCGGAGAAGACCCTTCCGAACGGGCTCAAGGTCATCGTGGTGAACACCGGCTTTCCGAACCTGGTCTCGATCCAGATCCCGGTGCAGGTGGGCTCGCGCAACGAGATCGAGCCGGGGAAGTCGGGCTTCGCCCACTTCTTCGAGCACATGATGTTCCGCGGCACGAAGAAGTACCCGCCGGAGAAGTATCAGGCGGTCATGACCGGCGCCGGGGCGCGCAACAACGCCGACACCACCGACGATCGCACGAACTACTACGCCACGTTCGCCAAAGAGGACCTCGAGAAGATCCTCGAGATGGAGGCCGATCGGTTCCAGAATCTCGAATACAGCGTGGACGCCTTCAAGACCGAGTCGCGGGCGGTCCTGGGGGAGTACAACAAAAACAGCGCCGAGCCCACGGAGAAGCTCAGGGAATTGCAGCGAGACCAGGCCTTCTCCACCCACACCTACAAACACACGACCATGGGCTTCCTGAAGGACGTCGAAGACATGCCGAACCAGTTCGAGTATTCGCGCGTCTTCTTCGACCGCTGGTACCGGCCCGAGTACACGACGATCATCCTGGCCGGCGACGTCACGCCGGAGGTGGCGTTCCCGCTGGTCGAGAAGTACTGGGGTGGCTGGAAGCGCGGCAGCTATGTGGCGAAGATCCCCACCGAGCCGCCCGCGCGCGGCCCCGTCAAGGCTCACGTGGATTGGCCCACCGACACCCTCCCGTGGGTCACCGTGGCCTTCCATGGGCCCGCCTTCTCCGACACCGAGAAGGACATGGCCTCGATAGACATGCTCACCACCCTCTTCTTCGGGCCCACGTCCGAGCTGTATCGCCGGCTGGTCGAGCAGGAGCAGAAGGTCGACGTGTTGGCTCCGGACGTGCCCGACCAGACTGACCCGTACCTGGTTACGATCTTCGCGCGGCTCAAGTCGGCGGCCGACGCCGTTTACGTGCGGGACGAGATACTGAAGGCCTTCGCGCAGGCGCGGCGGGATCCGGTCTCCGCACGCGTCCTCCAGGAGGCCAAGGCGAACGCCCGGTACACGCTCGTGCGCTCGCTCGACAACACCGAGACGATCGCCCACACCCTCGCCGGCTTCGTGCGGCACCGGCGCGAGTATCAGACCCTCAACAACGTCTATCGGCTCTACGATTCCCTCACCCCCGCGGACCTGCACGCGGTCGCGCGGAAGTATTTCGTGGACGCGGGCCTGGTGCAGACGACACTCGCCAAGGGGCCGCTGCCGGCGGCGCTCGAGTCGATCCCCGCCCTGGAGTCGTTCGAGCCGAAGGCCGCCGCCGTTTCGATCCCGAAGATCGTCCAGAAGTCCCTGCTCCCGCAGCTCGACATCAAGCTGCTCTTTGGCGTCGGCTCCGCCCACGATCCGAAGGGGAAGGAGGGGCTGGCCGCGCTGACGGCGGCGATGGTGACGGACGCGGGGTCGCGGGCCATGCGCATCGACGAGATCAAGAAGGCCCTGTTCCCGATAGCCGGAAGCTTCGTCGCCCAGACCGACAAGGAGATGACGACGCTCACGGCCGGCGTGCACCGTGACAACTGGGCGGCGTTCGCGGACACCGTGCTGCCGATGCTCATCGACCCGGGCTTCCGTCAGGAAGACTTCGCACGTCTCAAGGACCAGCAGAAGAACGCGCTGGTCGAGGACCTGCGTGCCAACAACGAGGAGGAGCTCGGCAAGGAGCAGCTCCAGGCGAGCCTCTTCGCGGGCACGCCGTACGGGCATCCCGTGCTCGGCACGGTGGCGGGGATCGAGGCGATCACCCTCGACGACGTGAAGGCCTTCTACAAGACGGCCTACACGCGCGCGGCACTCACGCTGGGGGCGGCCGGTGACGTACCGGACGACGTCCTCGCACGGCTCGAGAAAGACCTGGCCGCGCTGCCGGTGGGGCCGGCGGCGGCGCACGCGGACGTGAAGGCGGCGATGCCCAAGGGCCTGGAGGTGGAGATCCTCGCGAAGGAGTCGCGGGCGGTGGCCATCTCGTTCGGCCACCCGATCGACGTCACGCGCTCCCACCCCGACTTCGTCGCGCTCTGGGTCGCGCGGACGTGGCTCGGGGAGCACCGGTCGTCCGTGTCTCACCTGTTCGGGCGGATTCGTGAGGTGCGCGGTATGAACTACGGCGACTACGCCTACATCGAGGCATTCCCCCGCGGGATGTTCCTGTTCTTCCCGGACCCGAACATCGCGCGCCGGGCGCAGATCTTCGAGATCTGGATCCGTCCCGTGACGCCGCCCAACGCCCACATGGCCCTGCGCATCGCCGTGCACGAGCTGGAGAACCTCGTCGCGCACGGGCTGACGGCGGAGCAGTTCGAGGCGTCGCGGCAGTACCTGATGAAGAACGTCTATCTGCTGACGGCGACCCAGGACCAGCAGCTCGGCTACGCCCTCGACTCGAAGTGGTACGGCATCGGGGAGTACACCTCGCACATGCGCGAGCGGCTCACGAAGCTGACCCGAGCCGAGGTGAACGCGGCGGTGAAGAAGCACCTGTCGCCGAAGAACCTCCGGATCGTGATCATCGCCAAGGACGCGGAAGGGCTGAAGGCGAAGCTCCTGGCCGACGAGCCGTCAGCCGTGGCCTACGACGCGCCCAAGCCGGAGCTGGCCGCGGAAGACAAGCTCATCGGGGCCAAGAAGCTCGGGATCCGACCAGGGGCGGTGAAGATCATCCCCGTGGAGCAGGTCTTCGCGAAGTAAGGCGTCAACGGCAACAAAACGACGCCACAGAGACACAGAGACACAGAGGAGAAGGGACAGAAGGACAAGCGAGGGCGGAAAGGCGTCCTGTTCGGGCGACGGGACGGCGAATCGAAACGGCCAACACGCGGGTGGAGACGTCACCCGTGCGCGCGGCCTCGACGGCGCATGGAGATGAACGTTCGCCGTCGTGGAGCGAGGCGCGCCATAGGTTTTCCTCTTGCAACGGGGCGCGCCGAGCGGCCGCGCGAACGGGTGACTCTGCACCCGCGCCCAGCGTTTCGATTCGGCGCGGACCGTCGATCAGGAAACGACCAGCTCCGGCTGGAGCTGCGGGGCGCCGTAGTCGGCGCCCCCGGTGAGGACGCGGAGGTTCGGCAGGATGTCCGCGTAGCCCTCGCCGTGGGTGTGGCCGCACAGGACGATGAGCTTGCGGTCCGGCCGTGCCGACATCACGCTGCGCAGGACCTCGCCCGGCGCCAGCGACGCGAAGAGTGGCAGCCAATCGTCGCCTGAGATCTGCCCTTCGTGCCAGCAGGCCTCGCGGAAGGGCGGTACGTGCGTCAGCAGCACGACCGTGCGGAACCGCGTGAAGGCGGCGAGCAGGACCTCGCGGAAATGCGCGGCCGCCTCGTCGCCGAGGTGGCCGAGCCGAGCGAAGCGATCCTCGGTGGAGAGGCCGATGAGCTCCCGGATGTGGAAGAAGTCGTTCAGCATCACGGGCGTCCCGGCGCCGTGCCCGAGCCGGCCGTCGGCCCATCCGTCGTGGCCGACGAGGGCCGTCTCCTCCGTCAGGGGCACCACCCCCGCCGCGTTCATCCAGCGCAGCCAGGGATGCGTCGCCGTGATCTCCGCCATGCGCTGGCGCACGTCGGCGATGCTGCCGCCGTAGAAGTCGTGGTTGCCGAGCACGAAGTAGATCGGCCGCTGGAGGTGCTCGGCCATCTCGGTGAGGTATTCCTCGACGTTGGGCGCTTCGGCGATGTCGCCGGTCAGCACCACCGCGTCGGGTTGTGCTTCCGCGATCTTCCAGAAGAAGGACCGCGCCTGGAGGTGCGAGAGGAAGTTGAGATGGATGTCCGTCGCCCAGGCGAGGCGCATCGGCGGCGGATCAGGATCGGCCCGAAGCCCGCGGGTCGCTCAGGAGGGGCAGGCGGATCGCGCGCGAGCCGGGCGGCGGCATCGAAGGTGCGTAGCCACCGCCACCACTGCGCAGCAGATCGCTGAGGGTGAGCTGGCCCAGGACCTGGTCGACGGCGGACTGCACCGTCTGCCAGACGGAGCGGATCGAGCAGCCGGTGTCGTGGGCGCACACCTGCTCGACACCCGCGTGTTTCTCGCAGAAGCCCGGGTCGTAGAGGCGTCCGCCGAGGGTGGCCAGGATCTCGCTGACGCGCATCTCGCCGGCGGGACGGGCCAGCGTGTAGCCGCCGTCCTTGCCGCGGGTGCTCGTCACGAACCCGGCGCGGCGCATCACGCGCATCATCTTGGCGACGTTGGGGACGGAGATGCCTTCGCGCTGGCTGAGCTCGGCGATCGTGAGACTGCCGCCCTCGCCCTGTATGCCGAGCTGCAGCAGACAGCGGAGGCCGTACTCTTCCTGCGCGGAAAACTTCACATGAGCCCCAGCTGCAGGCGCGCGGCGTCGGACATCATCGACTGCGTCCAGACGGGTTCCAGGACCACCTGCACCTCGGCTTCCTTGACGCCCGGGATCGTGAGGAGCTTGCCGCGGATG
>Ga0075421_100003323_pt1 | contig 19229 bp, 11 predicted proteins | sample SoiMetdeltSBSDD5_FD_75292 | JGI IMG/M metagenome (GOLD analysis project Ga0075421, IMG submission 75292) | Bulk soil microbial communities from a Populus tree surrounding site in Tennessee, USA - Soil MetaG P. deltoides SBSDD5 | ecosystem: Environmental > Terrestrial > Soil > Tree plantation... | reverse complement strand
ACCTCCGCCACCAGCTTCACGCTGATGCGGGCGTTCTCGTTGGAGTTCTTGAGGTCGTGGATCAGCTCGGCCAGGTCCTCGATCGAGTAGATGTCGTGGTGCGGCGGCGGCGAGATGAGGCCGACGCCCGGGGTCGAGTGGCGGACCTTGGCGATCCAGGGATAGACCTTGGTGCCGGGGAGCTGTCCGCCCTCGCCGGGCTTGGCCCCCTGCGCCATCTTGATCTGCAGCTCCTGCGCGTTCACGAGGTAATAACTGGTGACGCCGAAGCGGCCGGAGGCGACCTGCTTGATCGCGCTGTTGCGCGAATCGCCGTTGGCATCCGGGATGTAGCGCGCGGGATCCTCGCCGCCCTCGCCGGTGTTGCTCTTGCCGCCCAGGCGATTCATGGCGATGGCGAGCGTCTCGTGGGCTTCCTTGCTGATGGAGCCGTAGGACATCGCGCCGGTCTTGAAGCGCTTCACCAGCGAGTCGACGGACTCCACCTCCTCGATCGGCACCGCCGGCCGCGTGGACTTCAGCTCCATCAAGCCGCGCAGGGTCGCGTACCTCTTCGTCTGGTCGTTGACCGCCTGCGAGTATTCCTTGAAGGTCTTGTAGTTCCCCGTGCGGCAGGCGTACTGCAGCTTGTGCACGGTCTGCGGATTGAACAAGTGATACTCGCCGTCGCGGCGGTACTGGTATTGACCGCCGGCGTCCAGGGAGTGCGCCGTCCCCCGCTCATGGAAGGCGCGGTCGTGGCGGACCTTGACCTCCTGGGCGACGACGTCGATGCCGATGCCGCCGATGCGCGACGGCGTCCAGGTGAAGTAGCGGTCGACGAACGCCTTGTCGAGGCCGATGGCTTCGAAGATCTGGGCACCGCAGTAGCTCTGGATCGTGGAGATGCCCATCTTCGTGATGACCTTGAGCACGCCTTTGTTGGCGGCCTTCACGAACTTGTCCTCGGCGTAGTTCGGCTCGAGGGAGAGCATCCCCTGCCGGATCATGTCGTGGAGGGTCTCGAAGGCAAGGTAGGGGTTGATCGCCCCCGCGCCGTAGCCGATGAGGAGGGCGAAGTGGTGCACCTCGCGCGGCTCACCGCTCTCGAGGACGAGGCCGACCTTCGTGCGGGTGCCCTCGCGGATCAGGTGATGGTGCACGCCCGACACCGCCAACAGGGCGGGGATGGCGGCGTTTTCGGCGTCGATGCCGCGGTCGGACAGGATGACGATGTCGTAACCGTCCTTGATGGCCTTCGTGACCTTCAGGAACAGCTCTTCCATCGCCCGCTCGAGGCCGGCGCCGCCGTCCGCGACCTTGAAGAGGATGGGCAGCGTGATCGACTTGAAGCCGTGGGAGCCGTTCTTGCCGGTGAGCCCGCGCAGGCGCTCGAGCTCCTCGTTCCGGAGGACAGGCGTGGGCAGACCGATCTGCCGGCACGACGCCGGCTCCGGCTTCAAGAGGTTCCGCTCCGGCCCGATCGTGGTGTCGACGGAGATGATGATCTCCTCGCGGATGCCGTCGACGGGCGGGTTCGTGACCTGGGCGAAGAGCTGCTTGAAGTAGCTGTAGAGCGACTGCGGCCGGTCCGAGAGCACGGCCAGCGGAGTGTCCGTACCCATCGAGCCGATCGCCTCGACGCCGTCCTGCGCCATCGGCGTCATGAGGATCTTGAGGTCCTCCGTCGTGTACCCGAAGGCCTCCTGCCGCTGCATCACCGTGTCGTGATCCGGCTCGTGGACGTGTTTCGGCTTCGGCAGGTCCTGCAGGGTGATGAGGTTGTCGTCGAGCCATTTCCGGTACGGGTTCGCGGTGGCGATCGCGTACTTGAGCTCGTCGTCGGCGATGATGCGCCCCTCGGCGGTGTCGACGAGGAACATGCGGCCGGGCTGCAGGCGGCCCTTGATCTGCACGTTCTCCGGCGCCACGTCGAGCACGCCGACCTCGGACGCCATGATCACGCGGTCGTCCTTGGTCACGTAGTACCGCGAGGGGCGCAGGCCGTTGCGGTCGAGCACGGCGCCGATGCGCAGGCCGTCGGTGAAGGCGATCGAGGCGGGGCCGTCCCACGGCTCCATCAACGCGGAGTGGTATTCGTAGAACGCCTTCTTCTCCGCGCTCATCGACTCGTGGTTCGACCACGGCTCGGGGATCATCATCATCATCGAATGGGGGAGCGTCCGCCCCGTGAGCGACAACATCTCGAGGGCGTTGTCGAACATGGCGGAGTCGCTGCCCGACTCGTCGATGACGGGCCGGATCTTCTTGACGTCGTGGCCCATGAGCTCGGACTCGAACATGCTCTCGCGCGCCTTCATCCAGTTGACGTTGCCGCGCAGCGTGTTGATCTCGCCGTTGTGGGCGATGTAGCGGTACGGGTGGGCCCGCGCCCAGTTGGGGAAGGTGTTCGTGCTGAAGCGCGAGTGCACCAGAGCCAGTGCCGCTTCCACCGACGAGTCGCGCAGGTCGGGGAAGTACCCGGTGAGCTGCGAGGCCGTGAGCATGCCCTTGTAGACGACGGTCTTGTACGAGAGGCTCGGGATGTAGAAGAGCTCCTTGTCCGTGATCTGTGAGCTCCAGATCGCGTTCTCGATTCCGCGGCGGATCACGTAGAGCTTCCGCTCGAACGCCATGTCTTCTTCGATGGAGGACGCCCGCTCGATGAAGAGCTGGCGGACGACGGGCTCGGCGGCCACGGCGGAGGGGCCGATCATCGAGTTGTCGACGGGCACCGTGCGCCATCCGATGACGCGCTGGCCCTCGTCCTTGACGACCTTCTCGATGATCGCCTCGCAGTCCTTGCGGCCCTTCTCGTCCTTGGGCAGGAAGAGCATGCCCACGCCGTATCGCCCGGGGGCGGGCAGTTTTACCGCGATGCGATCGGCCTCCTTGGCCAGGAACTTGTGCGGGACCTGGAGCAGGATGCCGGCGCCGTCGCCGGTGTTGACCTCGCAGCCGCAGGCCCCGCGATGCTCGAGGTTGAGCAGCACCTGGATGGCGTCCTGGACGATGCCGTTCGTGGCGCGGCCCTTCAGGTCCACCACGAAGCCGACACCGCAGGCGTCGTGCTCGTGCCGCGGGTCGTACAGGCCTTGGGCTTTCGGCGTGAGGTGCGTCATCGGGATCCTCTCGAAACGGACGCTTTGCGCGGCGCGTCCTTGGGAACGTCTTCGGGCTGGCGCAGCAGGTCGATGAACCGCTGCGCGGCCGGGGTCGGCCTGGGGCTGCGGCGGTGGATGATGGCGAGCGGCCGCACCATGCGCGCGTCGGCCAGGCGCAGGGCGGCCAGGTTTCCGGCGGCGATCTCGCGCTGCACGGTGGGCAGCGGCAGCAGCGTCACCCCCGAGACCTCGACGGCGTGTTTGATGTTCTCGATGTTGTCGAACTCCATGGCGACGTCCAAGGCGACGCCGTGGTCCTTCAGGAAGCGATCGATCTGCCGGCGGATGGTGAGGCCGCGCTCGAAGCCGACGAACGGCTCGTGGGCGAGTTGCTTGAGCTTCACCGGTCCGTTGTTGGCGAGGTGATGTCCGGGCGCGCAGGTGATGACCATCTCCTCCTCGCGCCAGGGGATGACGGTCAGGTCGCGCGACTTCTTGGGGAAGGAGATGAGGCCCACGTCCGCCGCGCCCGCCTGCACCTTCTCGTAGACGCGGTCGGGGTGCGTGTACTCGATCTGCACGCGCTCGGCGGCGTTCTCGTTGAAGCGTTCGGTGTACTGGTTCATGTCGCGGAGGCCGACGGAGTAGATGGCGGCCACCTGGACGGTGGTCGTGATCTCCGGCTCCTTCCGGCGGACCACGCTCTCGATCTCGAGATACTGCTCGACGAGGGTGCGGCAGCCTTCGTAGTAGGTCTGGCCCTCGGGCGTGAGCTGCAGGGGCCGCGTCGAGCGGTCGACGAGCTGGACGCCGAGGCGCTTCTCCAGCTGATTGACGATCTGGCTCGCCGCGGGCTGCGTCAAATCGTTCGCGGCCGCGGCCTGCGAGAAGCTGCGGAAGCGGGCGATGTCGCAGAACACCTTGAGGGCCTCGAACTGCATGAGACCCCAGGCTACAACATCAGTAATCTTAATGGCAAGTAGAAAATATTATAAGTAAGTCTTATCGTTGGTTATGACGATATGACCAGTTCGATCCGCAGCCGGTGCGTTTTGCCGCAAGCGGTGAGGGGGCGCCGCTGGCCGCATCGGCAACCGTCGAATCGAAACCAAGTCGAGGGCGCGGAGGAGCAACAGGATGGCGCTTGCACCCTAAGAAGCGGCGTCTCGTTCGGATAGGGTGTCGACGAGGTGCATATGGTGGTGGCGTTCACCTCGTCGTCGAGTGGAGCGCGCGCTAGCAGATCTTCCTCTTCGATCAACCGCGCGCGAAACGTCCGCGCGAAACGTGGCTTTCCCGCCCGACCCCGTGTTTCGATTCGGCCGTTGTCGGGGCTACGCGACCTGGAGCGCGCCTTCCTCGACCCAGTGGGCGAGCAGGCGGCGGATCTCGTAGCTGTCGCGGGTGATCAGGGCCTCGCACTGAGCGGGGGTGGTGCCGGCCACCGCCTTCTCCCACACCGCCTTCACGAGCGGGGCCTCGGCCCCCGACATCGTGGTGGGGGAGGACTCCGCCAGGTGCAGCGTGGCATCGTCGGGCACGAGGGCGACGGCGCGGTTGCGCTCGTCGTGGCGCCGCACGCCCTCGAGGATGACGCCCATGAGCTCCAGCGGCGGCACCGCCGGAGGCATGCTGCCGACGTCGCTACGGGCGACGAAGGTGAAGGTACCGGGGAACGGCTGCTCGAGGAGCTGGTACAGCGCGTACGCGCCTTTCAGGTGCTTGTACTGCGCGCCGCGGAACTGGCCGTTCTCGATCAGGATGGCCGCCGCGGTCTTGCCTTGTGCGTTCATCAACGTGAGCACGCCCGTGAAGTTGGGCGTCGACAGCGTCTGGAGCAGCGCGGGCAATCCGAACAGGTCGAGGTCGCCGGCCAGGCCCGGTGCCGCCGCGGGCGCGGCCGCCGGCCGGGTGGCCGCCCCCAACGTCATCAGCGCCTTCTCCGCGACACTCGCGAACGCCTCGCGGCCGTACTTGTCGCAGATCTCCTCCAGCAGGGCCTGCACCTCGGCGACGGGTGTTCCCGAGAGCGCCTGGATGAGCCAGGTGATGCGTTGGTCGTTCTTCTTGATCAGGCCGATGAGGCTCTTGGGGTGCAGCTCGGCGCGCAGCGCGGTGATGAGCTTGTCGATGAGCTCCGGGCTGCTCGACAGGTCCTGGTGCCCGGCCTCGACCAGGCGCGCGGTGGGGCTCCCGAGCTTGACCTCCGTCTTGAGGCCGTGATCGACGAGGGCGCGCCACGCCCGTGGGCTCGGATAACGGGCGAGCGCCGCGCACGTCCGATCGAGCAGCGCGTCCACCTCGTCGGCCGGGTACACCGCCGTCTCCGGCTCGAGGAGCATGTTCTCGAAGAGCTTCAGATAGGAGATGAGGCCGCGTTCGCACTGCTCGTGCCGCGTGAAGCCGAGGTAGGCGATGACCTGCTTGACGAGCGGCGGCGGGCTCTCCCGGCCGGGTGTCCGCGTGACGACCGAGACTTCGTCTTCGATCGGCGGCGCGTCCTTGGCCCGCGGGATGACCCGCAGCAGGTACACGAGGTTCCTCTGGAAGTACGGGTGGCCGCCGCCCTCGGGAGGTTTCTCCACCGACTCCTTCAGCATCCCGTAGGCCGCGTCGCGCGCGGCCTCTTCGTGGGCTTCGAGCAGGGCCAGCAGCTCGTGGCGGCGTTGGCGGTCGGGCTCGTCCCGGAGCTTGGTCAGCAGGCCGACGGGCATCAGCGCCGGGTAGAAGCTCATGACCCGGCGCAGGCCGGCCCGGGTGTCGCCGCGCTCGCTGTACTTGCGCATGCTTTCGAAATGCAAGGGCTCGTGCCCCTGGCGGATGGCATCGACGAACGTGCGGTCGACCTTGTTCTCGGAGGCGAGCTGCTCGGCCAGCTCGTACATGGTCACCGCGCGCCCGAGGTTCCCTTCGTTGAACTGCTCGATGGCGGACTGCACGAGATGGCGGAAGCGTTTGGCGCCTTCCGCGGGATCCTCGGCCAGCGACACGAGCTGGCGCATGGCATCGACCTGCGCGGCCACGACGGGCGCGGTTCCGATCGGGGTGAGGCCGCCGAGGCTTCCCCAGCCCGGCAGCGTTCGCGCCAGCGTACGGATGAGCTCCTCCATCGCCGTCTCGATGCCGTGCTCGCGCAGCTCTTCGAGGTGCCCGTCGAGCTCCTCTTCCGTCTTCGCCTGCATCGCCGCCGTCGCCACGAAATGCGAAGCGAGCTCGGTGCGCTTCTGCACGGGGGCCTGCGGCTGGAGGCGCTGGATGAGCAGCGAGAGCCGTCGCAACCCGAGCGCAGCCTGGGAGACGCTGCTGGCCGGGGGCGGCGTCGTCGTGCCCGCGCCCGCCTTCGAGTGTGTGCCGCCCGGTCGATGCAGCACGTCCACCGCTCCGGTCGAGGAGGGCGCCACCGCCGCCAGCCCGAGCTTGCTCAGGCTGTCCCTCAGGAGCGCGCGATCGGCTTCGGGGCAGTACGGCAACACGGCGAATGCGAGCTGAGGCAGGTACTCGGCGAAGTCGTCCTTCGACACGAGGTCGAGCTCCGCCAGCATCGTGACCTTCTTGACGCCGTGGTAGAGGAAGTCGGCGGCGGGGATGTCCGGCGCTTCCGCCTGCTGGTGCGCGGCCCAGCCCGCGATCTCGGACGCGACCACCGTGGCGGGCTGCTCCAGCAGTACACCGAACGAATCGACCACCATGAGCGGCGCGATCCGGTCGGAGAGGTAGGTGTGCAACTCATGGACGGCCGCGCGGACCTCTGTGATCTGCGTCACGTGTCGCGTTCCCTCCGCTGGTCCAAGCGTAGCTCACGGGCGGGTCAAACGGCGACCCTAAAAGACGAAAGAGGGGCAGCCGGGGCTGCCCCTCCAGGGTCGGCCGACGCTCCGACTAGAAGTTGATGCGGAGCGACATCTGAACGACGCGAGGCGTCTGGTTGAGCTCCTGCACCTTGCCGAACTCGGTGCTGTTGATGTTCCAGGTCATCGATGCGCTGGACGACAGCTCGTCGTCGACGAAGAAGTACGGATGGTTCGGGACGTTGAAGACGTCGATCCGGAGCTCGCTTTCGAAGCGGCCGGTGAGCCGGGTGCGCTTGATGAGCGCGAGATCCCAGCGTGCCTGCACGGGTCCGTCGAACTGCAGGAGCTGCTGGTTGCCCAGCTCGCCCGCGGCCGGGTTGAAGAACACCTGGTCCGGGAAGCCCGCGACGTTGTCCACGTTATCCGCGCCCACCGCCCGCCCCGTGGTGTCGAGCACCTTGGGGTCGATGAAGTAGACGGTGCCGTCCGGCTGCCGGCGGATGCCGAGCAAGCCCTGGATCTGATCCCGCGACAGCGAGGAGACGGCGGTGTTCTTCGTGGAGCGCCCGCCGCGGTTCACGGTGCCGCGCGCGGACAGGATCGAGAACGGCGCCCCGCTCTGCCAGTGGAAGATCGAGCTCACACGCCAACCCCCCGCGAGCCGGTCGGCGATGCCCTCGCGGTCGAGGAAACGCTTGCCCTTACCGAACGGAAGCTCGTAGACGACGTTGCCGTTCACGATGTGGGTGACGTCGAAGGGTGATCGGGCGTGCTCGTTCTCCGGCCGCGCGTTGTCGACGAGGGGCTCGAACCGCGTCTGGGCGTCGCCGAACGAGTTCGAGAGGGCCTTGCCGAACGTGTAGTTGACCTGAGCGAAGAAGCCGCTGCGGAACGACCGCCGGAGCTCCAGCTGCACGCCGTGGTAGTCGGTTTCACCGCCGTTGACGAAGAGGTCGGCCGCGTAGAGGGCCGGATTCGGTAGGAACGCGTCGCGGGCGCCGGCCACGCGGTTGGTGACGTAGAAGTCGGCCAGCGCTCCCGGCTGCCCGGTCTGGATCCGCGAGCGCACAGTCGCGTTCGTGAGCAGGCCGCCGCCGATCCCCGGTATGAAGGTGAGGGGCTGGCTGCCGGGAACCGCGGGGTTGTACGCGGGATCGAAAACGCCGGTGCGGTCCTGGGCCAGGAAGCCGTTCCGGCGCGCGCGGAGGAAGTCCTGCATGAACGCGCCTTCGATCCTGACCTGGTTGATGTCGATGCCTCGGTACAGGTTGCGTCCCAGTGTCCCGATGTAGCGGATTTCACCGGCGAGGCCTGGCCGCAGCTCACGCTCGAGGCTCAGCGTGAACTGGTGGACGTACGGCTGCTCGAGGTCGGGGTCGATGGCGAACACCACGCTGGTGGCGCTGAGGGCGTTCTGGTCCTCGTAGGTTCGTGGGACCTTGAACTCCGGGACGGAGACGGGGGGCAGGCCGGTGCCCACTCGCGCGAACAGGCCGCTCAGCCGCCTCTCGCTCTCGAGGCCGGCGTTCCCGTTCACGGCGTTGCGTCCGGCCACGATCGTCTCTTCGTTGACCAGGGCCTTCGTGTAGGCGGCGCGCACCGCCGTCTTGCCGTCGCGGAACGGGTCCCACGAGAATCCGAGGGTCGGCGCGAAGTTGTTCAGGTCTTTCTTGTGGAGGCCGCCGCGGGCGAAGTCGAGGGTGCCGGTGGTGTCGAGCACGACGTCCTCGATGCGCCGCCCACCGGTGATCGGCTGCAGCGATACCCCGTTCGCCTCGCGCAGGGGCGAGAAGTATTCCCATTTCAGGCCGGCACGCACCGTGAGGTTGGGCCGGATCGTCCAACTGTCCTGCACGTACAGCGCGATGTCGTCGAGGCTGTAGTTGCGCTCGTTCGGGATGCCGGGCAGGAAGCCGGAGGACGTGTCGCGCACCTGGAACGTCTGGCGCACCTCGGTGACCGCCCCCGAGAGCATGGCCGCCATGTCGTTCGCGCGCGCGAGGTCGGCGGCGCTGATGCCGCCGGGGAACTGTGCGGCGGTGAGCTGCACGCTGGCCGGCGCGGCAGGGCTATAGCCGAAGGTGGCGCGGGGCAGGATGTTCGCGAAGTTGTAGGGGCGGATCCGGATGGCCTGCAGGTTGGCGCCGAACTGCAGGCTGTGCGCGCCGCGCACGAGCGAGGCGTTGTCCAGCACCGAATACACCCGGCTGTTCCGGCCCTGGGGCTGGAACGAGGGGATCGGATGCGTCATGCCGAGGGCCAGCGTGTTCGTGGTGAGACTGCTCGTGAGCGTAGCCGCGCCGTAGTCGATCGTGGTCTTGAAGTCGACGGGCGACAGGTTCCCGCCGGCGCGCAGCTCGTTCTGGAAGGTGGGCGAAGGCTGCCAACGCCAGGCGCCCACGAACCGCGTCGCCTTGCTCTGGACGTAGGCCAGCGGGCTCTCGTGGACGGTGTCGATGTCCGTGCGGTCGTCCCGGTTGTCCAGGAACCCGAACGAGGCCTCGAAGTGATGGCTCTGGCTGAGCGTGTAGTCGAGCCGCCCGCCGAAGTAGGTTCGTTTCTCGTTGTCGAGCTGGTTGAATCGCCGCCCGCCGGTGTTGACGCCGTCGCCGAGGTCGCTGTTGTTGACCTCGGAGGGCGAGCTCAGCCGGTTGAGCAGGAAGCTCTGGACGGTGGGGTCGATCTGCTGGCCGGAGAGCTGCAGCAGGTTGACGCTCTGGTTGTTCCCGTAGCGGAAGGTGCCGGTCAGCAGATCCGCGTTGCGGGGGATCGTGATGTTCGAGATGTCTTCCTCCGACTGGCGGAAGCCTTCGTAGTAGGCGTAGAAGAAGAGCCGATCCTTGAGGATGGGCCCGCCCACGCGCGCTCCGAACTGGTTGCGGTTGAGGGTGGGGCGCTCCACGCCGTCCCGGTTGTTGAACCAGTCGTTGGCGGACAGACGATAGTTCCGGTTGTATTCGAAAATGCTGCCGTGGAGCTCGTTGCCGCCCGACGGTGTCACCAGCCGCACCTGCGAGGCGCCGCCATACGCGTCGACGCCCTGCGTGTTCGTGACGATCGTGAACTCGCCGACGGTGTCCGACGTGGGCCGGTTCGGCACGAAGTCGACGGCGTTGCTGCGAATGAAGTTGTCCTGGATGTTGATGCCGTCCTGCGTGACCTGGGTCCACGTCGGGCGGCCGCCGTTGATCGCCGTTTCCGTGCGGGTGGGGATTCCCGCCACGCCGGCCTGGAGGCGGATGAGCTCCATGGGATTGCGGGCGTTCAAGGGCAAGTCGAGGATCTGCGCCTGGCTGACCGTGTTCGTCACCTCCGGCGTGGTCGTGTGGATGACGTCGACGCCGGCCCTCACGTCCATCTCTTCGCTGATCGGCCCCAGCGCGAGGGCGATGGACAGGGAGTATTCCTGGCCGGGGTCGATCTTGACGTTGGTATACGAGGCGGTACGGAAGCCTCGCATGACCGCCTTCACGGTGTACGAGCCGGCCATGAGCTGGGGCACGACGAAGCGGCCGTCCTGCGTGGAGACGAGCGACCGCTGCTCGTTCGTCGCCTCGTTTTGGATCGTGACCTGGGCGCCTCCGACTACGGCACCCTGAGGATCCCGCACGGTGCCGACGAGCCGGCCGAGGGTCTGGGCTTCGACGACAAGGGCGAACGATACGCTGGCCAGGACGGCCAGCGCATACGTGGAAATGGGCCACCGCCGCTGCATAGGCACTCCTTCCCTGACGAGGGTTTGAACGAGCCGCCGGGCGGTGCGAGCCGCCGAGGCGGCTACGGTGAGGGTCCTTATCGCGATCCTAGTCCCGGTCCGGCGGAGGGTGCAATGAAAAAGCGTTATGGGTTCGAAAGTCTGTCCGCCTTTTGGCGGACAGACGGGAGGGTCAGGCCGTCCAGGGATCGACGAGGGCCGCGCCGCAACCTTCGAAGTCTCTCGTGTTGCGTGTGGCGAGCGTCGCACCTGCGCAGACGACGATCGCGGCAATCTGGGCGTCCACATGGGAGATGGGCCGACCGGCACGCTGGCGGGCGGACGCGATCCCGGCATACACGGGAGCAGCGTCGGTCCCGAACGGCAGCAGGCGCCCGTCGAAGTCGGTGGCGAACATCGCCGCAATGGCCTCTTCCAGGACCGTCCTGCGTTTACCCGCCGGGAGCAGCATGAGGCCGCGAAGCATCTCGGCTTGATTGACGGCGGTGGTGTAGAGGCTGGCGGAGGGTTGCGCGCGCATCCACTCCAGAACCCGGAGCGCCGGCTTCGGCCGGGTCAACTCCGACAGAACGTTCGTGTCGAGAACGAGCATCAGCCCAGCTTGGGGGGCTTGCGCATGGGCTCCCGCGGCGGGAGCGGCAGATCGACGCCGCCCAGGCGACGAAAGCGTGACCGGATGCTGTCGACCAGATGCTGGCCCTCGGTGCCGGCGTCGTCCGCGAGGGCTGTTCGCAGCAGCCGGCGGGCCTCTTCCTCCATCGATCGACCGTGCCGCGCCGCGCGAACGCGAAGCTTCGCCTTGGTTCGTTCATCGAGGTTCCGGATGGTAATGGTCGCCACGGACGCCTCCTACAATGCCATCACTGATTGCATTGTAGGCATTGCTATCGCCGACGTCCAGAAGGCCCGTTCAGTCGGACTTGAGCGCGGACATTGGATCGAGCCGCGCCGCCCGGCGCGCCGGGAGCCAGCACGCGAGCAAGCCGACGGCGACTACAACGGCTGCCGCACCCGCGTACAGACCGACATCGGTGGAGGGTACGCCATAAATAAGATGGCGGATGAAGCGGCTGGCACCCCACGCCAGCCCAACGCCAACGACGACGGCGGCGAGCACCACCCTCATTTCCTCGTGGACGATCAGACCGAGGATGTCTCCCGGAGAAGCTCCGACGGCTACGCGCAGCCCGATCTCTTTCGTCCGACGCGTCACCGCGAAGGCCAGGGTGCCATAGATGCCCACCGCGCCAAGAAGCAGGGCGATGGCCGCGCCGTAGGACGCGATCCAGGCGACCATCTGAACCTCTTTCAGCTGATCTCGGCTCAAGTGGGTGGCGAGCGTCATGGCGTCTTTGAGAGGCACCTCGGGATCGAGCTCGTGAAGTGTGCGCAGGAGCTGCGGAAGGATCGCGGCCGGGTTGCCTGCGACCTTTACGCAGTATCGAGCGTTCACCATGCGTGCCTGTTGGAAGTGGACGTAGGCATGCGAGTCCCGTGGCTGTCCCCAGGCGGGCGCGGCCACGTCGGCGATCACACCGATGACCTCGGCCGGGGGGTCTTGGTTCACCATCAGCGTGGAGCCGACCGCGTCTCCCGCTGGCCAGAGGCGTCGGGCGAGCGTCTCGTTGACGATCGCTACCCGCGGTGACTCCGGCGTGTCGCGCGCGTCGAAATCGCGGCCGTGCAGCAGGGGCGTACCGAGGAGCGCGAAGTGGCCGGGGGTGACCGCGCTCCAGCGCCCCCGCGTTTCGCGCGAGCCGCCGGTCGGCACCGGTCGCCGAGCGAACTTCACGCCCGTGTCCCTGTAGCCGTCGTATCCGTATCCACCGATCAACGTCACCGCATCCGATGTGGCGCTCACCCGAAGGACACCGGGCAACGCGGCAATCCGCCGCAGCGCCTCCTGGTGTAGCAGCTGCGCCTTCTCGGGGGCGTACCTGAGGGAGCCCGGCGACATGCGGACGAGGGCCACACCTCTGGGATCGAAATGCCCGTCCGTAACGAACCGGCGGCTACCGGACCACAGGATGGCCACTTGCGCCAGCAGTGCCAGCGCGGCCGCCACCTGCGCGCCGATGAGCCATCGGGAGAGTCGTGATGAGGGCGCGGCGGCCGTTGCGGATCGACTCAGGCTCAGCCTGGCCCCGAGCCGGACCGCGCTCATCGCGGGCAAGAGGCCGAACAGGAATCCGGCCAACACCGAGACGGCCGCCGTCCATGCGAGCACCACCACGTCAGGGCTCAGATCGAACGACTGGAAGCGGCCGCCCTCCCATTCCATGTACAGGGCATGCAGCGCGCGTGTGAGTGCCATGGAGAGCAGAACGCCGAGGGCGCCTCCGGCGACAGCGACGAGCAGAGACTCGGTCATGAGCTGCCGAACGAGCCGAAGCGGCGTCGCGCCGAGCGACGGACGGATAGCGAGCTCGCGGCCACGGCTGCTTCCTCGCGCCAGGAGAAGTCCGGCGAGGTTGGCACAGCCCAGCAGCAGGCACAGCCCCGCCACGAACGCCAACGGGCGGCCGACGCCTGATGATCGTTCGAAGGAAAACCGGCCGTAGATACCGTAAGCGCCCCGCGGTCCGTGGGCGGCGAGTACCATGGCCGGGCCGTCCGGCTCGGCTTGTTCCTGCCACCGCGGCGGCGACAGGGTGGCGACCTCGGCATTCACCTCCTCGACGGTACGTTCCTGACGCCGGCGGCCGATCATGTGGAAGTTCGCGACGCAACGGGGATCGGTGAGCATGTTGCAAGGCGTTCTGACGTGCGTGCCCATCAGCAGGGCCGGGATGTAGAACTCCACGCGCTGGGGGTCGAGTCCCGTGAAGGCAACCGGGGTCACACCGATCACCGTGTAGGCTCGACCTCCGATCTTCACCGCGGCGCCGAGGATGTCGACAGGTTTGCCCCACTCCTCCCAGAGCCGGTGGCTCAGGACCACGACGTGATCACGGCCGGGGACCTCATTCTCGTGGGTGCTGAAGAAACGTCCCAGGGCCGGCCGGAGGCCGAGCACGGAGAAGAAGTTCGCGGATACGTACGCGTGGCTCATCTCGCGGGCGTGACCACCGTGGCTCACCCACGCCGGTGATCCCCCGGAACAATGGGCGGCCAGATCCCGCAGCGTCGTCGCACGATCGCGGACGTGCAGGTAGTCGAGGTACGACACGCGCCCCCACTCGTGTTGGCCGCGCTTCGGATCGAGGCGGTGCGGGTTCACGACGACCAGCTCCTCCGGCCGCTCGCCGGCCATGGGGCGCAGCATCATCGTGTTGTAGAGGGAGAGAACCGCGGATACGGCGCCGGTCGTGAGGGCGAGCGTGACCAGCGCGGTCGCGGTGAAGCCCGGGCTGCGCCGCAGGGTGCGCAGCGCGTAGCGGACGTCCTGGAGGGTCGACTCCAGGACGCCGATGGCGAAGGTCCTCATACCGCCTCGCGCAGTCGAAATGCTACTTCACGACGTTCAGCGTGATCTCGAGCTTGGTGACCTCGCCCGTCATGGGATGGGTCGTGGTCGAGCTGGCGGTCTCGCCGTCGCGCAGCAGGAGCTGGCCCCTCATGGTCACGATATCGAACGCGGGGGCGATGGAGATGCCGGGTTTCGAGCCGGACTTCTCGTCCCACAGCGTCGAGTCCTCGAAAGCGTAGAAGAGCAGAAAGCGACCGTCGTCGGTGGGTTCTGCGGTGAACTCCATGTTGGCGCCGACGTTCTTGTACTGGAAGCTCGTCACGTCCTTGCCGTCCTTTTCGTACTGGGTCACCGGGATCGGCACCTCCGTACCCTGTCGGAGCGTGAACTGCTTGTTCGTACTTGAGGCGAACGAATAGGGGCGGCTGGCGAGCTTCCGATCACCCTGCAGGCGAGACAGGACGAGCTGAATGCGGAGCGCGACGATCTTGGGCCGCGCCTTGGGGGGCTCGACCTTGTCCTGTGCCTGCGCAACCACGCCAGACAGCAGTCCGGCGAGAACGATCGACATGACCTTTTTCATAACTCACCTCCAGTAACAAGACGGTTCAGCGGCGGCAACGGTTCGGCCGGGCGCATGTCGGACGTCGAAAGCCGCGGCAGATCGTCGAGTGTCCCCACCTCGATGGTCGTCGGTGCGAAGGGCAGCGGCGGCTCGAGCGTCCTGAAAGCGACGACGCGTCGATCCTGAATGCTGGCCATGTAGCTGTGCACGGCCGCGGCCTGATCGGGCGGCACGATCACCTCCGGCTCGGCCGGCGGCTTGGCGGTGGCGCGGACGGGGCGGCGCACGACCACGGGAGGCGGCGGGGGAGCGTCGGCGATCCTCGGCCTTGGTGCTGATGTCGCTTCAGGAATCGATGTGGGCGCCGGTGGCCGCACGTGCTCTGCGACAGAAGGTACGCGAGGGGGCGACGCGGGGGAACGCCACAGCAGAGCCAGGATCAAAGCGGCGGCGGCGAGGCCGGCACCGATCGAGGTCAAAGGCCGACGGCGCCACGATCGTCGAGTCCCGGTGACCCGACGGCGGACCGCCAGGTCGAACCCCAGAGCGGGTGCGACATCGAGCGTCGACTTCAAGATGGCGTCGACTGTCGACCCGAGCCGCCGCTCATCATGGAGCCGCGCGCGACAGGCAGCGCAGGCGGCCAGATGCGCTTCGAGCGCCGGATCCGCCGGCGCGCCGAGCGCGTGGTCGATCAGCGCTTCTTCGTATCGTTCACATTGAGGCATCGGAGGCTCTCCGCCAATTTCTTCCGCGCCGCGAACAGGCGCGACTTCACCGTGCCCTCCGGCAGGTCCAGCAGCTCCGCCACCTCGCGCAGGTCGTGGCCCTGGATCGCGGCGAGGATCACGACCGACCGCTGCGCGTCCGGCAAGGCGTCGACAGCCGCCCACAGGCGCTCATGAGCCTGCTGCTGGGCGGCGACATCCTCGGTGCTGGGAACCGGCGGCGTCGATTCGAACGCCACCTGCTCGCGCTGCTGCCGGCGTCGGCGGCTGCGGTGCTGATCGATGGCCAGCCGCCAGGTGATCCGCACCAGCCACGCCCGGAACCGCTCGCGGTCGCGCAGCGTGTGGAACTGCACGTACGCGCGGGCGAACGCCTCCTGGGCGGCCTCCTCGGCGTCCTCGCGATTCCGCAGGACGCCGTAGGCGACGCGGAACGCCAGCCGGGACGACTCCGCCAGCCGCTCGGCGAACTCCCGCTCGAGGTCCGCCTCGGCGCCCGGGCTCACGAAGGGAATTCTGGCCGCAACTTCATCCATTCCGCGCCTACAAGACAAGACGCCGCCGAGGGCCGGATGGTTCGAGGGGCCGGCCGATAGACGAACGCTAGCGGTTCTGGATGTCGAGGGGAGGCATGGCCGCCGGCTCCTGCCGCCGGCGGTAGATGAGCCCGAGCCCGAGGACGACTCCCAGCGTCATGGCGAGGAGGATGAGGGCACCGGCCATGTTGAAGGCGCCGAGGATGAGGCCGACGATGTCGAGCTGTGGATGGTCGACCTTGATCCAGGTGACGGTCTCTTCGGCCGCGAGCCGGACCGGCGCGAGCGGTGTGAGCGGCATGACTTAATCCCTAGCGGCGCGAGCGCGACCGGCGGGACGTCGGTTCCGCCGGCAGCGGCGGCAATACCCGGCCGCTCGAGGCCACTGTAGACCTGCGGCCATTGGAGGTCAACTGGTGCGTACTCGCCGTCGGTGCCGGCTTGTGGTTGATCACCTCCAGGTACTGGCGCACGCCGACGAGCAGGCTGCGGGCGATCCGGTCGCGGTATTCGGAGGTGCGCAGGAGCTTCTCTTCCTGCGGGTGGCTCACGAACGCAATTTCGGCGAGCACGGCCGGCATGTTCGAGCCGACCAGCACCAGCAGGGGCGCCCGTCGCACACCGCGGTCCTTCACGAGCGAATTGTGGGGCCGCAGGTTCGCGACCATCGCGCCCTGCACGTTGGCCGCGAAGTCGCGGCTCTCGTCCCGTTTGCCGGTGAGGGTAATGGCCTGCACGAGCCCCTGGAAATCCTTGAACGTCTCCTCCGACATCTCGTTCTCGCGCAGCGCCAGCTCCTGCTCCTCGCGGTTGCGCGTGAAGCTCAGGATATAGGTCTCGAGGCCGCTCGCCGTCCGATTGCGGCTGCTGTTGGCGTGAATGGACAGGAACAAATCGGCGCCCTTCGTGTTGGCGATCGCGGTGCGCTCCACCAGCGGGACGAACTCGTCCTGGCTGCGGGTCATGATGACCTGCGCCCCCTTGATCTCGCTGCGGACCATCTTCTCGAGGCGCCGCGCGACGTCGAGGACGAGATCTTTCTCCTGCAGGCCGCCGGGGCCGATGCAGCCGGGATCGTGTCCGCCGTGGCCGGCGTCGATGACGATCGTGCGCACTCCGAGGCCCAGCTGCTTGTAGATGCTGATGGGCCCGTCTGGATCCACCGGCACCGCCACGGGGGGCGGGGAAGAGGTGGCGGCGCCGGCGGTCTTCACCTCCGCTCGCGAGGGCGTGGGGACGGGGCGGGCTTCGATGGCGCCGGCGTAGGGTGACGGCGTCGGCGTCGCGGTGGGCGTCACGGGATCGAACTCGCCTGGCGCCGGCGTGGGGAAGTTCTCGGCGATCGCGGGCGCCGGCGTCTTGGGGGGCGTGCTGTTGACGTCGATGACGAGCCGCGCAGGATCGGGCAGGAAGAAGACGCGGTGGTCGCGCGCCGTCTTGAACTTGAGCACGACGCGCACGACGTTCCCCCGGTTCTGGCCGATGTTCACGTCCTCGAGGATGCCGTCGCCCACGGGGAACACCTGCAGGCCCTGCTTCGGGTGCAAACGCGTGTCGGCGAGGTCGATGAAGACGCGGTCCGGTCCCGTCAGACGCTGCTGATCGAGGATCTGGACCTGCCTCTCCATCTCCAGCACGACGCGAGTCGAGGTCGGGCCGCTCCAGAACCGCAGCGTGGAGCCGAAGACCTTGGCCAGCCCGGGCGGCGGCGGGCTCGGCGCCGCCTTGTTCTTGATGACAGCCTTCACGGCGCGCGCGTTCTTGCCGTCGGGGAAGGCGTCGAGGTAAGCCTCCGTCGCGTCGGCGATCTGCTTCTCGTCCTTGGAGGCGGAGGCGAGCTGGAAGACTTTGAAAAGCGCCTCCTCGCTCTTGGGGCTGCTGGGATACTCGCTCACGAGGTCGCGGTACGCTTCGGTGGCCTGCGTCCGGTAGCGGGGCGTCTTGAAGCGCGCGGCCATCTCGCTGTAGAGGTCACCGATGTGGAGGAGCGCGTTGTCGCAGTACCCGCTCTGCGGGTAGTTGTTGACGATGCTCCGGTGCGCGTCGATGACCCGGATCCACTCCGAGGTTTTCTTCTGGAGCGCCGCTGACTTGGTGAGGGCGGTATGGGCCGCCTCCGCGCGCTTCCACAGCGTGTGGTGGTCGGGCTTCGCGGTGGTGGCCGCCTCCGAGGCGGCCGCGGCCAGACCCAGCACGCACATCACCGCCGCGCGGATCATCTCACTCCGTCGCCTGATAACGATCCGCGGCCGCCAGCACTTCCCGCGGCTTGGAGCCGTCGGCGGGGCCGATGATGCCCTCGCGCTCCATCGTGTCGATGAGCCGGCCCGCGCGCGAGAACCCGATGCGGAAGCGCCGCTGGAGCGAGCTCGTGGAGGCCTGGCCGCTGTCGATGATGAACTTCACGGCCTCGTCGAACAGCGGGTCGTGCTCGATGGCCTCGGCGCCCTCGGTGCTGCGCTCGGTCTTGCCCACGGTGTCGTCGTAGATGGGCGTGCCCGCCTTGCGCAGGTAGTTCGCGAGGCGGCCCACTTCCTTCTCGCTCACGTAGGCGCCGTGGATGCGCAGCAGGCGCGAGCTGCCCGGCGGCAGGAACAACATGTCGCCCTTGCCGAGGAGCTGCTCGGCGCCGATGCTGTCGAGGATGGTGCGGCTGTCGACGCGGGCGGCGACGCGGAACGAGATGCGCGCGGGGAAGTTGGCCTTGATGAGGCCGGTGATCACGTCGACCGACGGGCGCTGCGTGGCCAGGATCAGGTGGATGCCCACCGCGCGGGCCATCTGCGCGAGCCGCGTGATCGATTCTTCCACGTCGTGGGACGACACCATCATGAGGTCCGCGAGCTCGTCGATGATGATGACGATGTAGTGCAGCGGCTTGGCGTCCTCGCCTTCGGCCTTCTCGCTGCGCACCAGCGTGTTGTACTGGTCGATGTTGCGCACGCCCTCCGCGGCCAGGGTGCGGATGCGGCGCTCCATCTCCGTGATCGCCCACTTGAGGACGTTGGCCGCGATCTTCGGCTCGGTGACCACCGGCGTGAGCAGGTGGGGGATCTCCTCGTACACCGACAGCTCGAGCCGCTTGGGGTCGATGAGGATCAGCCGGCACTCGTCGGGCGTGCAGCGGTACAGCAGGCTCGAGATGATGCAGTTGAGCCCGACGCTCTTGCCGGTGCCGGTGGAGCCGGCGATCAGCAGGTGCGGCATGGTGGCGAGGTCGGTGACGTAGGTGTCCCCGCTGACAGTCTTGCCCAGGGCGAGCGTCAGCTTGCCCGACGAGCCCTGGAACTGATCGCCCTCGATCATCTCCCGGAGCGAGATCGTCTCGCGCTTCTCGTTCGGGATCTCGATGGCCACCGTGCCGCGGCCGCTCATGCGGTCGATGCGGATGGCGTCCGCCTC
>Ga0075421_100003322_pt1 | contig 19230 bp, 11 predicted proteins | sample SoiMetdeltSBSDD5_FD_75292 | JGI IMG/M metagenome (GOLD analysis project Ga0075421, IMG submission 75292) | Bulk soil microbial communities from a Populus tree surrounding site in Tennessee, USA - Soil MetaG P. deltoides SBSDD5 | ecosystem: Environmental > Terrestrial > Soil > Tree plantation... | reverse complement strand
AAATCTTGTCGGCACGCCCGGGGCGTCCCGGAGTCGCCGGTACCGTTCGGGTGGAGAACCTTTTCGATGAGTCTTACGATCAGGTGGTAGGCTTTCCCGGCCGGCCGCGAGGTGTGTTCGGCGGAGTGCGGTTCCAGTTGTAAGACCGTCGGTGACTGGCGGCCCGGACCCGGTGCTCCGATCTTCCAATCATGAGAATCCAGCACCGTACGGCAGGTCTTCTCCTGGCTTTTTGCTCGGGCGCAGTCCTCGGTTGCGCCGAAACTGCGGCCCCGCCGCCGGCGCCTGAGGAGATCGTAGTGGTGCTGAACACCACCGACGCTACGCTCAGCCTGGTGCCGGTGGCAGCGCCTACCCAGGTATCCACCATCCCGCTGGGGGCCTCCGACGTCCAGCCGTCGAGCGTGGCCACCCGCGGGGGAACGGCGGTGGTTCCCTTGGAGGCCCGGGATGCCGTCGCGCTGGTGGACCTTCGACTGGGGCAGGTCGTGAACACTCTTCCCCTCCAGCCAGAATCCGGTCTCACCGGGAGCGCGCTGGTCGACGATTCGGTCGCCTACGTGGCCAACGCCAACTTCAACACGGTTACCCGGCTGAACCTCGCTACCGGTGACACCCTCAGCCTTGCGGTGGGACTCACCCCGACGCAGATGATCTTTACCCGGGGACGGCTGCTGGTCCTGAACGCCAACCTCGACTCCCTCGGCAAGCCCGCCGGCGAGAGCTGGATCAGCGTCATTGATCCGGCGGTGGGGGACCGCGGGGCCTTGCTCGACTCGATTCCGCTCATCGGTCCCGGAAACGCCCAGTTCAGCGCTGTGGCGAGCGACGGGTTGGTGTACGTCGTCCAGAACGGCGATCCCAGCATCGACGCGGGACGGCTCTCCGTGGTAGACCCCGTACGCCGGCAGGAGCTGGCCAGCTTCGGCGGCTTCGGATTCGGACCCGGGGACCTGACCGCTGATGGCGGTGACCGTCTTCTAATCAGCTCGCGCACCGAAGGTCTGATGGAGTTCGACACCGCGGAGCGAGTCGTGGTCCGGGGAGAAGGCAACGGGATTCCCATCCCCGCCAACACCGGCGTAGCCGTGGATTCGCAGGGCCGGGTCTATGCTCTCGAGGCGGGCTGCTCGGACAACGGAGTCGTCCACGTCCTGCGCGCTGATTTCAGCGAGATCCGCACAGTTCCCGTGGGTCAGTGCGCCACCCAGATCGTGCTGGCCAGGGTTCCGCCGGCTGGAGTGGACACGGTCGACGAGAGCCAGCTCTGAGGGTCGCGCTGTGCCGCTCGTCTCGACTCCCGCCATTGTGCTCGCCACGTTTCGGTACGGCGAAACCTCCAAGATCATCCGCCTGGCCAGCCGCGACTATGGGGTGCAGAGCGCCATTGCAAAGGGCGCACTCCGACCTAGAAGCCGGTTCGGCGGGTCGCTCCAGCTGCTGAGTGAGGGTCAGGCTCACTGGTTGATGAAGGAGAATCGGGAGCTGAACGTCCTGACCTCCTTCGATCTCCGGCAGCTGCACGTTGGCCTGACCAGGGATCTGGAGCGGTATGCCGTGGCCTGTGCCCTGGCGGAGGTGATGCTCCGGTTTGCGCCCTCGGATCCTCATCCCGAAAGCTTCGAGGTCCTGCAACAGGCTCTGGCGCTGCTGGAGGCCGGGGCGCCCGAGACGGTAGAGTCGCTTGGATTCCGGCTTCTCTGGCAGCTGGTGAGTAGCCTCGGCTTTGCCCCTTCGATCCATGCCTGCGTCATCGACGGCGTGCTGATTCCCCCTGAGGGGCCGCTTCCGTTCAGCACCCGGGACGGGGGTGCGCTCTGCATTACCTGTGCAGCGGAGCGGGGAGCCACCCAGTTGCCGCCAGAGGATCGCACCGATCTCGCGTCGCTGCTCGATCCGGATTCGGCCCTGCCTACCTTCGATAGCCGTCACGGAGCAGCTCACCGCCGCCTTCTGGCGCGGTACATCCGCCACCATCTTGCCGAGGGAGCGGACCTCCCAGCCCTGGAGTTCTGGATGCAGCGCCCCTGGGCCGCGGCATGATCATCGGAACAGCGGGACACATCGACCACGGCAAGTCCGCGCTGGTCACTGCCCTGACCGGGCGGCCAATGGACCGCCTGGCCGAGGAGCGCCGCCGGGAGATCACCATCGAGCTCAACTTTGCCCCGCTCGACCTGGGTGGCGGGCGCATGGCCGGGGTCGTAGATGTGCCCGGGCACGAAGACTTCATCCGCACGATGGTCGCCGGCGCCTCCGGGATCGACCTCGCACTGCTGGTCATCGCTGCCGATGAGTCGATCATGCCCCAGACGGAGGAGCACCTCCTCATCCTGGAGCAGCTGGGAGTCCGACGCGGCATTCCGCTGATCACCAAATCCGACCTGGTTGATCCCGACTGGCTCGAGCTGGTGTCCCTCGAGGTAGCCGAGCGTCTCGCGAAGTCACCCGTTGCCTTCGATCCTCCACTTGCTGTCTCGGCCCGAACCGGAAGTGGAGTCGAGGAGCTCCGCACTCGGCTGGCCGGGCACGCGCGCGCACTCTCGCGGCATCCTGTGGCCGACGCGTTTCGGATGCCGATCGACCGGGTGTTCTCCCTCCCGGGCGTCGGGACCGTGGTGACCGGGACGGTATGGTCCGGCCGGCTCGCTGTGGGCGACAGCGTCGTTGCGCTTCCCTCCGGGCAGCGTGGCCGGGTACGGTCCCTGGAGAGCTTTGGCCGCGAGGTGACCCGCGCGGAGCCCGGATCCCGAAGCGCGATTGGTCTGGCCGGCATGGAGCGACACGGGCTTGCCCGGGGAGCGGTGCTGGTCGGCGACCAAGTTCCCTGGGCGCCAACTGCCGCTCTAGACGTCGAGATTACTCTCGATCAGCGAGCTCCCCGTCCGCTGACCGCGCGCACCCGGGTACGCCTCTTGTTGGGGACCACCGAGGTGATGGCTCGGGCGCTTCCTCGCGCAGTGGTTGAGCCCGGGAGCAAGGGAATGGCCCGGCTCAAGCTCGAATCTTCTCTCATTGCCCGAGCGGGCGATCGCTTCGTGCTGCGGAGCTTCAGTCCGGTGGCCACTATTGGCGGAGGCCGAGTTCTCGATCCGCTCCCCCCTCGGCGGCGCACGGTGTGGCCGGCCGAACTCGCTTCCGACCAGACGGCAGAGCGGTTCCGCAGCGCGCTGTGGCGACGTCCCGGGGGCATCGAGCGTTCGCTTCTCCCCATCCTGCTCGGAATTCCCGAGGGCGAGGCCCATGAAGTCGCGCGGCGCGAGCCCGAGGCACGCCTGCTCGGCACCCTGTGGGTGTCCGCGCCGGTCGTAGAGCAGACCGCAGCCGGAGCTCTCGGCGTAGTGCGCGACTACCATCGGCAACACGGCAGCGATCCTGGCATGCCGCTGGAGACACTGCGGCACAGCCTTCAAGTGAATCAGGTGATTGTCGAGGCCGCGCTGGAGGACCTGGTCCGCACCGGCCGTCTGCGCCGGCGCGATGGGGTGGTGGCTTTGGCGGGGTTTGCACCACGAGTAGCCGGTGGAGAGGCCGAGATCGATCGTATCGTAGAGATCCTCTCGGCTGCGCACTTGGCCCCACCGTCCGTGGCCGAGCTGGAGCGCTCAACCGGGCGGCGGGACCTCCATCCGCTCCTCCGTCTGGCAGCTGCGCGGGGCAGGATCGAAGCCGTGGAACACGACCGCTATTATGCCCGCGAGGCATTGGAGCAGTTTACCGGCGTGCTGAACGACCTGGGCCGCAGGGGGCCCATCGTCCCGGGGGCGGTCCGGGATCGGCTCGGCATCACCCGAAAGTTTCTGATTCCTCTCCTGGAGTGGGCCGACGGCAGGGGTATTACAGTCAGGGAAGGAGACGGTCGTCGGCTGCTTCTCCCTTGACTCTAGACTCTTGATTCTAGACCTTCCCTTAGACAGCCCATCAGTGCATCCGACGATCCCCGGAGGTGCCACCACCCTTCAACACATTGTGAGCATGAGGAGTCGCCCATGGTCCGTTTGGTGCGGCCGGGGTGGTGGCTCGGGCTTTTGGTGGGGGCAGGCTCCCCGGTCGCAGCACAGGCCAATGTGCTTCCGCCGCGAGTCGAGCTGAAGGAGAACTACCCCAATCCGTTTTTCCCGGCAACGACGATCCCATTCGAGATTTCCCGGGAGGTATGCGCAAGGGGTCATCAGCCGGTAGTCAGTTTGAAGATTTACAATGTACTGGTCCAGGTAGTGGCCATTCCCACGCTGGCAAGCGGATCGGGTGAGCGGCTGGACAGCTTGCGCCTCCGCTGTGGAGAATACCGAGCCTATTGGGATGGGAAATATCAGGACGGACGCCGTGAAGCGATAACCGGAGTGTACTACTACCAGCTTATTGTGGATGGTGAGCGGTTCACTCGCAAAATGATTGCACAAAAGAAGATCGCTAGCGGAAGGTGAAGTAAAGAGGCAGCTCCCGGCTGCCTCTTTACGTGTTTGGGAGCGTCAGTGGCTGGACCCGCCTCTAAAGGAAGGGCCCACTATGCCAAACCGGCAGAAATAGTGGGTACACCACTTGCCATTTGACCTGCGGAATTTCCAGGCCCGCAAAGCCCCGATGCCCCCGGACCAATTTCCCGGAGGGTCGGCCAAAGCGCATATGAGGCAGCTATGATCCGACCAGAGCGATTGACCATAAAGGCCCAGGAGGCCCTCCGTGATGCGGGCGAACTGGCTCGTTCCAGGGGGAACCCTGTGGTCAACGACGCCCACCTGCTGGCGGTGTTGCTGGCCCAGGACGAAGGCGTGGTGCAGCCCCTGCTTCAGAAAGCCGGCCTCAACGTCACCGCAATCAAGCAGGAAGTTGAGCGGGAGATCGCCCGCTTTCCCACCCAGGCCGGTGGAGGCGCCGAGCCCAGCTTCAGCCGCGAGATCCAGCGGATCTTCGATCGCGCCGAGGCCGAAGCCAAGCGGCTGGGAGATGCGTACGTCAGCACCGAGCATTTGCTGCTGGCCATGGTGGAGGAGAAGGGAACGACAGCTCGAGCCGTGCTCAGCAGCCATGGCATCGGCGCCGACGAGCTTCGCGCTGCCCTCCAGGAGGTTCGGGGCTCCCATCGGGTGACCGATCAATCGCCCGAGGAGAAGTACCAGGCGCTCGAGCGCTACACCCGGAACCTCACCGAGGAGGCCCGGAATGGGAAACTCGATCCGGTCATCGGCCGCGATGAGGAGATCCGGCGGGTCATGCAGGTGCTCTCCCGGCGCACCAAGAACAATCCAGTGCTGATTGGGGAGCCGGGCGTGGGCAAGACGGCCATCGTCGAGGGACTGGCGCAGCGGATCGTGAACGGTGATGTGCCCGAGTCGCTGCGCAACCGGGAGTTGGTCTCGCTCGACATCGGGGCCTTGCTGGCGGGGGCCAAGTTCCGCGGAGAGTTCGAGGAGCGGCTCAAGGCGGTGGTCAAGGAGCTGACCGAGAGCCAAGGACGCTACGTCACGTTCATCGACGAGCTGCACACCATCGTCGGCGCAGGGGCAGCCGAAGGCGCAGTGGATGCCAGCAACATGCTCAAGCCGCCACTGGCCCGGGGGGAGCTGCACGTCATCGGGGCCACCACCCTGGACGAATACCGCAAGCACATCGAGAAGGATCCGGCGCTGGAGCGGCGGTTCCAGCCGGTCATGGTACCGGAGCCCAACGTGGCCGACACCATCGCCATTTTGCGCGGACTTAAGGAGAAGTACGAGATCCATCACGGGGTCAAGATCACCGACAACGCCATCATCGCCGCTGCGACACTCTCCGATCGCTATATCGGCGACCGGTTCTTGCCCGATAAGGCGATCGACCTGATCGACGAGGCGGCCAGCCGGCTCCGGATCGAGATCGACAGCCTGCCCCAGGAGATCGACGAGGTCGAGCGCCGGATCGTGCAGCTCGAGATCGAGCGCCAGGCGCTGCTCAAGGAGAAGGACAAGGCGGCGGTGGAGCGCCGCGAGGCCCTGGAACGGGAGATCTCCGCTCTGCGGGAGAAGAGCAACGCGATGAAGGCCCAGTGGCAGGCGGAGAAGTCCGCGCTACAGGAGATCCAGCAGCTCAAGGCGGAGATTGAAAACGTCCGCCGGGAGATCGACGAGGCCACTCGTCGGGGCGATTTGCAGAAGGCCGCCGAGCTGCGCTACGGCCGTCTGCCTGAGCTGGAGCGGCGGCTGGGCGATGACGAGCGCAGGCTGCACGAGGTTCAGGAGGGTACCATGTATCTCAAGGAGGCAGTCGACGCGGAGGACATTGCGGAGATCGTCTCCAAATGGACCGGGATCCCGGTCTCCAGGATGCTGGAGTCGGAGCGCGAGCGGCTCACTCACCTGGAGGATGAGCTGAGCCAGCGGGTCATCGGCCAGCGGGTGGCCGTCACCGCCGTGGCCAACGCGGTCCGGCGGAGCCGGGCCGGTCTCCAGGATCCCAACCGCCCGCTCGGATCGTTCATCTTTCTCGGACCCACCGGCGTCGGCAAGACCGAAACGGCGCGGGCGCTGGCCGAGTTTCTCTTCGACGACGAGCGGGCCATGGTACGGCTCGACATGTCGGAGTATATGGAAAAGCACTCGGTGGCCCGAATGATCGGGGCGCCGCCGGGGTATGTGGGCTACGAGGAAGGGGGACAGCTGACCGAGGCCGTGCGCCGGCGTCCCTATAGCGTGATTCTCTTCGACGAGATCGAAAAGGCTCACCCCGACGTATTCAATGTGCTGCTCCAGATCCTGGACGACGGTCGGCTCACCGACAGCCAGGGCCGGGTGGTGGATTTCCGCAATGCGGTCATCATCATGACCTCCAACATCGGCAGCCAGTACATCGTGGATGCCGGTGCCCAGCTGGACGAGCGCGGCTGGGAGCGGGTGGAGGAGCGGGTGCGCGACGAGCTCCGCAATCACTTCCGGCCTGAGTTCCTCAACCGGGTGGACGACATCATCGTCTTCCGCCAGCTGAGCCGCGACGATCTGGTTCAGATCGTGGATCTCCAGCTGGAGCGGCTGCAGCGGCAGCTGGCCGACCGGCACCTCACTCTGGAGGTGACCCCGGAGGCCAAAGTCCTCATTGCGGTCCAGGGCTACGATCCCGTGTATGGGGCCCGCCCCCTCAAGCGGGTCATTCAGCGGCTGCTACAAAACCCCATCGCCCTCGAGCTGCTGGAAGGCAACTTCCACGAGGGGGATACGATCCGGGTGGAGCGCGACGGCGACGCCCTGCGCTTCGAGCGGGTCAAGCGAGACGTAGCGGAGCCCGAGATGGTCAGTGCGTAGAGGCACACCGTCGCCCAGTGATCTCGCTGGAATGCAGGCAGCGCTCCGGCTGGCGCGAGCAGCATCGGTTCGGGAAGAGATTCCGGTTGGCGCAGTTGTGATAGCCGACGGCGATATCCTGGCCGAGGCCCACAACGAGACGGTGCAGCGGCGCGATCCAACCGCCCATGCCGAGCTGCTGGCACTGCAGCGGGCCCTGCAGAGGATCGGCGAGGACCGGCTCCCCTTCGCGACCCTGTACGTGACCCTGGAGCCCTGTGCCCAGTGCGCCGGCACGATCGTTCTGGCAAAGGTCGGCCGGGTGGTGTTCGGCGCGTACGACGCGCGCTGCGGTATGGCCGGTTCAGTATACGATCTGCTGCGCAACCCGCGGGCCAATCATCGGCCTGAGGTGGTGGGCGGCCTCATGGCTGAGGAATGCGGGGAGTTGCTGAAGGGGTTCTTCCTGAGTAAACGGCTCTAGAAAAGGGTGAACGGTAAAGGGTAAAGGGTGAACGGGGCCGCTCGAGGCTCAAGTTCACCCTTCACTATTTACTCTTCACACTCTTGGGAACATGTGCGAGTCCCGCCGCTTGCCGCATCTCCCCCCTACATCAGCCATCGAAAACTCTGGTGGCGCCGTGCAATCCCCTGCATCGGAGCGATTCATGCGACTCGCGCGCTGGCTGTCCGCTCGCCTTACCCGAGCCTATCCCGTGCTTCTGCTGTTCGTCCTGGTATCGACTGCTGCGGCTCCAACCGTGGTCCAAGACAAGACTGGCCGGATTACCGGGCACGTCAGAGACGTGAAGGGGGCCCCGCTGCCGAACGTGCAGCTCATTGTGGAAGGCACTGCGCTCACCGCGTTGACTGATTCTGCCGGATCCTATCTGCTTGCGGCGGTGCCCGAGGGTACGGTGGAGCTCCGGGCCGTCTTCATCGGCTACATCTCCTCCCGGGCCATCATCAAGGTCCGAGCCGGCCGCACCACCACCCACGATTTCACCCTCCAGCCTGCCGATGCGCAGCTGGAGGAGATCACAGTGACCAGCGCCGACTCCGCGGCCGTGGCCATTCAGGCTCCCACCAACCGGGCTGCTCCGAGAGCCGAGGCTGCGCAGAGGCGGTACGACGTCAGTGGTGCAGTCCAGGCCTTTCCCTCGGAACCCTGGCGCCGGCAAGGGGAGCCCGGCAACACCGAGGCCTACAACCGGATCGAGGACAACCGCTTCCTGGCGGCTCTGGCCAACCCGCTTTCCACCTTTTCCATCGATGTGGACGCGGCATCCTACAGCAACATTCGCCGGTTCCTCAGCCAGGGGACGTTGCCACCAGCCGACGCAGTGCGGCTGGAGGAGCTGGTGAACTACTTCACCTACACCTACCCCGACCGCACCGGCAATCATCCCTTTGCGGTGACTACCGACGTGGGACCGTGTCCTTGGGCGTCCGATCACCGGCTGGTCCGCATCGGACTGCAGGCCAAGCGGGTGGCTACCCGTGATCTGCCGCCCAGCAATCTCGTGTTCCTGCTCGACGTGTCGGGCTCGATGCAGTCCGAGGACAAGCTGCCGCTGGTAAAGCAGGCCTTTCGCGCCCTGGTCCAGGAGCTTCGCCCGGAAGATCGGGTTGCGATCGTGGTGTACGCGGGTGCTGCGGGTCTGGTGCTTCCGCCGACATCCGGCGGAGACAAGGCCACCATCCTGGCCGCCATCGAGCGGCTGGAGGCCGGCGGATCTACTGCCGGCGGAGCCGGGATCAAGCTGGCCTACGACGTGGCCCGGGAGAACTACCTGCCCGAGGGGAACAACCGTGTCATCCTGGCAACTGATGGGGACTTCAACGTGGGCGTGAGCTCCGACGCCGAGATGATCCGGTTGGTCGAATCCCGCCGGGAAGAGGGGACTTTCCTGACTGTGCTGGGCTTTGGCACCGGCAATCTGAAGGACAGCAAGATGGAGCAGATAGCCGACAAGGGGAACGGCCACTACGCCTACATCGACAACTTCCGGGAGGCCCACAAGGTCTTCGTCCGCGAGTTCGGCGGCACGCTTTTCACCGTGGCCAAGGACGTCAAGATTCAGGTCGAGTTCAATCCCGCCCGGGTGCAAGCCTATCGGTTGCTCGGTTACGAGAACCGGATGCTGGCCAAAGAGGACTTTGCCGACGACAAGAAGGATGCCGGGGAGATGGGCGCGGGCCATACCGTCACCGCGCTGTACGAGGTCGTACCGGTAGGAGCAGCTCCGGTGGCGGTGGCCAGTGACAGCCTCACCTACCAGCAGGTCACCCTGTCCACGGCGTCGCGGAGCTCCGAGCTCTTGACCGTGAAGCTACGGTACAAGGATCCCAACGGAACCAGGAGCCGACTGCTCTCCACTCCGGTCCTGGACCAGGGCGAGCGAGGCTCGCCGGATCTGCAGTTCGCATCCGCCGTGGCTGCATTCGCGATGGTGCTGCGGAACTCGGAGTACAAGGGCCAAGCGAGCTACGATCTGGTGCTCAGGCTGGCCCGCGAGGCGCGGGGCCAGGACCAGGAAGGCTACCGCACCGAGTTCATCAGCATGGTGGAGCGGGCCCGGGCGCTGAGCGCGGGAGGGGAGACGGTGATCCGGTCGGAGTAGCAAGGAGTGAAAAGTGAAAGTGAAGAGTGAAGAGTGAAGGGTTAAGCTTTCACCTTTCACTTTTCACTTTTTACCTTGTCGCCTTATCTTCCACCGACCAGGACAGGTGTCCGAGTGGCTGAAGGAGCCGGTCTCGAAAACCGGTATACCCTCGCGGGTATCGTGGGTTCGAATCCCACCCTGTCCGTACCGCGCCCTCAGCTTTAGATACCCGCATCGCTAGTTACACCCCGCCGCCCTGTTTCGAGGTGGTGCGTGGCGGTATCCTTGAGTTCGACCTCCCCACCTAGGCTCTGAAGTGGCAGAACTCCCCGAGCAGCTCAAGCGCGACCTTGCGGATCGGTACCGCATCGATCGAGAGCTTGGGCGTGGCGGCATGGCCACCGTCTATCTGGCCCACGACCTCCGGCACGACCGGCCAGTCGCGTTGAAGGTCCTGCATCCGGAGCTGGCTGCCACCCTCGGCCCCGAGCGTTTCCAGCGGGAGATCAAACTTGCTGCCCGGCTCCAGCATCCGCACATCCTATCGGTGTACGACTCCGGCGAGACGACAGGGCAGCTCTGGTTCACGATGCCCTTCATTGAGGGTGAATCATTACGGGAGCGACTCCAGCGAGAGCGGCAGCTCCCCGTGGATGAGGCTCTGCGCATCACCCGCGAAGCCGCGCTCGCCCTCGACTATGCTCACCGCCACGGCATCATTCATCGCGACATCAAGCCGGAGAACATTCTGCTCTCCGATGGGCAGGCATTGGTGGCCGATTTCGGTATTGCCCGTGCCTTCTTGGTAGATCAGGAGCAGCTGACCCAGACTGGATTCGCGGTGGGGACGCCCGCCTACATGAGCCCGGAGCAAGCGGCCGGCGATCGCGAGCTCGACTCTCGGACCGACGTGTACGCGCTCGGTGCGGTGCTCTACGAGATGCTGACGGGGGAGCGCCATTCACTGGGGCCACGGCCCAGGCCATCACCGCGAAACGGTTGAAGGGCGAGGTGCCACACGTGCGCCAGATCCGCACGGCGGTCCCCGAGACTGTCGATCGAGCAATCCACAAAGCGCTCGCCCTCGTGCCCGCCGACCGGTTCTCTTCCGCGAGCGGGTTTGCTGACGCGCTGATCGGGAGCGGCCCGGCCGCGAGCACGACGGTCGCGGCTCCTGCGGGTCGTACCCATGAAGCGCGCAGGCGCACCGGGATGTTGGTCGCCCTCGGCGCACTGGCCGTGATCGGGCTGTTCGTCGGCATCCGTCGCCTTGGATCGACCCCAACGCTGCGGCAGACCGGTGCGCTCGGCGCCCGCGAGACCGTGGTACTGGCGGATTTTGTGAACCGAACTCGAGATTCGACGCTCGCCGCCACGCTGACCGATGCGTTCCGGGTCGATCTCGGACAGTCGGACGCCGTGCAGCTGGTCGAGCCCGAGCAGGTGGCCTCGACCCTGACGCAGATGCAGCGGATCGCTGAGGGCCCGCTCGACCTCAGGTCGGCGCGGGAGGTGGCGCAACGCCAGGGGGTGAAAGCGGTGGTGACCGGAGAGATCGGCTCGGCAGGCGCGGGCTATGTGCTCTCAGCCGCCGTAGTCAATGCAGCAGACGGCCGCGCGCTTACCGCGGTTCGGACGACCGCGGCGGATGACCGGCACCTGATCGGTGCGCTCGACGAGCTGTCGGCCCGGCTGCGCGAGCGCATCGGCGAATCCCTGTCCCGGGTCCGGAGCACACCGCCGCTGGAGCAGGTCACGACCGGCTCGCTCGAGGCCCTCCGGAAGTACTCTGCTGCGCTCCGGGCCGGCTGGGAGGCTGCCGACTGGGAGCGCGCGATCGTCCTACTGCAAGAAGCCACGGCGATCGATACCAGCTTCGCCATGGGGTATCAGCTCACGGCGGTGGCGATCGGCAATTCGGGCGGTGCCCTATCGCGCCAGATCGGGCCGCAGACCAGCGCGTATCTGCACCGGAATCGGCTGCCAGCCTTCGAGCGCTACCAGGTGACTTCCTACTATCAAATTCTCGTCGAGGGGGATATGGAGCGGGCGATCGAGGCCGCACGCCTGGGCTTCGAAGAGGACCGGACACGCGGCGCCCGCCGGTTGGGCAGCCTGCTGGGGCGTGCAGGACGCTGTGAGGAAGCGGACAGTCTGTTCGAGATCGCGATCGAGAAGAACCAGCCGTGGAACGTGGCCTGGTACTTGGGCAAGGCGGGCTGCGCGCTGCGGCGCGGACAGGTCGCGGTGGCCAAGACAACCCTGGCCCGGCTCGAGCGCGCGATACCCCGGAGCCCGTACATAAAGGTCATCGAGGCACGGCTGTGGGCCGCCAGGGGCGAGTTGGACTCGGCGATTGAGGTCCTGTCGGAACTGCGTAGTAAGGAGACGGGGAACCCGCGCGTGCCGGATTTCGCCGCATTACTTCAGGCTCGCGCCAGCGAGGGCCGAGGCCGGATCACCGACGCCGAGCGTTATCTGCACGAGCATGCGGCGGCGAGCCAGGCCCGACGGCTCCCGGCCAACCAGCTTGTCGATGCGGTGAGGTTGGCCGAGCTGGCTCTGCGCTACCACCGCCGCCCCGACCAGGCCATCAGAACCGTCCAGCAGGCGCTCCGGCAGGTACCGCTCGACTCCCTCCCACCCGTCGACCGACCCTACCTGGCCGTCGCCCGATTCTGGGCCGAAGTGGGCCGCCCCGCTGAGGCGCGGCGCCTGGTCGCCGCCTACGAACGCGCCGTGCCGGAGGGTGTTCGGCGCGGTCAGGGTGGGGCGCAGGCTGCCGTGACCGCAACCCTCGCGCTGGCTGAGCACCGCCCCACCGATGCCATCACGGCGGCCCGAACCTGGAATCGGAGTTGGGATGAAAACCTCCCCACGACCTCCGGACTCTATGAGCTGGCGCAGGCCTTCGAGCAGGCGGGCGAGCCCGACTCTGCAATGGCGGCCTATCGGCAGCTGGTTGACGCCCCCGGATACGGAAGCCTAGAGGCTGCGTCCTACGCTTTTGCCCCGGCATGGCGCCGGCTGGCGGAGCTGTACGAGGAGCGCGGCCAGCGCGCGGAGGGCATTGATGCCTATGGCCGGTTTGCGGCGCTGTGGAAGGATGCGGACCCGAGCCTCCAGCCAGCGGTGCGAGAGGTGCGGCAGCGGATGGCCGCACTTGCCGGCGAACACTGAAGCTCGGCCGCTGGACATCTAGCGAGTCAGGGTCTTCTTGAAGACTGTTCGGCCCCTGGTCGGGTTTCGAGCGAAGTGCTAGCCTAAGTGAGTACCTCATGTAGGACTTCCAGCTGACCGACACCGCCATCGAACGCCTTCAGGCTGCCCTGGCCGACCGCTACCGCATCGAGCGCGAACTCGGTCGTGGTGGGATGGCTATCGTCTACCTCGCCCATGATCTGCGACACGATCGCCCGGTCGCGCTCAAAGTCATGCACCCCGACCTGGCGCAGTCGCTCGGCGCCGATCGCTTCCTGCGCGAGATCAGGACGGCCGCCCGCCTCCAGCACCCGCACATCCTCAGCGTGATCGACTCCGGCCAGGGCGACGGATTCGTCTGGTACGTGCTGCCGTACGTGAGCGGAGAATCCCTGCGGGCCCGGCTCCGGCGCGAGCCGCAGCTCTCGGTAGGCGAAACGCTGCGCCTAGGCACCCAGGTAGCCGCGGCCCTGGACTACGCTCATCGCCACGGCGTCATCCACCGTGACATCAAGCCGGAGAACATCCTGCTGCACGAGGGCGAGGCGATGGTCGCCGACTTCGGGATCGCCCTGGCAGCGAAGGAAGCGGGCGTGGAGCGACTCACCGAGACCGGGGTCCTGCTCGGCACGCCGGACTACATGAGCCCGGAACAGGCAAGTGGAGACCGGGAGCCCGACGCCCGCTCCGACGTGTACTCGCTGGGAGCCATCGTCTACGAGATGCTCGCCGGCGAGCCTCCCCACACCGGCCCGACCGTGCGCTCGGTAATCGCCAAGCTCCTCACCGAACCGCCGACACCGCTCCACACGGTGCGAGCCGATGTTCCCCGCGAGGTGGAGTCCGCGGTGACGAAGGCGCTGGCCAAGGTGCCGGCCGACCGGTTCGCCGGCGCGGCGGAGTTCGCCGCCGCCCTGAACCGACCCGCTGCCGGGCCGGGGACACCCAGTCGGCGCCGGGTGACCACCGTAGCAGGTATCGCCGCGCTGGCTGCCATCGCGCTCGCCAGTCTGGGAGTGTGGCAGCCCTGGCGGCGGGCAGCGGGGCCGGCGCCCATCCGGGCCGACGTGGCTTCGGTGGCGGTGCTCCCCTTCCAGAACCTGACGGGAAATCCGGGCGATGCCTATCTGAGCGACGGCATGACCGAGGAGGTCATCGGGCAGCTGGCCCAGATTCGCGGGCTGAAGGTCATCTCCCGCACCTCGACCGAGGCGCTCAAGGGCGCCCGCCTCACGCTGCGGCAGATCGCAGACACCCTCGGCGTGCGGCACATCCTCGAGGGCTCCGTCCGCCACGCTGGCGACCGGATCCGGGTGGCGGTGGATCTGATCGACGCCACGACGGACGCTCACGTCTGGGCCTCCCGGTACGACCGCGATCTCACCGACGTGTTCCGGGTGCAGGAGGAGATCGCGCGACACGTGGCGGATTCGCTGGTGAGCACGGTAGGAGTGCGCCCCGCCATGGGTCACGTGGCCCGCCCCGAGAACCCCGCGGCATACGAGGCGTACCTGAGCGGGCGCTCGCTGATGTACCGGCGCACCCGCGAAGGGCTGCTGGGCGCGATCGAGCAGTTCGAGAGGGCCATCGCCCAGGACTCCACCTACGCTCCCGCGTACGCCGGGCTGGCATCGGTGTACTTCCTCTGGGTGATCTACAACTACACCGGCAAGGACTTCTACGAGATCTACGGCCGGGCAGTCGCGCTGACCGATCGGGCGGTGGCGCTGGATCCGGAGCTGGCCGACGGGTATGCGGCCCGGGGCTTCTCTCAGCTCTTTGCCTGGAGCCCGGCCGACCGGATCGAGCCCGACTTCAAGCGGGCGCTGGACCTGCGTCCCAGCTCCGCCAATGTGCACCAGTGGTACGCCCAGCTGCTCTCGCGGGAACGCCACCACCCGCAGGCACTGGCCGAGATGGAGCGGGCGATCTCGCTCGACCCGCTGGCTCCGGGAGTCCGGACCGGCTTCTCGGTGGTGGCGCTGGCCGCGCGGCGCTACGATGTGGCCGAGCGCGAGTCGGCGCGGGCCGCGGCGATCGAGCCCAGCCTGGTGTGGGCATTGGCCCAGCAGGGGATGGGTGCCCTGATGTCGGGACACCCCGACCGCTGCATCGCCCTGAGTCTCGGGCCCTTTGCCGGAGTGCGGGCCATGTGCCTGCACGCGCTGGGGCGAACTCGGGAGGCAGCGCAGCTCGCCGACTCTCTGCGGGCTTCCATCACGGCAGGACAGGGAGCCGACTCGACCTTCAGTCCCGCGCTCGCGGCTCGCGGGCTGGCGGAGTACTACGCCTGGATTGGCGATGGGAAGCAGTCAGTCGCTTGGCTGGAGCGGGCCTACGAGGAATCGCCCGATGGCGAGGACTACCGGATCATCGCCTCGGGCATCTACGACAAGGTGCGGGCCGACCCGCGCTTCCAGGCCGGGCTCGAGCGAGCCCGCCGGAAAATTTACGACCGGGTTCAGCGCGAGAGGACCCGGTTTGCCCTGAAGTGAGCGCGCGCAGCCTGGCGGCTGCGCCGCAGGTGGTCCGATATTAGGAACCACTTTCCGCAGGACCACACCGCATGGATGAGCTGCAAGATCGTCTCGCTACAGCACTGGGCGACCAATACCGGATCGTTCGCGAGCTCGGTGGTGGCGGAATGAGCCGGGTCTTCGTCGCCGAGGATGTGCAGCTCGGCCGCAAGGTGGTGCTCAAGGTGCTGCCGCCCGATCTTGCGGCTGGACTCAGCGTCGACCGCTTCCATCGCGAAATTCAGCTCGCCGCGCAACTCCAGCACCCCAACATCGTTCCGCTCCATGCTGCGGGTGAAGCGGACGGTCTGCTCTACTACACCATGCCGCTGGTGGAGGGCGAATCGCTCCGCGCCAAGCTCACTCGTGAGGGGGAGCAACCGATTCCCGAGGTCATCAGGATCCTTCGCGATGTAGCGGACGCGCTGGCCTACGCCCACGAACGGAACGTGGTACACCGGGACATCAAACCGGACAACGTCCTGGTCTCCCGCCACCATGGACTGGTCACCGACTTTGGCGTCGCCAAGGCGCTCGCCTCCTCGACCGGAGATTACCGCACCACCACCTCGGCCGGCGTCGCCCTCGGCACCCCGGCGTATATGGCCCCAGAGCAGGCTGCGGCCGACCCCCAGGTCGATCACCGTGCCGATATCTACGCACTCGGCGTGCTCGGTTATGAGATGCTCACCAGCCGGCTGCCCCTCACTGGGCCTACGCCGCAGGCAATACTCGCTGCCCAGCTGACGGAAGATCCCCCACCAGTGAACCAGATTCGGGCCAGCGTCCCCGGGCAGCTCGCCAGGTTGACCATGCGCTGCCTGGAGAAGAGACCGGCGGATCGGTTCCAGACCGCAGGCGAGATCGTGCAGGAGCTCGAGGCGATGGCCTCCCCGAGCGGAGGCGCGGCCCCTACTGTCGCCACCGTGCTCCCGCGCGGGCGAAAGCATCTGCTCGCGATCGGGCTCGCGCTGGCCCTGCTGGGTGCTGTCGCGGTCGCGCTCCGCTGGTCGCGGGGATCCGCGCCCCCTACGGTGAGACTATCGGACAGTGTCGTAGCGGTCCTGCCGTTTCGGGTCACCGGCGCCGATCCCACACTCCGCTACTTGAGTGAGGGGATGGTGGATCTCCTGGCCGCTCGCCTGACCGGGGAGGGAGGACCACGCGCGGTGGATCCCAGGGTGGCCCTCGGCTCGTATCAGCGGATCATCAAGACCCGGAACGATCCCAACGCCGATGCAATGATTGACGTCGCGCGGCGGCTGGGTGCCGGCCAAGTCATCGATGGCGGGGTGGTTGGATCGCCCTCCCGCCTGGTGCTGACCGCCGCGCTGCGCCGGGTGCCGAGCGGAAACGTCCGGGCCCAGACCAGCGTGCAGGGGCCGGCGGACAGCCTGGCGGTCCTAATAGATCGGTTGGCGAGCCAGCTACTGGCGATAGGCGCCGGCGAATCGGACCGGGTCGCCAGCATCTCTACCTCCCTCCCTGCTCTCCGGGCCTACCTGGAAGGGCAGACAGCCTACCGGCAGGGACGCTACGAACAAGCCGTGATCGGCTACCAGCGAGCTTTGCAGGTAGACTCCGGCTTCGCCCTCGCCGGGCTGGGCCTCCTGGTCGCATCGCAATGGGGTGCTCCCAATTCGGATGTGGAGGCCGGCGAGCGACTGGCCTGGGCAGCCCGCGACCGCTTGAGTCCCCGAGATAGAGCGCTGCTGGAAGCGGAGAGTGGGCTCAGGTACCCGGAGCCGCCGTCGCACGCAGAGCTGCTCGAGGCGCGGGAGCGCGCGGTCCGAGCGGTGCCCGACCGGGCGGACTCCTGGTACCAGCTGGGCGATGAGTATCACCACTGGGGTACGGTGCTCGGCTACGAGGATGCCTGGGACCGCGCCAACGCGGCCTTTCGGCGCGCACTGGAGCTGGACTCGACCTTCGTGGGAGCCCTGGTGCATCTGACCGAGCGGGCGGCGGGTCGAGGGGACACTGCTGGCCTCAGACACTATGGTACCCTCGGCCTTCGGGCGGACTCGCTGGGCGGCACCTCGGAGTACTTCCGCCTGATCATGGCGCTCGGACTGCGCGACTCACTGGCGCTCGAGGCCTTCAGCGCCGGATTCGACCGAATGAAGGAGCGCACGCTGAGGTGGGTCTCGTTCGTCTGGCCCAGCTATGGTTGGCCAGTGGAGGACGCCCGGCGGGCGTTGACCGTCGTCCGGAGCCATGCGAGCACTCGGCCGGAGCGGTTCATCGGTCTCCTCTTCGCTCACGATCTGGCGATGAATGCGGGGAGGATAAAGGAAGGCCTCGCCCTGACCTCGGAGTTGCCGAAGGTGTCGGACGACAATCCCCGGGGACATCTTCACGCCCGGGTGACCGACGGCATCTATTGGGACGGGGACGGCAGAGCCGCCGCGGAGGCGGCCGATCAGCTGGTCCGCTGGGCCGATGCCCCGCTCGCCCGGGACTCAGCACAACGGGAGCAGCAGTACGGGGACATCTGCATGCTGGAGCAATGGCGGCTGCATCAGGGAAACCTGAAGACCACCACTGCTGCGATCACCAAGCTGCGCCCAGCCCGCCAGACCCACAGCGGTAGCGAATTCGCGTTCCGCTGCGCCCTCATGCTGGAGGCCTGGTCGGCCACGCTCAGGAAGACACCGGAGGCTTCCCTGGTGCTGTCCCAGCTCGACTCGGTGCTGGAGACTGGACCTCCGGAGTGGTTTTCGACTCAGTGGGCCAACCTGTTGGTCTCCCGGCTGTTCGAGATGCAGGGAGATCTCCCTCGGGCAATCGGCGCGATACGCCGCGCCAACGTCTTTGCGCTGGGGCACACCGGATATCTCTCGACCTATCTCCGGGAGCAAGGCCGGCTTCATGCGCTGATCGGCGATCGGGACCGCGCCACCCGGGCTTACCAGCATTACCTGGCCCTTCGCACCAATCCCGACGCCCCGCTCCAACCCCAGGTCGACGAGGTTCGAGCGGAGTTGGCGCTGCTTACCGGAGAGAAGAAGGACTGATGCTGGTCCGCCTCCAGGATGCTCTGGCCGATCGCTACCGCATCGAGCGCGAGCTCGGCCGCGGGGGCATGGCCACCGTATTTCTCGCTCACGACGTGCGCCATGACCGCCCGGTTGCTCTGAAGGTCCTCCACCCTGAGCTCGCCGCCACTCTCGGGCCCGAGCGCTTCCAACGTGAAATCAAATTCGCTGCCCGACTCCAACATCCCCACATCCTGACGGTCCTCGACTCCTGCGAAACTGCGGGCCAGCTCTGGTTCACCATGCCCTACATCGAGGGCGAATCGCTCCGCGACCGGCTCCGGCGGGAGAAGCAGCTGCCGGTGGAGGACGCGCTGCGGATTGCGACCGAGAGTGCGCGGGCATTGGACTACGCCCACCGCCATGGCGTGGTGCACCGGGACATCAAACCGGAGAACATCCTGCTCACCAAGGACGGCGACACCCTGGTCGCGGACTTTGGGATCGCCCGGGCGCTGAGTGGAGCCGACGAAAGATTGACCGAGACCGGGCTGACTGTGGGCACTCCGGCCTACATGAGCCCGGAGCAGGCCGCAGGCGAACGCGAGCTCGACCCGCGCAGCGATATCTACTCTCTCGCGGCTGTGCTGTACGAGATCTTGGCCGGTACGCCGCC
>Ga0075421_100003320_pt1 | contig 19236 bp, 15 predicted proteins | sample SoiMetdeltSBSDD5_FD_75292 | JGI IMG/M metagenome (GOLD analysis project Ga0075421, IMG submission 75292) | Bulk soil microbial communities from a Populus tree surrounding site in Tennessee, USA - Soil MetaG P. deltoides SBSDD5 | ecosystem: Environmental > Terrestrial > Soil > Tree plantation... | reverse complement strand
ACGGCTTGAGGTCCCGGTGGATGATCCCGTGGCGGTGCGCCTCGCCCAACGCGTCGGCGATCTGGATCGCATGGGCCACTGCGGTCTCGGTCGGGAGCGGGCCGGCGGCGATCAGCTCCCTGAGGGTCTTCCCCTCGATGTACTCCATGACGATGAAGGGCTGGCCGCCCTCCTCGCCGATCTCGAAAATCGTGCAGATGCCGGGGTGAGAGAGCTGCGAGGCGGCATGCGCTTCCCGCAGGAAGCGGCGGCGCGTCTTCTCGTCATGGCTCAGGGCCGCGCTCGGAATCTTGATCGCCACTACCCGGCCGAGCCGCGTGTCGACCGCTTTGTAGACCTCGCCCATCCCGCCGCGGGCGATCAGCTCCTTGATCCTGTAATGCGAGATTGTCAGTCCCGGCCGCAGGTTGGCCATCCACTATCGCCCCCCTCACGCGGGGCGCAGTGTATCACAATCCGTCACACCCGTGACATCCGCGAACGCCGTGCCCGCAGCTCAGCGACCCGCCGGCGGCTTGGCGCCGGCATCGCCCGGCTCGCGTCGGAACTCGAAGACTTGGCCGTTCTCCATATAGGAGAGCTTGAGCACGTTGGGCTTGCCCTCGAGGTCCATCTGAAACTGGCCGAAGCCGACGGGCTCGGGACCCACGTTCTTGACCACGTCGGCAAACTGTCCGTTCGGCATCAGGGCGATGGTGAAGATGTCGCCGTCCCAGGCGTCTAACTTGATCCGGGCGCCGGTCGTCTTCAATTCCAGGACCAACGAGTCGCCCTGCGTGCTGAGCACGGCCTGGCCGAAACTCGGGTTCGAGAAATTGCCGGCGAACAGTTTCAGCGGCGGTGCCGGCCTGGGGTTGGCCGGCCGGGCGAACGCCTGGCGCTCCTTGGCGGCATTGTCGCGGGCTCGCTTGAGCATGACCGCCACGTGGTCGACCGGCGGGTTGTCCAGAAGTCGATCGGCGGCCCACAGGCCCACCGCGTCGGGGAAGCCGACGTTGGTCTCGTTGGTCAGGACGATGACGCTGAACTTTTTGTCGAGTTGCAGGCCGACGTAGGCCCCGAAAGCGGTCGTGCCCCCGTTGTGCCAGACGACGGCGCCGTTCGGCGTCTGGGCGACGGCCCATCCGTAGGCGTAGGCGAACTTATCGGTGATCCCTACCTTCGGCGCGCGGGTGAAGGCCAGGTTCTCGGGCGAGACGATGCGCCGCCCTTCGTAGCTGCCGTCGCCGAGATGCAGGCGGACCCATCGCGCCATGTCCTCGATGGTGGAGTTGATGGCGCCGGCGCCGGCAAACTCATAAGGGAAGAGCTGGAAGGCCGGCACCTGGACGGTGCCCTCGGGCTTGTAGAGATGCCCCTCAGCATGATTGGCCGCGGCGTTGAGCGCCGCCGCCGAATAGGAAGATTCCTTCATCCCCAGCGGGTCGAGCAGCTCCTTCTGCAGGACGTCTTCCCAGTTGGCGGCGCCTTCGGCCTTGGCCACGATGCGCCCGGCGAGCATGTGGGTAATGTTGGTGTAGGCGAAGGTCGAGCGGAAGCTCGACACCGGCTCGACATGGCGCAAGGACCGGATCATCGCGGCCTCGTCAAAGCCGTACATGCCCAGCAAGTCGTTGGCGTAGGGCGGCAGCCCCGAACGTTGGGCGAGCAGGTCGAACACCCGGAACTCGCGCGTCACCCAGGGGTCCTTGAGCCGGAATTCAGCGTCCAGGTCAATCACCCGGTCTTCCCAGTTCAGCTTGCCGCGATCCACGGCGATGGCCAAGGTCGCGGCCAGGAAGGCCTTCGTGGTCGACCCCACCTGAAACACCGTGCGGCTGTCGACCGGCCTCCCGTCACTCTTGGAGCGCACGCCGAACCCCTTGGCGTAGACGAGTTTGTCGCCGACGACGATGCCGACAGCCATGCCCGGCACGTCGAAGTCCTTCATGCCACTGGCGACGTATTTTTCAAGGGCGGGGATGAGCGTCTGCACGCGCTGCGCGATCAGGTCGGCAGGCCCGGGCGTCTGCGCCCCAACGGACGGGCCGGCCAGCAGCGCCGCGGCGCACATCGTAACTGAGAGCAGGTGGGTCAGGATGGATCGAGGGTGTGACATCAGGCCTCCTTGAAAATTGGCGAGGTGAGAGGGCGATCTGCCCCTTTCTCGCATCTCCGGGCCGGGATTCTACAGCGGCGCGCCGGCGGCGCGCATCGGCAGGACCACGTAATTTCGGGTACGTGAGGTCGCGTATTTTAGTCAGTGGGAATACGTAGGCGGTGGATAAGTATACTTAGGCTGCGGTCATCGGCAGGCTGATGTTGATGGTCGTGCCCCTCCGCCTCATCCGTGTCGGCCGTGGCCTATTCAAAGCGCGTGGTCGGCCTCCAGATCCTCACCTGTCCAAATCTTCTTGGCCGTCCAGGCGGTGGGCGCCGCCCGCCAGAACTCGTCCTCCGGCGGCAGCCCGAGCGGGAGGAGCCCTACCGCGCACAGGTAGAGACTGCCCGTCGAGATGTAACGCTCGGCGAGTTTCGGCTGGTGGCCGCAGAAGCCGATCGTCAGCCAGCCCTGCGCGTCGAACGTGCCCGGGGCCTCGGTCATGCGCCGCACGACGGCGGTCAGTGCCGCGCGCACCTGCCCGGGCGGGAGCCCTGGCGGGAGCTCGCGCAGCAGTGCCAGTTGCGCGAGCAGGTGGAAGGCCCCGAAGCGGTAGGCGATCGAGCGCCCGACGGCCGGGAAGGTACCCTCGGGCGAGATCAGGCGCTCCTGGATCGCGCCGTACCGCCGCGCCCGTGCCATGACTTTCTCGCCCAGCGCCGCGTAGTCCGGCGTCGCCCGTGAGATCGTCCGCAGGACGTCGATGAGCATGGGCTGGATGACAAAACTGTTGTAATAGTCCCAGTGAAAATCCGGCCCGTCGCCGTAGACGCCGTCGCCCTTATACCACTGCTCGTGCTGGCGCAAAGCGTAATCGACGCGCAGCGCGTCCCACGGCTCGCCGACGAGGCACAGCGCCGCCTCGACCGTGGCGCTGAAGAGGAGCCAGTTGTTGAAACCCGGCTTGATCACGCGCGTCGCTTTGAGCGCGGCGAGGAGGTGGCCCCGCGACGGGCGGTCGAGCTTCTCCCAGAGCTCGCGCGGGGCGCGGATGACCCCCTGGGCGAGGAACGCGGCGTCGACCAGAGGCTGCCGCCCGCGGTCGAAGTTGAGGTAGTCGGGCGACCGCGGGTCGGTCGCCGCGCCGATCGCCTGTCGGGCGAGGTCGGCGTACTTCTGTCGCCGCACCCCCTCTTCCCCGCCCTGCGGCCTGAGCTCAAGCCACGGGGCCATGCCCGCAAGCAGGCGGCCGAGCGCCTCGAGGTGCGTATACTGACTTCGGTCCTCGCGCGTCCCCGCGACGCTCTCGACCGGCATCCGCTCCTTGAGCCGCCGCGCGGCGAGGTTGCCGAGCACCGGGTCCGCCAGCCGCGTCATGACCCGCAGCCAGTAGGCGCGGTCCTCCTCACCCGTCGCCGGCGCGACGGCCCCGATCAAGCCGGCGGCCGCCAGTTGATGGAGGAATTCTCGGCGCTCATTCATCCGTGGTCATCCGTCGCATCCGTGTCCTACTTTTTGAGCTTCTCCAAATACTTCTGCCGGACCTTCGCCACCTTGGGGGCGACCACCACGCGGCAGTAGCCCTGGTCCGGATTGCGCGCGTAGTACTCCTGGTGGTAATCCTCGGCCGCGTAGAACCTGGTGAGCGGCGCGACTTCGGTGACGATCGGGTCGCCCCAGACGCCGGAGGCGCCCAACTCGGCGATGACCTCTTCGGCGACCTCCCGCTGCCCCGCCGAGTGGTAGAAGATGGCCGAACGGTACTGCGTCCCGATGTCGGCCCCCTGACGGTTGGGGGTCGTCGGGTCGTGGATCGTGAAGAAGACCTCGAGCAGCTCGCGGAAGGAGATGACCCCCGGGTCGAAGGTGATCTGCACCACCTCGGCATGCCCTGTGGTCCCGGCGCAGACCTCGCGGTAGGTCGGATCCGGCGTGGCGCCGCCGGCATAGCCGGAGACGACTCGCTCGACGCCCCGCAGCTCGACGTAGACCGCCTCCAGACACCAGAAACACCCGCCCGCGAGAGTAGCGACTTCTTTTTCTTGGCTCATAGATTCTTATTGAAGTAGAGCGGCGTCACGCTGTCAAGGCAGCGCCGCGCCCGCCCCAGTTCACCCCTCCACCTCATTCGGCTCTTCGCCGGCGGTCTTGCCGGACCGCCTGAATAACCTCGCGAGCAGGTCGTAGATGCGCTCGGACTCCTTCGTCAGCAGCGGCCCGAGCACTGCCAGGATGAGCACGTAGAGCGCGGCGAACGGCTGGAGCACCTGGAGCAGCCCCCCGGCCTTGGCCAGATTCGCCATGATGATCGAGAACTCGCCCCGCGAGACAATCGTCAGTCCGATGGTCAGCGAAGCCGCCGGCGCCATCCTCGCGCTCCTGCCCGCGAGCATGCCGGCCGCGACGTTGCCGACCAGCGTCATGATCACCGCGCCGAGCGCCGGCCATACCGCCCCGCCGAGCGTGAATGGGTCGATGGTCAAACCGAAGCCGAAGAAAAAGAGCGCCCCGAAGAAGTCCCGGAACGGCACGACCAGGTGCTCGATCCGCTCCGCGTGCTCCGTCTCCGCCAGGACCAGCCCTAAGAGGAGCGCGCCGATGGCCTCGGCCACATGAATCGTCTCCCCAAGCCCGGCCAGGAGAAAGAGGCAGGCGAAAACCAGCAGCAGGAACGCCTCGTTAGAACGAACGCGGAACGCCCGATTGAGGACCGGTGTCCCGAGCCGGCCCAGGACGATGAGGCCGAGAATGAACGCGAACGCGAGCCCGGCCGAGGTCACAATCCCGCCGAGCGAAGTCGCGCCGCTCAAGATGATGCCGGAGACGAGCGAGATGTAAAAAGCCAGGAAGACATCCTCGAACATGATGATGCCGAGGATCATCTCCGTCTCGGGGTTGGCCGTGCGCCGCAAGTCGAAGAGGACTTTGGCGACGATCGCGCTCGAGGAGATGGTCGTAATGCCGGCGGCGACAAGCACCTCCCGGAGGGGCCACCCCATGAGGTAGGCGTAACCGAGCCCGGCCGCGAAGTTGATGGCGATGTAAATCGTCCCGCCCACGGCGATCGAGCGGCCCGATCTGATGAGCCGGCTGACGGAGAACTCAAGCCCGAGGTAGAAGAGCAGGAAGAGGACGCCGACGCGTCCCATGAACTCGATGAGCGGGGCGCTCTGGATGAAGCGGAAGTCGAGCGGCCCGACCTTCGGCGCGTGAGGGCCGACCGCCATCCCGGTGAGAATCAGGAGCGGGACGACCGAGAAGCGGAAGCGGGCGGAAAGCAGCGCGGCGAGCGCGACCAAAGCCAGCGCCAGACCAACTTCTAAGACCAGATGATCCATCGACTAGGCAGCCCTTCCCTGAGCGAGGAGCTGCTTGAGCCGGTCGATGGTCTTTCGGTCGCCCGCGAGGATGAGCGTCGCCCCCTCGTTGAGCACGGTGTCGGCCTCGGGGCTAATCCGCTTGGTCCGATTCGGCTCGATGATCGAGACGATCGAGGCGCCGGTCGCGGTGCGCACCTGGAGGTCCCGGATCGTCCTCCCGATGCACGCCGACCCGGGCCCGATCGTGTGCCACTGGAGGAGCAGGTCGTCGAGCACAATTTCCGCCGACGGCAGGGCCTTGGGCACGTAGGTCAGCCCGCCGATAATGCCCGCGACTTGCCGAGCCTCACTGTCGGTCAGGGTCACGACCGAGGCGACGCGGTCGGGGGCCTTCCGCAGGAAGTGGTACAGTTCGCGCGTGCCGTCGTCGTGGATGACGATCGTCAGCCAGTCGCCACCGGAGGTCTCGATCTGAAACTTGCGGCCGACGCCGGGGAGAACTGCTTCGCTGATGGTCGACATGACGCGGTCCTTTCACACGCCTTCCGTGCGAGATCGGGATGGGGGAACGGAACACGGTTGGGTCCGTGCTCCCTCGTGCTGAGAGCGTGTATGGCTGTTGAGCTCGGAGCCCCGCAGGGGCGCCATGTGACAGCCCGGGGCAGCGCCCCGGGTGACGCGCCCCTGCGGGGCCGAGCCCCGCAGGGGCGCCATAAACTACATCTATTGCGCCCCTGTGGGGCTCATCCGGCCGCGACGTCCTCACCCGGGGCGCTGCCCCGGGCTATTGTATCCCACCCCTGCGGGGCTCCGAGTCGAACTTTCATAACGCCCTCTGAGTCTCGACCCTTCACCCGCCCTCGTAGCGGGGTCGCTCGAGCGAGCTCACTTTCGGCTCGGTGTTCTTCTTCCAGTCCTCGAGCAGCGGCCCCTTGAGGTTCTCGGCGCGCTTGCGCAGAGCCGCCATCTGGTCCGCGCCGAGCGCCGCGAAGCCCCGGGCGATGCGGACGTCATCTTCGAGCTGCCCGACGGTGGTGCAGCCGATGGCCGTGCAGTGGATCGGCAGGCTGAGGACGTAGCTGAGGCACTCCCTGACGCTGAAGCTCTGGAGCAGCTTGGCGTTGCCGAAATTTTTCATGCCCTGAATCCCCATCCCGCGCTCGACCGCCACGGGCAGCACCTGTTTCTCGAAGCTCAGGTAGTGCGGGTCGGCGATGTGCAGCGGCATGAGGATCGTATCCCACTTGTCGTACCGCTTGAGTAACGCGAGGTGCACTTCCGGGTCCCTGTGCCCGGTGAAGCCGATGAAGCGGCACTTGCCCGCCTTCTTGGCGGCCTCGAACGCCCCGATGGCGCCGCCGGGCGCGAAAATCCTTTCGACCTCCTCCAGGTTCGCGACTTCGTGCACCTGCCACAGATCCACATGGTCGGTCTGGAGCCGCTTCAAGGAGAGGTGCAGTTCCGCCTCCGCCTCCTTGGACGTCCGCTTGTTGCTCTTGGTCGTGAGGAAGACCTGCTTGCGGAATTCCTTCAGGCCCTGGCCGTAAATCTCCTCGGAGTGTCCGCCCCAGTAGCTGTGGGCCGTGTCGAAGTAGTTGATGCCCAGCTCGACGGCCTTCCGGGTGAGTGCGACCGCGTCCGCGTCCGACCCGGTGAGGTGAAAGCGGCCGCTGGCCAGGCCGATGACGCTCAGTTTGACGCCCGTCTTGCCGAAGGTCCGCACGGGAATGTCCCCGGCCTTCGGACCGGGCTGCCCGGCGGAGAGAGCCCGGTGACCCGCGCCGGCGGCCAGCCCCCCCAACATCGTGCCCACGAGAGTCCTGCGCTTCATCTCAGTTCCTCCATTGTTGATGGCCCATTGCTGACGGCATGGTTGCAGGCGCAGTGTAGCACCGGCTTCGGCAAATTTCTATGACGAACAATTTTGGCGCTTTTTCCCGCCCCGCGAGCACGAAGCGACAAATTTGGCTGACGCTCTCCGGACAATCATCAGTGCGCCGTTCTTTATGATTGATTTCACCCAAGACTCTTTATAGGATCGACGACCATCAACCTCGAACACAGGAGGAGTGCCATGAGAATATCGGTCGCATGGGCCCTCGGGTGCGCGCTCCTCGCGCTCGCTCCCGCGGCGCGGGCGCAGACGCAGATCACGACGGGCGCGATCCAGGGCATGGCCCTGGACGAGGCGGCGGCGCTCGTGCCCGGGGCGGGCGTCGAAGTCAGGAACCTGGAGACCAATTTCACCCAGACGCTGAGCACCGACGCCAACGGCCGCTTCGTCTTTCTCCAGCTCCCCTCGGGCCGCTACACGCTGACTATCTCCAAGCCGGGTTATGCCACGGTCGTCCAGGAGAACCTCACGCTGACGGTCGGGCAGACGATCACGCTCATCATCAACATGAAGGTCTCGCAGGTGACCGAGCGGATCACGATCACCGACGCGCCGACGATCGACCTCGTGAAGACTGAGTCGAGCACCACGCTCAACGACGTCGCCGTCGGCAACACGCCGATCCTCGGCCGGAAGTTCGAGGACCTGCTCACGCTCACCCCCGGCGTCTCGATCGTCCAGGGGCCGGACGGCGACGAGATCACCTTCGCCGGCCAGCGCGGCATCTTCAACAACATCAGCCTCGACGGCGGCGACTACAACAACGGCTTCTTCGCCGAGCAGGTCGGCGGCCAGCGCGCGGCCGTCGACATCACGCTCGAGGCGGTCAAGGAGTTTCAGGTCGTCGCCACGGGGGCGAGCGCCGAGTTCGGACGCACGGCCGGGGGCGTCGTCAACGTCATCACCAAGTCGGGGACCAACGAATTCCGCGGGAGCATCTTTCACTACCAGCGGCTCGAGGCCCTGAGCTCGGACACCTCCGACGGCAAGCCGCTGACCGACTTCCACCGCGAGCAGTTCGGCGCCACGCTCGGCGGCCCGATCATTAAGGACCGGATGTTCTTCTTCGCCGCCGTCGAGCAGATCACCGGCAACCTCCAGCGCCCGAACCTGAGCGAGCCGCTCGGCCCGGCCTGCGCCGTCGCGGCCCCGACGATCACCGCCGACGAGGCCTTGATCAACGGCAGCGCCGAGTGCCAGCGGGTGGCGCTGCTTAACTTCTTCCGCACGACGCGCGGGCAGGAGGAGGGCCGCCCCGTCCGCCGCCCCGTGCATAACACGGCCGTTCTCGCCAAGTGGGACTGGAAAGTGACGCCCACGAGCCAGGCCTCGCTCTCCTACAACTTCAACCGCTCGAACAAGCTCAACGACACTTTCGACGTCCCGACCTACGGCAACTCGGCCAACGGCAACGAAGGCCCGTCCCGCATCCAGGTAGCGAACTTCAACCTCTACAGCACCATCTCGCCGACCATGCTCAACGAGGCGCATTTCACCTACTCGCGCGAGAACCGCCCGCGCGCTGCCGCCGCCTCCAATGTCGCGGCCGACACAGCCATGGGGTTCGCCACCACCTTCCGCTTCGGCAACCCGTACTTCATCCAACCAGGGATCGACGAGATCTTCTGGCGGACGCAGGTCAAGGACAACATCTCGGTCGTCTCCGCCAACCACACAATCAAGGCGGGGGGCGAGTGGGTCCACAGCCGCAACGTCCAGGTCTTCCGCGGGTTCTTCACCGGGAGATACATTTTCGACAGCGTCACCGGGTTCCTGCGCTACGCCTCATCGCCCGCGCTTGGCCCCGGCTACGGGCCGCGCGCCTCGGGCTGCCCGGACGGGAGCTACGTCGACGCCGCGGCCCCCTGCCCCGGGGGCGCGACCAAGACGGGCGGCCCGCTCTTGTTTTACTCGCAGGGCGCGGGGCTCGACGGCCCGGCGACCGACGCGGCCGGCGCCTCGGACTTCGCCAACGACGAGTTCGCCCTCTTCGCCCAGGACAAGTGGCAGGCGCGGTCCAACCTGACGCTCAACTACGGGCTCCGTTGGGAGGCGCAGATCCTTCCAAAGCCGTTCATCTCCCCGGCGCTCACCGCCTACGGCCAGTTCATCGGCGACCCGCGCTTCCCTTCGACCGGCTACCTGCCGAGCCAGCGGAAGATGTTCCAGCCGCGGATCGGCTTCGCCTGGGACATCTTCAAGAACAGCCGGTCGGTGCTCCGGGCGAACTGGGGAATTTACAACGCGCGGCAGAACATGCTCTCGCAGGTCGGCTCGCTGACGACCAACGGCGTGCAGCAGCAGTCGATCTTCGTCAACACGACGATCATCGGGTTCGGGGTGACGCCGCCGGTGTGGCCGAACGTGGTCTCGCCGCCGCCGGTCCCGCCGGGCACCTTCCCGGCGGGAAGTGGGGTGCGCGTCTTTAGCCGGGACTATGCCAACCCGCGCGTCTACACGGCGAACGTCGCCTACGAGCAGGAACTCTTTGGGGGACTGGTGGCCTACCTCGACGCCACCTGGTCGAAGGGGGTCCACCTGACGCGCTTCATCAACGTCAACAACGGCTCGGGGCCGGCGGTCGTCCCGCAGGAGGGCAACACGGTGATCTACACCGGGCCGCCGCCGTTCGGCCCGCAGTTGGGAGAAGTCATGGTCGCGTCGAGCTCGGCCAAGTCGCTCTACCGCGGCTTCACCGCCGGGGCGCGCCGGCGCTTCAGCCGCGGGTTCCAGCTCGAGGGCAATTACGTCTGGTCGAAGGACCTGGACGACGACTCGAACGAGCGCGACCCGTTCACCGACCGTTCGTTTAACCGCTTCGATTTTTCGAAGGACTACGCCTACTCCGACCGCGACATCCGGCACAAGTTTAACTTCTACGCCTACGCTGAGCTGCCGCTCGGGCTCCAGGCCTCGGCGCGCATCCAGGCGCGGTCGGCGCAACCGATCACGCCCACGCCGCGCGTCTTCAACGGCTTCGACCGCGGGCGCAACAGCACGCGCAAGGACAACGAGTACTTCTCTTTCGACTGGCGAGTGCAGCGCCCCGTCAGGTTCGGTGATCGCTTCGCGCTTATCCCCGTCGTCGAGATGTTCAACACGACCAACAGCAAGAACAATATCAACCCGCTGGTCACCCCGGCGCTCTTCAACTTCGATGGGTACCTGCGCCAAGGCGTCGGCGACCCGCGGCAGCTGCAGCTCGCGGTCAAGTTCACATTTTAGCAGGATGCGGGATTTTTCGGCTCCGAGCCTTTTCGGCCCGATGAATCGGGCTTGGAGCGGCGCATCGATTGCCAAATCTCAGGCGACGCGACGAAGCCGGGCGGCAAGCCGGGCAAGAGATCTCCGCTCACCCGCGCTCCAACCTGCTTACAGCGGCTCCGCCACGCTGCGGCGGCCCCAGGCCTGAACGATGCGCGGCAGGCTGGCCAGTGTCTGTGGATTGTCGGCGAACTCGTAAAGCTCCCGGACCACCGCGTCGATCTCCTCCCGCGACGCCAGGCCGTCACTTAGGGCCACGTCGGCGATACTCTCCATCGTGATCGGGCTGATCAGCTTCACTTCGCCCTGAGTCCCCACCGGCTGCACCACCGCCACCCCGACCTCGTCGAAGCCGCCTTCGGCGAGCAGGGACGGCAACCGCGGGCCGATGTCCGGATCCCCGCCTCGGTTCCGGACCACCGCGCAGTAGAGTTCGCGGTACCGTCGGTGCGCCTGACACTCGGGGTAGGTGAAGTAACCGCTGAAGTCAATGTCTTCCACCACGACGAGGCCGCCCGGGCGCAAGTGTCTGCGAAACGCCGCGACGGCTTCCGCCGGGTCGTCCAGGTGCGTCAGGAGAAACCTGGCATAGACGAGGTCGAAGCCGGAGCCGGCCTCCTGCCGCCGGATGTCGAGCGCCCGGAACTCGACGTTGCGAATCCCTTGCTCTTCCGCCTCCCGGCGGGCGATCTCGAGCTTCGCCTCGTCCATGTCGACGCCGACGGCCCTGCCGCGCGGGCCTACCCGGCTCGCGATCTCCGCGGTGACGTCCCCGCCGCCGCAGCCGACGTCGAGGCACGTCATCCCGTCACCGACACCCAGACGCCCGAGCAGGGAGGTGGTGCTCGGGCGCAGGACGCGGGAGATGATTCTCAGGCGCTCGCGGCCCTCGGTGCCCCCGCGAATCGCGTAATGCTCGATCTCTGCCATGGAGACCTCTGCCCTCGACGGCCGACCGCCAGCCCGGCGTTGTCAGGGCTCCTGATGCAGCAGATCTTCACCCTCGGTCTCAGTCTCAGATTTCGAGATTTGAGATGTGGCATTTGCAAGCTTGAGCCGCTCGCGGTTGCGGCCGTAGATCTCGGTCAGCTCGGCGAGGCGCGCGCGGATCTCGGGGGTCAAGGCCTCGGCCCGGTAGCGCCAGTCCCAGTTGCCGCTCTCGCGCGCCGGGACGTTCATGCGCGCCTCGCTGCCGCGCCCGAGCACGTCCTGGAGCGGGACGATCGCTGTGTCGGCGACCGAGGAGAGGGCCAGGCGGATGAAGTCCCAGTGAATCTCGCTCCCGTCGCTGCCGAGGTACTTGAGCGCCAGCTCGCGCTCGTCGTCCACCTCGCCCGCGCTGCGCGTGCTCTCGCCCGCGCCCGCGCTCGTGAACCAGCCGACCGTCGTGTCATTGTCGTGCGTCCCGGTGTAGACCACCGTGTTTGGCGTGAAGCGGTAGGGCTTGAACTCGTCGGCCTGCGGGTCGGTGCCGAAGGCGAACTGGAGGATGCGCATGCCGGGGAACCCGAAGCGGTCGCGCAGCGCCTCGACCTCGGGCGTGATGTAGCCCAGGTCCTCGGCGATGATCGGCAGCCTGCCGAGCGCGGCGCCGATCGCCTCGAAGAGCGCCGCGCCCGGCCCCGCCTCCCAGTTCCCGTTGACCGCCGTCTCCTCCGCCCCCGGCACCGCCCAGTACTTCTCGAAGCCGCGAAAGTGATCGAGCCGGACGATGTCGACCTGCTGCAAGGTCGCGCGCAGCCGCTCGACCCACCACCGGTAGCCGTCCCCGACCATGACGTCCCAGCGGTAGAGCGGGTTGCCCCAGAGCTGCCCCGTCTCGCTGAAGTAGTCCGGCGGCACGCCGGCGACGAACTCCGGCCGCCCCTCGGCGTCGAGGAAGAAGAGCTCCGGGTGCGCCCAGACGTCGGCGCTGTCATGCGCGACGAAGATCGGCACGTCGCCGATGATCTTGACCCCGTGGTCATTGGCGTAGTGGGCCAGGCGGAGCCACTGTTTGAAGAAGAGGTACTGAAAGAACTTGTGCCCTTCGACCTCGCGCCGGTGGTTCTCGCCCCAGAACCAAAGCGCTGCCGCCTCGCGCGCCCGCAGGTGCGGGTCCCACTTCGTCCACTGGCCCCCTCCGTGCGCGTCCTTGATCGAGCGGAAGAGCGCGAAATCATCCAGCCAGGGCGCCGCGTGCCGGCAGAAAATGGCGAACTCCCCGGCCAGCTCCCCGGCCAACTCGCCGGCGGACCTGAAATTGTCGTAGGCCCGCCATAGCCGCGCGCTCTTGAACTCGATCACCGGCCCGTAGTTGACGCGGTCGGCCGGGAACTCGGGCGCGCCGTCGAGGTCGCCGCCGGGGAGCAGCCCGTCCTCGACGAGCAGCTCCAGGCTGACGAGCAGTGGGTTGCCGGCAAAGGCCGAGAAACATTGGTAAGGCGAGTCGCCGTAGCCCGTCGGCCCGAGCGGCAGCACCTGCCAGAGGCTCTGCCCCGTCTCCTCCAGGAAATCAACGAACTCGTAGGCGTCGCGCCCCAGGTCGCCGATCCCGAACCGGCCGGGCAGCGACGTCGGGTGGAGCAAGATTCCGCTCGCGCGCGGGAAACTCATGGCTGGTGACTCCGGAAATTCGATGCACAGTGTCCGCCCGGCCGTACACTAAGCGTACGCGGCGGCAGGCCGATAATTCAGGCCCCCCTCAATTTATGTCCGCTGAATATAACACCCGGCCGGCGGCATGGGAATTGCCTTTCAGGTTCCTGCCTAACACTGACAAAGGAAGGACGGAGTATGGAATCGCTGGATCACCTGTTGAACAAACTGGCGGCCTTCGAGTCGGCCGAGTCCCCCGTCGTCAGCCTCTACCTCGATTTGCAGTCGAACGATCACGGGCGGCCGAATTTCGAGCCGTTCGTGCGCAAAGAGTTCAAGACGCGGGCCCAGACCTTCGCCGACGGCTCGCCGGAGCGCGAGAGTTTCGAGCGCGACGTCGAGCGGATCAACAACTATCTAGAGGACGAGCTTCAGCCGTCGGCCAAGGGCCTGGCCATCTTCGCCTGCGCGGGGGCGGACGAGTTCTTCGAGGCGGTGCAGCTCGACGCGCCGGTGGAACGTCACCGGCTGATCGTCTCGAGCCAGCCGGACATCTACCCGCTGGTGCGGCTCAACGACCAGTACCCGCGCTACGCCGCGCTGCTCGTCGACACCAACGCCGCGCGCCTCTTCGTCTTCGGGCTCGGCGCGCGTGTGTCCGAGCGGGAGATCAATAACGTCAAGACCAACCGGACCTCGGTCGGCGGCTGGTCCCAGGCCCGCTACCAGCGCCACAACGAGAATTACCACCTGCACCACGCGAAGGAAGTGGTCGAGGCTCTCGACCGCGTCGTCCGCGAGGAAGAGGTCGGGCACATCGTCATCTCCGGTGACGAGGTGATCATCCCCCTGCTGCGCGAGCAGTTGCCCCAGCACCTGGCGGAGAAGGTCGTCGACATCTTGCATCTGGACATCAAGACGCCTGAGCATGAGGTCTTGCAGGCGACGCTCGAGACCATGCGCGAGCACGACGCGCGGGACGACGCGGAGAAGGTCGGGCGGGTGCTCGGCGAGTACCGGGCCGGGGGCCTGGCCGTGGTCGGGGCGCGGGACACCCTGACCGCGCTTGAGATCGGGCAGGTCGATGAGCTGATCATCAGCGCCTCGCGCGACGCGATCAAACCGGACGCCGAGGACCGGCCCGAGGGCGCGCCGGCTTCGCTCTCGGGCGAGGTCGGGGATGCAATCATCGACGCCGCGGCCGCGGAGGGCGACCTGCGCCCCGAGGCACTGACCGACAGCGTCACCCTGGCCGACGAACTGGTGACCAAGGCCCAGCAGACGGCCGCGCGCGTCACCTTCATCGAGGACGCGTCCCTGCTCGCTGGCGTCGGCGGCGTCGGCGCGCTCCTGCGTTACCGCATTTGAACCGAGGGAGTCATGATGGGAGAACAGACATCGCGTAAGAGCGGGGTGAAATCTACGGGCGAGAAGTCGTCTGAAGCGCGTCACGGCTTTGACCAGATGCCGGCGACGAGCCCCACGCCGGGGGCCTCGGGCGACCCGCAGACCTCGGGCCAGACGGCCGAGGAGACCTCGTATACTCATGACACCAAGCGCCGGCGGCGCGAAGACGCGGAGGAGGGTGAAGACCATGGCTAAAGACCCGACACGCAACATCGACCGCTATAAGATTCGCGGTGGCACGCTCAACACCTTCGACTTTGACCGGAACCGGACTGAGATGTCCGAAGGGCAGCAGTCGCGGGACGAGGGGAACCTGATCCCCCAATCAAACGAGCCGGAGCGGGTCGCGCAACTGCTGGCCAAGTACGGCGAGGCGCAGCCCAAGCCGGAGCCGCCGCGCAAACGCGCCGCCACGAAGACGCCGGCGAAAAAGGCGCCGGCGAAGAAGGCAGGCGGCGCGAAGAAGAGCGCAGCGAAGAAGGCCAGTAAGAAGGCGCCGGTCGCCCCGCCTGCAGCGAAGCACAAGCCGCCGAGCAAGAAGAAATAGCCCATCGATGACACGGATCGGGCGGATGTTCACGGATCAGAGCTACGGGGCTCGGCGAGAATGAGGGCGGTGCGGGGGGCGACCAAGGCCAGAGTCTCGGTCAGTTTGGAAATGCTCGGGGTGAACGAGGTGCGGCGCACTTGCTTGCCATCGCCGAAGACCTGCCAGCCGCCCTCGGGGAGGGTGAAGGTCACGGCCTGCGGCTGCGGGTTGAGCAGGACCAAGGCGCGCGCCCAATCGTCGGTCAGGGTCACGTCCTCGATCTGGTAGGCGACGCAGCCGTCGGGCACCGACAGCCCCAGGTCGTCGTCGAGGAACGAGACGGCGGCGCGCACCTGTCCGCCCGTCTCCAGCCGGAAGAGCGGGTGGGCACGCCGCAGCGCGATCAGGTCGCGGTAGTATTCGTAGACGTCGTAGTTGGCCGCCTTCGACGCCCAGCGGATCATGTTCACCGCATCGGGTCGGTTGTAGCTGTTGTGGTCGCCCGCCTTCGAGCGCAAAAACTCCTGCCCCGACTGAATGAACGGGATGCCCTGGGAGGTGAGGAGGACGGCGGCCGCCAGCTTGTCCATGGCGCGGCGGTCGACCTCGGTCACCGCGTTCTGGTCGATGGTGCTGATCAGCAGCCGGTCCCAGAGCGTGTGGTTGTCGTGGCACTCGGCGTAGTTGATCGTCTCCAGCGGCCCGTCGGCGAAGTCGTCGATCGCGCCGCGGACGCCGAGCTTGACCCCGCCCACGGAGAGCCCCGACTGGACGAAGCCCCCGATCCGCGCGTCGAAGACGGCGCCCTTAAGCGCGTCGCGAAAGTGGTCGTTGAAGACCGCCCAGCCATAGCCTCGCTGCTTGCCCTTGTGACTGACCTCGATCGGCGTCGCCCCGCCCGCCCACGGCTCGCCGTAGAACAAGATCTGCGGGTCGATCGCGCGCAGCTCGCGCGCGATCAGGCGCAGCGTCTCCTCGTCGATCAGCCCCAGGAGGTCGAAGCGGAATCCGTCAACCTTGTACTCCGTCGCCCAGTAAGTGACGGCGTCGAGGATGAAGCGCCGCGCCATCGGGGCCTCCGAGCGGAATTCGTTGCCCGTGCCCGAGCCGTTCCAGTAGCTGCCGTCGGGCTTGAGCCGGTAGTAATAGCCTGGGACCAGCCCCTCGAAGCTGTAGACGCGGTGCCGGATGTCCTCGAAGGTGTGGTTGAAGACGACGTCGAGCGTCACGCGGATGCCGCGCCGGTGCAGCGCGTCGACCATCCGCTTGACCTCTCCCACCCGGCGCGCGTCGAAGCGCTCGGTCGCGTACCACCCGTCGGGCGTGTGGAAGTGGACCACGTCGTAGCCCCAGCCGTAGACGTCTTCGGGCTCCTCGCTGTGAAACTCGGTGATCGGCAGGAGCTGGACGACGTTGACGCCGAGGTCGGTGAGGTGGTCGAGCCCCGTCGAGATGTCGGTGCGCCCGGTGAGGTGAGTGCCCGCTTCCGTGAGGCCGAGATACCTGCCGCGCCTCTGGACTCCCGAGTCGGGGTCGACCGTATAGTCGCGGAGGTGGACCTCATAGATCACCGCTTCGGACATGGGGAAGGTCGGGCGGTCGGCGACCGGCGTCGTGTCGTGCACGACGATCGCCCTGCCGTCATGCGCCGTCACGGCGCGCGCGTAAGGGTCGATCAGCTCGCGCGCCGGGTTGAAGCCCGGGTCCTCGCCCGCCGCCGCGTAGGTGTAGTAGGCACCCAGGCAATCGCCAGCGACCGTTGCCTCCCAGCTCCCGTCGCTGTTGCGCTCCATAACCAGCGCTCGCGCCCGCCCTCCCGCGGGCGTCTCGTAGAGGCGGAGCGTGAGCTGGCTCGCCGTCGGGGCCCAGACGCGGAAGGTTGTGCGCTCGGGGCTATAAAGTGCCCCGAGCGGCGCGGTCGAGACGACCGGGTCGGCCGGGTGCGGCAGCGCCAGCGAGACGTGTTGCGTGATCCGCGGCTCCTGCTCTTCCTTCTTGCCCCTCATACTCCCTGCCGCCCCACCTGTAGGGGCAGGGCAAGTCCGCGGCCCGTGGTTCGTGACCGCAGCCACGGGCCGCGGACCAGCCCTGCTCCTACCACCTTGCCAACGCGAGCAACAGCTTACTCATCCAGTTTGATCTGCATCCAGTCGCCGCGGACGATGGCGCTGCGAATGTCCGCGGGCGAGGAGCCCGCGCGGTGCATCTTGTCGGCGAGCAGGCCCTCCTTGAGACAGACCAGACAGCTGGCGCTATGGTCGGTGACGTAGCAGTCGAGCAGACTGCGGTGGCCGAAGCCGTCGTCGCAGTAACAGTAACAGGGTTGCTGCGCGATCACCTCGGGGATGCGCTGGGCGACGCGATAAGCCTTGATCACGTAGGGAGTCTCGAACTGCCCCGGGTCGAGCGTCGCGGGTATCGGCCGCGCGTCCTCGACGCTCGCGTGGTGGGCCGGGACGCGGGGCGTGACCGTCGGCTGCGGGCTGTGGCCCGCGTGCGAGGCGTGCGCCGGGGACGGCGGGGGCGCGGGCGGGGCCGGGGGCGCGGGCCGGTTGCAGCCCGCCAGGATGGACGCTCCCGCCAGCAAAAGCGCCGGCGCGCGCCGCCGGCGGATGACATTCGCACTAGTGTTTCTCTCCATAAACCCTTTCAACCGATCGCTGACGTTTGGTGACTCGACGGCGCGTCGGTCGTCGGCGCCTCGCCAGATATTGTAGCATGCCGGTCGGCTCAGCCGGCCAGGGCACGCGCGATCTCGCCAGCGATCCGCGCGTTGTTGGCGAGCAGCGCCAGGTTGGCGCGCAGCGCCCGCCCGCCGGTCCGCCCGGCAACCCGCGCGAGCAGAAACGGCGTCACATCCTTGCCCGTGACCCGCGCTCCCACCGCCGCGGTGAGCGCCTCGTCGATCGCCGCGCCGACCTCGGCGGCCGGCACTTCGTCAGCCGCGGGCACCGGCGCGACCACCAGGACGGCCCCCGCGCCGCCCAACCCCCAGTGGGCGCGGGCGAGCCCGGCGACCTCGGCGGCGCTCTCGGCCCGCGTCTCGAGCCGGAGACCACTGTGGCGCGAGTAGAAGGCCGGCAGCTCGTCCGTGCCGTAGCCGATGACCGGGACGCCGAGTGTCTCGAGCGCCTCGAGCGTCTTCGGCAGGTCGAGGATCGCCTTCGCCCCGGCCGAGACCGCGATGAGCGGGTAGCGGGCGAGCGCGGCCAGGTCGGCCGAGATGTCGAAGCTCTCGCCCGCGCCGCGATGCACGCCCCCGATGCCGCCCGTGGCGAAGACGCGCACGCCCGCGCGGTGGGCCAGGTGAAGGCTCGCCGCGACGGTCGTCGCCCCCCACTCGCCCCGGTGGCAGACGCGGGCGAGGTTGGCGAGGTTGACCTTGGCAACGCCGTCGCGCGAGGCGACCTCGGCGAGTTGGTCCCCGTCCAGGCCAACGACCGGGCGCCCGCCGAGGACCGCGACGGTCGCCGGCTCCGCCCCCCCGGCGCGGACCGCCGCCTCGCACGCGCGCGCCGCCTCGAGGTTGTGGGGCGCGGGCAGCCCGTGCGCGATGACCGTCGATTCGAGCGCGACGACGGCCCCGCCGGCCGCGAGCGCACGGGCCACGCCTCGGCTGATGACGAGGTTGTTGGGCGTCTCCGCGATCACCGCCATGACATCCATCACCAATTGATGACCACAATTTTGTTGTGACCGACTCTTGAAAAAGCGCGGTCGCTCTCTTATGCTCAGGGCCAGAGCACAGCTTAGCTCAGTCCTCTCGATGAGCCAAGCAAGTCGGTTCCGCAGCCAGTCAAACGAGTTCAGGTTGTCAGTCCTGTCGCGCGCCGGCCGTGGCGCCGAGCCGGTCCCGGGCCGGGGGTGCGCGAGGTGGCCCAGGGGGTGCGATGAAAAAAGAAATCTTGGCCCTGATCCTCGGCGGCGGCCAGGGGTCGCGGCTCTTTCCGCTGACGCTGCACCGGTCGAAGCCGGCGGTCCCGCTCGGGGGCAAGTACCGGCTCATTGACATCACCGTCTCCAACTGCATCAACTCCGACATCACGCATATCTACGTCCTGACGCAGTTCAACTCGGCCTCGCTCAACCAGCACATCGCCCGCACTTATCGTTTCAGCCGGTTCTCCGATGGGTTCGTCGAGATCCTCGCCGCCGAGCAGACGCC
>Ga0075421_100003319_pt1 | contig 19236 bp, 12 predicted proteins | sample SoiMetdeltSBSDD5_FD_75292 | JGI IMG/M metagenome (GOLD analysis project Ga0075421, IMG submission 75292) | Bulk soil microbial communities from a Populus tree surrounding site in Tennessee, USA - Soil MetaG P. deltoides SBSDD5 | ecosystem: Environmental > Terrestrial > Soil > Tree plantation... | reverse complement strand
GGCGAGGAGCACGATGAGAACTGAGGCGCGAGAGGGATAAGTCCCTTGGTTCCAATATTTAGCCCCTAAGGCCTCATCTCGCTTTACAGACGCCTGCGCCTATGGTACCTTGTCTAACTTGAAAACCCACGGTGACTTAGATACGGTGACCTAGATACGGTGACTTAGATACGAAGGCAGGTAGACCTAGTAATGGCGTTAGTAAAAGAGGCTAAGGCAGGGCTCATCACCCAGTACAAGACGCATGACACGGACACGGGATCGCCAGAAGTCCAGATCGCGCTGCTGACTCAGCGGATCAACGAACTGACCGCCCATTTCAAGACTCACGTCAAAGATAATCACTCGCGCCGCGGGCTGCTCAAGATGGTCAGCCAGCGGCGCAGCCTGCTCGATTATCTGAAGCGCCGCGATATCCATCGCTACCACGACGTGATCAATCGACTTGGCATCAGGAAGTAAGACTCCCCGTGAAGCCGCGCCCACCAGGCGCGGCTTTCGTAATGCGGCCGAACGTGACGGCCCGTTGTCCCAGCTCCCGCCGAGCAGCTGCCGGCATGCCCCATCAGTCGCCAGCCTGAGCCGGGAAAACGGTGATCTCATCCGCCCTTCGGATGCCTCTGCGCCATCAACTGTGTAGGCTGCGTTGGGCGCAAGTGTGAACGACTGTTCCGGGAATCCTAGCAGGATCGACAACTCGTTATCCAGGGTGAAGCCACAGCGGCGCGCGCGTGGGTCCAGAGCGCGTCTCGACTGTGGCTCTTATTGTTTGAGCCAGTCGTCTGACGGCTGACTTTTGTTGTGTTGTGAGAGGAGAATTTAACAATGTTTCTGAAACAGGCTATCAATCTTGGCGGCCGCGAGTTCGTCATCGAGACCGGCCGCATCGCCAAACAGGCGGACGGCGCGGTGCTGGTGCATCAGGGTGAGACGGTCGTCCTGGTGACCGCTGTCTCGGCCCGCCAGCCCAAGGCCAACGCCGGCTTCTTCCCCCTGACCGTCGACTACCGCGAGTACGGCTACGCCGCCGGGCGCATCCCCGGAGGCTACTTCAAGCGCGAGGGGCGCCCGACCGAGAAGGAAGTCCTGACCATGCGGCTGACCGACCGGCCGATCCGGCCGCTCTTCCCCGAGGGCTACCGCCACGAGACGCAAATCATCTCGCTGGTCATCTCGGCCGACGACGAGCATGACCCTGACGTCCTCTCGATCACCGGGGCTTCGGCGGCGCTCTACCTCTCGGACATCCCCTTCCACACCCCGATCGCCGGCGTCCGCGTCGGCCTAGTCGACGGCAAGTACGTGGTCAACCCGACCTACGAACAAATCCGGCAGTCGCGCCTCAACCTCACGGTGGCGGGCAGCGAGGAGGCGATCGTCATGGTCGAGGCCGGGGCTAAGGAGGTCAGCGAGCAGGTCATGATCGAGGCGCTCATGTTCGCCCACGGCGAGGTCCGTAAGCTCTGCGCCCTGCAGCGCTCGATGTTCGAGGCGCTCGGGATCAAGAAGCGCGAATATGTCGTCGCCCCGATCAACGAGGAACTGCTCAAGGAGCTCGAGGAGCGCTATAGCGGTGAGCTGCGCGAGGCGCTCAGTGTCCAGACCCAGACCAAGATCCAGAGCTACCAGGCGATTGACGACCTCCGGCGGCGGGTCGTCGAGAGCTACCCCGAGGAGGAGGCGGCCAGGCGCGAGGAGGCGGGCGACCTCTTCGACCGGCTCAAGGAGCGCGTCTTCCGCGACGACATCCTCAACAACCGCCGCCGGCCCGACGGCCGCCGCTTCTCCGAGATCCGCCCGATCTCGGTCGAGGCCGGCTGGCTCCCGCGGACGCACGGCTCGTCGCTCTTCACGCGCGGCGAGACCCAGGCGCTGGTGACGGCGACGCTCGGCACCTCGCAGGACGTCCAGTACCTCGACAGCCTCGAGGTCGGCGAGGTCAAGCGCCGCTTCATGCTCAACTACAACTTCCCGCCCTTCTCGGTCGGCGAGACCGGGCGGGTGGGGAGCCCCGGCCGCCGCGAGATCGGCCACGGCGCGCTGGCGCACCGCGCGCTCGACGCGGTCATGCCCGGCGAGGAGCAGTGGCCCTACATCGTCCGCCTCGTCTCGGACATCACCGAGTCAAACGGCTCGTCGTCGATGGCCACGGTCTGCGGCGGGGCCCTCGCGCTCATGGATGCCGGCGTGCCGATCAAGGCGCCCGTCGCCGGCGTCGCCATGGGCCTCGTCAAGGAGGACAAGAAGTACGCCATCCTGAGCGACATCGCGGGCGCCGAGGATCACTACGGCGACATGGACTTCAAGGTCGCCGGGACGCGCGACGGGATTACCGCCCTCCAGATGGACATCAAGATCACAGGGCTCAACCCGCAGATCCTCTCCGAGGCGCTCGAGCAGGCGCGCAAGGGGCGGCTCTACATCCTCGACAAGATGGGAGAGGTGCTCGGCCAGCCGCGCCCGGAGATCAGCCGCTACGCGCCGCGCATCCTGACCATGCAGATCCCGGTCGACAAGATTCGCGACGTCATTGGACCGGGCGGCAAGATGATCCGCTCGATCGTCGAGAAGACCGGGGCCAAGATCGACGTTGAGGACTCGGGGCGGATCTCGATCGCGACGGCCAACGGCGAGGCCGCCGACCAGGCCATGCAAATGATCCGCGACCTGACGGCCGAGGCCGAGATCGGCAAGTCCTACCTCGGTACGGTCTCACGGATCGTCGATTTCGGGGCCTTCATCGAAATCTTCCCGGGCACCGACGGGCTGCTCCACGTCTCGGAGATCGCCGACTACCGGGTCCGCGACGTCCGCGACGAGCTTAAGGAGGGCCAGCAGATTCTCGTCAAGTGCATCGGCGTCGAGGGCAACAAAATCCGCCTCAGCCGCAAGGCCGTCCTCCGCGATGAGAAGAAGGCCCAGACCGGCGGGCAGTAACGACGGGTGACGGGTGCCGGGCGATCGGGGGACGGTCCCCCGGCGCGGCACCCGTCACGCGACACCCGTTCGATGTTTATGCGAATCCTCTACCTCTGTCTGCTGAGTTTGTTAATCTCGGGCGCCTTCCTCCTGCCGCGGCAGGGGGCTCCGAAGGAGGCGCGCGAGCGGCACCTGGCCAACCTCCGGCAGTTGACCACCGAGGGCGAGAATGCAGAGGCCTACTTCTCGGCCGACGGCTCGCGCCTCATCTTCCAGCGGGCGGCCAAGGCTGACGGCTGCGACCAGATCTTCTCCATGAAGGTCGACGGCTCGGACGTCAAGATGCTCTCCAACGGCGAGGGCAAGACGACCTGCTCCTACTTCACCCCGGACGCCAAGTCGATCGTCTACTCCTCGACCTTCAAGGCCGCGCCCGAATGCCCGCCGCGCCCCGACATGTCGCGCGGCTACGTCTGGGCGCTCTACCCGGGCTTCGACATCTTCCGCGCCAACCTCGACGGCTCGAACCCGCAACCGCTGACGACCTCGCCGCGCTACGACGCCGAGGCGACGATTCGCGCCGACGGGACGATCGTCTTCACCAGCCTGCGCGGCGGTGACCTCGACATCTACACCATGGACCGGGACGGGAAGAACGTCCGCCGGCTGACAACCGAGGTCGGCTACGACGGCGGGCCCTTCTGGAGCGCCGACGGGAAGCAGATCGTCTACCGAGCGCACCACCCGGAGACCGAGAAGGAGCAGCAGGACTACCTCGCCCTGCTCAAGGACGACCTCATCCGCCCGACGAAGCTCGAGATCTGGGTCATGGGCGCCGACGGGTCTGGCAAGCGGCAGGTGACGCGCAACGGTAAGGCCAGCTTCGCCCCCTTCTTCTTCCCGGACGGCAAGCGGATCATCTTCTCGTCGAACCTCGACGACCCGCGCGGCCGCGACTTCGAGCTCTACGCCATCAACGCCGACGGGTCCGGCCTCGAGCGCCTGACCTTCAACGACACCTTCGACGGCTTCCCCATGTTCTCCCCCGACGGGCGCAAGCTCGTCTTCGCCTCCAACCGCAACGCCGCCAAGCAGGGCGAGACCAATATCTTCATTGCCGACTGGGTGGATTGATCCACGAAGAACACGAAGAAGCACGAAATCAATTTCGTGTCTTCTTCGTGCCCTTCGTGGGTGTTTCAGAAGATGAATTTCAGCGCGAGCTGCACGTTGCGGTGCTGCTCGGCGTTGTTGATGTTGTCGAAGAGACCGCCGCGCGTCACCCGGACGGTGCCGCTCGGGTTGCTGTCGATGTTGTTGGTCCCGCCGGCGACGAAGAGGTTGGCGTGGTTGAAGAGATTGAAGAACTCGGCGCGGAACTGGAGCTTCTTCGTCTCGGTGAAATTGATGTTCCGGAAGAAGCTCACGTTCCAGGTCTGGATGCCCGGGGCGCGGAAGGTGTTGCGCCCGACCGTCCCGGCGAACGGGCCGTTGACCGAGGGCGTCGGCGAGAAAGCCGAGAGGTCGAGGAAGTCGTAGGTCGCGCCGGTGTCCTCCACCGGACGCGGCGTTAGCGTCCGCGGGAGCGGCCCGTCGAGGCGCGGCCGGATCGCCTGCTGCCCGTTGTTGTCGCCCTGGCCCGTGTCGAAGACCGTGAATGGCACGCCCGTGCGGAAGCTGACGACGCCGTTCATCGCCCAGCCGTCGAGCAGGGCCTTACCGACCCCGCCCGAGAGCCGGCGCGCGAACGGGATGTCCCAGTTGAAGCTCGCGACGAACCGGTGCCGGACGTCGAAGTCCGCGTGGCCTTTGTCCCCCGCCGGGTCGAAGGCATCCTGGAACCCGAAGAGGCCGAAGCCGACGCGCGAGAGCAGGTAGGAGTCGCCAAAGGTCGATGACTGGTTGTCGATCGCATGCGACCAGGTGTAGGCCGCGCGGAACTGCAGCCCCGCGCTCTGGATGTAGCGACTGTCGACGCTCGCCTGGAGCGAGTGGTAGTTCGAGTGGCCGTCGTTCCCCCGCATGTTGATGCCGGTGATGTTCCGGTTGAGCCGGCCGGTACGCCCGAGGAGCGCCCCGCTCCCGGTGCGGTTGACGTTGTTGAGTGAGTAGAGCTTGATCCCGTTCGACGCCGCGTAGGCGAGCGAGACGATGTAGCTGCTCGCCAGCTCGTGCTGGAGGTTGACGTTCCAGACGTTGGCGTAGGCCGTGCGCAGGTTCTGGTCCAGGGCCCGCGCCGAGGAGGCGTAGCTTTGGCCCGAGACCGGCGCGAGCGCCCCGTACTGGTCGAGGCTCGCCGTGAGCGGCACGCCGAAGACTGAACCGAGGTTGAGCACGGCGTAATTCGGCGGGTTCTGGATGACGTTGAAGAGTACGTTGCCGAAGTTCCGGTCGTAGAAGATGCCGTAGCCAGCGCGCATGACCGTCTTCCCGTCGCCGAAGAGGTCGTAGGCGAGGCCGATGCGCGGGGCGAAGTTGTTGTAGTCCGGGCGGTAGAAGCGGTTCTTCAAGTCGCCGGTCTGGTCGGTCGTCAGCTCGAAGCGCCCGGCGGCGAGCTGCTCGAGGTAGTTACTGCCCTCCCCGAGGTAGAAGTTCGCGTCGAGCTGCCGCTCGTGCCCCGGACTGTAGAGCACGCCGAAGTACTCCCACCTCAAGCCCGCGTTGAGCGTCAGCCGCGGCGTGATCTTGAATGTGTCCTCGGCGAACCAGGCGGCCTCGTTGTAGTGGTAGTGGCGCGTGAAGCTCGGCGGCGAGAACGGCGCCGAGAGCGACTCGCCCGGGAACTTGCCGCCCGGGTCGACTGCGATCTGGTAGGTCTGGAGCGAGCCGTCGATGAAGTCCTGTACCGAGCCGAAGTCAGCGTTGGCCGTCTGGAAGGCGCCGAAGGAGCGGTTGTCGCGGATGTGCAGGTACTGACCGCCGAACTTCAGGCCGTGGCGCCCGCGCTGGTAGCTCAGCGTCCCGAACGTCTGGTAGAGGTTCTGCGGCCCGCCGAAGGGGATCGAGGTCCCGAGCGTCGAGGCCGTCGCGAAGTACCCCGGGAGGACTGTGTCACCGTCCGTCTGCTGGCTGATGACGTCGCTGATCGTGAAGGTCGGGACCACGGGCGCCTCGCCGAGCGGCTGCAGGTTGAGCAGCCGGTTGTAGACGAAGCGCGTTTCGGTGACCACCCGCTCCGACCAGGTCCGGGTGAGCTGCAGCGCGATATTCTGGTTCCGGTCCTTGTTGGGCGTGGTGAACCCCTGGTAAGGGCTGAAGCTCTGCGTGCCGGGCAAGTCCTCCTCGCGCTCATAAGCGTAGCGGCCGAAGAGCGAGGTCCGCTCGCTGAAGTTGTGATCGACGCGGCCGGTCCAGAGGAAGGAGTTCTGCGGCAGGTCGGCGCCGGCGTCGCGCGGGAGCGTCGCCGAGACGCGGCCGAAGAGAGGAGTAGTCGGCGCGATCAGCGCGCCCGTCGCACCCACAAGCGAGGTCAGCCCGAGGTCCGCGGCCGTGATCCGGCGGCCGGTGATCGTCGGCGCCGGGAAGGCCGCGAGGATGCTCTGGGTCGCGGCCGAGGAGGCGGCGAGCAGCTCCGGGGTCGGGACGTAGAAGCCTGTGTCGACGTTGCTCCGGACCTTGACCCACTCGGCCGAGCCGAAGAAGAAGGTCTTGTCCCGGACGATCGGCCCGCCGCCCGAGAAGCCAAACTGGTTGCGGTTGAACTGCGGCTTCGAGAGCCCGTTGGCGTTGTTGAAAAAGTCGTTGGCCGCGAGCGCCGCGTTGCGGTTGAACTCGTAGACGGTGCCGTGGAAACCGTTGGATCCCGACTTGGTGACGACGTTGGCAACGAAGCCGGAGCCGCGCCCGTACTCGGCCGTGTAGTTGTTGGTCTGGACGCGGAACTCCTGGATCGCGTCGAGCGGCACCTTCTGCCCCGGCTTGGCGCTGAATGTGTCGTTGTTCTCGCCGCCGTCGAGGATGAAGTTGCCCGACTGCGAGCGCTGGCCGTTGACGACGAAGCCGCCGCCGCGCTCGGAGCCGGAGCCGCGGTCAGGCCCGTCGGTCGCCCCCGCTGAGAGCGCGATCAGGTCGTAGGGATTGCGCGTGATCAGCGGCAGCTCGACGACCTGCCGCCCGTTGACGACGTTCGAGAGCTGCGCGTTCTGGCTCTCGACAGCCACCCCGCCCTCGCTCGCCACGATGTTGAGCACCTCGCTCGCCGCGCCGACGGTCAACTCGGCGTCGGCGCGCAGCGCCTGCGAGACCGAGAGCTGCGCGGCGATCTCGCGCGTCGCGAAGCCCCCGGCCGCGATCCGCACCCGGTACTCGCCCGGCGGCAGGCTCGGGAAGAGGTAGTCGCCCTGACTGTTGGTGGTCGTCGTCCGCATCTGGCCCGTGAGCGTGGCCGTGAGCGTGACGGTCGCGTTGCTCACTGCCGCGCCCGCCTGGTCGGCGACCGTCCCGGAGATCGAGCCGGTGAAGGATTGTGCCAGTGCCGTGGCGGAACCCGCCAAACTGAGCGCGATGGCGAAGAGCACACCTGGCATGCTCCACCTGCGTTGCGTCCTCAATCGATTCATCTCCACCTCCTTTACACTTCTCACTGATGGCGATTTGAGTTTTGGAAACGCTTCAACCGCGATGGATCGAAAACGCATAGAGTCGCGGCGCAACCACGGTGCCAGCCGCGGCGCTCTCGAATAAAGCTTTGAATTGCTGAGAGTTGGTGGAGCGTCGGGAGGAGGCGGTCCCGGGGGCAAGTGCGAAACTTCGAAGGGAAATTCAAAATTTCGGAGAGCGGCACACGAGGATCTAAATCAAACCACCGAGCACACGGAGGAGACAGAGAAAAATCAAGCCAGGGCTTGCCTCCGTGTGCCCCGTCGTCCATTTCTTTGGTCTGGGCCTGGGTATATAATCAAGGCCGCACAATCCCCGGCTACTTCGGAGATGCTCGTTATGACTTTCCTCCCGCTGTACTTCAGCATCGCTCTCAGTTGGTACTTACCGCAGACCTTCACCATCGTTGGCAGTGTTCGCGCTGCGGACGGACGCGCGGTCTCGGGGGTGCGGGTTTCGGTGCTCGACGAGAATTTCCAGCCGATTCGCAATCTCTTTATCGATTCCTCCGGACGTTTCACGATCAGGGGGCTCAGTTCCGGGCGGTATACGTTGCGGATCGAGACCACCGGGACTCCTTACGAAGAGCTGGTGCAGAGGGTCGAGTTACAGGCGCTGCGGGTGCGCGGCGGGACTGAAGTCTTCCCGGTCGATCTCGTCCTCAAGCCAAAACGAGCTAAGGAGAGCCCTCCGCGCGCCGGGACGGTCTTCGCGCAGGAGGTGCCTCCGGCGGCGCGCGCGCAATACGAGCGGGGGGTGAACAGTCTCAAAGAGCGTAAGACGGAAGCGGGGGTTGCGGACCTGACAAAAGCGATAGCTCTCTTCCCGGATTACTTCGACGCGCTGGAATTGCTCGGGACCGAGTATGTCAGGAACGGGCAGTACGAGCCCGCGGTGCCGGTGTTGACTCATGCCGTCGAGGTCAACACTCGCGCCCCGAAGAGCCTCTACGCTCTCGGCGTGGCGCATCTCAAGCTCAACCGTCCGGCAGAAGCTGTCGCCTGGCTCGAGAAATCCAGTGCCGTCGATCCCGAGAGCGTCAACACGCAGATGATGCTCGGACTGGCGCACGGCAACAACCAGGCGCTCGCCGAGTCCGAGGCCGCTTTCAAGCGCGCGCTCCTTCTGGGGGAGGCTACCGCCGCCGAAGCCCACTTCTATCTGGCCGGGATCTATAATAAACAGGAGAGATACAGCGAAGCCTGGGGCGAGCTCGAGCTTTACCTCAAAGAGTCGAAGGACATTAAAGATCCGGCCCAGGTCAAGGCGATGATCGAGAAGTTGAAGGCTAAAGAGCGGGCCAGGAAGTGATCGCCGCGGAGCTGGTGGCCGCTCCTCGCCGGGGGTAGGAAAGCAAGCGGGGGAGGATCATCGGATGATCCTCCCCCGCTTCTTGCTGCCGACCGACTCCCGCGCCCTTCGCTTTAGAAGGTGAAGCGCAGACCGAGGCGAATCTCGCGATTGCCCTGGTAGGCGAGTGGCAGGTTGTAGACCGGGTTGAGCGACGGGACCGGGCCGTCGAGCCCGCTGACCTTGCTCGGGGCGTCGAAGCCGCCGAAGAACTCGGCATCCGAGATGACGATGCTTCCGCTGCGGTTGAGCCGCTGGGTGACGTTAGTCACCGCCGCCTGGTTGAAGGCGTTGGCCATGTTGATGTCAAACCTCATCTTGACGCGCTCCGTCAGGTTGACGGTGTGCGCCAGATAGAGGTCAGTCTGGGTCAGCGTCGGAGTGCGGCCGAGGTCGCCACGGCCGTTGTAGAAGACCGGGACGATGACCGTCGCTTCCGAGGTCAGCGGGGTGCCGCTGAAGGCGATCTGCGAGAGCGAGAGCGTGGTCGTGCCCGCCTGCCACGGAATGTCGTAGCTGCCGAAGAACTTGAAAGTGTGCGGGCGGTCGGTGGCGAGCAGCCCGTAGACGTTCCGGCCCTTCGAGTCGTAGTTGCCGTAGAAGAGGTCGAAAGCGCGGCTCACGTTCGGGTCCGAACGGCCGTTCTCGTCCGAGTTGGCGAGGCCCGCCCAGTTGCCGTAGAGGCGGCTGTAGGTGTAGGAGACGTTGTAGTTGAACCGGTTGAGAAGGCCCTCGTTGAACCGGCCGTCAACGCGGAACTCCACGCCGTCGTAGTTGCGCATGGCCCTGGGCGTGAGCGGCTGACCGCTCAGCCCGAGGATCTTGTCGCTGGTCATGCCGAAGCCGGGATTGCCGATGACGTAAACTTCACTCTCGTTCGCGTCCAGGGTCCCGATGTCTTCGATGCCGCGGACGAGACGGCTGCGGGTGTAGCGGACCGACCCGACGAGGTGGCGCGCGAACTCGTGCTCGAGCGCCACTGTGAACTGCCGCGTGGACATCGGCTTGATGTCCGGATCAACGCCGTCAATCTGGCCCTGGGCGTTGATCGGGATGGTGCGGTTATCGATGTCAATGATCTGAGTGCCCAGCGCCCCCGGAGTCGCCTTCGACAGGCGGCTGAGGTCGGGGCTGTTGAGCGTGTAGACGTGGCTGTGCCAGTAATCGCCGCCGAAGGAGCCGCGCGCCAGCTCGTACTTCATGAGGTCGAAGTACTGGCCGTAACCGCCACTCAGTTTCCACTTCCCGTCGCCGGTGATGTCCCAGGCCGCGCCGATGAGCGGGGAGATTTTATCGCCCCAGCCGAAGGCGATCGGGTTCGGGACCTCCCTGCCGTTGACCTCCTGGACGTAAGGCGGCAGGAATTCGTTCTCGAAGCGGAGCCCGGCGTTAATCGTCAGGCGCGGGTGCACCTGCCACGAATCCTGGATGAAGAGGCCGTGGTTACGGCTGCTCACCTGGGAGTTGTGGCGGACGCCGTCCTGCCAGATGTAGTAGCCGTATGGGCCCCTGGCGCCGCTGATCGTGCCGCGCGAGAATCCCTCACCCCAGTAGATCTGGAAGAAGCCGTTGGTGTAGTCGTCCTGCACCTGGTTGGAGATCCGGTTGAGCGCGTAGCCGCCCTTGAAGTTATGCTGCTGCCCGAAGAGGCGGGCGATGTAGGACGCGTTGACGTAGACGTTGTGACGCGTCGTGATGTCCTTGAGCGTCAGGAACGTGCTCGTCACATTCGTGAACCCGGCACTGCCGGCGAATTCGGCGGGGACGCCGGGGACACTCGAGGAATTGGTCTGGTATTGCAAGTAGGGGAGCGGCGACTTGCCGTACGCCCCGCCCGCGTAGGCATAGGCGGGCTGCCCGGCCTGCGGCGCCGCGCCCTTGTCGTTGAGATACTTGTACCCGTAACGGGCTTCGAGAATGAGCTTCGAGGTCGGCGTGTAAATGAACGATGCCGTATAGTTCGAAGCCGGGGCGTAGCCGCCCTGGATCGAAAGGTCGTTCGACGGCGGCGCGATGTTGCCGTCGGTGTTAAAGAGATTGCCGGTGACGCGCACCGGATTCCAGAAGTAAGAAGAGCTGATCTGAATCTTCTCGGTCGGAGCGTAGTCAACCCTGGCCACGCCGTAGTGGCGCAGCACGTCCTGCTTCGAGGTCCGGGTCGAATTGTCCGCGGTGAAGGTCACGGTGCGCTCGATGTTTCCCACTTCCGGCGAGTAGCCGACGAAGAAATGGAGGCGCTCCTTGATGATCGGGCCGCCGAGGGTGAAACCGGGGTAGTAGGTCTGGTAATCATCCTCCCGCTGGCGGAAGAACTGGGGCCGCCGCACGTTCAAACGATTACCCTGCCAGAGACCGCGGAAATTGGCATTGAGCGCCGAGCCGGTGAACTGGAAGTACCCCTCGCCGTGAAACTCGTCGGTGCCGCTCTTGGTCACGGCGTTAATGACGCCGCCGAGAGTGCCGCCGTACTCGGCCTCGAAGCCCGCGGTCTTAACCTGCACCTCGCGCAGGAATTCGAATGGGATCGAATCCTGACGGCCGAGCGAGCCGCGGCGGACGTCGGTGACCTCGACGCCGTCGATGACAAACGTGTTCTCCGAACCGCTCGCGCCGTTGACCTGGATGCCGCCGACGCCCGCGCTGCCGGCCTTCGGCTCGGGGCGCACGCCGGGCGCCACCAGGAGCAGCGAGTGGAAATTACGCCCCTTCGGGGTATTATCGAAAAATTGCTCGGTGATGTTGGTCGAGGCTTTGCTCGAGGTGACGTCGATCGAGTCGTTGCTGCCGACGATGGTCACGGCCTCGGCGACGTTGCCGGCCGCGAGCGTCACGTCAACCCGGCTCGCGTTGCCGAGGGTGACATTGACCTCCTCGTTCTTGACCGTCCTGAACCCCGTGTGGGTGACGGTCACGGTATGGACGCCGGAGGGAACTTTGGCGATGACATAGGCGCCTTCACCATCGGTGACCGCCTCGAGCGGCCGGACCATCGCGGGGCCCGAAATGGTGACTTTCGCACCCGGGACGGCTGCACCGGCCTGATCCTTGACCGTCCCCTGGACGCTTCCCGTGCTTTCCTGGGAGAACGCCAGCGGCGTCGCCAGAATCAACACGGCAGCGCAAAACAGCGTACGAGCGACTAAGCTCAGCACCCTGCTCTCTGTGAGCGTAATTTTCATCGTGAGAACTCCTTCCTCTCTAAATTTACAAATGCTTGGGCGTTACAGGTATCAAGCGAAGACAGAAGCCGGATCTCACATACCTCTGCCGGCCAAATAGCTCAGATCGAAGTAACAGGGCTGTGAACGAGTGCCGTATGCCAATCAGGTAAGACTCCCTACTGCCTAATACCTATACACAAAATTGCAATTGTCATTCCATAATTTTGGAACCCCCCATCGTTAAGCTAAGCCCTTTACTTTCTTTGGATTAGCTGATAGCGGCCAAAAATCGGGGATAACTCTGATCTTCAAAAATTTGAAGATAAATCCAGAAATTCGGATGACTCATAATTGAAGGAGTTTAAGAGAGGAGATAGTTGTCACTATTTTGGCAATTGGGCGAGCAGATCGGGGCCGAACTGGGCGATCTTCTGGGGGCCGAGGCCGAAGATTTGGGGGAGCTGGTCGAGCGAGCGGGGGCGGGCGATGGCGAGGTGCTCGAGGGTTTTGTCAGGGCAGATGAGGAAAGGGGGGACGCCGGAACGGGCCGCGAGGTCACGGCGCCAAAGGCGGAGGCGCTCGACGAGCCGGCGCTCGTCCGGGGTCAGGGGACGGAGCTCGATGGGGGGGCGGCGCACGGCGCGGGACTTGGGGGTGACGGCGGCCGTGGCGCGCACCACGTCGAGTTGTGCCCGCGGCAGCTCTTCGGCCAGGCGCCCCTCATACTCGAGCTGCGAGACGAGCGTCTGGTAGACGCGCAACGCGGTCACGGCGTCGAGCGCGGCGTAGTCGAGCTGGGCGCGCGAGAGCGGCCGCGACCTCCAGTTACTCTGCTGAAAGCTCTTGTCGAGGGTGACGCCGAAGAGGTGCTCGACGACCGAGGCGAGGCTGAATGATGAGAGCGCGAGCGTCCGCCGGGCGAGTCGCAGGGTGTCGACCAGGCCCGCCGGCCGGTACCCCGCCTTGGCGAGCACTCCTTCGTCGAAGCGCGCGTTGTGCGCCGCCATCCACGCCTCCGGGTCCTCGATCAAAAGGCGCGGCGGCTCGACGCCCGCGGAGAGCGCGTCGACGACGATCACCTCGCCCGTCGGCGCGGCCAGTTGCAGCAGGCTGAGCCGGTTCTCGCGGCGGCCGAAGTCCCAAAACGTTTCGGTGTCGAGGCCGATGATCGGCTGCCCGGCGAAGGCCGCGAGTGCGGCGCGTGCCTCGCTCTCGTCCGTGATGTACTCGTAATTCGGGGTCAGGCTCAATCCAATCGCGCTCAAAATTGTCTGGTCGTCGGCGGCCCGTCGGCGGCATGGATGATCACCCGCGCGCCCGCCGATTGCAAGCCGGGCTCCACCGAACCGCTTCGTTGCTCCAGTCTCTTGGATGGCCCTGCTGCGCGCCATCAACAAATACATCCGTCCTACAACCCCGGCCTACAGGCCCGCATTTTTCTCGCCCGGAAACCCCGCGAATCGCCCGCTGAGAGGCCCCGGCGCGGAACACGCCGACGCGCCGCACAGTAGTACCCGGTAAGCCCCGAGAGCGCCAGAGCAGTTTGGCGGCCCGCCGTCGGGGGGACTCGGAAACGGAGGTTGGAAGATGAACCAGGTTGCTCGCCGCAGGTCTTCGCGTTGCGTCCGCCCCCATTTCTTCCTCGCCGGCGCCCTGCTCCTGCTCTCATCAATCGCGACCGCCGCGCCGAGCGACCCGCTCCGGTACCAGGGCGGGATTCGCAACAGCACAGAGGGCCGACGGCTGAACGACAAACAGCTCGGCGCCGTCCTCAAGAGCCTGCGCGAGAAGACCGGGTTTCTCGACCTGCATTACGACGCGGACGGCTTCCTCCGGCTCGCCGACCGAGAGCGGGTCGAGGGCGGGTCGGCGGCGGCGCGCGCGCTCGTCATTGCCGCCGTCGACGCCGTGCAGCTCATTGAGCTGGAGAATCACAGCCGCTCCCCGGTGGTCGCCTTCGCCCGCCTCGCCCCGCCCATCAGATACGAGAGCCGGATGACGGGCAAGCAGATCGAAGTGCAGCCGCTGGAGCTGGACTTCAGCGATTTCTCTCACCTCCGGGGGGACCGCGAAGTGGTCGCGGCCTTCGATCTCGGGTTCGGCGTACTCCACGAGCTGGTGCATGCGGTGCTCGACCTGCGCGACGCCGGGGAGGGCCACGCGGGCCCGGGCGATTGCGAGGACTACGTCAACCGCATCCGCCGCGAGCTGCGTTTGCCCGAGCGCCAGCACTATTACGCGCGGGTGCGCGACGTCGCCAATTTCCCTCAGGCGGGCACGGTCAAGCGCGCCGAATTGATCTTCGCCCGCGTGGTCGAGCAGGGCGGGCGCACCAGGACCGAGCACTTCTACCTCAACTGGGAGGCCCAGCAGGTGGGGCGTATCGTCCCTTACTCCCAGGGGACGGTCCGATCCTCGACGGTCGCCATGCAATAGCCACGGATTCCTCATCCGTGCCGATCCGTCCGATCCGTGTCATCCGTGGGCTATTTCCTCACCGCGTAGAGCCTCATGACGTCGCCGAGGTTGAGCCGCAGCGTATGCTCGCTGAGCCGGGCCTGCTCGCTCAGGGAAGCAAGCGCCCGGGCGAGGGGTTGGTGGTAGCGGCCCAGCCGGCTGACGAAGAGGCGGACGCTCATCCGCTTGCCGACCGGGCGCAGCTCGCGCACCTCAAACCCGTTCTCCTCGCACAGCCGGCCGATCGTCTCGGGCGTGAAAAAGAAGCGGTGGTCGGGGATGAACTGGCGCCAGCGCGCGCCGAGCAGCCGGAACCACGGGTTGGCGAGGTTCGGCGTTTCGACCGCGAGCCAGCCGCCCGGGCGGACGACCCGGTGGACCTCGCGCAGCGCGCGGCGCGGGCTCGGCAGGTGCTCGATGACGTGGTAGAGGGCGGCGGCGTCGAAGTGCCCTTCAGGGAAGCGCGCGTCGAAGAGCGTCCCGCTGAAGCAGTCGAGGCCGCGGGCGCGGGCGACGCAACTGCTCGCCGCGTCGGCCTCGACGCCGGTCACCGCGAACTGCGCGCTGGCCGCCACCAGTAACTCGCCAGTCGAGCACCCGACCTCGAGCAGTCGCCCCCCGCCGACGAAGCGCCTCAGGTCGGCGAGCCGGTCGGCGGCCGCCAGCTCGCGCCATGGGCCTTCGCGCTCCTCAACCGCCGGCTCGACCAGCTCCAGCTCGCGCGCGCGCTCGGCGAGCCGGCGCATATCGTCGGCCGCCTGCGGGCCGTCGCCGGGCGTGGGCGGCGCCTCGGAGCGCAGCGGCTCCGGCATGACCACGTAGCACAATTGGCAGCCCCGGCAGCGCACCAACGGCCCGTCGAGCCGCGGCGTCGCGAGCACAAAGCGCGCCGCGGCCGCGCCGCAGAGATCGCAAGGTTGGGTGGCGATTTCCGAGTTCAATCTTCATCGTTCCCGCCCGTAGGCCTAGAGCCCGGGCCGGAAACTCTCGCGGTAGAGCCCAAGGGTCTTCGCCGCCGCCGCGCGCCAGGTGAACTTCCGCGCCTGAGCCGGGCCGGCGGCGGCCAGCCGCGCGCGCAGCGCCTGATCGTTGAGGAGGTCGAGTATGGCCCGGGCCAGCGCCCCCTCGTCATACGGGTCGACTTGGAGCGCCGCCTCGCCGACGACCTCGGGGAGGCTCGATGTGTTGCTCGTGACCACCGGCGTCCCGCAGGCCATGGCCTCCAGCGGGGGCAGCCCGAAGCCCTCGTAGAGCGAAGGATACACGAAAGCCGCCGCCCCGCGGTAGAGCGCAGGCAACTCCTCGTCGGCGACATAATCGGTGGTGATCACGTCGCGCGACCAGGGCTGGCGCGAGATTTCCTGGAGGATCTCTCGCCAGAGCCAGAGTCGCCGCCCGACGATCACGAGCTGCGGCCTGAAGCCCTCGTGCGTCTGGCGTAGCCTCCCGTAGGCCCGCAGCAGGCGGATCAGATTCTTCCGCGGCTGGAGGCTGCCGACGGCGAGCAGATACTCGCGCCTGATCCCGTACCGGCGCCGCACCTCCTCCGCCTCGCCCGCAGCCCCGGGCCGAGTCGTGAAGTGCGGCGCGATCCCGTTGTAGGTGACGACGACCTTCTCGGGCGCGAGCCGGTAGGTGCGGATGATGTCCTGGCGCGAAAATTCCGAGACCGTGGCGATGCGCGAGGCGCGCCGCGCCGTCCGCCGCACCGTCAGGCGCAGCTGTGCCTGGCCGCGCCGGGTGAAAGTCTCGGGGAGGTGCTCGAAGGCGAGGTCGTGAATCGTGGCCACGACCGGGGCGTGGCAGAAGGGCGGGGCTGTGTACTGCACGTGGAGCACGTCGACCGGGCGGCGGCGGAGCTCAAAGGCGAGCGCGACCGGGACACGCACGATCGGCGTCGGCGGAGGCAGGGCGCGCACCGCGAAATTCTGGTAGCGCCCGCTCCACTCGCGCGCCGCCCGGGAGTTGGCAAAGTAAAGCGTGTAGCGGTTCTCGCCGTCGAGCTCCGCCAGCGCGGCGATCAGGTGCTTGATATAAGTTTCGTTCCCGCCCTGCTGTGCGCCAATGGCATGGGCGTCAATCCCGATGTGCATGGAGGGCTAAGTTTATAGCCTCCAGTCGGGTATTACCACGGGGGCGCGGGGAAAAGATCTACCCAGATCTTTTCCCCGCGCCCCCGTGCCCCCCGGCGGTCACCCTCGCGGCTCAGCGCTTACTCGCGAAATCGTCGAGCCACGCGATGGCTTCGTCGAAGCGGGCGAAGCGCTTCTCGTCGGCGCGAAAGCCGGCGGTGTGGAAGACGCGCCGCCCGTTAATCACCCGCGGCCGGTGCTTGGCGTGGAGCATCTCGTGGTAGAGCACGTACTCGACGATGAAATCGGGCACGTCCGCCTGGTCGAGCGAGCGGCTGATGACGATCACGTCGTGGACCATGTCGTGGTGGCCGAGGATGCGCTTGGTGCGGCGCAGGCTCCAGCTCAGCGCCGGCTTGCGCAGCTCCCCCCCGAAGTAGCGGCGGTTGAGCCGGGCGAACATCTTGTCGAGGTTATAGACTCGCCCGACCGACCCGCTGAGCAGCTTGCGCCCGCGCTTCTGCCGCGCCAGGTCCGAGGCGCGCAGGACCTGCGGCTGGTAAGCGTACTGTCGGTAGAGCGACTCGTGCTCGGCCGTGACGCGCTTGTTGAAGAGCTTCGCCACGAGGATGTAGGCGAGCGCGCGGTGGACTTGATGCGGCGCGTCGCGCAGGATGTCTGAGACCCGCACGTAGACGCGCTGCTTGCGAAGCCGGATCGTGTGATTGAGACCGGCGAAAGGGTAGAAGGTCGCGTGAATCTCCGGCATCTCGGCGCGCTTGGTCACCTGCCGGAAGGCATCGCTAAAAACGGACTTTAAAGAGCTTTCTCTAAATGACATGGCTTCCTTAAATCAAACATCGGGGGCCGACACAAAGGTCGCCAATTTTTTACGTTAGTCGTTTGTTTTCAGGGCTTTAGCGTCTTGAAGCTCAGCCGTGTCAGGAATCGGTGTTACTTGTCGGTCAGACCGCGATCATGCTAAGAAGCGACCCGAAACTTAGTCAATATGCGATTTCGGAAGGGTGGGCTAAACTTCTGACTCCGCAACGAAAGAAATTTTCTGGCGCGCCTTCTTTGCGGGCCCGTTCCCGGTGGCCCCTAAATGCCCGCGGGCAACTTATAGTGCCGGCATTACTTACCAAGCCGGCTCAGCCGGTCCCCGGATTTCGCCGCAATCAGGCACCTATCTCCCGGCGGGGCAACGAGTTAGACCACTTGTCAGGATTTCGGCGGTGTCGTAAGGTGGTCGAAATGAGGGTCGTGACAGAGAGGGAAGTCGCGCCGTGCTTCGCCGAGGTCGACGGGGTGCGCATCGCTTATTGTGAGGCCGGGGCAGGCGGCGAGCCGCTGATCCTCGTCCACGGTTTGTGCTCGATGAGCTACACGTGGCAGGGGGTCTTCGCCGCGTTCGCCGCGAGGGGGCGAACGATCGCGCTCGACTTGAAAGGCTTCGGCGCGAGCGACAAGCCGGCGGGAGATTACCGGCTGGACGCGCAGGCCGAGATCGTCGCCGGGCTCATGGCCCGACTCGGGGTGAGGCAGGCCACAGTCGTCGGCAGTTCGATGGGTGGGGCGGTCGCGCTGCGGCTGGCGGCGAGGTGGGGGGAGCGCGTCACGCGGCTGGTCCTGGTCGATCCGGCTGTCTACCGGGCGCACCTCCGCTCGCAATTGGCGCGCTGGGTGCTCGCCCCGAGCGGCGCGGTCGGCAGGCTCCTCGCATTCCGCGCCTTCAACCTCTTCGCCCGCTCGCCGCTGGTTATCGAGAACCGGATGCGCTTCGTCTACGGGCGGCGCGAGGCGATCACCCCGGAGCGCATCGCCGCTTACCACGCGGCCGTCAACGACGCCGGCTGCCAGCGCGCGATCATCGCCACGCTGCAGGCCTGGGACCTGGGGGCGGTCGAGCGCGACCTGCGGCTGGTGCGGCAGCCGGCGCTCATCGTCTGGGGCGCACGCGACCGCTTCATCAGCCCGCACTTCGGCCACCGGCTGGCGCGCGACTTGCCGCAGGCCGAGCTGCGCCTGCTGCCCTGCGGCCACGTGCCGCAGGAGGAGATGCCCGCCGAGTTTGCGGGGCTGGTGCTCGACTTCCTCGCCCGTCGGGCCTCCTGAGTTCGCGCCTCGCGGCTCATCTTCTTGCGTTCCCCTTTATGTTATTCTGGCGGCATGCCGACGCGGGAGCAGCACCCGAATCTCTTCGCGGGCGAAGACGAGCCCGGCCCGGCCCGCGGGCCGGACCCGCGCGACGCGCCGCTGGCCGAGCGCGTGCGGCCGAGGTCGCTCGAAGAGTTCGTCGGGCAGGAGCACCTGCTCGGGCCGGGCAGATTGCTGCGGCGCATGATCGAAGAGGACCGGCTCGCGTCGCTCATCTTTTGGGGGCCGCCGGGCACGGGCAAGACGACGCTCGCGCGGCTCATCGCGGCGCGCACGGCGGCCCGCTTCGTGCCCTTCAGCGCGGTCACCTCCGGGATCAAGGAGATTCGCCAGGTCATGGCGGCGGCCGACCAGACGCGCGCGCTCAGCGGGCGGCGAACCGTGCTCTTCGTCGACGAGATTCACCGCTTCAACCGCGCCCAGCAGGACGCCTTTCTGCCCTACGTCGAGCGGGGGACGATCGTCCTCATCGGCGCGACGACCGAGAACCCGTCCTTCGAGGTCAACTCGGCGCTGCTCTC
>Ga0075421_100003318_pt1 | contig 19236 bp, 9 predicted proteins | sample SoiMetdeltSBSDD5_FD_75292 | JGI IMG/M metagenome (GOLD analysis project Ga0075421, IMG submission 75292) | Bulk soil microbial communities from a Populus tree surrounding site in Tennessee, USA - Soil MetaG P. deltoides SBSDD5 | ecosystem: Environmental > Terrestrial > Soil > Tree plantation... | reverse complement strand
TCGTTGTAGGCATATTCTTGTTCCTGATCCTGAATGGAGATCACCCCGACAACTTCTTCACCGATGAGTAGAGGCATTGCCAGGAGGCTCTTCGATACGCCGCCGACGACGCGAGCACCCAGCTTGCGGGCTTCTTCTTCCAAATTCTCGTTAATGAGAACCATCTGCCTGGTTTGGATTACATGGCTGGTAATACCCTGACCAAGAGGCTGCGGGCCAACGTTAATAACCTGGCCCTGCTCGATAAAGAGCGGCAGCTTGATCTGCTGGTTCTGCGGATCGTAGATCGCCAGAAAGCCGTTCTTCGTGCCGAAGGTGCGCGTTAACTGCTGCGAGACCACCTCGTATACTTCTTCGAGGGTGTTCGCGCGGGAGACTGCCTGTGAGACGAGGTTAATCGTCGTCAGTTCTGCCACGCGATCTTGAATTTCCTGGAAGAGTTGGGCGTTTTCCATCGTGACTGCCAACTCGCCCGCCAGCGATTGCAGGATTTGCTGTGCTTCGGGGTCGAAGGCATTGACCTGTGTGCTCTGCATGTCCAGCGACCCGATGACACGATCACCCGTCTTGAGCGGTATCGCCATTTCGGCGCGGGTGTCTGGAAGTAGCTCGTTGGGTTTATGAATCGGGTCGGTATGCGTATCGCGCACGATCACCGGTTCGCCCTGCGCGGAGACCTGTCCAATCACCGACTGCGATCCGACGGCCAGCTTATGATCGCGGGCCAGAAGTTTCTGCCCGACCTCGCCCGTAGCGGCCAGCAGACGAGCATTTTCGCCCATCTCGTCGATCAGGAAAATCTGCACGTGATAGTAGCCGAAGGCTTCACTGATTCGTTCGACCACCATTGGCAGCAGAATATCGGGGTTGAGGATAGAAGATGCAGCGCGTGACACATCGTTGGTCGCCTGTAGACGGCGAGCACGAATCTGTGTCTGTTCCAGCAGACGAAGGCTTTCCAGCGCGGTCGCGGCTTGATCGGCCAGCGTGCGGTAGAACCTAACCGCCGTCTCCGGGAAGGCATGCGTGCGCTCAGTCGCATGTAGCACGATCCAACCAATCGTGCGGCGGCCTGTGACAAGCGGGAAGATAGCGAGAGATTTCACGCCCATCTGCTTGTGGGCTTCGCGAATTTCTCGCTTCATATGGGCGGTTTCCACATCGTCAAAGACGTTGCCCGTAGGTTCGACTAACTCAATCGTCGTGAGTGGCGGCTCGTTGGTGTGGAAGCGACGATTTTCATACAGTGTCCCTACGGGATCATTGGGATTGCGCGTCCAACTGCCGACTACCTCTGCCCAGCGATCTTCAGCCGGATCATTCGGATCGTCCAGTAAGAACAAGATCGTGCGGTCAATCGATTCGATCACCGCCAGTTCGACCAGCGCCTGCGCCAGATTGGGGATCGAGTCGGCAGAAGCGATGCGTCGGCTGGCCTGATAGAGACGGCTTGCCTCTTGCAGCGATTGCTGCGTCTGTTCGAATAGGCGGGCGTTTTCGAGGGCCAACGCCACACGATCTAAAACCTCGCTGACTAACTGGCGTTCGCTATCGGTGATGGATTGATCTTCGGGAAGCTGCGCCTCCAACTCACCAATGACTTCGCCACGCAGGGCAATCGGCATACTGACCGCATGACCGTTGCCGCCATCGCCAAAACCATTTCCACCGTCGCCGGGTGCGAGATCAAGTGGCAAGGGCTGGACACCGCTTAAGTCATAACGATACCCAATGCCCGTTTCCGCGCGGCGCTCGCCGAGGAAGCTATCCCAGTTCTCGCGGGTGAGCATCTGGGTAAGCTGCACAGAGGCGGAGATCAAGCCTTCCTTTTCCTCGAAGAGTTGGGCGTTGCGCAGCGCCACAGCAAGCTGGTCTGCGATGGTTTGCAGCGCAGCGATAGTCTCTTCATCGAAGGCATCAGGCCGCACCGATTGAACATCCAGCGCGCCCATAATCTGATCACCGACGCGGATTGGAACAGCTAGTTCGGCGCGGGTAGCAGGAAGTAGTGGGTTCGGCATCCAGTATTCAGCTTGAGCCGTGTCGCTTGCCAACACCGGCTCACCCGTCGAAGTCACCTGCCCGATCACTGAGCGAGAGCCAACTGGTAGTTTGTGACCACGTTCCAACAGTGCATGGCCTGCCTCGCCCGTGCTGGCACGAAGGACTGCATACTGCCGCAGATCGTCAAGCAAGAACACCTGCGCGTGGTAGTGACCAAGCTGATCCTTGATACGGGAAATCGTAATATCGAGCAAGCGGCTTAAATCAGTTTCACCTGCGATGGAACGCCCGATCTGCGCCGTCATCTGTAGCTGGCGCGTGCGCTCCTTAATCGTGTCTTCTTGCCCTTCAATCAGACTCTTCAACTGCTCGGTCATCTGGTTCAGTGAAACAGCGACCTGCTGAATTTCGATAATATCAGTTTGCGGAGCGGATACGTTCAGATCGCCTTTGGACAGACGTGCAGCCGTTTCGCTGAGTGCCGTCAAAGGACGGGTAATACTGCGTGAGAAGAAGTATCCTACAACCAGGGCAGCAAGCGCGATGAAAGCACCAATTCCTAGTGTGGTGAGGCGGCGATTAGCCACATCACCTGCAACTGCTTCCTGATAATCTTGCTTGAGGATCAAGCCGATGTGAAGCGGCGCAATCCAGCGATAAGAGCCGATAACTTCTTTGCCACGATAATCCGTCCACTGAGTATCGTCGCTTTGACCAGCTAGCAAGCTATCAAGCACTTCATCACTTTTTGCAGGGTCAGGGCGACCTAAGATTGGCCTTGTGACGTATTCTTTGCCATCTTTTACGAGGAAGAAATCGCCGGTCGTACCAAACACTCTCTGCGGAAGGGCATTGTTCATTACGTCTTGGACGGGAGTAATACCCGTCCGTCCGGCCAGCACCCCGACCACTTCATTAGTATCCGGATCACGCACCGCACCACTGAAGAAGAAGCTGGTTTGCCCACCATCTTTCTGAGGCCCTGTGATCAGTATCTTATCTGGTGTACTGAGAGCATCTCTAAACCAGTTCTCCCCGCTCTTATTGCTGCCTGCCAACTGCGCGTCGCTCGACCCCTGAATGATGCCGTTCGAATCCACCAGCACGACAAATTCAAAATCTGTGGCGTTCGCCACATCCTGCGCGTGTTTGATGAACTGCGATTCAAGCTGTGCATTCTTGGCCGTATTATTGACCAATTTAGCCATCAAAGGCTGGTAGTCAGGATGGGTCAGTTCGAAACTAATTACGCCGGACTGCGTTGTCGCCCAATCGTTGAGCGCCTTCGAGGCGGCGTCTGCGTGGACTGCAAGCAGGTTCTGGGCGCTCTGCTCCTGACGCTGCTGCTCCTGATAAGCGGAGTAGAAGGTTAGGATGAAGGCAGGCACAACTGCCAGACCTACGAAGAAGACAAGGAGACCCGTCCCCAGCCGTCTTCTAAAAACAAATCGAGAGGATACAGTAGGATTACTGCTCATCGTGCTGCTCCATCGGTTCGCGGCGAAGCTGAACGCTCGTTTGTGGAGCGCGCAGCGCACGGCCTAATTCCTTAACCGTCGTCTGCAAAATGTAATTAATATCGGTGGAACCTACAATCTTGGCCGTGATTTCATTAACGATCTGCTCATATTCGGCACGACGGGCGGTCTGCTCGACGAGCCGCATGTTTTCCAGTGCAAGGCCAACCCGGTCGATCACTGCTTCGACCAAGCTCAGGTCTTCGTCATTCAACTGCCTGAGCGACTCACCGCCGAAGCCAAATGCGCCAATGACCTCACCGCGCACCCGGATAGGCATTGCGATCTGAATATCGCTCTCTCCATTTTCGCGAGCTACAACCCGACCTGCGTGGATCGCTTCTTGAATAGGTACAGGCAGCGTTTCACGGCTGGGCAAGATCACCTCACCCTGCATCTCAAAGCCACGCGGCGCATTCGGATCGCGATCTTTCTGGTACGACCTCCACGCTTCGGCGGTACTGTTTCTTTCCAGACTTTCGAGGTCGATCTGCGCCTGCTGTAGTTGTGCATGGAGGCGGGAGTTTTCCAGGGAGATTGCAAGCTGATCCGCCATAATCTGGAACACGGCTACCGCGTCCTCGTCAAATGCATTCGAGACGACGCTTTGCACGTCCAACGCACCAATCACCTGATCGCCGATGCGCATCGGCAGCGCCATCTCGGAGCGGGTATCAGGCAGAAGTTCGTTGCGGCGGTGGACTGCACTGGTATCCGTATCGAGCGCGATTACCGGCTGACCCGTGCCGGTCACCTGACCAATCACCGACTGCGATCCGACGGGCAGCGCGTGGCGGCGTGTTAGAAGCTCGCGGCCTACTGTGCCCGTACTGGCGATGAGTCTTGCATTCTCACGCGCATCATCGACTACAAATACCTGCACATGATAGAAGTCGAAGCGCTCGCGGACAAGTTCAACCACTTCCTGCATCAGTTGGCGAGGTTCCAGAGAAGTCAGCACCGCTTGCCCGATTTCCGCCGTAATTGACAGGTCACGTGTACGCTCTGCAACACGGGCTTCCAGACCGCCGACCAGATCAGCAAGCTGGGCAGCCATTGCATTGAAGCTGCGCCCTAAATGGCTAAATTCGTCATGCCCCTCGATAGTAACACGCGCACGGAAATTCCCCTGCTCAAAGCGCTGTGTTGTATCTAGAAGACGCCGCAAGTTCCCAATGACCGTACGCCCAAAGAAGTACATCAGGCCCGCCAGCACCAATAGCTGAATGACAGCAGTATACAGAATTGGAAGTGTAGCATTCGTCGTCAGGGTGGTGATCGTGTTGATTTGCCGGTTGGCTTGATCGTCCGCGATATTACCGAGACGCGAGGCTGAGGCACTTGCGAAGGTTAGGTTAGTAAGCGCCGTGCGGTGGCTAAGGTCAAGCTGAGCCAGCAGCCGTGTCACTTCCTCGACCTGCGCTAGATAGGCGTCCGTCGCCTCGAACACTGCTGGATCAGGATTCAGGGCTTCACGGTCTTGATACACGATGCGGAACGTCTGCACCGCTTGCCGGAGGTCAAGCTGTGCTTGATCCGTCCCCGTCAGCAGAAGGGCGGCTTCGAGGTTTTCGACGAGTGCAAGCTGCTGATTAATATCCGCACTATTTAATGATGTGACTAGTGCTGTAAGGGCGGCACGCTGCTGTTGGAGTGTTGCTATCGCGCCCGTGTCTGTATTCGACAACAGGTTGATAATTTCGAAGGTACGGTCGAAATTATCAGAGCCGCTGTTCAAGCTCTCTTGAAGACTGGCAAACTCGGCTTCCAATGCTTGTTGTTCTTCAGGAGTAGCGGTAATCAGGGACTGATCATGAAACTTGGGGATGTCGCTTCCAAGCAGGTTCTGAATCGTCTCGTGATACTGATCATCGACTGTTGTAGTAGAAGGATCGAAGCCTGCTTGATGGTAATCTTCCATGAGGCGCGATTGAAGGCGCTGTAGAGTTTGTGTCTCAAGCTGAATGTCCTGAGCCAGAGAGCGAATCTGCACTGTGTTGGCAAGACCTTGGCGAGTCCGCGCGCCCTGCGTACCAATGATTGTGCTGGCGATCAGGGCCGAAAGGGTGACAAGCACCAGCATCAGGCCGAGAATCACGCCGATTTTGGCGCGGACAGAAAGGTCATTCCAAGCAAAACGGGTAAAGAAGCGCTGCACGTCCGTTCTCCTTACGCGCCCAAATACGGCAATGGGCCAGTAGTTCCACTGCGTTGGGGCTGCTCACTCTTGGGACTAATTTGAACGATACCGCGCGACGCACCCAACACCGAGCCTAGCTCCGTCAGCGCCGCTTGTAAAATCTGATCAATGGTTTCTGCTGCCTGAACATCCTGCGCGATCTTGTTGATGACCTGCTCGCGTTCGGTAGCTTGTGTCGCTTGCTCGTAAAGACGGGCGTTTTCGACTGCCAGCGCCAGACGATCTACCAGCGTTTCAGCCATATCGAGTTCGTCATCCGTCCAGGGACGGTTACCGCCACGCTCGACCTCCAGAACGCCGATTACTTCGCCTCGGACGCGGAGTGGAACGGCAGCTATCTGGGCGTTCGTGCCCTGCCGTACGACTACACTTTGCTCGCCTATATATGCCTGGCGCATCGGGGCAGTCCATGACGCATCACGATCTATATCTTCGCCTTCTAGCGTATAACCCATTGTGCCGCCGAGCCGCCGAGCCGCGATATATTCTGACCAACCTTCGCGGGTTAGACGGCGGTTCAAGTCTTCGACTTGCCGCAAACTGGCCTGGGCTTCCTGGAAAAGCTGCTCGTTTTCGCCAGCACGTGCTTGAAGCTCATCTACCAGACGTGTTTTCTCAATCGTAGTTGCGAGCTGCTGAGTCATAACTTGCAGTGTACGCACATCTTCAGGCTGGAACATGTTGATCTGCACAGATTGAACGTCCAGCACGCCGATCACGGCATTGCCAACTTTGAGCGGCAGGGTAACTTCGGCGCGGGTATCGGGTAAAAGTTCGTTAGGACGCCAGACGCCGCTCAGTGCTGTGTCGTTCACGACAATAGGCTCGCCGAGGAATGCAGTCTGCCCGACCATCGACTGAGAGCCGACGCGTAGCGCGTGCCCACGAGCCATCAGCGCTACACCAGCGCGCCCTGTACTGGCTTGCAGCTTGGCAAGACGGCCATCAGGCTCAATGAGAAACACCTGCGCATGATAGAAGCCGAACGCATCACGGATACGTTCCACGACTACATTCAGCAAGGCGTTGAGACTCAATGCCGAAGCTGAGGTCTCAGCGATGACCGCCGCCGCCTCAAGCTGGCGGGCGCGGCGCTGACCGATGTCTGCCCAACGGAACAAACTCAACGTCAGCAGCCATGAGAAGAAGGCAAGGATAATTAAGAGGAAGCCGGAGACTAATGCCGCGACACGAATCTTACCAATCTGGTCGGCTAGCACGTCTCCAGTGAACATCTCCAGCGCGCTTCGATAATCCAGATAGCTTACCAGCCCTACGATTCCAATAGCCAAAGCCGCCATCGCGAACGTCCAGGTGGGGCTGAGCAGCAGCGCGGCACTCATGATGGGCACAGTAAGGCTCAAGAATACCGCTTCGGGACCGATTAGATGGAAAATTGCGTATTCAAGAGTCGGTATCAGCAGAGTCAAGAAGACGAAGCCAAAGCTGGCACGGCGTAGATTCCCATTTTGCAGCCATTCAACTACGCCCATGAAGGCGAGGCCCATCACCAGATTCGCAATCAACGTTACGATGGGGTTCACACTGAAGAGTTGCGGCAGCAAGAAATACAGGGCTAAAGAGCCGCCCATGCCTAATGCTGCGAAGGTCAGGCACATGATATGCAGAGCCTGCGCGCGCTGACGTTCCAGTGCATCCTCATAGCGAAAGCGAATTGTGAAGATGCGGCGCGCAAAGCGGCGAATCAGAATTGCCGGACTCCGGCTGCCAGTTACCCGTAGGTTTGCCGATGACGTAGCGCGATCAGACATCGCTCAAGTCTCCATCCCCGATTCCGGGGTTCTCTTCTTCGAGGCTGCCATTCGTGGAGCCTCCGTTCGGGCCTTGATGCCCATTATCTTCTCGATCACCCTTGCTGCGGAATTCAATTACACCATCAGTAGTCAGTGTTGGTTCAGCATCAACCGGAATTTTACCAATGCGCAGCGAAACCCGGTCAGAACCAAGCGCACCGCCCAATTCGTTCAGAGCGTTGCGGAGCACGCTTTCGACGCTGGTGGCGCGGGCGAGCAGGTTCGCGGATACATCGTTGACACGCTGCTCGCGAAGGGCGCGGCGGTTCGATTCATCGACCAGACGGATACCTTCTGCAATCATCGACATACGGGAAGCTATCGATTCGAGGAGGATAACTTCCTCTCTCGACCACCGCTCTCCGACAGGCCTCGTAACGGCCAACGACCCGACCGCTTCGCCTCTGAGGATCAGAGGAACGGCCAGCACTGAACGCCCGTCTTCATCGATTACGATCTCGCCTTTCACCACTTCGCCCTGCTGGACAAGGCTTACATTCGTCGGCCAGTTCGCCTCTGGATCGGGTGTATGGCGGAGCGTGCCGCTCTCATCCAGATATTCTTCCCATGCCTCGCGCGTCAGCCGACGGTTCAGTGCTTCAATCTCCGCAAGGCTGGCCTGCGACTGCTCAAACAGTCGAGCGTTAGCAATAGAAGCGGATAGCTGGTCGGCAATCAGACGTAGAATGTCTACGTCTTCAGGCAGGAACTCACCCATCCGGCGGGCCAGAACATGCACAGCGCCAAGCGCACGGCTGCCTGATTGGAGCGGGATTGCCAGTTCCGAGCGCCCGGTCATCAACCCGGCTTCACGAAGCTGCTCACGCTCTGCGCCGATCTGTGGCTCGCCGAGCAGCATAGCACGCCCAATCAGTGTCGTCTCATCGACGGCAAGCCGATGACCGCTTCGCAGCAAGCGCTCGCCTTCAGCCCCAGATGCTGCTTGGATAAACGCACGGCGGCCAGATGGGTCGGTCAGATAGATGCGCACATCGGGATAGGCGAACTGCTGTGTCAGCGAGCGGGCCACATCGTCCAACATTTGATTCATGTCGAGCGTCAAGGCCGTCGCGTGGGAGACTTGCACCGCCACTCGAAGCTCGTTGAGTCGTTCGAGAAGCTGAGCCACAAGACTGCGCATCAGAGCGGCGAGACGACCTACCTCGTCACTTGGTAACTGCGGAATGGGCGCACTCAGATCGCCACGCTGAAGCAGCACAGCAGCGCGGGTCAGGCGGCGTAAGGGAGACAGCAAAATAATGGTGAAGATTGCGACCACTAGCGTGACCGCCAGTGCGCTGCCTCCAATTGCCAGCCGCAGGCGGTCGGTGAGAGTAGCAACAGTCCCTGTGAGAGCACCTGCTGGTTGGCGCACCGCTACCGTCCAGCCCAGATTGGTAACGGATTGATCCGCGAGTCCGAGGTCTTTGAGAGTCACATAACCGTACAGCCAACGACTGCCCTGTTTATCGGAATAGGTGAATGAACCAGCAGCTTTCTCTCGAAAGTTGGTTGTTAAATCACGCGGGAAGCTTTCGCCGCGCTCATTGCTGGGAGAGATCAGTACAGAACCATCGGCTTCCAGCACCAGACCTTCACGCTGAGAGCCGACCTGCGTAATGTCCAGAATATTACTCATATTCCAAATGCCGTATACAACACCGATGATTTCATCGGGTTTGGCATTATCGTAAATCGGAAGGGCGATGTGAATACCGCTATAACCCGTCAGCCGATCATCCTGCGGACTGGAGATATAGGTTGTCCCCGTGCCATCGCCCAGCGCTCCGGTAAACCATAATGATTTCGCCGGGTCTTTGGTGACTTCCAATCTGGAAGCCGGATTCATCGCATCAACCTTGCCTTTATAATCGAGCAGGACGACCGCATCAAATTCGGGATGTGTTTGCCGGAAACTGCTGACCTGTGCCTCGAGTACATCCGTCCCACCTGCGACCACGTCTTCTTCACTTGCGAGAAGCGCCTTCAGTTGATCTTGTACAATCGGGCTGGTGCTGAGACGATTCAGATAGACGATCTCTTGCCCCAATACATCGACCATACGGAAGGCATTCGAGCGGCTCAGGGTATGGAGGTCTTCCAAGACCACTTCTCGCTGGCCGTCTGCAATCACCTGCCGTACGACGGTATCCGTGATAAGACCAGTGATTAACAGAACAATAGCCAGCACAATGGCAAGTTTCAGCGCGATAGGCAGGGCACGTGGGTCCGGCAGACGGAGTTGCGGCGCAGGACGCGGTGCTTTGACTTTTCTACCTGGGATCGTCATGATTTAGCCCTCGCTTCTTCCGACTCGATGTTGGGTCGGGCCTGCCCTTCGACAGGTTCATTAGCGTCCGAAATTTCCTTGCGCACATCGCCCAGTGGCTGATCGAGACTGATCTCAGCATAGACGTTTTCGGTTCCTAATGCGTTGGCGATTTCCTCTGCCGCACTTTCCAGTAGAAGCTTCAGATTCGGCGCACGCTGTAACCGCCCAGCGATGGAGTTTACCAAACGCTCGCGGTCGGCAGCGCGCTGCGCTTGGAGGTACAGACGTGCATTTTCAGCCGCGAGTGCAGTTCGCTCTGCGATGCTTTGAATGAGTTGGATGTCGTCTTGAGTCCATTCGCGGCTGCCTTCCGGCTCTACGCCGAGCACGCCGACGATTTCATTACGGACAATAATTGGTGCGGCGAGGAATGACTGCCTGCCATCCTTACCCGTCGAGATAATTACGCTGCCGCTCCCCAGCACACGCTTGACCACCGCGCTGCGCTGAACCTCAATCGTCTTCGACTCAGGGCCGAATACCTGACGCTTCTCCTGGTCGCGGGCCTGCGACAGAAAATCGGCCCATGACCGTTCGGTCATATCGCCGTAGAGTTCTTCCAGTTCGCGCAGGCTGCTTTGCGTCTGACTGAACAGGCGGGCATTTTCGATTGCGATGGCTAGCTGGTCTGCCAGCGCTTGCAGGATCGGCATCACTTCCTCACCGAAGGCATCCGGCTCGGTGCTTTGAAGATCCAATGCGCCGACGATGCGGTCCGTGACGACGAGCGGCAGCGCCATTTCCGACCGCGTATTGGGCAGAAGTTCATTCCGGCGGTGCACAGCATCGGCGTCGGTATCGCGCGCGACCACCAGACGGCCACCTGCTGTCACCTGACCGATAACGCTCAAGCTGCCGACAGGCAGCCTGTGTCCGCGATCTAGCAAGGTGCGTCCCGCCTCACCTGTGCTGGAACGGAGTACCGCATACTGGCGATCTTCATCTACCAGAAATACCTGGACGTGATAATAACCGAATGTATCGCGGATCAGATCGACCGCATCGTTTAACAGTTGGTCAATATCGCGCAGACCAACAATCGCGCGGGCGATGGCGGTTGTCGCCTGCAAATAGCGGCTTTGTGATGCAACGCGAACTTCAAGCCGTTCGCGCTGCTGACTAAGAGCGAGGCCGAACTCAGTGCTCTCTGCAAGAGCGGTGTGTGTATTCTGTGCGAACAACCACGAAGCAAACGCGGCGGCAAACAGTTGGCCGTATAGATTCAACAGCCCTTGCGACTGCGCGCCAAGATGCTGGAAATACTCAGGATCAGCCCGCGTATTCACATAGAGATGCCCAATCACTGCTAGAAATGCGATAGCGTAGGCAGAGGCAGGCGGCCCGACCAACCCCGCAATAAGCACAGGGATAATCAGAATGGCGGGGCCAGGCAGAGTGGTGCTGGTCATATCTACAAGCAGAAAGTTGCTCAGCAGCGTAATGAGAGCATAGAGCAGCCCTACCTCGTTGACGTAGCCGAGGCGGTTTGCATAGAACAACCCTGAGAGCACGCCAATGACGAGGAACATCGTTAATGAAACTTGAATCGGCGTACCGCCCTCAACACGCGTAGAAACAGCTATCAGCGCGGCGAAGAAGATCAGCGCGCCCGTGAACGTAGCCGTCAGAAGCGTTGCGGTGATGCGCCCTCGACGTTGGAGCGTCGGGTCTTTTGCATAGATTGTGGTGAGCCACTCGAAGGCTTCGCGCCACTGGAGTTCGTTACTGTCAGCCGGTCGATTAGTCATGGTTTCACATCGCTCGTGCTACGGATAATCCGGGCGCTCTGATATGGAAGTACGTATTCCACTCTATTCGCCAATTGCAGGGCGCATGGCGATGCGTACATCGCACACTGCACCTTTACAGGCTGTCAGGCTGATGACTGCACAATTCTAGAAGCTGATTCTTAATTATAGGCGACCCACCCTTTTTTGCAGTGGGGGAGATTACCCAGTTCATACGTCAGTATTTCGACAACAGCAGGCGGCCAGTCGCCCGTATTGCTGTTAGCTAACCTTTGGCTGGCTGAAATGCTGATGTGCTTAATCCCCCTCGGTGGGGTCGCTGTATTCCATCACCAGATGCACAAAGCCGCGTGGTGTGCCAAGCGCGCGGCTGGCCTCACGGGCTGCCACGCGCAGAATCATATCAAGATCGGTGGTCGCTTGCAGTTCTGCCGACAGGCGGCCCAGCACCTGATCGCGCTCAGCCTGACGCAATGTACTCTCGCTGAGGCGGGTACTGTCAAGCGCAAGAGCAACACGCTCTGCCACTGCTTCAATCATCGATTGCACTTCCGGGCTGGGGGGTTCGCCACTGCGGGAAGTTACGTCGAGCATCCCGACAGCCTCACCACGTATCATAAGAGGCATACGGATGGTCTTATCACCATTGGTCTGTCTATCTTCGCCAGAAGGTAAAGGTCGAATTCCGCTCGCATCAGCTTGATAACCTGCCGCTTTGCTAGACTGGCCCCTTTGAAAGGTTTGCCAGCCTTCACGAGTCAGACGGCGGTTCAGGTTCTCAATCTCTTCGAGGTCACGTTGGGCGCGCTCGAACAACCGGGCATTCTCAACTGAGATAGCTAGCTGGTCAGCCATCGTCTGGAACACACGTGTATCGGAACTGGTAAAAATATTGGAGAGCTTGCTCTGAATATCAAGCACACCGATGACACGCCCGCCCGCTACGAGCGGCAGCGCCATCTCGGAACGAGTATCTGGCAGAAGCTCGTTACGGCGATAGGTTGGGTCAGTGTCTGCATCGGACACGATGATCGGCTCGCCCTTCGCCGCAACCTGCCCGATCACCGATTGTGTGCCAACTCCCAGCTTGTGGCCGCGTGCCAGAAGCGCCCGGCCCGCATCGCCTGTACTTTCCTCTAATACGGCGAATTCACGCGCGTCGTCCACTAGAAATACCTGCGCGTGGTAAAAATCTCGGAAGCGCTCGATGATTAGATCGACAGTCTGTTTCAGAAGCTGCTTGAGATCGCGTGTGCCTGTGATAGCCTGAGCGATCTGTGCAGTAGCGACCACATTGCGTGCTTCTGATTGCAAGGTTTCACTGTAGCGAGTTAGCTCGGTGGTTTGCTTCTCGATAGTCGAAATATCGCGCTCGCGGAGTGCACCTGTTACAACTGCCAGTGCGGAGATCAGGATAACGGCAATGAACTGTGGCAAATAGCTAGTCAATGGCAGGAACGGAAGTACGAATGATATTCCGGCCAGTCCAAGTACAACAATAGCAGCCACCGTCGCTGTGAGACGAACCTCGAGCAGGAGCGCTGAGAGCAGCACAGGCAGCAGAATGAAAGGAATATCTTTGAGCGCGGCCTCAGCCGTTGGTTCGAGCAGAATGACTACAAATATACCAATTAGAGTCCCTGCGACCACCAGATAAGCGCCCAGATCAGGCCGCTTCGTACGGCTAAGCACGAATGATCCGAAGAATAGTGCCAGCGCAGGTAAGCCTTGCGATGCCTCATGAGAGTTGCGGATAAGCCCCCATCCGGCGAGGAGTGCAGCGCACAGCATCAAGGCCAGTGAAGCACCAGCCAGCACCCGCGCCCGTCGGCGCTCTACCGGATTCTCAATCGCCTCATTTGGTTGGATAAGGGCGTCCCAGAAGGACGGTTTAGGAGATGTTATCTGCGTCATGCGATTCACTTAGCCTTGCATAGCAACCGATATTGCCTGCTGCCTATCTCGATTATTACTTTCCCTATGTGCCATCACCCAACGAATCAGGTAGGCTTTGACGCGCCGACTCTTCGGGCGGGTTGACAGTCAGACGGAGGGCAACGTCATAATCCCCAAGCGCTTGCTGGAGCGTGCGCGCCGCAGTTTCCAATACGTCTTCGACAGTACTGACACGTTGAAGCTGTGCGGCGATATTTCCGACGAGTTCCTCACGCTGGGTACGGACACGGCTTTCTTGAAAGCGCTGCGAGTTTCGGATAGCAACGGCGGCTTGATCTGCAAAGGCTTGCAGCAGGGTCGCATGTTCTTCTGTATAGAAATCGCGCATCCGGCTGTCCACGCTCAAGAAGCCGAGCAGTTGATCTTCAATATAAATTGGCGCGCCAATGTAAGACCCAATCCAGTCAGTATCAGGAGTATGCACCCAGTCGGGATACGTAGAAGTATTCGAGATAATCACCGGGCGCTTCTGATCACGCATACGCCGCAAATTCTCCGCCGCGCCGATCTGGAAGAACTGCTTTCTGAGGTTATCCTCGTCAACGCCCATTTCCCGGTAGCCGCGCATCACGATTGGGCGGGCGATACCTTCTTCTACAACCAGGATGTTCGCGGCATCATAGAGCAGCACGTGATCCAAATTTTCCAGAACAATTTGCAATACCGATTCCGAGTCAAGGGTGCTGCTCAGTGCGGCGGCAATATCACGTAGGGCATGTTCGCGTTCAGCAGCTTGTTGAGCGCGCAGCAATAGAAGCTGCGAGTCGACGACCAGGGCAGCTTGATCGGCAATGTTGCGGCACAAACGGGCCTGATCGTTGGTGAAAATCTCACCTGCATACCCTTCGAGCAGCAGCGCGCCGAGCCATGTTGTGCCGGTGCTCAATGGGATCATCATCAAGTTGGTAACTCGCCGGTCTATCAATTGGTTGCGTAGAGCTTCATCCAGACGGCGATCCCCGGCAAGATCATTGAAGATAAGGTTGGCGCGGGATTGCGGGAACTGTGATAACACAGGCGCTTCCGCGATTGGGTAGCGGGTGCGGGTGTGCTCCTGAAGCGCCCCGGCTTTCCACAACGCTACCGTTTCAACAAATTCGACGCTGCCGCGCGGGTCTGGCCCAGCCAGATAAAGCTCAATGCGATCCGACCCACTTAACTGGGCCATCTCAGACAGGGCTGTCTCATATGCTTCTTCGAGGCTCTGGGCTGCGTTCATCGCCAGCGACGTACTGTACAGTGCGGCGGTCTCGTCGAGGGAGACTTGCAGGCGGTCGAACAGGCGGATGTTTTCCAGTGCGGTTACAACTAACGACGCGACCTGCTCATAGACAGCCCCCTGCTCCTCCAGAATTGTGTCAGCGCTCTGCGTTCCGACATTTAGTGTGCCGAGCTTGCGTTCGTGGCCGACTAGTGGAATGACAATCAGTGCTGACACTTTGGCGGCACGCCACATTCTCCCGTCTGGTAGAGAGCTTACATCGGGCGATTGCACCATCTGGCGGCTGTCGAGGGCCTGTTGGAAAACGGAATCAGCTAGAGTGACATCATCGGGCAGCGTTTCACCTAGAAAGGTATGCACCTTCGCGCGGTTATGGCCCGCCTCATAGAGAGTTAGACTCACGTGTGAAATCGAGTGTGCTTTTGACAGGCTCTCTTTCAGAACATCGCCAAGCAGTTCCAGATCGAGTGCCCCTGCCAGCCCAAGCGAAATATCGTTTACCAGATTCAGCGACTCGGTCTTCCTGCTGATGGCGTTCAGCAGGCTGCGGTTACTCAACACGATGGCTACCTGCGATGCCAGGATTTCCAGTGTCGCAATTTCTATTTCAGTGAAATTATAGGGTGCACGGCTGGCGAGGAGCAGATACCCGACGGTACGGTCATGCCCTATGAGCGGAAAGATGGCGAGACTCATTACCTGAAGCCCGGCCATATACTCATAGACTTCGACCGGACCGCCATCTTTTCCTGCTAAATTGGAAAGAATAAGTGGTTTCTGGCCGATACGCTGGCGGACCGCATCTGGAATATCTGGCTTAGCAGCGATGTTCTGCTTGTCAAATACCGCCCCGGCCTCGGTGATGGCCTCTCCCGACGAGCCAAACCCGATCTGAGTGATGGTTATGCGATCAATTGCTTCATCGAGGATGTGCTTACGCAGCACTTCGATAATAGCTGCGGGACTGGTCGAAACCGCAATTTCTCGCGTGGCATCAAAGAGCGGCCCGGCTGTGCTGTAAACTTCCTCAAGACCGCTCGTCAGTCGTCTAAGCATTGCAAGGCTCCTGTGCCAGCCGGTTGCATTTCACGGTAAATATCACCATGAAGAAGGAGACCCAGGTTCTTTAAGAAAACCTAGTGAATCTCCCAAACCGACTCCCCATTTAGAACGCGACGAATTTGCTCCGGGAAACGATCTGGATCGAGCGGCTTCGATAGAAAACCATCAAAGCCCGAATCTTGTGCCCGCTTCATTTGATCGACGCTGGCCTCTGCGGTGACGGCAACGACCAGCGTATTCTTCAGGCGCGGGTTGGCGCGGACTTTTTCCAGCGCTTGGAAGCCATCCTCATAGGGCAGCCGGATGTCCATCAGAATCAAATCAATGCGCGGCAGCGTGTCGGCAAACTCAACCACCTGCCACCCAGATGTTTTCCACTCGCAGCGCTGCACACCCATGTAGGCGAGCATACGCGCGATCAACACGAAGTTCGGAACATTATCCTCTACTACCAGTACGTGCGCCTGCGTTGGCTCGATTGGCTTATGGGCCGGACGCTTCGGTGCTTCAGCCTGCGGTTTGGCTTCGGCGGGAGGTTCGGTCTTGGCCTCTTCCGGTTTAACCTCGGGTTTTGCCTCCGACGCTGCCAGGGCTGCCTCGGAAGATGCTGTGGGAGTCGCAACCGGGACCGAGGGAGTTGGAATAGTGACAGGTTTACTCATGCCTGGCATCGCCGTTGATGGTGGGACAGATGCAGACGAGGACGCGGCAGGAGATGCAGGAGTCACGACAGGCGAAGTTTTCGGCGGTGCATTGAATGGGCCACCTGGCATTGCAATAGTAGGACGGTCATCCGGCACAGCGGCAGGTTCAGCAGGCTTTGCTTCCGTGCTGTCGGCAGGCTTGCTCTCCTGAGGAGCAGGCTGCGAGGCTGCATTTTGCTCAGGTTTTGTTTCCTGAGGCTCAGGAGGTTTTTGATCTGCCGTATTATTTGGCATCGGATTCGCTGCCTGACCATTGCTTGGGACGATCTTGTCGTCGGTTGTTTTCATCATGCCGCTCGACCCTCATACGTTCTCTTGGATAGGTGCGCTCAAACTAATCAAGTAATTTACGAATCGTTCGAGAGCAGCCGGAATAATACATAGTTAATCCTTCGATTCTGGTGTGGCAGGCTTAACAACCTCACCTGATTCGGTAGGAGTGCTTGGACTTCGAGGCACAGCCGCAGGAGCCGCCCCATCGGATTTCGCAATATCGGATGCAGCCGGACGGGTTGAGGCCGGAGCACTTGTGGCAGTTGCTGGACGTACTGGTGGTGCAGTAGGCGGTGGGGGCGGCGCAGCCGGACGCACTGGTGGAGGAGGCGGCGGGCCCTTCGGCGCAGGCGGAGGTATTGTTGCTGGCGGCTTCGGCATGGATGCGGGTGCTGCCTGTCGTGTTGATACCACAGGCACAGGTGGAGTTTTGCTCGCTGTAGCTGCCGCCGGAGCCACTTGCGTAGGCTTTAGCTCGGCTGAAAGTGCTATCGATGAGCGCTCGGCTGGTGGCTTGAGGAATTCAGCAACCTGATGGGAAAGTCCATCAATGTCGATAGGCTTAGGAATATACCCATCCAGCCCTGCATCAAGCGCCTTTTGTCGGTCGCCCTCCATCACGTTTGCGGTAATCGCTACAATTGGCACACCGTTGAGCTTTTCGATCTTGCGCAAGTGTGCCGTGCAGTCATAACCATCAATGTCTGGAAGGTTGATGTCCATCAGAATCAGATCAGGGGAAAGACTCTCGGCCTTAGCAAGTCCGGCATTGCCAGTCTCGGCCTCGAACACTATGTACCCCTCAGATTCAAGGACGCGCTTGACCAGAATGCGATTCTCTAAATTATCCTCTACGTAGAGGATACGTCCGCGTGTCATCCTATCCTAACCGCCTCTACCTGAACATACAGGCATTTACCCGATCTTTAGTATTGCTCACAGTGTAGCACGACCTCTGTCGAGATAACGTTACGATCAAATAACAGGGCTGCTCCACTTGACCACAGAGAGTTGGGTAACTGCCTGCCATTATAACGGTATTACGGCGCAGGGTCGATAGAATTACAGGTAAACCCTACTATCCGCAACGATACACACTATAATGAAATCAGATGATGGCGATGCGCCGTACTATAGATGATTTCCTTCTGAAACACAAGACAAGGCATTCAGCAGTCAGTCTTTTGGCATCTCACCCATCAGAGTGCCTATCCCTGAACGAAGAATCGGCTTTATGGAGGCAACAATGCCTGTTGTGAATCCCGCAATTCTGATCATGGTGGCACTGGTTCTGGTGATTGCCCTGCTTGCGTGGTTCATCGGAACTCGCCGCTCACGTGTCAAGATGGATCAGCAAATCCGCGCCCAAATCGCAGATGCCCGCATCGACGCGGGCGAGCATGAATCTAGTCTTGTTGCTGAACAGATCGAAGAGATCGTGCGTAAGAGTCTTGCTGCTTATCCCGATCTGAGTGGTATAAAGCTGGACTTTGGAACGGTAGCTGACGGTACGCTGGATATTTGGGTTGGAGATCACCAGTATTCCGATGCTGAGGACGTACCTGATCTCCGCATCCGCGACGCCATTCGGGAGGCAGTGGCGAAATTCAACCGCTAGCGCTTTTCTACAAATCTAACAATTACCTGACACAATACGATCTCTGGAGATGTTCATCGCTGCATAAGTGGTTTGCTGCAAAAAGCTTGCAGTAATTATCGACAAGGCCCTGTAGATGTGGTAGACTGCGCCGCGCACGCATCGAGAAGGCGCGCGGATGCGTGTTTTTTTGTGCCGCAAATCTGCCATTTCAGACGGCACAAATCATGTGCGCCGGTTCAAGAGGTTAATCTTTCATTATGACGACTCCTATTGATAATGCTGCAAGTTATGTTGGATCAATCGCTCCACATGGCGGTATTCTGATCAACCGTATGCTGCGCGGCGAGATGGCCCAAGCGACCCGCGAGATGGCTCAGAATCTCAAAATTGTCGAGCTTTCTCCGATGAATGTTTCCGATGTCGAGTTAATTGCAACAGGCGTAATTAGCCCGCTAACTGGCTTCATGGGCGAAGCGGACTACCGGAGCGTGGTTCATGAGATGCGCCTGACCAATGGATTGCCCTGGACGATCCCTGTAACCCTGCCCGTCGATGAAGAGACGGCTAAAGCCATCGAGATCGGCAAGTCCGTTGCACTGGCGGAGCGCCTTCCGAACGGCAAGCTTCATCCGATGGGCGTGCTCGAAGTCGCGGAAAAGTACACCTACGACAAGGAAGATGAAGCGCATCAGGTGTACCGCACCAGTGAGGATAAGCATCCCGGCGTCGCCCGCCTGTATAAGCAGGGTCAGGTGCTGCTTGGCGGTGAAATTTGGGTATTCGATCTTCCCGCCGCCGCAATGA
>Ga0075421_100003317_pt1 | contig 19237 bp, 18 predicted proteins | sample SoiMetdeltSBSDD5_FD_75292 | JGI IMG/M metagenome (GOLD analysis project Ga0075421, IMG submission 75292) | Bulk soil microbial communities from a Populus tree surrounding site in Tennessee, USA - Soil MetaG P. deltoides SBSDD5 | ecosystem: Environmental > Terrestrial > Soil > Tree plantation... | reverse complement strand
GGCGTAGGTAAGCGCCGTGCCCATGCGATGCGGAGCTGCTGTCTCGCTCACCGGACACACCGGCCAGTCGGAGGAGATCCACTGCCCCGACGAATGGGCGAGAACTGTGGTGAGTCGGACTAAGCCCGCCTCGGAATCGATGGAGGTCGTTTGGACTGTTGCAATCTCGTGCTGGCCAAGGGCCTTGCGCACGATCTCGAGCCCGCTGGAGAGTGGCGCATAACGGAAGGTCCGCTCACCTTCGCGCCCAAACGGCGAGCGGATGGTGCCAGTCAGCGACTTCTCCGGATTAATGAGCTCAGCCTGAGCCTTGGCAAGCGCGCCCGCGATCTCCCCGATCGATTCACTGGACCGATGCATGACCACTCTCCGCCGGCAGCAGAACGAAGCTGATCGCGCCGGATTTGGAGCGGGATGCTCGGATGCCGTGTCCGGCCGCCTCCTTGGCGTCTTCAGGCATCAATGCCTTGAGTTCGACCTTCGCTCTCTCATGCTCCAGGAAGGCCGATCGAGTCTGACAATAGATGCTTGCCAGCTGGGCCCACGAATTGGAGCTACTCATGTCGACAACGCGCACCGCTTCGATACGTGGTCGCGGTGGCTCGACCCCAAACAACCGGGGCGGCTCGCCGGTTTGCACACAACGCCAGAATTTTCGCTCCGCTGTAAGGAGGAGGTGCTGGTACAACGGGTCGGCATGGACCGTGATCTCGACCCACTTGCCTCCGCCGGTGATCACTGAAAGGACGGAGCTGCGCGACGCGACCACCCACATGTTGTGCTGCAGCTGCGGCATATACTTTTGGGCCGCCGTCTCTTCCGAGAACGACCACGGCAGCATGAACTTGGCTTCAAAGACAGCCCCGTTTTCCGCAACGATGCCGTCGAGAGTTGCCGCCATCCAGGGAATCGTCGGATGATGCATGCGGCGCTGGACATCCTTAAGTTTGTGGCCGGTGTTGCGCGCAAACCAACGTCGATTGAGGTCTTCCGTCGCACAGCCGAGTTGGACGACGAGGTTGCTCGATAGGTCCTCCGGTTCAACGTCGCCTCGCTTCTCCCGCCATAAGCGGACTAGCGCATCCTCGTCATGACCCATAATGATCCGCCCATCGGAACCACCGATAAACGACCGCCTCTCGGTGCGAGCTTTCATAGCTCGATCCCCCGTAAGAAAACTATGTAAGCATAATAATTGTATGCATAAGGAAGTCAAGTCCTTTGAGAGGATTGAACAATCCGTCGATCGGGTCGAGTTCGACCGATGATTACGCCGCAGCAGTGCCGGGCGGCGCGAGGGCTTCTGGAGTGGAGCCAGCAGGAGCTCGCGGACCGTGCAGGGGTGGGAATAGTCGCGGTGAACCAATTCGAGAATAGAGTCGCTCAACCGCGGCGAGCGACGCTGAAGGCGATAGAACACGCATTCCAAACGGCTGGCGTCGACTTCATCGAAGAGAACGGAGGAGGCCCCGGAGTGCGGCTCCGGAAACGGCCGCGAGATAAGCCCCGAAAGAAAACCTGAGGGCGGCTATGCCCCGGTGCGTGCTCGGCCGGGCGCGTACCGTTTCCGCCGAAGCAACGATCTCTCCCCAACTCACCTTAGGGGCGCGATTGTAGCGCGGGCCCTGACTGGCAACCCTGACTGGCACCGCTGTCGTGTAGCCAAAATTGCGTTAGACTTGGGGGCTGCCTTCCAGCGTGCGCAAGCGCATCCGCAGAGCGCCACAGGCCAACAGCAACGCCGCACTCGCCACCGCCAGCTACAATCCCGATGCCGACTTCAACGGCGCCGCCGAGATCACCATTCAGTCAGCGACCAGGTTGGCGCCGTGGTGGCGACACGCCGGGGCGCCGCCACCAACCGCCACCCTTGCAACAACCCCCAGGCGAATGCGCTGCCGCGGAGCGCAGCGTTCTCTGCTTCAAGTCGGCTTCGCGACTTGAATGACGAAGTCAAGACGGCCAGGATGAACCCGAGCAGTGCGCTACATGGCGCTAGGCTAAGCGATTCTCCCGGCCATCAACACGGATCATATTTTCGGTACACACAACGCGGGCGGGCGGGCGCAGGCGCTCGGGTTTTCTAGAAAGTCGATCTAGGAAAAAGGTTGCAAAAGGCAACAACATGGCGCAAACGCTCGTCCATAAGGGCGAATTTGCTCGCCTGAAGAACCGAACGCCGCAGCGCGTTACGAATCGGATCCGGGAAAGATCAGCCCGGAGGCCGCCTAACCCTTGTATTTCTTGATGTCCGAACGCTGATCGAGCTGTCGAAAGATCATCCTCGCCCAAATATAGTTCGCGACCTCGTCGGGATGCCCGTCCCATTGGGACACGCGCATCGATTGTCCGTGATAGGTGCGGTAATAGTCCTCTGTGGAAATCACGTCGACACCGGCTTCGGCAAGATAGTTCTCAGCCACCCGCGCAATTCGGTGCCCGCGGCCTTCGTGCTCGACGAACTGATTGAGCACGAGCCCCACCATAGGGGGTAGGCCTGCTGTGCGCACAGTTGCATTCATGTCGAACACATCGCGGCGAAACTGCTGTTGGTTGCCGGCAAAATCGCGCAGGATGTCGTCGAAGAAATCCCGCCGAAAGTGCAAGCGCCGCAAAACCGTATCATATGATTCGTTCAACAGTGTGCCAAATCGCGTTTGTTCGATGAAGAACCGCTTCAACCCTTCAGGCAAGGGAAAGGCATAGGTCGCCTCGTACTCGCCCTGACCCGAGCGCAGAAAATCGTTCAGGCACACGGCATAGAGGACGAGATCCGGCCTAAGTTGCGGCAGGAACGTCTTGACGACCTTGAGTATGTCGTCAGAGTTGAAACCTGGAACCCCAAGATTGAGAAATTCAATACGGTAGTCCCGCGCCATCCAGTTGTTCAGGAGCGAAACAAAGGTGTCCTCTTCGGGCAGGCCCTCGCCATAGGTAAGACTGTCACCGACCACCATCACACGGTACACATCGGGACGTTTGGCCGGAAACGGAGTCGTCCAGCGCATCCTGTATTCATTCTGCACTTCGATGTTGCCGTGCCAGCGAAACGCACGATACGCGCCGGGTATTTGCACAGAGACCCGCTTCCATTCCTCCGGCATGATGATGAGATTTCGTCTGGGTTCTGTCTTGGCGAGGACCTCGCGGGGAATCTCCTCACGGTCTGTGGTCGACAAAGCCGGGGGAGGCGCTGGCATCGCGACAGCGGGAGCAGCCGCCGACTGATGCCAGATGCTCCGGGTCCTCAACACCAACTCCACTCCAGCTGATGCGATGATCAACGATACGACCACGATCAAGCTATTGCCAAGCCACAGAGTGCGACGAGACATGCTGCTTGTTGCCCGTTTGATCGCGCCGGCCGTTGGCATCGTGCGCTGTCTTGCAATTTTGCGAGCCGAGCAGGTAGTTGCGGACACGGCCCTGACCCAACGCATTGGAGACGCATTTCTCAAATTACGGCGGGCTCCGGACAGCTTATCACATGATTGGCGCTGATCGCGCCAGCGGCAGAACACCGGGCGGCCATCGATTGGTCGAGCCTCGAGGCCTGCCGCTCCGAGATCCGACAACGGCCGTCACAGAGACGAGCGGCGGTAGTGTTTCAGTTTTGATTGTGGCGGTGACCTTTTTCGGGCGCCTTCAGTTCGGCCTGCAATTGGGCGATTCGCTTTTCTCGCTTCCCCGCCCCATCGAGAGCAATGGACGCCCGTCGCTTTGCCTCCTTCGTTCTTTTGATCCAATATATGTCCGTTAAAGTCTGATGAGCCTTGAGTAGGGCTGTGCGCTCTTGATCGAGCTCTTCAATCCGTTTCTTGAGTTTTTTTACGGCTTGTCATCGCGAGAAGGCCCGGCGGCGGCCGCGCGGGCTTAGGTCGACCATGTGGTTAGCGTTCGGGACTATCCCGACCGGTGACGTTCTTGTAAGCCGGGCGCCCAATAGCGCTCCCCCGACGTGTTTGCCACCACGCCGGAAGCACTTGCCACTGAATGCAATGCGGTGCGATTGATGACCGATATTCCGATAGCACGAATCCGGCTAACGCCGCCCCGACGTTCCGTCACCGGCGACGGTACCGACGGCAATACCCGCCGACGCCACTGACATCCGCGCGACACTGCTTGTAGGTTATTCCGCAGTTCGTCCCTCCGCCACCGCTGTAAACGGCGCACCATTTGCCTTGAGCATGGGCACTGCCTTGCGGCAGGAGCAGAGCGGCGGCGAGGACGGTCGTGATAGCGAGTGCTCGAAACATGACTTCATCTCCCTGGTTGGTCATGCGGTTACGCCCTATCGTGATGGTAAGCTTTTCCAGGCAACTGCATGTCGGCAATGGGTCGTCACAGTGAGAAGAACTCAGCGTGAGCATATCCTTCGCGCCTTGGCCCCGGAAGCGGAACTTCGATCTGCAGCGTCAGTCAACAATGCGCCAATCGCCCTCGACACTTCCTGCGCATCACTCCTCGCATCGTCCGCTCCCCGTCCTTACGGGCGATGATGCGGAAGCCGTCGTGCTTGATCTCGTGGAGCAAGAGCGACCCGGCCGGCGACTCGGTCGCCCTGCTTGAAGCTTGCAGTCGCGATCGAACCGCGCACGCCTGCGTGTTCTATCTGCTCGAGTGTTTCGATCTCAAAGAGAACGCCAAGGGTGCTCCCCGGCGCTCCGGCGCGGCGACGAGTTCATTGATCTGGGCCTGGCTCAAACCCCGGTTCGCCGCGATCGGCTGAAAGCCGACCGTGCAGCCAGTGCCGCGATCGTCGTTCCGCTTGACTTCGATTACGGCGGAGTAGCGCGCGCGTTGCGGTGCGGCCAGCGCGGTGTAGCCCGCTGGTGGGGTGACCCCGAGCCCAGTCTCGGGATCAGTGACGCTTTGAGCGACCGCAAGGCCACCGCTGACGACTAGCGAGAGAGCCGCCAACAGGACAAGCATCGCTCCTGAATCATGCACGCCGTTTATTTCACCCTCCTGCTGGTCGCTCTCCACTTCCCCAACCGCCTCGTGCGTCACGGAATCGCGGTCGCGGGCAGCGGAACCGAGGTGGCTACCCGCATCCCAGCGAAGACGCCAAAACCCGGCCGCAGAAATCCGGTGGGATTCTGGTAGCGCACGTCAAAAAGGTTATCGATGCGCCCGAACAGTTTCACTTTCTCGTCGACCGTATAGTTCGCTGCCAAGTGCACCAGCGTATACCCCGCGCCAGCAACCGAGGGATCGAGGCGTCGCGCGATATGTCGACCCACGGGCCGACGTGCAGGACGGTCGCCGACAGAACAAGCGGGTCGATCGGTGTCCAAACCGCGGTGACGCTCGCCTTGTTCCAAGGCCGTCGCAGCAGCTCGAGGCCGGTAATGGCGTCTCCCGCGTCCGGGAAAGTGTAGTCGCCTCTGAGCTTCAAGCGCTCGGTCACCGCAACCGACGCGAACGCCTCCACGCCTTGGGTCTCGGCTTGGCCTACATTGATCAACGAGGTGAAGGTGGCGTTGGCCGTGATCAGGTTCCGTGGCGCCTCGACGACAACGACAGCTTCGGCAGCCACGTGACCTACCGCTTGTCGCCTGCGATCATCCTTCCGGGAACCGAAACCAAGCTGAAGGCGACCTACGGGATCGGATTCAAGGCGCCGACCTTGAGCCAGTTGTTCGAGAACTTCCCCGCCTTCAACTTTTTCGCCAATCCCAATCTCAGGCCCGAGGAGAGCGTTGGCTACGACGCGGGCTTCGCACCTGATTGTCGACGGCACCGCTTGACATAAACTGGCGCAGAGCGACGGCATGGCAAGTCTCCTGCCTTGATCGAATCCAAAATTCCGCAGGGGCGCGGGGCAAAACCTGTTGCAAATTTCACATCAAAGCGACAAAAAGCGTCCGGCAAGCGATGAAAACCCTTGCCCGATTGCGTGGGCGGGTGCGTATCAGGGTGGCCAAACTCGCAAGTTGCAGGAGGCCACGATGAAAATTGTGAAAGGCCTTCTCCTCGCCTCGGCCGCGGGCTTCGTCTCGATTGGCGGTGCGCAGTCGGCCGATCTTCCGGTCAAGGCCCAGCCGGTCGAGTACGTCAAGGTTTGCACAGTCTACGGGGTCGGGTTCTACTACATCCCGGGCACCGACACCTGCCTCAAGGTCGGCGGCTATGTCCGCTTCGACATCGGGCTCAACGCTAGCGGCAGCCACAATCCTTATTTCGGCGGAGCGGCGGCGCGCACCAACCGCGAAGACACGCCCTTCTACCAGACCCGGACCCGCGGCGTGATCTCGTTCGATGCGCGCAGCCAAACCGAATGGGGTTCCCTGCGCGCGTATATCCGCGCCGGGTGGGAGATGAACAGTAACACGAACGCCTACACTCCGGGCGTTGACACCACCTACCGGGGCTCGACCTGGTGGGACAGGGCGTTCATCCAGTTCGCCGGCCTCACGGTCGGCAAGGCGACGTCGTTCTTCGACTTCTATGCCAATGCCCTGAGCTATTCGTCCTTGACCGTGACCGGCTCCGAGACACTCGGGATCAACCTGTTGGCCTACACGTTCCAGTTCGGTGGCGGGTTCTCGGCCACGATCTCGTTGGAAGACACCGTGCATCGTCGCACGGGCATCTGGGACGCCTCCACCAACGCACTTACCATCGGCGGCGCCGCGGTCGGCCTGCCGGCTCCGAACTACGGCAACTATGCGGCCGCGACCTATCCGGACGTGGTCGGCAACCTGCGGGTCGACCAGCCCTGGGGTGCCGCCCAGATCATGGCCGCTCTGCATAACGCCAATGGTTCGTGCTACGGCACGTTCTGCAACGCGGGCCCGGGCCTGCTCAACAACGGTCCGGATGCGGCCGGCTGGGCAGTCGGCGCCGGCGTGCAGTTCAACCTGCCGTGGGCGCAGGGCGACCAGTTCTGGCTGCAGGGCACCTACGCGCGCGGCGCGGCCTCCTATCTCGGCCTCAACAAGTTCACCACGGTCGATGGTTTCGCCATGTTTGCCGGCGGCGCCCCGCTCGACCTCGGCGGCAACGGCAGTGTAGGCCTCGCGTGGGCCTTCGACGGCATCTTTCAGACCGGCACCGGCGTGGCGTTGACCGAAGGCTTCCAGATTAGCGCAGCGGTCCAGCACTACTGGACCCCGATGCTGCGCACGTCGGTGTTCGGCGGCTACCTTGAGCTCAACTTCGGCAGCAACGGCGATCCGAGCTCAGCCGCTACCCTGTTCTGCACGGGCCTCCTCGGCGGCGGGGTCAACGCCCCGCTGCCCGCAGTCTGCGATCCCTCATTCGCGCTGTGGCAGATCGGGACCCGCACGGTCTGGTCGCCGGTGCCCAACCTCGATATCGGTGTCGAGGTGCTCTACTCCCGCCTCGATCAGAAGATGGTCGGCGCGTGGAATCTCGGCGCCAACGGTGGACGCGCCGCCGGCCTCTACGAGGCGCGCGACCAGGACACCTGGAGTGGGCTGATCCGCTTCCAGCGTAACTTCTGGCCATGAGCGGCAGCGATCGGGCCTACTGATTTCATGCAGGGCGCGCGCGCCCAACCTGAGCGAAGGCGCATTGGTGCAGCGGTTCGACCGCCGCGGCGGATAGGGATGGCGCTTGCCTGCTGCTCTCGCCGCACATCTGCTCAGACATACGCAGCCGCGTATGACGCAACGCTACGCCCATTCGGCGCAACAAAACGTGGGGAGCGGAGCAGAGATTGCGCCAGGATTGATCGATTGCAGCGGAGATCCCGCGGCATCGCTGCATCGGCTTCACAAGGCGCCGTGGCACAGCAATCGCAAACCCCCCATTCATCCGGCAAGTCTCTGAACTCTGCGTTCTGGATTGTGAGTGCGGTCGAGTAGAGTGAATCCCAAAACCCCTGCTCAAAACGGTGGATGGATCTTTGCGTCAGGCCGACGCGTTCAGTCTGACTCCAGTTGAGTATTGCCCGCGCGGCGTGGATCTGAGCCGCCGTCCGTGCCCGACTTAACTTAGCTCCGACTTAGTGGGTCGCTTGGAAGTATCTGACGCCCGGGGCAGGCAGAGAGAAACCCCCGGCGGTTCCCCGCCGAGGGTTCGCTGACCCAAAGCCCCGTTGGGTCCTAGCCGATCATGGCCAGAAGTTGCGTTGGAAGCGGATCAAGCCGCTCCAGACATCCGCGTCGGCCGCCTGATAGACCCCGATGGAACGGGCGCCGGTAGCGGGCATCTGCCACTGGCCGTCAAAGTTCTGGTCGAAGTGGGTGTAGAGCACCTCGACACCGAGATCGAGGTTGCGGACCGGCGACCAGACCGTCCGGTAACCAACCTGCCAGACAGCGACGGACGGGTCGCAGCCATTAACCACGTTCGGAATGAAGGCGGTGCCGCCGGTCTGGTTGCCACTGCAGAAGGCGCCGCGGGCTCCCGAGCCGACGCCGATCGCATCGCCCGGGTAGTCTAGCCGGGCATAGCCGCCGAACACCGAGGTACGCAGGGCCGGGGTCCAGTAGTGCTGGAACGCGGCGCTGACCTGCCAGCCCTCGGTCAGCTCGACGTCGCCGCTCTGACCAAGTCCGGGGGTCTGGAAGATGCCGTCGAGGCCCCAGGCCAGCATCACACGGCCGTCTCCACCAAGATTGAGCGGCGCGCCGCCGCGGTAGATCTGGGCAGCGTCATTGGCGACGTATTTATTCACGCCGAGGTAAGACGCTGCGCCCCTGGCCCAGGTGCCCTGCAGCCAGAACTGGTCGCCCTGCGCCCACGGCACGTTGAACATCACGCCGGCGCCGACTGCAAAGCCGGCCGCATCCGGACCGTTGTTGAGCAGGCCCGGGCCCGCGTTGCAGAACACGCCGTAGCACGAGCCGTTGGCGTTATGCAGGGCGGCCATGATCTGGGCAGAACCCCAGGGCTGGTCGACGCGCACGTTGGCCACAATGTCAGGGTAGGTCGCGGCCGCGTAGTTGCCGTAGTTCGGCCCCACCAGGCCGATCGCCGCGGTCCCAGCGACCAGCGCGAATTGGCTGGCGTCCCAGATGCCGGTGCGGCGGTGCACGGTGTCTTCCAACGAGATCGTGGCCGAGAACCCGCCACCGAACGACATCGTATAGGCCAACAGGTTGATGCCGTGGCCGGTATCCGAGCCGGCGACGATCAGCGTCGTGTAGTTCAACGCGTTGGCATAGAAGTCGAAGAACGACTGCGTCTTACCAACGGTGAGCCCGGCGAACTGGATGAACGCGCGGTCCCAGTAGGTGGCGCCGCGATACGTCGTGTCGACGCCCGGGCTATACGCAAGCGTCGAGCTGTTCATTTCCCAGCCGGCGCGGACGTACGCCCGTAGGGTGCCCCATTCCGTCTGCGAGCGCGCGTCCATCGAGAGCACGCCGCGGGTACGGGTCTGGTAGAACGGGGTGTCTTCCCGGTTATCGCGGGCCGCGCCGCCAGCGATGTACGGCCCGTGGCTGCCCGACGCGAAGATGCCGATGTCCATACGGACATAGCCGCCGACTTTGATACAGGTATCGGTGCCGGGGATAAAGTAGAACCCCTCACCGTAGAGAGTGCAGATCCTCACGTATTCGACCGGCTTGGCCTTGACGGGAAGATCGGCCGCCTGCGCTCCGGCCATTGCGACGAGACCCGCCGCGGAGCCGAGGAGAAGGCTTTTCACCATCTTCATCGTGACCTCCTAAGTTTCATCCGGGAGGGTTCCGTCTTGGTCCCCTTGTTCCCCGTGACCCTCCGGCTCCCTGTCCCGACCTTTTGGGTCGATCCGATTCCCCGGTGAGGCGACATGGGGATGCCCCCCTCCGTCGCTCTTGCACGATTACCGAAGGAACATGCACAGGCAATCAAGAAACGCGGGTCGTACGGGCGTCTATGCTGCTTTCCAAACAGCTGTTGCACAAATGGCACGAAACGGTGCTCCTGACCCGCGACACAAAATCCCGCAATGGCCGCGCGCGGAGATTGAAAAATCAGAGAACCATAAGTCATATCAATATGATAGACGCCATCAACCGGCTCGGAGCGGCGCCGGCTCGCCGGCATGGCCCAGACCCGAGCATCGGGCGCTGCACGAGCATGCAGGGCACCTCCGACTCGCGGTCAGCCGGCTGAAATACGGCGGTGCACCTGCGGCTGCGCCTAGCCTATTGGAGTCCCTGGGGTTCCAGCCTTTGCGGGCGGGCTCGAATCGACCCGCAGATGACCCATCCGAGTCGGCGTCGGCCTGGCCCACTGACCGACGTCAACGAAACGACGCCCGCCGGGCGTGGGCAGGCTCAGGCTAGCGCCTGGCGTCGGGCCGGGCCGTGCAGCAGCGCCGGCATCAAGGACAGGAGCTGTGGATGAGTCACCAGGCTCGCGCAGACCGTCACGAACGAACGGATTGACCGTGCCGCGGCCGGCCCGGCGCCGCGACTGGTGCCAGCCTGCGCGCCGATATGCTGCGTGCCTGCAATTGGATGGCCGGCGGCCTCGCGGTGACCGGCGCACTCGCCTACCCGGCGGCCGATTCGGGCCGCTGCCTATCCCCGGCCTCGACGCCGCCAATCTCGGTCATCATGCGGGCGCCGCTCGGGTTCGTGCTGGTGTGCTGAGCTTCGGCGTCCAGCGAACGAGCGCCGGATCCGCCGCCGCGCTGTTCTGGATCTACGCCGCGTGATGGATTGTCGCTCGGCGCATCTTCCTGGTGTTCACCGGCCAATCGATCACCCGCGTGTGTTCAGGTCTCGCCTCGCTGCCGGTGATTGGATCGGCCGCCGTACCGCCGGCACGGGCTTTGGCATGCGCGCGAGCGTAAAGCGCGCGCTCGGGGGCGCCGCGCCGGTCGCCAATTGTTCGGGACAAGAGGCGGTGCGTCGCGTTGCACGGCGGCGTCCGAGATAGCGGAGCGCCAACCGGCGAACGCAACGGCAACTGGGAACTCGTGGACCATGAACTATGATCTCGGATACTTCGATCAAGCAACCTGCAGGCTGGAACCCCTCGCTGCCCGGTGTCATTTGCTCGATGGGTTCAGTCGTCGAGGCTGCCGGCGAAAGCCCTGCTGACCAGCGCGTTAAAATCGGCATCGGTCAAAAAGGACGTCTGCGGCATGCCCGCGGCCGTCTGGAAGCGCTGCAAGGCGTGACGTGTATTGTCGCCAAAGATCCCGTCGACACCGCCCGGCCGGTGGCCTAGAAAAGTCAATGCGAGCTGCGCGATCCGAACCCGGATGTTCGGCGGGGTGCCATTATCGAAGGCGGCGAAAGCCCTTTCCAGCTTATGCGGATAGCCATTCGTCTCCGCACCTCGGCCGTTGTACCCGAGCGCGAATTTCAACCAGTTTCTGCTCCTAAGGTGCCGGCCAAGACCCTTGCCGTCGATAAAATTGAACATGCCTAAGAGCTGATGCCGCTCCGAATGCACCATCTTGGTGACCATGTCCTCGACGTCGCTGAAGCCCGCGACGGCGAAATTGGATCCGAGCACCTGGCCCAGCCCCCAAGAGGCACTGGCAAGCGCCGCCTTGCGGTCCAAAGCCAGCGCCTCTGCGAGTCGGTCGTATTGGTGGGCTCCAGCAGCCCCGTAGCCGCCCGCGCGCGGATGCGAGATGCCGGGATGGTCTCTATCGAAGCGACCTCCGGTAGCGCTGTGGAATTTGTGCCGCTCGAATAGGATCGCCGGACGGCGATCCGGCAGATAGCCGGCACCTGAGCTCTCCACGTGTATCACCGCCCACAGCGCGGCATTCGGGATTTCGACAATCGCACCAGCTTGATCCAGCGCGTTCTGGGTCAACGGCTTACTTAGTCCCGCGAAATCCATCGCTACCCCCTTGCAAAACCTTTGCGCGCCGGGTTTCACATGCGCCCTTGCATGCAAAAATGGACCGCCCCTTTTCACACTGACGTATTCATCTGATCGGTTGCCTGCCTTGCGGCTGCTCTCGGGGCGTCCTCAACTTCGCGCTTGCTGCTGGTCCAGGTCGGAAAACCCCCATTTGCGTGCGAGTAGGGCCTGCAGGTCCGTCAACTGAGGCTGCTTGCGGACCCTCGTTATCGTCCCTTTGGTTCCTTTCGTATGAGCTTGGCTTTGGCCCCCACTTCAACGCGAAAATGGCTGAGATGTTGGAGGACTTCGGAGAGTTGCTGACTGCTACGCTCCGGGTCGCTTAGGTCCATTCCGGACATCATCTCCGGTGCCTCAATCTCTGTTGTCAATAGACCAGGTCCCGTCGTGACTGTCGCAGGCGGTGCGTTCGGCGGAAGGACCGCAACTTGGTGGATGTTGCCCTCTGCATCGTGCACTGCGAGGATTCTCATAGCTACCTCTTTGAGTAACTCAGTTAGGGATTAATTACGGTAAGCCAGAGCGAGTACCTATTGACTGTCGCTGAACCCACATTCCGAACGAACACATGGACAAAGTGGTCATTGCTGGGGGTACGGTGAGACTGGATCATTGTTACGGCCAGTCGCCGCTCTACCTGCTCGACAACTATTGGATTGGGCTCCGGGTGAGCAGTGGCAAGCAAACCAGACCGCGCGAATCCTGGGTTTGGTCCCCACGACCAGCTGTGCTGTGCGCCCGGCGGCAGCCCGGTCTCGAAAGGCCCAAACCAATAGTAAGGTCCAAAATGGAAGACCTGCGCCATGTACGCCTCCCTTTTTTGGGTGCCATCCTATTTCACCGCCATCCAACCCCAGTCACCTCTTTCCGTACTCCGTGAAAACGTAATCTCTTGTCTGCACTGTCGTGTGGCACGCGAACCCGCACTTCGCGTCATTCGCCTGCGGCGGCTCGTCAGCCAAGGTGCCGGGCCTGAACGTATCGGACGCGGCGTCATACGTGAACACGGCCCATCCCCATCCACCGCTATCCGCGAATCTCTTGCTGTCCTTTGCCATGAAGTCCACGTCATGCTGGGTGCCCGGCACCGTCGTATCCGGGAAGTACTGGTTCTTTTTCGGTTTCCAATGGATCTTCGCCATCTTGGCGCCGTCGGGGAAAGGCTTGCCGTTGCCGGGAATGCCGGCAAGGTAGGCGTCGATCATCACGGGATTTGCGAGAATCACCGCGACCAGCCTGTCGTTCTGACTGGTGGAAACAACCTGCCAGCCTTCGTATCCCCTGAACTCAGAGAACGCGAGCCCACCAGGCACTTTCAAGGTGTACTTGTCCTGCTGGGCAAGGGCCATGCCGCCCAAGGCGGTCAGCACCAAACCAAATGCGGCGGCCGAAACGGCTCGTAAACGGTGGGAAGGCGAAGAAGGTTTTTCAAGCATGGGTTTCTCCTGATTGGACGCTTTGGAAACCTCGCCTTCATCCTGGGGCTTCGGCGCGGAGTTCATGAACGCTTCAAGCTGATCCATGAATGCGTAGCAATCAGCCAAGCGGCGCCAGCATCGCTCAAGTTGCAGATAGGCGAGCCTGGCGTCGGGATCGGCCGCGCACTCGTAATTACTGCGCGCTTCGGCCGCCGCGTTTGGGCACTGGAGCACATTGGGGCTAGTTTGACGAAGCATGTTGTTCGAGCGATTGCCCGGCACAAGGACGGCCCGCTAGCGGCCCGCCGGGCGGGATCGTTCGGCGGGCCGCGACGTTGGCTTGGAGGTGCTCGAATGCTTCGAGCCCGCAAAGCGTACCGGATGGCAGTGGCGTGTGAACTGATCTGGATCAGTCGTCGTGCTCATCGCCTCCCTGTATGAATTTGCAGCCCGTCATGGGTTGGTCAAACCGGACGCTGATCGGCTTGCGCCTCGCGATGAGCGCGGCTAGCCGGGCCGTCTTCGCGTGGTTTTCGTTCTCTTGAGCCTCGTCCAGGCACGCTTCCCCTATCCTGCGTTATATTGAAACCGTGATGTCAATGCCTTCCAGCCCGGCGTTAACCAACGGGAAACCATTAGTTGCGCACGCTCTTGCGCATGCCGAACCAGTGCACTGCTGCCGACGTTCGTCTCTTTCATTGCATGATGTCATCGGCCGACCCGGCGGAGAAATGGGATGATCCCGTATCTGCTCTGCGGCGGGAAATGAAGCTGTTGCGGGTTGAACGGGATCTGCTGCGCACCAAACTAGCGGCAAGCCGTGCAACCGAAGATGATTTGCGGGAGCAGGTGGAGCGACTCAGCGTGATGGAAGCCGAAGCGCGTAAGGCAGTGAGATTCTGGCGGCGAGAAGCAGAACGCATGCCTCAAGAGAGTCCGCATCATTCACAATGGGGTTGGCGCTTTCTCTTCCGCCTCAAGGGGCGTTGATCGCACGGCGCCATCGTTTGAATCGATGCGGCGGCCCGCGCGTCTAAGGGCTTGACCAGCCGCCTGCCGCCTCTTGCAGGTCGGGAACGCCGATAGCCAAAGGCTGGCATTCCTCCTCGTGACTTCGCGCCGGCTGACCCGGCACCGCGGCAAAACGCCGAGACCAGTTTGGCTTTGCCATCGTCCTCGGCTCGCCTTGCGGCCCCCACTTAGCGCTTGCGGGAGAGTTCCGCCCCATGACCCCTCTGCAGCCGGAAGACGGCGGAGCGTCGCTGCGCTTGTACCATTCCGGGCGGAGCGAGGAATAGGAATCTGACCGCACATCCAACTCGTCGACCTATCGGCCCCTTTTCCACTCGATTGTATGAGTTTGGAAACCGGGAAGCGGCCGACGAGTTCCGTTAGGTTCCCGGACACTACCCCGCCGTGCACAATAGTAGCCGGCAGCAAAGAGGGGTGCGGGGCTACCGGCGCGCCGTGACATGTCGGCAACATGCTCAAAATTTTGCCTCGTCGGGCAGCTCTCTATTCGGGTGCGGCCAATTTTCATCCAAATTCGAGAGGAGAACCAAGCGAGCGTCGGCCACCTTAGTGAGACCGGCCTGATCGTTCGTTCTCGTTTGAGTATAGATCTTTCGAGTGCCGTGCATCCGGCAGGAGACAGATGCACTCCATCGACAGCCACCACGAGCGTGGGGTTGATTTTAGAAGCCTCGAATGAGCTGAATTCGTAGCGAGGAGTTAGATGATCGAACAAACTCTGGGCATAATGGTGACCGCTGCTGTTGCTGCTTCCGGCGGCGCTGTCACGGGATGGCTGGTCGCGCTGTTCGTCGACTGGCTCGGCATGTTTTTTTGACAGACTGAATCACGAGGGGCGTCATTTCGACCCGAGCTCCCGATAAACGCACCGGCAGAGGTTATTGGCCTGCTCTAGGGGCAGTCGGCCGAGATTATTGCTAAGGGGTCGACCGTATTTTGGTCCGCACCATACCGTTCGACCAGCGTCGCCTTGCAGTACTGCCCGCGCCGCTCGTATTTGCGGCGCGCCAAGCGGGCCAGATCGAAAGGAAAGTTGGCCAGGCGCGACATCTTATCGTCTCTAAGCGAACTCCTCGGCTCCTCGGCATCGCGCTTCCAGGGCTCTCCGTGGGCCAAGCTCCTATCAAGTCTCCCCTTGGGGGTGGACACGAGGAAGTCCCTATTCGTTTTTTGGTTTTATTTCGGTGCAATGCCGGGACGACGGCAAGCATCCGAGCTGCGCGTCGTCAGGCTTCGCCTGGCTTCGCTCGATGCTCCGCTCGATCCTCTTTACCAAGTTGGCCCAATCAGCCTCGAACTCTTCGCTGCTGGCTCCCCTGCATACTGAGGGCAGGGCTGAGCAGCGGATCGCGACCGCTTTCATGCCCCGGTAAGTCAGTCCCACGTCTACCACCAGGAAGATCTCGCCGTTGGTGCAAAGCGCGAAAATGGCGTCTTCCTCGTCGGCGTATATCGCCTCACCGATCGCCGGACAGTCGACCGGGTTGAACTGGCGCTCGATCACTCGCCAAGCGGCCTTGGTCGCAGACTCGCCAACCATCGGTTCGAACTTGCTGGCGGCAGCGGCGCCGCCACCGATGAGGCAGGACGCGATGATGATTGGGAAGTGTTTCATCTTAGCATCTTAGTCCCCGTGCTGCCGCATCATCAGTAGCCGACCCGGTCAGGATAGACGATAGCGTCGCACGCGGAGGGTGCGCGTGGGCGGCGTTGGCAAGTCGCCGGCGTGCCGCATCGGCCGCGCGGCTGGTACACGGTGCGATGGGGAACGCAGGTCATGCGGGCACGACGCCGCCAGCCGATATCTATTCGCCTGCGAGCTGCTCTCCACCACCAAGGAAAGCCTACGCCTTTCCGGTATTCGAGGGGGTGCTCAAGGAGTTCGGCCTCACCAAGGCCATTCGCACCAATAACGGCGTCCCTTTTCGCAAGCCCCAATGCCCTCTACGGCCCGGGCAAGCTCTCCGTCTGGTGGCTCAGGCTGCTCGCACCAGTTCAGGCTGTCGGTCGCGAAGACTGACAGGCGACCGGGCGCACATTCAATGCAGTTACATGCAATGCCGTTCCAGATGCATGCCCGGTCGCCTCGATGGGCCGTCAGCACGACACAATGAAAAACGCCCCAGTGCGGCCGTCGTGAAAGGGGCAACGGCCGCACCGGGACTTCCCAGCCGCAGACCTTTGCGACACGCCGGCTCCAACAGGCTGCCGAAAGGCTTGCCGCACGAACGGCTGGTTTAGTAGTTCGCCATTACCGGGGCGCCTCCCCAATTGAAGCGATAGTTGATGCCGCCGCGGACGACCACGCCGGTGAGTCGATGGTCGATGCCCACAGGGTCGACGAATGCCAGATTAACGGTACTGAAGCGATCGACGTCGAGGTCAAAAAACAGCGCCTCCGCCTTCAGCGACCAGCCGGGGTAGAAGCCCCACTCGACACCACCGCCCACGGTCCAGCCGACAGCATTTTGGCGCAATTCGACACTCGCGCCGGTGAGGTGGTCCTCCACCCGCCCAAAATGATCACCGAATGCAAGGCCGCCGGTTGCGTAGATCAAGGCCGGACCCCAGGCGCCGCCGACCCGGAGGCGAGCAGTGCCAAACGTATCAAGTCCAGCTCTGCAGGTGACGAGAAGAATGCCGGCACAGGCGTCGACACTGCGGCTGAGGTCAGCCCAAGCATAGTCGGCTTCGAAACCGAACACCCAGGCGCCAGCCTGCCAATTGAAGCCGACCGTGCCGCCAAACAACCCGCCGCTCGTTTCTTGCGTTAAGCTGACCCCCGTTGTGACAAAGGTCCGTTCCAAGTCGGCCCATCCGAAACCGCCCTGGACACCGATGTAGAAGCCGGTCCAGTTATAGAATGGAGCCGGGGCCACCACGGGCGCCATGGCGGGCGCGACGGGCGCTCGACCGAGGTCGGCCGCATTCGCGAGACCGACTGGGCTCGCCAACAGCGCGCCCGCGATTGTTAGCTTCAGAGAGTTGCGCATGGGATACTCCCCATTTCGTGCGATCGAGGCGCCATGGTTGGCTTTTCGTTGTGAAGTCCGGGTTAAAACGAGCAAACAGCTTTCGATTGTCGTAGGCTGTTGCATCGCCGCAACAACACCCTGCTGCCAAGGCAGCTTCCCGCTGCCGCAGGCTCCGATTGGCCGTTGTTCAGGCGGTTCGCACGGCAGGCCTCGCTCCTAGGTCAGCCTCGCCGAGCATCCGACGGACATGGTTCAGCTCGCCTGCACCAAGTGCGAGCGCCGCGGCCAGTACAGGAACGCGACGCTGATGGAGCGTTACGGACCAGAACGTGGTGCGCGTGCGCATGATGCTCGCCGCTGATTGCCCGCGAGCCTTCGCGAACATGAGCGCGGACCTGTGCGGCGTGTTCTGCCCGGACCTGCTGTCAAACTGACCAAAAGCCCGAACCGATCTCGGCGCGTTGCCGTGCCGATTCGTCCCGCTCGATGGGCGGGCCGACCAAGGCATTGCGCGACCTCGTGCGGTACATGGATGCAGATCGGAGAGCACCGACACGCCCGGCGCGCGCGAGGCGCTCACCTTGTCCATCATGGCGAAGGCGCGGCTTGGAGCGCGCGACGTGAACCGACTGCGGGATCATGCCGTTGCGCATGCGAAGGAACTTTTGGAAGTTGAGCCATGGAAGGCGCCGAGCGAAAACGCTCAGCACGCCCCTGAACGAACCAACCCTAATCGGTGACGTAGTCCCTGGCTCATCCGCGAGCCCGAGTACTTGTTCCGGGAGCCTGATTTGGCTGCGCGATTAGCGACGACCGGCTGAGGGGGAGCCACCAGCTCAAGCCGCGTTGGCCGCCGGAAGGCGGGCGCGGTCGGCCGCCAATGCGGCTTCGTCCATGTATTCAGCCGCAAGCCGCCGCATAAGCTCGGCGGTTTCGGGATCGGACGTTGAGCTTGCTAGCTCGTTCAAGCGTTCCGCCTGTCGGCGGTGATGTTCGCCGCTGGCCATGGCCGTGGCCCTAGCTCCCAGCCATTCATATCCGGCAAACGCGCCATTAGGCCACTTGGTTCCTGGCGCCCTCTCCCACCGTGAAGATAGAATTCGACCTATGCGGCAGCCGCGTCATTTCGGGGCGGCCATGTCGCGATCAAATTCTGCGTGCGCTTCGTTCGGAACCTGGGTTTTCCGTCGCTAACGTTCCTGCTTAATGGTTTCCTGGGCGCGGCTGGTTGCCAGAACCGCCCTCCCCCGCGTTCGGCATCATGACCTGCGGCATGCCCACGCAACCCACATGCTCGCAAACGGCATCCACCCGAAAGTCGCCAGCGAACGCTTAGGACATGCCAGGGTCGGCATGACGCTCGACCATGTTCTGCCGGGAATGCAGCAGGATGCGGCAACAAGGCTGTCGCCGCCCTGCAGGCGGGACCCGCCGCATTCGGTAGCAAATCGCCCTTGAGGGCCGTCGGCAAACGCGCTGGCGGCGTTTTTCTTTGTTGCGAGAAGTCCCTGTGCCGCAATGGTTTCTGGCGGAGACGGAGTCCGCTAAACCGCATTGAATTTGCTAGCGTTTTTGCGCTTCTATGGCGGCTACCTACAGCCGGACCAACAGGCAGGACAGGATTCGGAATTTCGTCGCGGTCGAGCCTATCCTTGCTGCCATGAAGAACCCGCGCGAAGTCCTGCAGCCCCGTTGATGTCAGTGGTCCGTTTTGAGAACTCTGTCGGGAACCCGGACTTTGAGCGCCGCTTTATCTTCTAAACAGACCCAGGAGATGCGGATGCTGAGCCGCAGAGGAATTTCGGCGGTGCGCCGTTCAATGTCAGCGCTTCCGGCTGGCACTTCGACGGCTTCGGCGTCATCGCGGAAACCGCCACTGCCATCAAAGGAACCGCTACGGCTGCGAGGATCGAGGCAAGGACTAGACGCGCCCGGCGCCTGGGATCCTCGTCTTTGTAGCGATGCTCGTATTTGCTGACCATGGCGTTCCCCCTCGCTGAAAGAAGAAGCTGAGGGCAA